>Ga0268266_10007151_pt1 | contig 10113 bp, 11 predicted proteins | sample KBSS13metaG_FD_190356 | JGI IMG/M metagenome (GOLD analysis project Ga0268266, IMG submission 190356) | Switchgrass rhizosphere microbial communities from Kellogg Biological Station, Michigan, USA - KBS S1-3 metaG (SPAdes) (version 2) | ecosystem: Host-associated > Plants > Roots > Rhizosphere... | reverse complement strand
TTCATGCAGCAGGCCGAACGTGACCCCTCGTCGAGGAGGTGGGGCACAAGTCCTACCAACAGAACCTGATCGACTTTCAACTGGTGTTGCTGGAGCGCAAGGCCGAGTTTCATCATCCGGATCCCGAGCACGCCTGCAATACGTGCTTTTCCGTGGTATACGCCGCGCTCGCGCGTCACCTGGGACTGGGATCGCGGCCCTCGGGCCGGCGCGGGGCCGGTGATGATAACTGGCAGCAGCTGGTCCGGGACCTGGGTGCCATGTCGCTCGCCTTCATGATGATCGACATCGACCAGGCCGTGGAAGCAGTACACGCACCCCCGCGGCCGCTGAGCAAAAAAGGCGCAACCGACCGCAAGTCAGGCGCTCGCAACAATCGTCTTGCGGTCGCGGCCCTGGATCGGAAAGGGCATGTATGAGACGCGCAGTTGCTCGGTCAACTCCAGGGTGTGCTCACCCGGAGACAAACCGTTCTCCTTCAGTACACTGACAGTGGCGATCTCGCCAAACTCCCAGCGGGCCTCGTACTCCGTCTCCATCTGATCGAGCGAGAAGATCTTGTCGCCGACGGTGAAACGGACGCATTCGCGCGGAATCTTCTCCCCATCCAAAGTCACCGCCAGGTCCTCGACCATGGATAAACCCAGGCCGCGGTAATAGGCGATCCGCGCCCCGAACTCGAATCCGACGACCTTGCCGCCGCGAGTCAGGTTACGAACGGTATCCGCGCAGATCATATAACGATCAAACATGCTGGTGCCCTCCGGTGCTGGAACAGAGCCGATGGAACATCTCGTGCTGGCGCCGCACCTGCTCGACACTGTCGACGGCATAGGCATCCTGGATGTGTCGATTGCCTTCGTACTCGCTCGACAAATAACCCTGGTAGCCGCCGGCCTGGAGCGCCGGGATGATCTTGTCGTATGGGATGCTGTACTCGGTCCCGTCATCCAACATCTCGTAGAACTTCGCGTGGATGTGGAAGATGAAGGGCATGTACTCGGTCAGCCGCTTGGCGGGAGTGTAGACGGAATGGCGGCATTGCTCGGCCCAGGCCACATCCAAAGGGTTGCCGCCCATCTTCTTCGTTTCGAAAATCACGTACTCGGACAACACGCCGGATTCGTAGGCCGCGCACACGAAATCCAGGATCCGGGGCGTCGCGCCGAGCCGCTCCATCCGGTCACGCGCCACGCGCGGCAACCGCTTGGTGAAAATCCCCATGTCAGGGACCAGCCCGTAGTGCCGGGTCCCCAGGCGCTCGGCGGTCTCCAGGTGGCGCATGATCCAGGGATGGTCGAAATGATAGGGAGCATGCACCTCAATCCCCATCTTGACGTCATATTTCTCGGCAATCGGGACGGCCTGCGCCATGATTTCCGGTGACACCATGCACAGCACCCGCACGACCTTGCAGCCGAGCCTGGCGGCATGTTTCAGATCGCGCTCGAACTCCACCACGCACTCCTCGTCGGTGAGCAGGCGGCCCTTGTATTTCTTGGTATCCAACATGGCGTCGTGACACGTCGGTACCGTGCCGTACTGCGCCATCCAACCGTGCCAGCACTCATAGAACGAGTCCGGCAGGTTGGGAAAGCCGGGCATCATCTGCTCTGCGATGGACTCGATGCCGAAGGCGCCGATGCGGGCGGCGGCCGCAATGCAATCCTCCAACGACATCTGCCGCAGGAAGTACTCCTCTTGGTAGCTGTACAGGCTGACACCGAATTTGATCTGGTTCGCAGCGGCCATAAATGCCCCTCGTGATGAAGTCGCGCGGAAGCCGGCAAGCCGGCGCACTTGCGCGCGCGCCGGCCGACACGGAGAATATTAATATTCGCGTTCTAAATCCACAGCCACCGAAGCTCATCACCCCACTTCCCTGGAGCGGCTCACCATGGCGCTGTTCGAATACTTTCCGAATAACTACGTCTGGAATCTCTCGGTGGCCATTGCCCTCGCCAGCGGCGCCGAGCTCGGCGAACTGTTGGATATGTGCCGGCCCCTGAAGGAAGCGGCGCAGAAGGGCGCGGACGCAGGCACCGCGGTATTTCTCGCTGAGTGGGTGAAGACCGCCGACAAGCTCATTGAGCTGGCCCGAGAGGACGAGGCTCGCGGCCGCAACTACTCCGCGAGCAACAAGCTGCAGCGGGCGGCGCTCTACCTCATTACCGCCGAGCGCATGCAAGGTCATGGGCATTCGGATCGGGCGAGCACCTTCGCGCGCGCACAACACTGTTTCCAACACTCGGTGAGCCTCGGGCAACTCAATTGCACGCGATACGAGATTCCCTTTGGAAAGTCCTGTATTCCCGCCCTGCTCACTTCGGTGCCGGCGGCCACCAGGCCGACGCCCTGCGTGCTTTATGTCAACGGCCTGGATAGCTGCAAGGAGTTGTTGTATTGGTCCGGACTGCCCCAGGCGCTGGCGCGCCGCGGCATAGCGACGCTTTGCGTGGATCAACCGGGCACGGGGGAGGCGTTGCGGACCCACAGCCTCGTTGCAACCGCGCACAGCGAGGAATGGGGCACACCCTGTTACGAATGGATCGCCGGCAGAGCGGAGCTGGATCCGGCGCGTGTTGGGATTGTCGGCATTTCGCTCGGCGGTCATTTCGCCCCACGAGCCCTGGCGTTCGAGAGTCGCTTTGCCAGCGGCGCCGTCTGGGGTGCCAATCACAATTGGGCTGAAGTGCAGCAGAACCGCTTGTGCCGCGAAGGTGAGAACCCGGTGCCGCACTATTGGAACCACGTCCGCTGGGTCTTCGGTGCGCGTGACATGGAGGAGTTTCTGGTGAAGGCGCGGGATATGCATCTCAATGGCATTCTGGAGCGGATCCGGGTGCCCTTCCTCGTCACGCACGGAGCAAAAGACCGTCAGATCGCGCTCAAGTACGCGCAACAGACGTTCGATGCGCTGACCAACAGCCCACGACGGGAACTGAAGATCTTCACCGAGCGCGAAGGTGGAGTCGAGCACGTCGGCGCCGATAACATGTCCTTCGGGCGGGACTACATTGCGGACTGGTTCGCAGAAACCCTGGGCGATCATCTCGCCTGAGCGGCCGGGCCGGTGTGCGCCCCCGGGGGGCCACGCAGGTATCTTAGCGCGCGATCCTGGCTGGAACGGCATCGATTCGGGAGATGCCAGACATGGAGCGGATCAATTAGCTCGGGTGAGGAGTAAATATGGACGGGAGTTCGGGAACAAGACGGCTGGCGATTGTAACTGGCGCGAGTTCCGGGATAGGCCGGGGTATTGCACTGGCGCTGGCGGAAGATGGCTGGGATGTCGCATTCACGTACCAGGGAGATGGCGCCCTGGCCGACTCCACACGGCTGGAACTCGCGCACGAGGGATCTCGAGCAATATGTGCGTTGAGTGACGCCGGCATAAAAAAAGACGTCGACGACTTTTACGGCCTGGTGCAAGAGCATTACGGCCGCTTACCCACTCTCCTGGTGAACAACGCCGGGACCCAGACCTGGTGCTCGTTGTTGAAACTCGAGGAAAGCGATTGGGACCAGGTTATCCGCACAAACCTCAAGGGTTGCTTTCTGAACACGCAGAAATTCGCGCAGTTGCTGACCGCGGCACAAAAGCAGGGAGCCGTGGTGAATATCGGCTCCGGAAGTAACAAGCATCCCTTCCCCGGGCTGGTCGACTACACCGCATCCAAGGGCGGAATCGAGATGCTCACCCGCGTGGCGGCGATAGAGCTGGGCAAATATGGGATTACCGTCAATTGCGTGGCGCCGGGAGCGATCGAGGTGGAAAGAACGGTGGCGGAGTCTCCTGATTATGCCAAGGCGTGGTCGAAGGTAACGCCGCTGGGAAGAATCGGATTTCCACAGGACGTGGCGAATGCTGTGTTGTTTTTGGCGTCAAGCAAGGGAAGTTTCATCACGGGGCAGACGCTTTGGGTCGACGGCGGGCTGTTCACCATGCCAAATTGGGCGTACCCGCCAGACAGGAGTTAGAAGCAGATGGCGCCGGCCGCGCCGAGGGACGCGGCCGGGCGCAGCTGTCAGAAATGGCCTTCCAACTGGAAGCCGACCAGGCGGCGGCTGTTCGCATCCAACACCTGCCAATACCCGCCGGGTTGGAACGGGGTTGGGTAGAGCTGCCGTGGGAAGGCTTCACTGCCGATATTGCGGCCGAACACGTACACGGACCAGTTGTCCCCGGAACGGATGCCTACCCGCGCGTTGAAGATGGTGCCGGCCGGCGCAATGAAATGCGGGTCGGCGGCCAGGTACATGGATTGTTGGGATCGATAGGCGGCATCCGCCCCGAGCACCAGGTCGTACCTGGAGCTCAACGGCACCAGTTGCTCCAGGGACACAGTGAGCTTCTGCTTCGAGGCGTAGTTGAGCTGCTGGCCACCCAGATCTGAGCCGTCCGAGCCCCGGTAGCCGGCGGGGTAACTGGCCGGGTTGTAGATGCCGGAGACGTTCACCGTAGTACCGCGGAAGGGGCGGCCGAAGATGTCGATCTCCACTCCCTTGCTGTCGACCCGGGGCACGTTGGTCGGGGCACAGGATATGGTGCCCTGGTTGTTGGCGACACAATTCTGACCCTGGTAGTCCTTCACTTGCTCGTAGAACACGTCGGCGTCGATGGCCAGGTTATTGTCCAGCACGGACTGCTTGATACCGATCTCGTAGCTCGTGGGCAACTCCGGTGACACGGCGTAAAGGTGTCCACCGTTGGTGAGCAGGTCGGAGATCTCGGGGGCCTTGTAGCCGGTCGATACAGTTGCGTACGTCATGGTGTGGGACGCGAGGTCCGCCTGCACACCCACGCGGTATGAGGGTTTGCTGGCGGAGGTCGACAGGCTGTAAGTCAGGTTGGTGCCGCTGTTGGCGGGGTCGAACTTGCTCTCGGCGACCTCGCTGTGGGTGTAGCGGCCACCTGCAATCAGCCGCAACGCGTCCGTTACGTGATAGGTGAAATTGCCGAAACCGGCGTAATCCTGGGTATGCACATCGGCCCAGAAGTGAGTGTCCTCGGTGAATTGCCCGCCGCCGAAGTTGGCGGTCAGGGAGCCGGGCTCGTCATCCCGGAGCTTGTAGTGCTGATAGTAGAGCCCGGCGACCCACTCGAGGCGGCTGCCCGTAGGCGAGGCCACGCGCACTTCCTGTGTGATCTGGTTGCGGTGCTGGATCTGCGGCGCGTTCGGAGCACCATTGATGATGGCGAAAATCGGCACACAATTGACAAAGAAGCAGTGGCTGCCGAGGGCGAAGTTGGCGGAGGTGATGCTGAGCGGAATGGCCTCGATGTCATTCAGGTTGGAGGTATCGCCGATGCGATAGGAGGAGATCGAGGTCAGTGTCGCACCTCCCAGGGACCAGTCGGCCTGGAGAGAGAGGCCGCGGTCGGTCTGGGTGACCGACATGGTGTTCTCGGAACAGGTCTGAGTGTTGGTCGTGGACGGGGTGACACCGCACTGCGCCAAAGAGCTCGCCAGCGCCGACCCGGGCGGGGCCGACCGGTACAACAGGACGGGAACTCCGTCCGAGCGCGCCTTGTTGTAATCCCCGATTACGTTGATCTGCAGATCATCGTTGACGTCCCACAGGTAACGCAGTCGTGCGCCGATATCGGGCGCGTTGCTGTATGCGCCGGTGTAGACGTCGTGTATCAGATCTTGGTTGTCGTCCGCATGGAACGAGATGCGCATCGCGGAATTGGCGGTCACGGGCAGGTTCGCGACACCCCGCAGCGAGCGGCGGGAATACTGCGAGCCCATGTCGCCGGAGCCGTACTCGGCCCACAGGTCGCCGGTCATCTTGCTTGGGTTGGGCGCGGCCGTGGTGATGCTGATCACACCCGCGGAGACCGAGCTGCCAAAGAGGGTGCCCTGCGGGCCTTTCAGGATCTCGACCCGCTGGACGTCGAAGATGTCCGTGATGTTGGTGTTGCCCAGCACAATGCCGTCCAACACCACGCTCACTGACGCGGTCGCCGTGTCGCCGCCGACCGACTCGGTGCCGATGCCACGAATGAACGCTCCACCGCCAGGCGCGGCGGATGTCGCAGTGAACTCCAACGAGGAGCTCATTCTGGCCAGATCGGAGATAGTTTGCACTCCCTGGCGGCTCAGCTCCTCGTTTGAAAGGACGGTAACGGACACCGGCACTTCCTGGACGCTTTCGCTGCGCTTCTGCGCCGTGACCACCACTTCCTGAAGTGTTCCTTCCGTGGAGGCTTCAGCGCTGGGCTCACTAGCGGTTTCGGCGGCATGGACGGCGCTTACCGCCATCATGCCCACCAGAAGCGAAATACAGGAACCCGGCGATAGCCTGTGAGACATGTCGAACCCCCCAAGGGAATGCAGGTGCTTCCCGTCGATATATTCTGGCCTGCTCAACCAACTGGTGGCTTTCTATCACCCCGGCGCGCGCGGTGACCAATGGAAATCAGGAATTCGTGAAATGCGCGCAAACGATGGGTCAGCCCGGTTGGGCGGGCGAGCTCTCATTCCAACGCGGTTTCCACCAGTATGAAAGCCACGCGGCTCAGGCGGCCGGACCGGTTCACCCAGGCGTGCTGTGTGTCGCGTTGCACGACCACATCCCCCGCGCGGACCATGATTTCGGTCTCCCCCCGGATCAAGGTCATCTCGCCCAGGAGGACGATGCAATAGTCGACGCAGTGGCCGGCGAACGAGGCGGCGGTGTCGCCTGCGACCCCCATCCAGGAGGGGTGTTTTCGCAGGGATGACTGGTCGTAGGAGCTGCGGTCGCGTCCTTCGGGGAGAAAATCTAGAATCCGGATTCTGTTCCAGATCTCGTAGACTGTGGGGCCGTTGCCGGGGAGGGTGTAGACCTGCGTAGGCACCCCGTCCGACTGGATCCTCGCCTGGCCCGTCGCATCGACCCCGGTGACGATGCGGCGCACGGGTCCGAATACCCCCCGGTCGCGCGCTGAGGCGCGGGGTTGTAAGCCCCGTCGGGTCGATCGCTCGTCCGTACTCATTTTTACCCCTGCCTCAAGTTGTGAAGCCGATCCAGCGGCCGGCGGCGACTACTCCGATCCATAGAAGCAGTGATGCGCCTCCGGCGAGTTTCGCCGCCATGGGGGGCTGCCGTGAATCCCACTCTGCGACATTGCGCATGCCGAGCCGGTGGAATACCGCCATGTTGAGCGCCGCGAGCGCCAACAGCAGCAGTTTTACCCGGAAGGGGCCGTTTTCGGCATAAGTGACCGCCTTGGAGGCAAACATCAGAAAGCCCGCGATGCTGGCTAGGACAAATGCTGTCCAGGTCCAAGGCAACATCTCGCGGGCGAGCACGGTAAAGGGCCCATTGCGCAAGCCCCGGCCCAACAACCGTAGGTCCACGGACATAATGGAACCGACAACGACTGCCAGTGCGACCACGTGCACGGTCTCGAGCGTGGGAAACAGCCAGCTCGATTCCCGGATCTCCTGAGCGAAGCCCAGTTGCTCCAATGTCTTGCAGAATGCATGCAGCCGCTCAAACATAGGCAATCCAGCGGCCGGCCGTGATGAGTGCCAGGCCGACGGTGAGCAGCAGTAGCCCGAGCGCGCGACCGGTGGCCTGCTGGAAGTTGAGTCGGGGCAGTGTCGCCAGCAAACCCACCAGCACCATCACCAGGAGCATCTTGGTTCTGAACACCCAGTTGAGCAACTCGCGAGCCGGCTCGGCGATGGTCAGCAGTGTGCCTGTCAGCAGCAGGACCAGGAGCGCGGTCCACACGGACGGCCGCAGTCGCAACCACAATTCGGCAGCGCCGCGGGAATCGGCGCGCCGCGCTATAAACAGGACGCTCAGGCGGAGGATCGCCGTGAAGACGATACCAACACAGAGGATGTGGACCACCTGGACCGTCGGGACGAACCAGCCCCAACTCTGGAAGGCAACGCTGACTGTGGTCCCCGCCAGCCAGTTGCATAGGTTCTCGATCATCTTGTCACTCGCCCGTCCTGACTCAAGCGGCTTGTCGTTGCTCTGGCGCGATCATCGACGAGAGGGGGCGACTCGACCATCGCTTACGCGCCATGTATGGAATCCATCCCATCAATGTCTCGCCCCCCTCCCCTGCAGCGCGCGGTTCCGTACCGTCCTATACTTCACCGGGTAGAGGGGGGACGAGGTCATGCCGGAACGCTTGCAACTGAACCATCTCGATTTGAATCTGCTGGTGGCACTGGATGCGCTGCTCACCGAGTGCAGCATCACCGGGGCCGGGCGCCGCATCCATCTCACGCAGTCTGCGATGAGCAGTGCCCTGGGCCGGCTCAGGGAGTTCTTCGGCGATGAGCTATTGACGCTGGTGGGACGAAAAATGGTCCGCACGGCCCTGGGAGAGCGCCTGGCGGAGCCAGTGCGCGGGATTCTGTTGAAGATCAAAGAGACCATCAACCTGGCGCCGGTCTTCGAGACGGCGACATCCAATCGGATGTTCTCTTTGATGATGTCCGACTATGTCTCCACGACGCTCATGCCGGCGGTGTTGCGCGAGGCGCAGGCGGCGGCCCCCGGGGTGCGTTTCGAGATCCTGTCCAATGATTTCAGTCATCCCATGGAATTGCTGGAGCGGGCGGATATCGACTTCGTGATCATGCCGAACTTCTATCTGCACAAGAGCCATCCGAGCGCGCCACTTTTCGTGGACGACTACGTGTGCGTCGTGTGGGATGAGAACAAACGAGTGGGCGCTGAGATCTCGGCCGAGCAGTATCTGGAGCTCGGCCACATCAGCGTGCAGTTCGGCCGTGAGAACGGCCCTATGGTCGATGACTTCCTGCACGCCAAGTTCGGCGACGCGCTGCGGATCGAAGTGCTGGCCATGAACTTCAATTCCCTGATCCAGTATGTCGTCGGCACGGAACGGATTTCCATCGTGCACCGGCGGCTCGCCTCGTACTACGCCGAGCGCCATCCGATCCGACTCGTGACTCCGCAGTTCGCGCTGCCCAGCCTGAGCGAGAGTATCCAGTGGCATTCGTGTTTCAACGAGGATCCGGGCTCGGTCTGGTTGCGCAACCTGATGCTGCAGGTGGCCGGCGAGCTACAGGTGCGGTGAATCGCGTGGGCACGCGGGCTCGAACCTAGCCGGCTGCCGGTGGCGGCCGGCCGCCGGGCATCCACTTTTCACGCTGTTGGAAGAGGAACAGCTGCGAGCTGTCGGCACTGATGGGCGCGGCGCGCGCGGACCATGACGGGTCGTGGAGATCCATATCGGCGTCGTACTCGATATGACAGCCGAACGGGCTGTCGAAATACCAGAACCAGTTGGAACCGAACTTGTGCCGCCCGGGTCCCCAGAACGAGCGATGGCCTTTGTTGGCGAAGCGGGTACCCGCTTGCAGCACCTCGCTGGGGCCGCCCAGGTGGAAGGTGAAATGCTCACAGCCCTTGATGGCGGCGGGAGTTTGAATCAGGAACAGGGTGTGGTGATCCAGCGAGCCGGCCGGCTGGAGAAACGGCCCTGCGCCGACCAACCGGTCGGTGCAGCGGAATTTCAAGCGCTCTACGTAAAATGCCTCCGCTTTCTCCACATCGGGGACGAAGTACACGACGTGAGACAGCGAGCGCGGCCTGATCACCGCGTTCTCATCCGCCGCTACGGCGTTGACGGGGCGGCCGTGGGATTCGCCGGGCGCATTGCAGCGCTCCGCAGGCAATGTGAGGGACTTGCGTTGCGTCACCTGGAAGGCGATCGGGAAGCCCTGATCATCGTGCGTCTGGATCGAGCCGTCGGCCCGGGTGATCAATTCCCGGTCCCGGCTCAACTCCGCGGCGACGGCCGCCAGGGTCGCGGCGTCTTGTACGCCATAGGTGGTCAGGCGCAGGCCCTTGCCGGGTCGAAAAGCGGGCGGGAGATCTGGATCGTCCTTGTATCTGACGCTGATATAGGTGTCATCCAGCGCGCAAAGCCGTGCGCCCTGGGCACTGCGATCCCTGAGCTCGAGCCCGTAGTCCGTCAGAAAGCCGATCGCTTCCCCGAGGTCATCGACACCAAATGTCAGGGATTCGGGCCCAATGATCTTCATATCCAAACTCTCCCATTGGCACCGATGCATCTTAGCGCCCGATCGCGGCGGGGACGGCATCGGTGCCAATGGGAGAGTTTGGATA
>Ga0268266_10007146_pt1 | contig 10116 bp, 10 predicted proteins | sample KBSS13metaG_FD_190356 | JGI IMG/M metagenome (GOLD analysis project Ga0268266, IMG submission 190356) | Switchgrass rhizosphere microbial communities from Kellogg Biological Station, Michigan, USA - KBS S1-3 metaG (SPAdes) (version 2) | ecosystem: Host-associated > Plants > Roots > Rhizosphere... | reverse complement strand
GGGCACACCAAGCTCCACCATCATCCTGGGATCTGACCCAATCAGCAGATCCGGTTTGCGTGAGCGCCGAGCGGCGAAATCCGGCAGAAAACGCGCGTGGCCGGTTTCGTAAGTCCAAATCCAGGCGGTTCCGCTTTGGTGCAAACGCAGCCAAGTTTCTCGCAAAAGTCCAAGCCGCACCTCCCCAATTGCAACGAGAGCAACTGGAAGCGCAAGAGAATAGAAGGCCACCGATCTTCGTACTTCCTTCCACGGCAACCGGTCGAGGAAAAGTGCGCAGGGCAAGAGCCACAGCAGTACGATCGGCTTGTAGAATCGGCTCTCCTCACTAAAATCCCACTGCAGGCCACTGAGCCAGGTGGAGGCAGCAAGCATAGCCCACAACCCGGCTGTCAGTATCCCGAGAAGCATGATGAAGGATATTAGGCGACCGCACCCCGACAGCACCAAGCGCGGAAGCCAAATGATGAGCATCAAAAAGGACGGAACAAGCATCACTATTGCAACAGGGAAATGCGTGTGGAAATGAGCATCCACCAGCGCACCGGCTTTGGCTAGAACGATGTCCCATCCCGCAGCTCCCGCTGCCGTGTAGTTGACAAGATTCATTGCAAAGCCGGCCTTTGAAAATGCTCCCGGTTGCACTGGAAGCGCAAAGCGTTTTCCGTAAGCGCTGTTCACAAGCAAATACAAAAGCCCTGGGAAGAGCAGCAAAAGCAGCAATCCTAGTCCCCAAAGAATTCCCAGATTCCTCAGACGCGAACGATCACGCCAAAACAGGTAAATCGACGCCCCGGCAAAAACCGGGGCCAGAGTGTATTTCACGGCCGCGCCGAGGATGGCAATAAGAGCCGCTGCCCACAGGCGATACCATTCCTCCTTCGAGGATCCACCGGAATTGCCAGGAGAGGGCTCCATAACGGACGTGAGCCGGAGCAGCACCAGGCAGGTCCAGGGCATGATGAAGAGCGCCAGGTGATCGTTGGTATAGGCAACGTACGCCGTCACTCCGAATGGCAGCCAGGGATAGGCCGCCGCCACCGCAAACATGCAGTTCCTGGACGCTCCCAGGAACCGCGCTAGAAGCACCCATCCCAATCCTCCTCCCAATACGCCAAGGAATCCCAACGCTTTCGTCGCCGGGCCAGGCGACAGGCCGAGCCCCAATACAACTGCATACAGAAAAGCCTGTCCGGGGGGCCAGTGGATCAACCAGTGGGGCTTGGCGTACTGCGCAAGATCGGCGCCGTAATCGGCAAGAAAGTTGACGGATTTCAGTTGTCCGTGGGCCAGCAGGTTTTGCGCCGCAAACACAGCATGGTTCACATCCTGACTCGGATTTCCAGGCCAACGAATAAAGCAGAGGAGCTGAAAGGCTGCCGAAAGGAATAACGACGCAACGGCCCAACGCAGAGCTGCCACTCGCGGAACATCCAGCGAGCTCACGGATGCCACCGGGCTGATGACTCCCGCCCGACTCATGGCTCCAAAGAGGATAGCATCGATACTGCGATCAACAGTCCCACAACAGAATAGAGTACGCGGTAGTGCGCCTGCAGGGGCCGGATGTTCTCGAAAGTCAGGCCATCTCGGAGCGTCCGCATTGAAAATACAGATGCAGGGGATAGATGGCGCCGGTGAGAAACAGGAGCCGCGGCGCCAAGCCTCGCCATGCCAGCATGACCAGCACAGCATAGGCGATAGTGAGCAGAGTCAGGCCCGCGCAGAACCCGCGGCGCGCGCCGAACTTGACTGCATTGGTCTGAATCCCACAGTCATAGTCATCATCCCGGTCGCGCGCCTCATGCGTCAAGTGCCCCGCCGCGAACGTAAGGGCAAAAAAGGCGCCGGTTTCCAGACCCCGTGCATCGATGGGGCTAAACAGCGAATAACCCAGCAGAAAATGGAGGATGCCCCCAACGATGTGAAGCACGGAACTCAGCAGCGGAATTCCTTTGCCGCGAAGTAAGGGGCCCGAATAGAGCTCTCGACGATCCAGACAAGCAAGAGGACCGCCCCCGCGCAACGTCGCATGTTCGTAATTCGGATTGGTGCGCCCGGAGGGACTCGAACCCCCGGCCTACTGATTCGAAGTCAGTCGCTCTATCCAGCTGAGCTACGGGCGCGTTGCCTCATCGTATCATCACTACATACGTGACTGAAACTGAAATCAAGTTCCGCTGGAACGGCACTGCACAGGAGGCACGAGCGCTGATCGAGAGCCGCGGCTATAGTGTGTCATCCGCGCGCACGCTCGAATCCGACCAGCTCTTTGACCTGCCCACCGCGGCACTGCGGCAATCCGATCGGATTCTGCGCCTGCGGAAAACCACCTCAGCGGAAGGGACCAGGCACGCCATGGTCACCTATAAAGGTCCGGCCACGCGCGACATCTACAAGAGCCGCGAAGAAATCGAATTCAATGTGTCGGATTCAGACACCTTCACTCTGGTACTCGAACGCTTGGGGTACCAGCCAGTCTTTCGCTATGAGAAATACCGCACACAGCTGCGGCTCGCCGGCGAGCCTGGGGTCATCACCATCGATGAAACTCCTATTGGTATATATATGGAGATCGAGGGACCGCAGGATTGGATTGATAGTACTGCCGCCCGCTTGGGTCTACCCAAAGAGCAGTTTTCGACGGCCAGCTATGCCGCTTTATACCGGGAGTATAAGGGACAACATCCGGAAGCGCCTGCCGATATGACCTTCGATTTAGATCGTACCTACACCTCTGGGACAAAATCACCTTAGTTGGTCCCAAACCTATTGAATGAGGAAAGCGCCGGTGCTATTCTTCATCTACCAGCTCCCAGAGCCGGATGACGAAATGATTGAACTAGTCACAACAGTAATCATCACAGCCAGCTCAGTGCTGCTGTTTGGCTACTGGTTTCGTTATACCTGCCTGCTGATTTTGAGTGCAAAGACTACGCGGGACTTTGCGGGTCAGGTAGCTGCTGCCAATCAGCTTGGATTCCTCGACGTCCAGACTCAGCTTCGCTCGGCTTCGTTTAACCTGGATTCTCTGCGCGACACTCTCGATCGCGATTACGCCGTGTTGAGCTCCATGCTGAAACAAGTCAGTGGTTCTTCGGCGGAAGGTTCTTCGCTTGAAACCAGCATGCTGGCCGTGAACTACCGCGTAATGCGCAGCTGGTCTCAAGTGGTGGGCGTATTCTCACCGACGGCAGCCCGCAAAGCGCTGGAAGAGATGTCCATGGTGATCGCGCACTTTGCAAACTCCATGGGCCAACAAGCCGAAGGCGCCGCCGCCTAAGCCTGAATCAGTCTACTCCCCGCGCGGTGCGCGAGTGGTTTCAATCCCCATACTGAAGTGCTCTCCCAGATACACCCGGCGAACGTCTGCGTCGTTCCCCAGCGATTCGGGTGAGCCTGAGCGGAAGATGCGCCCGTTATTGATGATGTAGGCGCGATCCGTTACCGCGAGAGTTTCCCGCACATTGTGATCGGTCATCAAAATACCGATACCGGAATTTTTGAGATCGAAGATGATCTTCTGCAGCTCCAATACCTGAATGGGGTCGATACCCGAAAAGGGTTCGTCCAGCAGCAGAAAACTGGGCGATATCACTAAGCTGCGCGCGATCTCTACGCGCCGGCGCTCACCACCTGAGAGCACGTAACCTTTGCTCTTGCGAACCTGCTCCAGCCCTAGTTGCTCGATGAGGCGATCCATCCGGTCCAGACGCTCGCGCCGGTTCAAGCGCAGGGTTTGCAGAATTGCCATCAGATTGTCTTCGACCGAGAGCTTGCGGAAGACCGAAGCTTCTTGCGGGAGATAGCTGATGCCCTTCTGCGCGCGCTGGTACATGGCCAGTTGCGTCAGATCATGATCGTCCAGCATGACACGGCCGGAGTCCGGCGTGATCATCCCGACGATCATGTAAAAGGTGGTTGTCTTCCCCGCCCCGTTGGGACCCAGCAGGCCCACTACCTCGCCCTGCTTTACGCGCACCGAAACATTGTCTACGACCTTCCGGCCGCGATATGACTTGGTGAGTTCGGCGGTCTGGAGCGTATGCACGGGATTTATTTCTTGAGGTAGAGCGTGTCCGCGGGACGGTTCTCCGCACCGTTAACCAGCAGCCTATCATTGTTGGACCACCAGGTCAATTGTTTGCCGCGCGTCTGCCCCTTCACGCTATCGACCATCAGTGCATCGCCGCCGTTCAGGATTACCTTCTTCTCGGAGGCATAATATTCGCCATGTTCACCGGTGCCGGTGCGCGTGCGTTTGTCTTCCGTGCTGACGATTTTCACGGCTCCTTCGGCAAAGGCATGGTTCAGCGAAGTATCCGCGTCACGATCGTTGAGGTAAGCCTTCAGCTCCTTGCCGTTCACCGACAGTCCAGGCCGCACCATCGCGGCGCCGCCCTGGTAATGCGCAATTCGCGTATCGTCGCTGTATATCAAATCCGGAGCTCTCACCACCGTGAAGACTGGCGCTGCGGCAATCGCTGGCTTCGCGGCCACTGTCTTTTTACCGTCGGTCTTGTCGTTGCTCTTATCGGCAACCTTATCGGAAGACTTGTCGGAGAATTGGCTCACCACTTTCCCGTGCGCTTCAAAAACCTGCCGCGTCCGGTCGATGTCGATACGGTCAGCTTCCACGCGATTGACGCCCTGCCACACCACTGCGTTGCCTTCGTAATGCAGCTTCTGGTTCTTCTCCACCGACGTCATGTGCTGAGCGCGCCCCTGCATCAACTCTGCGTCGGAGAGCAACGAGGATGACGATGACGGTTTCTGGTCCGGCAGGCGCGTGGTAGACACGCGTCCGTCCGCTATGAAATCACCCGATTTCTGATTCAAGATCAACCGGTCGGCGGCCGCCGTGCCGGTGGGGTCCGAAGTTCGGGCCGAGCCCTCCAGCGTGATCAAGTCCTTCGCCTGTTCTAGCGTCGCTCGATCGGCGGTGGCGCGTCGATCTCCTTCTTCATAGTGGAAATCCGTCTTCTGTTCCAGCCGCGTCAGCTCGCTAGTCTTAGGATCGAAAGACGCCAGCAGTTCCTTACTGCGCGTCAGCATCGGCGGCGGAACCGGTGTGCCGGGTTTCTCAGTGCGGGTCGAGGCATTGATCGATCGAAACGATTGAATGCGGTTTTCAGGACCGTAGGTGATCCATATCCGGTCCCCCTGCATAAATCGCTTGGGCTGGCCTGGACGATTCGGCAGAAAGTCGACAGTACCAGCGCCGTCCGTCTCCACCGTAGCGATGTCTTTCCCGCCGGGGCGCATGTTCAGATGGATGACTTCACTACGCAGAACCCGTGTCTCGGATATAAGTTCACCAGGTCGCGGCAAGGGCTGTGCTTCGGCAACCGCCTTCTGCATGGCGAGCGCATGGGTGAGCGTACTCTCATGTGCGGCAGGATCGAACTGAAGATCGATGATTTCCCCGGTTACCGTTGTGCGCATGGTATCGGCGGAAGAAATCAGCTTGCCGTTGTGCTGGCCTTTAATTTCCTGAATCGCCATGCCATCGCCGAACATGAGCAGCAACGACTCCGCCGCGAATTCGACTTTCCGTCCGGGCTCGTCCTGCACGCCATGCGCGGCTACCGTCAGAGCTTCTTTGATGACTCCGTTATCCAACGTAATCACCGACGACGTGCCTTCCATATGCAGCGTGTCGCGCGTCAATTTCGACCACGGCAGCAGGAAGACTTTGGATTCCATTTCGCGATAATAAGCTTCACCGGCCTCAATCAACATCGGCTTGGAATTCTTCCCTTTGCCGATCCAGTGAAGCTGGACGCCGCTGCGCAAGTGCAATTCGCGCGAAGCCGGATCATAATCCACGCCGTCTGCAGATCCGTGTCCTTGTTCGAACTCGAAATCCGCGCGCCGGCCCGTGGAGGCCTTACCGGTGTCGCTGGCGAAACGCACGCCGGACGTGCGGATCTTTACGATCCGGCCCCCGGGATTTTCTTCTCCATCACTATCCCCACCGGGCTTCGGCGCCACAGTGGGCTTCCCAGCCGCCGGCCGGGCCATGATGATATTCACTTCGCCATCGGCATACAGCGTCTTGGCGGCAATATCGAACTGGGCTTTGGCGCTCCGCACCAGGTCGAACTGATCGGCTTCCTGGTGGAACAGTTGCAGTTCTACGCCTTCCAGTTCCATCACCGACGGAGCTTTGACCTGCCGGAAACTCTTCGCGCGCACCGTGACGCGGGGCCGTTCGCCATCGCTCTGCGTGTAAACCCAGTCGCTGGCTCTGCCGTTTATTCCGGTTTCAAGCGGCCGCGGAGCCGCCGGTGCTTCGTGCGCAAGCGCCTGCTGACGCTTGATATAGGTCTGGAGGACGAATACGACAATCGCGAGAAGAGCGGCAAGAATCAGCCACCGGCTGAGACGCATAGTATGTGTGGGTGCCTTAACGTAAGGATATCATCCGCTCGCGCGCAGGCACATATGAAATAGACGCTACAAAGCCGCCACAAGTTTACTCAAAAGTGCAATTCGGTCGGCCATCCGGTTGATCAAAATACTCTCATTGACGGCATGCGCACCCTCGCCGACCGCTCCCAAACCGTCCAATGTGGGGACGCCCAGCGCCGCCGTGAAGTTGCCGTCCGACCCGCCGCCGGCCGATGATTCCTCCAACTCCACGCCCAGCTCCGCCGCCAAAGCCTTGGCTTTCCGGAAGAGCGCCCGCACCCCTGCCGTGCGCTCCATAGGCGGCCGATTCATTCCGCCGGCCACGCTAATCGTGCAACGCTTATCGAATGGCTTCAGCGAGGCAAACTGGCGATCCAGGTAGCGCGCGTCAGTCGCCCGGGGAGCGCGTACGTCCACCTCGACCCAGCATTCCTCCGCGATCACGTTGCTTCGCGTGCCTCCGCGAACAAGGCCGGGGCTGACCGTGATCCCACGATCCAGGCGCGTGAAGCCGGCGATTTTCTGGACTTGCCGCGCCATTTCGACGATCGCGCTGGCGCCGTTCAGAAAGTCCAGCCCGGCGTGCGCCGCGCGGCCCCGCACGGTCACGGTATAGTCGCCGACACCTTTCCGCGAAGTCTTAAGCTTGCCGTCAAGGCCTTGGCTGGGTTCAAGGACCAGGACAGCCACACTCGCGCGCGCCGCCTCTTCCGTGAGAGCCCTGGATGACGCGCTGCCAACCTCTTCATCCGAATTCACTTGCAACACGACTTTACGTGCCACGGGCGTATCCTGCTCCCGCAGCGCCCGCATGGCAAAAATGAAGAAGACCAGACCGGCTTTCATATCGAACACGCCGGGACCCCAAAGGCGTCCCTGCATTTGACGGAACGGCATCGTGCGGAGTGTCCCCAGCGGCCACACCGTATCGGAATGGCCGAGCGCCAGTATTTGCCCCGATTTCTTCGACCCGGGCAAGGAGAACTCGCACCGAACGTGCCTTCCCCGGCCGTTGCCACCCTTGTAGGTCTTAACCCGAGCGATATCTTTCACGTTCTCTGCCAGTAGATCCACAAAGCGATTGACGCTGGCCGGATCGTCGCTGGGTGATTCGCACTCGACAAATTCGCGGATGGTGGCAATGACTTGCTTCTGGGGAAAACTCATCGTTTGTAGGATACCGCCTGCTATAATTCAGAATCCGTATGTCCACTTCCGTTTCCACCCGCGCCCTGGACATTGACGCCATCCGCGAAATCCTGCCGCATCGCTATCCGTTCCTCCTGGTAGACCGTATCGAAGAACTGGAAGCAGAACGCGTCGTCGGCATCAAGAACGTAACCGTAAACGAGCCCTTCTTCACCGGTCATTTTCCGGATTATCCGGTGATGCCCGGGGTCCTGATCATCGAAGCCATGGCGCAAGTGGCCGGCGTCCTAGTGCTCAGCGGCATCCCGGACCGCAAGAGCAAACTGGTGCTGCTGGCGGGCGTCGATGGCGCGAAATTCCGCAAGCCCGTGCGCCCTGGCGACCAACTGCGCATGGAAATGAAGATCCTCCGGAGCCGTGCGTCAATGGCCAAGGTCAGCGGCATTGCGACTGTCGATGGCGCAATCGTCGCCGAGGCCGAAATGCTCTGCGTCCTGGCCGACCGCCAATAACTTAACCGCGATGCCGATTCATCCGACTGCGATCGTCGACCCCTCCGCAAAGATCGCTGACTCGGCCGACATCGGGCCTTACTCCATCATCGGGCCGGACGTCGAAATCGGCGCCCGGACCCAGCTCAAAGCCAACGTAGTGATGGAAGGTCCTCTCTCCATTGGCGAGGACAACGTTTTCTTCCCCTACTCGACAGTGGGCGTCGCGCCGCAGGATCTGAAATATCACGGCGAGCGTTCTTGCACCCACATCGGTCATCGCAACAGGATCCGCGAATTCGTCACGATTCATCGCGGCACCGAGGGTGGCGGAATGCTCACTGCGATCGGCGACGACAATCTCCTGATGGTGCAGGTCCATGTGGCCCACGACGTCCGGGTGGGCAGCCATTGTGTGCTCTCGCACGCCGCGACGATTGGCGGACATGTCGCAATCGACGATTGGTCGGTGGTCGGCGCCGGCAGCGCGATCCATCAATTCTGCCGCGTCGGCCGTCATGCGATGATTGGCGGCTATAGCGTGATCACGCAGGATGTCCTGCCGTTTTCCACCACCTCCGCGAAACGCGAGAACAAGGTGTACGGTGAAAACAAGACCGGTCTCGAACGCCGCGGCTTCCCGGCGGAAACTATAGAAGCGCTGCACAAAGCTTTTCGTCTGCTTTCGCGGTCGAAGCTTAATACTTCCCAGGCGCTTGAGAAAATCCTGGCAGAGCTGGGAGACACCCCGGAAGTAAAAGAATTGCTGCAGTTCATCGCCGCGTCGGACCGCGGGTTCATCAAATAATCCATGCCGTACGGGCTGATCGCAGGCAATGGACGCTTCCCGGTGCTGGCGCTCGCCGCCGCAAAAAAAGCCGGAATTGACGTAGTCGCCATCGGCATAAAGGAAGAAGCGTCGCCTGAAATCGAGCCCTTGGCCCTGCGCTGCCACTGGATCTCACTCGGCGCACTCAGCAAGTTAATCGACATCTGCCATCGCGAAAACATCACGCAGATCATGATGTGCGGACAGGTGAAGCACGCCAAGATTTTCTCCTCCATTGTCCCCGACTTAAAGCTGGTGAAGCTGCTGGCTTCGATCGAAACCAAAAATACCGAAGGCTTGATCGGCGCGGTGATCAAAGTCCTTAAGAACGAAGGTATCGAATTACTAGATTCGACGCTGTTGCTCAAAGACCTGCTCGCGCCGGCGGGCGTCTTGACGCGCCGCAAACCTTCGGCGGACGAGGAGCGCGATATCGATTACGGCCGCCGCATCGCAGCCGCACTTTCGGAACACGACATCGGCCAGAGCGTGGCCATTGCCGAGCGTGCGTGTGTCGCCGTCGAAGCCATGGAGGGCACCGATGCCATGCTGCGCCGGGCCGCATCTTTAGTGGAAGGCAAACCGCTGCGACTGGTCAAAGGATCCCGCCGCCGGAAGCATATGCTGTACGACGTACCGGTGATCGGACCGCTAACGATGGCCGTCATGCGCGAAACCGGCACAACCGCGCTCTCCATCGACGCCGGTCGGACGCTTTTGCTAGACCGTACAGAATTGTTACGGCAAGCCGATGCCGCGCAAATTGCGATTGCCTCGCATCCCGCCTAGCGGCTAGCCGATTCGCGAGGCGGCGTCAGTCCCTCAGTCAGTTCAATATTCGTGCCCCACGGATCCATGAGGTACGCCAGCCGCAAGGTAGGAGCGTTACCGCTCGTACGTATGGCCGCGTCCGTATGAATGCCATTCGCTTCCAAATTCTTCACAAACTGATCGAGATTCTTAATTTCAAACCCTATGTGATCGATCGAGCGGCCTTTGGTTGGCTCCGGAGTCGCGCTTTTCGCAAGCGTGAGCTCGGTACCGGGAACATTCACCGTATCGTACTGGCCGCGTTTGCCGGCCGTGCCGCCGAAATTTTTGATGTACCAGGCTTGCGTGGCCAGCGGGTCCGGAACGTACATGTGAATGTGATGCATCGCGACCGGCGTGGCAATCGTCGAATCCTCGATGATCTCCACGCGGACATCGTCCGGCGCGGTCAAGAACTTCTGC
>Ga0268266_10007145_pt1 | contig 10116 bp, 9 predicted proteins | sample KBSS13metaG_FD_190356 | JGI IMG/M metagenome (GOLD analysis project Ga0268266, IMG submission 190356) | Switchgrass rhizosphere microbial communities from Kellogg Biological Station, Michigan, USA - KBS S1-3 metaG (SPAdes) (version 2) | ecosystem: Host-associated > Plants > Roots > Rhizosphere >... | reverse complement strand
GAGCAGTTTCGGGAAGATCGCGCGGGCCGCGCGACCACCCCCTACTGCACCATCACCGGGATCGATTGCGTCGCGGTCCCGCCGCGGCTATCGCGCAGCACGATCCAGAGCCATGCGGGGCCGGGCGCCGTCGGCGCGGTCCACGTCGTGCTCGCGGTCTGCGCCGGATCGTCCTCGGCGACCGCGGTCGCGTCGACCGGAAACGAGCCAGCGGTCGCGAACCACGACACGAGCATGCTCTCTCGCCGCGTGATCAGCGTTTCGGTCACCGGGTCGTAATAGAGGTACGTCTCGGTCTCGGGCCAGCTCGCGGTGATCGCGATCTCGCTGCCCGCGGCGATCGCGGCATCGACCTGGATCGGATCGAGCGACGGGTTGTGATTCGCGACGTAATCGAGCTGGTACTGATGCGCGAGGTCACCGGGCGCGGCCGGCAGATCGCACGTGATGCGCGTGAACCCGAACGACAGATCGATGTCGGGGAGCTGCGCGCGCACGGGCTGGTAGAACCCGCCGGTCGCGTCGGGATCGCGCGGCCGAAAGCCCATCGTCGCGACGTCGGGGCCGTAGGTCCGGCACGCGTCCATCGGGATCACCGCCATCGTCGGATCTGGAATCGGCGTGACCTGATCTTGGACGCAGCCGTCGGCGACCGCGTCGTCGACCGTCGGTGGTTTCGGCGCGTCGCACAGCGACCACGCGGGCGTGACCGTCATCGGCCCGTCGGGTCCAGCGACGATCGCGCTGACCGCGACGGGATTGCCGGGCAAGACTTCCGGCGGCTCGGACACGATCGCGAGCACGCGCGTGTCGGTGACGAGATCGAGCCGTTGATCGAGCGCGCTCTGACAACTGGCGAGTAGACACAGCGCGACGAGCTTCATGGTTGCAACCTCAGACCCGCGATCGCGAGCAGCGGCAAGCCGGTCAGGTAGCTCTTCTGCGAGAAGTCGGCGTTGTAGATGATCTGCTCGGCGTTCGCGCGATCGGTCAGGTTCTGGACCTCGAGATAGACCGCGGCGTGGATGCCGCCGAGCGGAAAGCGGCGCTCGGCGCGCAGGTCGGCCGCGAAGAAGTCGGGCAGGCGCGTGCTGTTCTGCGCGCCCAAGATCGGCTGGAAGCGCCCGCTCGCGCTGTCGAAGAACGCGCCGATCACCGGCGTGCGCGGCTCGCCCGTCGCGTAGCGCACGCGCGCGCCGAGCGTCCACGGCCCGCTGTCCCAGCCGACGACGGCGATCAGGCCGTTCGTCTGATCGTGATCGAAGTAGCGCCACGGTTGATCGGCTGCGTCCTTGCGCCGGCTGTCGGACAGGTTGTAGCTGAGCCAGCCCGACAGGCCGTGCCAGCCGAGCAAGCGCGTCGTGAGCTGGATGCCGAGCACGCGGCCGATGCCGTCTTGCGTGAGCGAGTGCGCGATCGCCGGCGTGACCGCGAGGTCGCGCGCGACGAGATCGTCGAGCCAGCGCGCGTAGCCCGCGATCTCGATCGCGAACGGCGCCAGCCGGTACTGCGCGCCGGTCGTCGCGTGCCACGCTTCCTCGACGCCGAGATCCGGCGTGCCGAACACGGCGCTGGTGTCGCTCGGATCGCGCGCCTGGTGATACAGGCCGCCGTCGGCGCGGAGGTCGAGATCGTCGGTGACGCGCATGCGGATCGAGCCGCGCGGATCGGCGGTCTCGATCACCTGCTGGCTCGCGATCGGCGGCTCGATGCCGACGCGCGGCAAGAGGCGGCTCGCGGTCAAGAGCCACGCGTCGAGCCGCACACCAAGTGTCGCGCTGAACGGGCCGGCGCCGACGTCGATCGCGGCGTGCGCGGCGGCGTCGACGGTGCTCGCGTGCCAGCGATCGGCGTTGACGTCGTCGCCGGGCGGCTGGCCGAAGATGTGAAGATCGCCTTCGCGCGCCGGGATGGTCAGCGAGCCGAACCGCGACAGCGCCGCTTCCGACGCCTCGAGATCGGTGCCGAGGGTGAGCACGGTGCCCGGCGCGAGCCGCGTCGCTTGCACGCCGCGCGCGCCGCCGACCCACGCGCGCTCGGATTCGTTCGCGGTGATCGTGCCGACGTCGAGCACCTCGCTCGTGAAGTCGTGCCCGAACCACAGCATGCCGAGGTCGTAGCCGTCGGGCCGATCGCGGCGCACCGACACCGAGCCGCGCACCGTGTGATCGGTGTCGGCATCCGACGTTTGTGTGGCCGGATCGTCGGAGACCAGCACCTGATCGAGCGAGTCGATCGAGCCGAGCACCCACGCGTTCAGCACGAGGTCGCTCGCGAGCGGCACGCGCGCGACGAGCTGCGCGTCGGCCCATTTCGGCAGCGGCGCGTTGGGCGCGAGCTTCTGCGGATCCTCGACGAGACCGATCGCGCGATCGAGGTAGCTGTAGCGCGCCGCGGCGGCGATCGTCGCGGGGCCGAGCGTTTGCTTTGCCTCGGCGCTGGCATCGAGCACGTCGGCTTGCACGCGCCACGCGGGCAGCTTCGCGGGATCCGCGAGGTCGATGTCGATCACGCCGCCGATCGCGCCGCCGCGATCGACGCCGAACGCCGCCGGCGTGAGGTGGACGTCGCCGATCACGTCGTTGCCGACCGCCGAGCGATAACCGCCGAGGTGATAGAGCGCACTCACCGGTACGCCGTCGACGAACACGCGCGTCTCGTTCGGCGCCGCGCCCCACACGACGATCTCCGTCGAGCCTGCAGACGGCCGCGCGACGGCAGGCAGCGACTGCACGATCTTCGCGGCATCGCCGCCGCCGGGCACCGCACGCGCGAACTTCGCGTCGACCGTGGTCTCGCCTGCCGAGCTCGGCGCGACGTCGTGGACCTCGATCGTCTCGCCGCTGGGCGCCGCCTTCGGCTTGACCTCGATCGTGACGTCGGCGCGGCCGCGCAGCACCACGCGCGTGTGCGACGGCTCGAGCCAGTCGGCGGTGACGTCGACGCGATACACGCCGGTCGGCAGCGTGATCTCGAACGCGCCGTCGTCGCCGGAAGCCGCGAGCTCGCTGCCGGCGGTGATGATCGCGCCGGCGACCGGCTGCTTGGTCGCGGCGTCGACGACGATGCCGTGCAGCGTGTCGGCGTGCGCGGCGGCGCCGAGCGCGAGCACGACGACGGCGACGATCCTCATGGGATCGTGAAGGTCAGCGCGGTGACGCCGGCGCCGTTGCCGTGCGGCGCGAGCTCGTCCTCGGACGTCGAGACGCCGCTCGCGTGGCCGACGTCGCTGCCTTCGGAGTCGGCCTCGACGTACCAGTACGCCTGCGCGTCCTTGCACAGCGATCGCGTGTCGACGCGAACCGTGTACGTGCCCGGCGGGATCACGGGCTGCACCGTCTGGTTGCTGTTCGGGTTCACGCGCGGCGTCCAGATCACGTGCTCGGACGGCGCGCCGCTGCTCGAGCACGCGGCGTTCGCGTCGTGATCGTACCAGCCGCTCGCGAGCACCTCGTTCTGCTCCAGCGTCGGATCGATCGGCATGCCCGGCGGCGGTGGAATGAACGTGCTGGTCTTCGCGCTGTACGCCTCGCCGCCGAGCGGATCGACGACGTGCAAATCGAGATCGGCCGTCGAGCTCCACAGTAGGGTCACCACGAGATCGCCCGACGGCGGCGGCGTCGCGACCGCCATGTACTGCAGCGACGCGGGCTCGCCGATGTTGCCGTCGGAATCGACGCCCGCGAGCCGCAGCGTGAACGGGCCGGGCGGCGCGTCGGGCGCGAGGCCGATCGCGAGCGAGAGCGTCGCTTCGCCGGGCGTCGTGATGTCGGGCGGCTGCGTGGTCGCGATCCACGAGCCCGACGTGCCCTCGACGCCGAGGATCGCGCCGGTCGCCGCGCCGTCGAGCACGGCGGTAACGGTCTCGCGGATCTGACCGATCACGATGCCGGTATGCGCCGACGTGAAGTTGACCACCGGCGGCCCGCCCGTCGGATCCGGAAACTCGCCGACGCGGAACTGCGCACCCGGCACGACGAGCTCGTTGCCGTAGCCGAGGTCGCTCGTCGCGCCGCCGCTGCAGGCCGCGAGCATGGCGATCGCGAGCCGCTTCAAAACTCGACCTGCCCGCGGATCGTCAGGCGATCCGCTTTCTCGGTGGTCGGCAGGCCGTTGTCGGCGCGGCCGAGCGGGTTGCGCACGCGGTCGTATTCGATCGACAGCCGCGCGGTGTCCCAGCGCGCGCCGGCGAGAAATCCCCACGTCTGGAAGATCTGGCGCGTCTGCACGACGGTGATGCCCGCGACCTCGTTCGCGTCACGATCGCCGTCGTAGTAGTCGTAGCGCACGCCGGCCAGCGCGTGCGGGCCGAGATCCTGGACGACGTCGGCGGAGAACCCGAGCTCGCGCAGGTTGCGCGACGCGTTGATCGGATCGGCGTAGATCACGCCGCGGTCCATGTTCGTCGCGATCGCGCCTTCGAATTCGGCGACGCCGTGGCCGAGGTCGCGCAGGCACCAGTGCAGCGCGGCATCGAGATCGATCGCATCGCGGTGAAACGACAGCGACGGCTCGCCGGGCTGGCCCGGGATCACGTTGAGCTCGGACAGCTGGACGATGCCGTCCTGGTTCGTGTCGGTCCAGATCAGCTGATCCTTCGTCGGCAGCTGACCGGGATGCAGCCCACTGCCGTCGAGCGCCGACACGCCGGCGACGAAACGCGCGCGGTGCGGCAGCTCGAGCTCGGTGCCCAGCCGGCCCATGATGTCGTAGCTCGAGCTCGGGTCGAGGCCTTTCCACTGCGTGTCGGCGACCGGCGCGCCGTTCATCACGGCGAGCGAGTAGCGCACGATGCCGAACGCGCCGCTCGCGTGCACGCCCGCGTCGTCGTCGCCGGGAAACAGCGCGCGCAAGAACGTCGGCTGCTCCATGAACGTCCGGTAGCGCGCGTTCCGCGGGACCTCGGCGCCGAACGGGATCAGCATGAGGCCGCCGGCGACCGTCAGCGCCTGCGAATCGGGCAACGTCCAGCCGACCTGCGACGTGATGATTCGCGCGACCGGCCCGGCGACGGTGTTGCCGTCGAATTCGAGCTCGGCGAAGTACGCGTCCTTGGTCGCGGTCAGCCGCAAGAACCCGCGGCGGAGCTCGATCCCCTCGGTGTTGAGCGGCGCGCCGGTTCCGGGGTCGAGCTGATCTTGCGAGTGCTGATCCCACGGGATCGCGTCGACCTCGACGAACCCGTCGACGTCGACGTTCCACCCCAGATGCGTCGTGATCGGCTTGAGCGGTTCGGCAATTGCCGTGACGCTCCACAGCGCGACGACTACGGCAACGGCGGGACAGTGCCGTCGGCGTTGAGCAGCGGGAGGCTCGGGTTCAGATAGATCTTCTGCGCGGTCGTACACGCGTTGATGATTTCGTCGTTGGTGGTCAACGGTGGCATGAAACACGAAGCGTCGGGGCCGCCCACCGCGGCATCTGTCGGGACCGCCGCGTCCTTCGGCGCGTTGCCGGTGCTGCCGCACGCGCCCGTGAGCATTGCGACGATGATGAGGCTGCGCATGGCTTAGAACTCCTCGCAGTAGCCGTTACGGCACACGCCCGACGCGCACGGCGTCGACGCGTTGCACGTCGCGCACGTCGAGACGTCGACGACGCTCTCGTACTTGCACGTGCAGCTCTCGGGCGGCGTGTACATCGCCAGCGGGCCGCCTTCGAAATCGCGCTTCACGCGCATCGCGCAATCGGGGACGAGGCCGACCGCTGCGACGATCGCCTGCGCGTCGAACGCCGGGGCCGCGAGGCCGGTATCCGTGACGTCGAGGCCGGAGATCAGATCCAGCACGTATCGCGCGTACGGGTTGAGCGGCGTCGGGCCGTTCACGAAGTCCATCCACTCGGTCGGCGACCACACCGTATAGTGGCCGTCGCGCAGGTTCTTCTTGTCGCGCGACGTCGCCGTCGAGTCGGGATAGTAGGCGGCGTACTGGTGGTACGTGCGATAGGCGAGGACCTGGAGCCGGTCGCGCAGCGTGTCGTAGACCTCGGCGCCGAGGAGGCCGATCGCCGCCGTCGGCATCGACGCGTTCTCGAGCGCGCCCACGACCGCGAGCGAGCTCGCCTCCGGGGTGCCCTTGAACTTCGACGCGTCGCTCATGCCGAGGTTCGCGGCCCACGCGAGCAGCGTGCTCGTGCCGATCTTGCGGATGAACAGCGAGCCCATGTCGGTCCACGGCTCGAGCGCCGCGTTCATCGAAGCGAGGATCATCGGGCCGTAGCCGAACAGGAAGTACGCTTCCTCGGCGGTGATCGCGATCTGCGCGTTGCCGCGCGGCTCGGCGAGCACGTACGCCTGCTTCGGGCCGATCACCGCGTTGACGTTCGACGGCGGCGGCATCGTCGTGCACGCGGTGTTGTAGAGCGCGGAGTTCGTGAGATCCGGCGTGGTGGGCCCCGCGAGATCACACGTCGCCGCGCCATCGCTCGGCTGCCAGGTCGCATCCTGCGCGACCGACGGCACGTAGCTCATCTTCGCGGTGGTGCCGCCGCCGGACGCGTTGCCGTCGCCGATCTTGCCGCCGTTGTATGTCAGGTCGATGTTGTTGCAGCTCGGCGCGGTGACCCAGATCAGCGTGATCGGCGGGTTGTTCGCGCGCAGCGCGCGGCCGAGGTTCAGCATCAAGTTCGCCTGCGTATCGCCGCACTGGATGTAGACGGGGTTCGGCAGGTTCGTCGTGTTGGCGCAGGGGCCCTCCGCCGGTAACGGCCCGCTCGCGTACGCGACCCCTCCGGTCGCGATGGCAGCTAAGAAAACCAAGGTGCGCATCGACATCCTTCGCGCCCGCAGCAAGTTGAGTGCCGCGTGACAGTGGGCCGACCTTGTAACAGCGCTCCTGCGCAGTGGTTACACGCGAATTACAGCGCATGTGACAACGCACCAATTGCCTCTCGATCCCTGGGACTGTGCCGGGGGCCTCGGGACACCAGATCCACACCGTCGGTAACGTGCATGTAACTGCGGGTCTAGCTGTTACACGGGGCACGACACTTGCTGCATCATCTCGCCATGAGGGCGAGATATCTCGTGGTCTGTCTTTTTGCCGGTTGCATGGTGGGCTCGGCGCCTACGCCGGGCACCGGATCGGACATGGGCTCGAACATGATGACCGGTGGCTCGGACAGCGGCACGTGCTCGCTCGAGAGCCAGACCTCGCCACAGACGTTCAGCACCGTGATGGCCGAGGAGTGCAACGTGCCGGGCTCGCAAGGCGCGAGGCACTTCTATCGCGGCTTCGGCCAGCTGCCCGGCGACATGGAGTACGTGCAGCTCGAGCTCTGGGACGGCCAGGGCATCTTCACCGGCACGACGGCCGCCGCGGGCACGTACACGATCAGTGGCTCCGACGCGGACTACAACACGTGCGGCGTGTGCGTGCGCGGGCTCGGCGGCAAAGGCGAGGCGAGCCAGACCGAATACTTCGCGACGGCCGGCACGGTCGACGTGACCGCGCTCAGCACCACGCAGTTCGCGGCGACGCTGACGGGCCTGCAGTTCGTCGAGGTCGATCCGACCACGCACGCCGCGGTGAGCGGCGGCTGCATGGCCGATCTCGCGATGGTCGGTCTCAGCGGTACGGTCACCGTGGTCGGTGGCACCGGTGGCGGCGGCGGCGGCGGTGGCGGCGGTGGCGGTGGCGGCGGCGGCGCGTGCCCGACGACGATCGGTGATCTCTAGCCGATGCGCCTGGCGGTCGCGTTCGTCGTCCTCACGGCGTGCAGCAGCTACTCGCAGACCACCGTCGACTCGGGGATGATGAGCAGCTGCGCGGGATCGGCGTACGATCCGTGCGGCTCGAACGGCGACTGCATGTCGAACTTCTGCCACGACTACAACGGTGCGGGGCTCACGGTGTGCACGGTGACCTGCACGCCCGGCGATAGCTCGACGTGTCCCGTCGATTCGACGGGCTCGAACGGGTTCTGCAACAACATGGGCAACTGCAAGCCCGCCAAGGCCAACACCTGTCCCTGATCCGCCGATCGATCGTCGTTCTCGTCGGGCTGCGGAGTCTTGTCGCGTACGCGGATGATCCGTCGCGCCAGAATGTCGAGCCGTCTGCGCCGTCGGGGCTGACCGAGGCGCAGCTCGAGCAGATGGCGAACGCCGAGGCGATCGAGATCTACGACGAGCGTCCCGACAAGCCGTTCGATCGCGACACCGAGGTCCGGCTCACCGGCGAGCAGCTCGCAGCGCGCGGCGCCGTCGACCTCGGAACTGCGCTCGCGCTCCTGCCCGACGTCACCGTGCGCGACGCCGGCCGCGGCGGCACCAACATCGACATCCGCGGCGCGCGCAAAGGCGCGGTCACGATCTTCATCGACGGCGTCCTCGTCAGCGATCCGTACTACGGCACGTTCGACGTGTCGTCGATCCCGATCACCGACATCGTCCAGATCCGCGTGTCGACCACGCCGCAGTCGCCGATCGACGGGCCCGGCGGGCCGGGTGGCGTCGTCGAGGTGCTGACGCGCGACGCGATCGGCCCGCAGCTCGAGATCGTGCGGCTCACCGCCGACACGCTGCCGAGCCTCGGTGCCACGGCCACCTCGCGCGTCGCGCTCGCGCCGCACTGGGGGCTGCGCGTGTCGGGGTCGGGCAACGCGGCGTTTCACGACTACCTGCTGCCCGACAACTTGCCGAACCTCCCCGGTCAGTCGCACTACGCGACCGGTGCCGGCCGGGTCGAATATCGCGACGGCAAGACGCGCCTGGTCATCGACGGCTACATCGACGAGCGCCACTACCTCTCGGAGCCGTCCGACGACGATCCGACGCAGTCGCTGTTGCTCGTCGATCGCGAGGCGACCAAGCGCGCGAGCGCCAAGCTCGATACGCAGGTCGACCAATGGCAGCTCCAGGGCGAGACCTGGCTCTATCATCTATATAGGCGCTCGCTGTTCTTCACGAAGGACACGTTCGCCGACGAGTCGTCGCTCGAGGATCTCACCGCGTTTCGCAGCGGCGGCCAGGTGCTCGCGACGCGGCCGATCGCGAAGGAGTGGCGCGTCGCCGCGTCGGGCACGCTCGACTTCGACGACGTCGACGTCAAGGACATCAAGGGCGACGAGACCAAGGCGTCGACCACGGTCGGTGAGCTCGCCGCCGACGGCCAGTACGAGCACCGCACGGTGCGCGTCGACGGCTCGGCCGGCGTGGCGCTGCCGTTCGTGTACGCCGGCGCGTCGCCGTGGCCGGAGGGCAAGCTCAACGCGAAGTGGCGGCCCAACTTCGGCTCGCTCGAGCTCGACGCGACGATCGCGCGCAAGGGCCGCATCCCGAGCCTGCGCGAGCGCTTCGATCCGACCACCGGCAACCCGTCGCTCGGGCCCGAGATGGCCGATCACTTCGAGGTCCGCGCGATCGAGCAGCTGAACGACCGCCTGCGGATCGAGCTCGCGCCGTTCTACAAGCACACGACCGGCACCGTGCGGTCGTCGCCCAATCCGGCCGACGACGGCAGGCTCATCAACCTCGGCGTCCTCGATCTGTACGGCCTCGATCTGATCGGCCGCGTGACGATCGTGCCGCGCATCGAGGCCGGCGGCGCGTGGGACTACGTACGCGCGTACAGCGACACCGCCGGCGCCGATCCGCTCGACCGGCTGCCGCACAACAAGCTCGAGGGCTGGCTCCAGGCCACGCCGGATCCGCACATCTCGCTGATCGCGCGCGTCATGTATTTCGGCGAGAGCATCGATCAGACGGTGAAGCTGCCCGGCTACACGACCGTCCAGCTCACGGCGACAGCACCGATCTCGAAGGAGTATCTTGCGGTGCTCAAGTGCGACGATCTGTTGAACGCCGCCCCCGAGACGCGCGCCGGCTACCACACGGTTGGCCGCGTGATCTCGCTCGTGTTGCAGGGCTCCTGGCAGTAGCGGCCGCGCTCGCGTGTCATCGAGAACCGGAACGTCCTGCACCGGCGACGATCCGCGTCGCGGTGATCGGCGGCATGCTCGAGGCCGGGCTGTGGCCCGAGCTGGTCGCGCGCTACGAGCTGGTCTCGGGCAATCACGTCGAGCTCGTCGCGACCGGGCCCAAGCAGGTCGTGATCGACGCGTTTCGCAAGGGAGGTATCGATCTGATCACGGTGCACGCGTGCGATGCGATGG
>Ga0268266_10007142_pt1 | contig 10120 bp, 5 predicted proteins | sample KBSS13metaG_FD_190356 | JGI IMG/M metagenome (GOLD analysis project Ga0268266, IMG submission 190356) | Switchgrass rhizosphere microbial communities from Kellogg Biological Station, Michigan, USA - KBS S1-3 metaG (SPAdes) (version 2) | ecosystem: Host-associated > Plants > Roots > Rhizosphere >... | reverse complement strand
GTCTTGAAGTACTCCAGCTTTCCGGTGGGGTTATCGCCATCGTCATTTTCGTATTCCGATGAGGGCCCGTAGATCTTCTCCACGAGATTGACCGTCAGAGCACCGAACCTCCACAGTGCCGAGAGATCGAGCACAAACCGTGGGCTCGCTGTGCTCACGTCAGAAAGCGCGGTGGCATCGAATAGCGTCGTTGCGCCCAGTTCGGCCGGGGTCGGACGGATGCGCGTCACAACGGTGTCGTTATATGTTCCGGCGATGCCGTAGGTCACATCTCCCCAGCGATACGAGACGGGAAGCGTGAAAGCCAGATCGGCGCCTCGTGTCCGGGTGTCGATGCCGTTGGTGAAGAGTTGCAGGCCGGTCTCGGTCACGTTATCGAGCGAATTGCCGTTGGCGGCGATCGCATCGAGTACGGGTTGGGAGATCACGACGCCTTGACTGGAGCCGAGTAACGAGCCGCTGCCGACGATCCGGTCGGTAATAGTGATCTGGTAGATATCCAGGCTCATGTTCAGGCTGGGCAGCGGCTGCAGCACCATCCCCAGGCTGTAGGCAACCGACTTCTCGGCCTTCAGCCCGTTTCCCAGGCCGAGGAGTCGACCGCCCGCTGAGTCGGGCGGCAACTGTACGAAGGCGCTGTGCGGCGTCACGTTGGTGGATGAATAGAACTCCTCGGCCAGCGTCGGGGCGCGGAAGCCGTTGTTGACGGTACCGCGAATGGCGAATCGCGGACTGAAATCGTAGCGGCCGGTCAGCTTCCCGATCGTCGTACTACCGAAGTCATTGGAGCGCTCGTAGCGCCCGGCAGCGTCGACGCGCAGCTTCGGGATGGGTTTGACCGCAAAGTCGATGTAGCCCGCGTAGTTCTTGCGGCTATTGCTGCCCGCGTCCGTGGGTGTGAACCCCGGGTACGACTGGGCGCCCCCGTTGAGATACGAGGCAGGATTGCCCGGTCCAATCGTGTAGCTCGAGCGTCGATATTCCGCTCCGTAAGCGACATTCAGAGGGCTCGAGAGGCCGACGTCGAAATCGCGATTCATATCGAGCGTCGTCGTCCACTGGGTTGCCTTGAGGAAACCGTCGTAGTAATTCGCTGGCGTCGGCGTGCCTGTGAGCGCAAAGAGCCCGGCGTTGGCCGAGTCCAGCGTGAACAGGCGCAGTCGGTCCACGCCATAGGTACTGGACAAATCCCAGTTCCACTCGGCCAACGAGCCTTTCAAACCGGCCGTGACCGAATAGTCGCGCTCCTCGGTCGCTTCCCTGGGGTTGAAACCAAACGGAAAAGGATAGCTCGTAATGCCGGTTACGGGATCGGTGTAGCGAACCTTCGTCGGTAGCCTGTAGTTCTCGTAAGAATTGGCTTCCTTCGCACCGTAGGTCGCACTTGCGTAGAGCTCGGTGCCGCTGGCGAAACTAAAACCCGTCGTGAGGCTCAGAATCTTCAGATGTGTTTCCGCATCCCCCTCGACCCTGTTGAGGAAGGGGTAGCCCTCCACTTCGGTCATATTCGAGCCGGGGTACGTAGCCAGATTGGCTGGATCGACGACACGCTCGTCGACGGCTCCCACGTTGCTGTGTCCGTGGTTGCGGACTTCGGCCGTGACATTGACGTAAGCGCCGCTGTAAGGCTCGAGACCCACGTTTGCACTGATGGAGTCTGTTGATCCGTCGCCGCCGAAGTAACTCCCATAGGTACCGCGCGCGGCGGCGCCGGACGAATTTTTCTTCAGAATGATATTGATGACACCCGCAATCGCGTCAGTGCCGTATTGGGCGGCCGCGCCCTGGGTCAACACCTCGATATGATCGATTGCATCGATCGGGATGAAGTCGAGGTCGACGCTGGCTCCGCCCTGGTAGGGGGAGCCCGAGGCCACCGCCAGGTTGGCGGTGGTGTGGCGGCGTTTGCCGTCCACCAACACCAGGACGTCGTTCGGGCTCAAGCCGCGCAGCTTGGCTTGTAGAGTCTGTGCCGCCATATCCACGCCGTAGGCCTGCATGGTCATTGACGGGACGGCCTGCGCAAGGGTCCCCATGAGATCCTGACTGCCGCCCGTTTGGAGCAAGCTTGCCGCGCTGAGGACCTGGATGGGTGCCGGACTCGCCACGACCTGGAGTCCCGACTGGCGGGTACCCGTTACCACGACCTCCTCGAGGGAGAGGCGCGACAGGGTGATGGCATCCCGCGGGCACTCCCCTTCCAATGCTGCAGACCCGCACGCGGCGAACGGCCCGGCGATTCCTGCTGACAGTCCCTGATGATTCGTATGCGGGTCCCGCCGGTCAGGGGTACCGGGGTGAGTATCCTTGCGCGTCCCGATCCCGGCATCGCTCGAGTCCGACCGTGGGGGCTCCCCTTCGGACGAGGAGTTGGAATGCCCCGTGCCGGACGTCGCTCTCCAGATCACGATGGTCCTGCTGTTCACGAAAGAGAACTGCAGGTCCGTCCCGCGCAAGAGACGGCGCAGAGCCTCCGCTGGAGGGGTATCCGGGGGCACTCCTGTGGAGGTCAATCCGGCAGTCAGATCCGAGCGGTAAATCAACTGGTAGCCACTCGCCTTGGCGTAGGCCTCGAGCGCGTCGGCCAGAGGTTGCGGAGTCCCGACAGCCGCCGGCCCCTCGGCACGGACGTTCAGGAAGAACACCGTCGTGGCGAGGGCCGCCGAAACCAACCTGAGGCGCAGCGTAATGCGGCTGCCCTTCATCGGACGCCAGCGGAGCCTCGGAACAGGTGTTGGCTGCCGTCGCTGCGACGATCGACCCGAACGGTCTCGTAGGTGCCCAGGTAGGCGATCAGCGACTCCGGGTCATTCAGATCAAACACCCCACTGATTCTCAGGGCCGCCAGTGCCGGGTCATCGAGCACGAGCGGATGCATCCGATAGCGATTGAACTCCTGGATCACCGCGTCCAAGGGTTGATCCCGGAACACCAGGCGCCGCTCCGTCCAGGCCATGACGGACTCGATGGGAGGTCCGGCATTGGCCTGTATGCCGCGCTGCGTCACCGCGGCCCGCTCTCCTGCGGCAAGACGGATGCGCTGGACGGCGGCAGACTGGATTGCGGCCGAGCCCTTATTGGCGGTGACCGGCACTTCAGGTGGCGGCTCCGTGGCTCGTGCGACTGTCACCTCAACCTGTCCTTCCAACACGGCGACCTCGGTGCTGAGGGGGTCGAAGCGTACATTGAAGACTGTGCCGAGGGCGCGGACCGCCGCCGTCGAGGTGGCGACGGTAAAGGGCCGACTGGCATCCCTGGCAACCTTGAAGCGAGCCTCACCGCGAACCAGCTCGATGTGTCGCTCCGCGGGCAACCCGCCTACGCGCACCTTCGAGTTGGTGTTGAGGAAGACCACCGATCCGTCCTGCAGCGTAAAGCTGCTCTGCTCGCCCACTACGGTCTGGTATGTCATGGTGGATGGCCAGCTCAGGTAAGTAACCCCCAGGGCGATGCCCAACACCAGCACTGCGACCAGGGTCGCAGCCCGCCACTTTCGGCCGGCAGGGACCCGGCCCGACCCGCTGCCCGCCGGTTGCGCGCGCCGACCGAGGTAACTGGAAAGCGCCACGACGTTGTCGGTCTCGTGCTGGGATTTCGCGGCCGCAACCAGCGCAGCCGCTTCCAGGTCGCCGTCGGCGCCTACCTCGACCAGGGCCCACGAGCTGGCCACCCGCAGGTACTCCTCGACGTGCTCCGGAGACCGGAGCAACCACTCACTGAAGCTCTGCCGGTCCGCCTCGGGCGCGGCCGATTCCTGCAACTTCAGGAACCAGTCCACCGCCTCGGCGGCGACCTGGTGGTGTGTTCTTCGTGTGATTCCCATGACAGCTCAGCGCAATTCCGCAAGGTGCTCGCGACAGTGTCGCAGGCCACGCGCCAGGTACTTTTTGACCATGTTGGTGGAAATCCCGATCCGGGCGCCGATCTCCTTGTAGGAGAGACCGTCGCGCCGATAGAGGATGAAGACCGCACGGCACCGGGGCGAGAGCTCGGCCAGTACCGCTTCGATTCGCTTGCGCGCCTGCAGCGCCTCGACATCGTGCTCGGGGTGGCCGAAGTCAGCTTCCGCGACCTGACATTCGGCGCAGCGTGCGAGTCCCATGGCATCCGCTTTTTTCTTCAGCTCGAACTCGTACAGGATGTTGACGGCGATGCGAAATAGATAGGCGCGCGGGTCGCGGATGAGGTCCTTGCGCTCGACACGCAGCAGCCGGATGTAGGCCTCGTGAGCCACGTCCCGGGCATCAGCGGCGCTGCGCAGCCGCCTGGCGATGAAGCGCACCAGGTCGCTGCCGCAGCCCCGCGCCAGACCTTCGACGAGTCGGCTCGTTTCGTTATCGTTGCGTAAGTGATCCATCCTTCAGACCTAAGTAGGCACCGGACCGCGCCCTCTTTCCGCCCATCTTTGAATAAGACTGGAATCGGGTGCGAATCGGGTACCCCGCAGCGCCACATCACTTCGGACCAATGGCCCGTGACCCCGGCCGTTGGCCCCTACACAAGGTTACGCTGCGCTGCGCCTGCCGCGCCATGGAGCAAAAAAACAACAAACGGGAGGTACCTTTTTTGTCGCCCCGACCAGTCTTTGACGGAAGACAGGTCAGGATGTGCACGGGCCGTGGAAGCGTACCTACCGCGGCGCGACGCATCCCCCGGGTCGTATCGGGAAGTACGCAGTCAACAACACTCTGGGGGCGAATATGAAACCTTTGCCACTACTCGCGGCCGTGGCCTCGCTGGTCGCCGGTATCCATCCCGTCGAGGCACAACAACAGAAGGTGAGCGCCGAGGCGGAAACCGCCGCGGCTCCGGCGAACGAGGTCTCAGAAGTCATTGTGACGGGCACCCGACGCTCCGATCGTACGGCGGTGGAGTCGTCGGCGCCGATCGATGTGTTGAGCGGCACCGATCTCGCGTCCGAAGCCACGACGAACATGCTGGATACCCTGTCCAACGCGGTACCCTCGTTCGTCGTCGGGCAAAACTCGATATCTGACGCGTCCAGCTTCGTCCGCTCGCCGTCGCTGCGCGGGTTGCCGGGGGACGAAATGCTCGTCATGTTGAACGGCAAGCGCATGAACCGGTCCGCCCTGGTCCAGGTGTTTCAAGGCGGCGAGACGGAGCTGTCCTTCGGGTCGCAGGGACCTGACCTGGCCTCGATTCCCTCCATTGCCATCAAGACACTGGAGATCCTGCGTGACGGCGCCTCGGCGCAATACGGATCGGACGCCATCGCCGGCGTTCTGAACTATCACTTTCGTGATAACCCGCAGGGAATAGAGGTCACTTCGCGCTTCGGCGAGTACTTTCCCGGCCACGGCTATGGCAAGGACGGCTGGGACCGCACCGTTGCCGCGAATATCGGACTGCCCCTGGGTAGCCAGGGCTTCTTCAATATCAGCGGGGAATGGGCCAAGAACGACCAGACCGTGCGCAACGTGACACGCCCCTCGGCATTGGCCTTCGCCGAAAATTATCCCAACCTCGCTGCCGACCTGCCCCACTATCCGGGCCCGGTACAGCAATGGGGAACACCCCCGTCGGAAGCCACCAAGCTGGTGGCCAACGCCGGTATCAAGCTCGATAACGGGGACGAGGTTTATTTCTTCGGCAACTACGCCAATATCCAGACGAACGAGAGCTTCAACTACCGCCTGCCCAAGACCGTCACCGACGTCACCGGCGCAACCTTCGGCAACCATCCGGCATTCAATGACATCTACCTGGACCCGTGCACGGCGGCTTTTACCGGATGCCCGACGGGCGGCTGGATCAAGGACAGCAACACCTTCAACTTCGCATCCATATATCCGGGCGGTTTCACCCCACGTTTTTACGGCCTGACGCAACAATTCTTCGGTACCGTGGGCTACAAGGGTGCCACCAGCTTCGGGCTCAACTACGACATCTCCGGCACGACGGCCAGCAACACCCTGGCCGTCTCGCTGAAGACCTCGATCAACCCGTCTCTGGGCCCACTCTCGCCCACCAGCTTCTATGACGGCAAGTTCGTGCAGCGTGAGTCCACTTTCAACGTGGACCTGAGTTATCCGTGGACCGTGCCCGGGTTGGCGAGCCCGCTCTCGATCGCTGGAGGATTCGAGTGGCACGATGAGAATTACCAACAGCTGCTGGGCGACCGGGCTTCCTATATCGCGGGGCCATATGCCAATCAACCCCTCTACAGCTGCGCAGGTACCGTCTGCGCACCCGCCCTGGATACCACCGGTCACCAGATCATCGCTACGCAATCGAGCGCTTCCAACGGTTATGGTGGCATCAGTGCCGCGGTAGACGCCTCGCAAGTCAACTATGCCGCTTACCTGGACCTGGAGGCCGACGTCTTCAAGAACCTCACGGTGGGCCTCGCGGGACGCCAGGAGCACTACGATTCGTTCGGCTCCACGACCCTCGGAAAATTCTCGGTCCGATGGAAGATATTCGATGCACTCGCCCTGCGGGGTACCATCAGCACCGGGTTCCACGCCCCCACCCCCGGGCAGTCGAATGTGGAGACCTTGAGCACCACGTTCATACCCGGTACCGCCACCCAGGTGCAGATCGGAACGTATCCGGTCACGAGCTCGGTGGCCAAATACTACGGCGCCAGCACTCTGCGGCCGGAGGAATCGAACAACTACAGCGCCGGAATCGTCCTGACTCCCATCGATGACTTGCTGGTGACCGTCGACTGGTACGACATCGAGGTCCGCCACCGCATCGGTATTTCCCAGCAGTTCAATGTAACGGAGGCGGACATTGCCAAACTCAGCGACCTCGCGTATGTCGGCGCGGGCGGTACCGTGCAGTACTTCACGAACGGATTCAACACCAAGACTCGGGGCACCGATGTCGTGGGCACCTACCGGTTCGACCTCGGTGGCCTGGGGCGATTGGCAACGACTCTGGCCTATAACTACAACAAGACGGACGTCACCAAGTACGATCCGACCGTCATCAGCCCGGCGCGCATCATCGACATCCAGCACTATGCCCCGAATAGCCGCGCAAACCTGACCCTGGACTACCAGTTCGGTCCGCTTGCGGCAGTGCTGCACGAGAACTACTACGGCACCTTCCGTGACGAGAATGACTACCCCGGACAACTGTTCTCGTCGCAGTGGACCACGGATCTCGACCTGGCCTACACGGTGTGGCGCAATATCACCGTGGCGGTTGGCGGCAAGAACATCCTCAATGCGTATCCGGACAAGATTGCCAACAGTCCTACCAACAAGGTCTACTCACAGACAGGAGGCCTGGTCGACGGTGAAGTCTATCCCCGTACGGGTGGTCCATTCGGCTTCAACGGAGCGTTCTGGTATCTGCGCCTGGCGGCGAGGTTCTGATCGCCCTGCCCGCCCCTCGCGTCGCCTGACGCGGGGGGTGAGTTGGGCGGCGCTGCTGTTAAGCGCAGGCTTTGCTGCAGTGATGGCGCAACCCGCCGGGGCGCAGAGCGCCCCCTCAGGGCTGAGAACCGACGTCGTATTGAGCGAATACTCCACACTCTCCAGCGCTGCAGAGCTGGTGCGGCGTTTGTCCAGTCCGCTGAGCGCCGTTCGCATCGAGCAGGCTGCGGAGCAAGCGGGGCGGACTTTGCATGGCCAGGCGATCGACCTGACCCGGGAGCGCTATTCGGTGTATGTGCCTGAGCACCCTCATTCCGCCTCAGGCGCCTATTCCTTGCTGGTGTTCATCCCGCCGGGGGCGAGGCCGGAGGTGCCGCGCCATTGGATCCCGGCGCTCAATCGTTACAACACAATTCTGGTGCTAGCGGCAAACTCCGGCAACGAAGCTCCAACGACCGACCGCCGTGAGCCCTTGGCGCTGCTTGCCATGCACAACATCACGGCTCAATACCCCGTCGACCCCCACCAGGTTTATATCGGCGGCTTCTCCGGCGGCGCGCGCGTCGCCCTACGTCTGGCGCTCGGATATCCCGATGTCTTCCGCGGCGTGCTACTCAACGCCGGCAGCGACTCCATCGGTAGTGCCGATGTTCCGCTGCCACCAGCGGATCTCTTCCGGCGCTTTCAGGAGGACACCCGACTCGTATACCTCACCGGCGAGCGCGATGAAGAGAATCTCGCCCGCGACGTGCATAGCCGCCGGTCGCTCGACAAATGGTGTGTATACGACGTGGTCACACTATCTGAGCTTCGCGCAGCACATGAGCTCGCGGATACTGCGAGCTTTGGCCGCGCTCTCCAGGAGTTATCCGGTCAGCGCCACAGTAACCCGGGGAAACTCGAGGGTTGCCGCACACGAATCGACCAGGAGCTCAAAGCCCGGATGGGACAGGTTGAAAATGCCTTAGCGCGCGGCGACACGAATGATGCTCGGCGTGTGTTGAGCGAGATAGACGCTCAGTATGGAGGGTTAGCTGCACCCCGCAGCGTTGAGCTTGCGGGGCACTCTATCCCGAGTAACTGAGCATGACCTGCTGCAGATCCGACGGATCGGCTACGCGCCAGCCGTCGTGCGTAAACTGATCCCATTCCCGGGCGGTCGGGTAGGAGTAGTAGGCTCCCGCGCCGCGCTGTTGGAGAGTGATCGGCAACTCACCACCCTGCTCCAATGTCTGCAGAGCGCTGCAGAGCAGCGCGATTCCCGGTGGATAGAGATCGAGTACGTTCCGTAGCAGGGATCGCTCGCGTTGCAGCGGCTGCCGGTGAATCGCGACAATATCGCCCGTGTCGATGCTCGCATCGCGGATGTAATGCAGCGTGCACCCGATTTCAGACTCCTGATTCAACATCGCCCGGAAGGTGGCGAGAACTCCCCGGTAAGCCGGCAGGATGCCCGAGTGCAGGTTGAGCACACCGCAGGGCGGGAGCCCGATCACGTCAGCCTTGAGAATCGCGCCATAGCGGATGGTGAGGATCAGGTCGGGAGCAAAGGACTTCACCCGGTCCAAGCCCGGAGCACGATTCGGATCCGCGAGGGACTCGACCGGTATGCCGCGCAGCCGTTGTATTTCCGCAAAGGTGAGATGGCGCTGGCCCGTGTCAGGCAGGGCGGCGCGCTCGACCAGGGGAAAGAGCGCCAGATTGGGCAGGATCTGCTCAGCGATGCGCAGCTCCCGCCGCTGACGGGGCTCATCCGTGGGAGTGCGGCCGACCTGCTCCGTCAGTCCGACACGCACAGTGTGGTGCGCCAGTGCGGGTAGCAGGAGATTGAGCGCCAGATTACTCGCCAGGTCGCGGTTCAGACAACACAGAATGCGCATGGAAAGTACGGTCGGCAGCGGTGGGCACGGCAGGCAGTCTACGCCTCAGATGCCTGCCGTGTGTCTCGATCTGGACTAGGGAACCACTTCCCAGACCACGACCTTGTCGAGAGTCGTCCCATCCATCAACTGCACATGCCAGTCGATCTGGTTGACGCCAATAGGGAGCGCCGACATGACGCCCGGGCAATCGATAACCGGCTGGCCCTTCGAATTCTGCGGCAGCAGCGAGCACTGCACATGGGGTGGTCCAGGCGGCAATGGGCCGCCGAAGTTGAATGGACCGGGTACGTCGCCGATGAATGACTGCACACTTTGAACCTGACTTCCAGCGGGAAGAAGCACGACGGCGTCCATATTCTGCTGGGGTGAGAAGACACCCGTCGCAGGCGATACGCTCCATGTGGCCGCCGATGGCGGAAAGACGTACACACTGTCGATGTCGAACGTCACCGAAAAGCTATCCCCCATCCCTGCGGGGTTCAACCCGTTGCCCGTCACCGTCACTGTGGCAGTGGTAAAGCTCGTCAGGTCGGGCACGTCGGTTGGCAAAGCAACGCTCGCGGGCGCATGCCCAGTCGGGTCCTGGAAATGGACCCGAATGTCCTGAACATTGAAACCGGGCGCGGCGAGGTTCTGGAAACTGTCGAGGAACATATCGCCCACCGGGCCGGTGTGCAGCCCGATGCCTACGATTCCCTGAGGATCAGTCTGGAATGCAAGGGATCCCATGGAAATGCGGATCGCGGCCGCTCCAGGGGGCGGGTTATAGAAAGCGTCAGGCGCCATCGGGTTCATGTTCGGCGTCGAGGTGTCATACCGATACTGGCCGCTCACCACCTGTCCGACCGAAATCGGAGCGCCCGCCTTCTCACCCAGCAGACCGATCGA
>Ga0268266_10007140_pt1 | contig 10121 bp, 8 predicted proteins | sample KBSS13metaG_FD_190356 | JGI IMG/M metagenome (GOLD analysis project Ga0268266, IMG submission 190356) | Switchgrass rhizosphere microbial communities from Kellogg Biological Station, Michigan, USA - KBS S1-3 metaG (SPAdes) (version 2) | ecosystem: Host-associated > Plants > Roots > Rhizosphere >... | reverse complement strand
CGGCCGGTCGCATTTCGCGGCGCGGGTTTCATGCCGGGCGGTGGACGCGCGGCAGGCTGGATCGGGCTGGCGCTGGTCATCGCGCTGTGGCAACTCGCCGGCAGCGCCGGCTGGGTCAATGCGCTGTTCCTGCCGGCGCCCTCGGCGATCGCGGTCGCGATCTACAAGCTCGCGCTGTCAGGCGCGCTCTGGCAGCACGTATCGGCGTCAATCGTTCGCATCGGCTTGGGCTGGGTGCTCGGCACCATCGCCGGCGTCATCGTCGGTTTCGGAATCGGGCTGTCGACGCTGGCGCGCGGCGTTGGCATCACCTTCATCTCCGCGCTGTTTCCGATTCCAAAAATCGCGCTGCTGCCGCTGCTGATCCTATGGCTCGGGATCGGCGAGGAGCCGAAGATCGCGACCATTGCGCTCGGCGTATTCTTCTCCACCGCAATCTCGGTCTATAGCGGCGTCGACGCGGTGCCGCGCAATTTGATCCGGATGGCGCAGAGTTTTAATGTGCCGTTCCACGCCATCGTTCGCCGCGTGATCTGGCCGGGCGCGCTGCCGTCGATCCTCGCGGGTTTTCGCATCACCGCGTCGGTCGCGCTGTTGCTGGTGGTGAGCGCGGAAATGATCGGCGCCCAGTTCGGCATCGGCGCCTTCGTGCTGCAGGCCGGCAATCTGATGCAGACCGATCAGCTGCTCGCCGGCGTCGTAATCCTGTCGCTGTTCGGGCTGGCGGTAGGAAAAGCGATCAACGTGCTGGAAGCGCGGTTGCTGCACTGGCGGTGACGAGCGGGCCGTAGGGTGGGCAAAGCGTAGCGTGCCCACCAACTCGCTCTCCGCAAGAATGGTGGGCACGTCGCTAGCGCTCCTTTGCCTACCCTACGATTCGTCGCAATCTTCACGCGTTCCCGCGATCCTCGCGGAACAGGTCGAGCTTCTGCTGCACCGGGCGGTCGGAGAACGAGAACAGCACCGCGTCGGTATCGGCCTCGTGCGTCACCCAGTGCCAGCTCGGCACCACGAACAGGTCGCGCGCACCCCACTCGAACACCTGATCGCCGATCCTTGTGCGGCCGTTGCCCTGGATCGCGGCAAACACCGTGGCGTCGGTCGAGCGATAGCGCGCGGTCTTGAAGCCTTTCGGCAATAGCTGGATGAAGGTGCCGATGGTAGGCATCGCGAAATCGCCGGTTTCGGGATTGGAGAATTTCAGCTTCAGTCCGTGGCAGGCGTCCCATTCGTCGCGCGTCCGCGCCCGCTCCAGCGCCTCGCGCGTATAATGATAGGGATAGTTGAAGATCGGCGAGGTCCTGGATTTGCGCTTCTCGTCCACCGGCAGCAGATTGTGGCCGTAGCGCGCAAAGCTGTCGCCGGCGGGTTTTGATATCTTCTGCTGGTCCTCGTTCGATCCCTCCGCGAAGGAGGCATCGAAGAATTGCACCATCGGGATGTCGAGCCCGTCGAGCCAGAACATCGGCTCATTCGTTTCGTTGGAATGGTCGTGCCAGGTCATCGACGGCGTGATCACGAAATCGCCGGGCTCCATCAGCGTGCGTTCGCCGTCGACCGCGGTGGCCGCGCCCTTGCCTTCGAGCACGAAGCGCAGCGCCGACTGGCTGTGGCGGTGCGCCGGCGCGACATCGCCGGGAACCACCATCTGCACGCCGGCAAACAACGACGTCGTGATCTTCGACTGGCCGCGCAGGCCGGGATTTTCCAGCACCAGCACCCGCCGCTCGGCTTCCTTGGCGGTGATCAGCTTACCCGCCTCGGTCATGTAGTCGCGGATGGAATCGAATTTCCAGAGATGGGGCCGGCAGGCGCTTCGCGGCTCGGGCGTGATCAGATCGCTCATCACGTTCCACAGCGCGGAGAGATTTTCGCCATCGATCTTCCGGTAAAACGCCTCGCGTTCCGGGGTCTTCTGCACGGCTTCCATGGCTGGCCTCCCTTCATTTTTATCGTCTAGATTGACAGTATACTTTCAATATGGATATCGTCAATGACGGCCCCTCGCCGGGGCGAAACGATAAATCCGAGGGAGGTTCCGATGAAGCTGCACGGCTATTTCCGCAGCGCGGCGGCATACCGGGTCAGGATTGCGCTGAACCTCAAGGGTTTGCCGACCGCTCACCTGCCGCATCATCTTCGCAAGGGCGAACAATGCGCGCCCGCCTATCTCGCGATCAACCCGCAGGGGCTGGTGCCGACGCTGGAGGGCGACGACGGCGCGGTGCTGACCCAGTCGCTGGCGATCATCGAATGGCTGGACGAGACCCATCCCGATCCACCGCTGCTGCCAAAGGATCCGCTGCGCCGCGCCAAGGTGCGCGCGTTCGCCATGGCGCTCGCCTGCGATACCCATCCCGTGCAGAATCTCAAGGTTCTGAACCGGCTGCGCCAGCTCGGTGTGGCCGAGGAAAAAGTGACGGAATGGGCGGTCTGGGCCAACCGCGAGGGATTATCCGCCTGCGAAGCGCTGGTCGAACACGAGGCCGGGCCGTTCTGCTTCGGCGACAAGCCCTCGCTTGCCGACCTTTGCCTGGTGCCGCAGCTCGGCAATGCGCGGCGCTTCGGCGTCGACGTTTCCGCCTTTCCGCGCTTGCTGAAGGCCGAAGCCGCGGCAAGAGAAATGAAGGCGTTCGCGGATGCCGCGCCGGACAGGCAGCCCGATGCCGAGTAAACCCTCACCCATCACGATGGACGCGGTCTATGCCGCGCCCGGCTATTTGTTTCGCCGGATGCAGCAGATTGCGGTCTCGATCTTTGTCGAAGAATGCAGGGCGTTCGATCTGACGCCGGTGCAATATGCGGCGCTGGTGGCGATCCACACCCATCCCGGCATCGACGCCACCCGGCTGTCGGCGGTGATCGCGTTCGACCGCTCGACACTTGGCAACGTGATCGAGCGGCTGGAAACCAAGGCGCTGATCGAGCGCAAGCCCTCGCGCGAGGACAAGCGCGTCAAGCTGCTCTATCTCAGCAAGGCGGGCGCCGCCGTACTGCGCGACATCATGCCGTCGGTGGAACACGCGCAGCTACGCATGCTGGAACCGTTGAAGCCCGCCGACCGCAAGACCCTGCTGGCGCTGCTGACGCAGCTCGTCGACCTCAACAACGAAGCCTCGCGCGTGCCGCTGCGCGCCGAAGATGCGCTGGCGCATCTGGGAAAGGCGGGGTGAGGGGAGTGGAGATCAGGCAGCCGTCATTGCGAGCGTAGCAAAGCAATCCATAGCGCAGCAAGCTGATAGATGGATTGCTTCGCTACGCTCGCAATGACGACCGATAGTTACATCCTCATCAGCGCTTGGCGATCGATCTTGCCGGTACCGGTCTTCGGCAATTCCGCGATGAACCGGATCTCGCGCGGATATTTGTACGGCAGCAGTTTTGCCTTGACGTAGTCCTGCAGCTTCCGCGTGGCATCACCCTCGTTGAAGTCAACCTTGTTCATGACCACCACCGCCTTCAGCGTCATGCGCCGGTCGGGCAGTTCGGCGGCGAATACGGCGCATTCCCTGATATCGGGGTGCTCGGCAAGGCAGAGCTCGACTTCCAGCGGGTAGACCCACTGGCCCGATATCTTGATCAGATCGTCGGCGCGGCCGCGGAAGAAATGAAAACCGTCGGCATCGCGCAGAAAACGGTCGCCGGTGTAGATCCAGCCGCCCTCGCGAATCGTCTCCGCGGACTTGTCCGGCCGGTTCCAGTACAGCGGCGTATTGGAATCGCCGCGCACCCACAAGATGCCTTCCTCGTTGTCGCCGACCTCGCGGCCATCACTGTCCCTGAGCAGGATTTCGTAGCCGGGCACGCGCAGGCCGGCCGCGCCGAGCTTCTTCATCTCGGGACGGTTGGAGAGATAGATGTGCAGCACCTCGGTCGAGCCGAGCCCTTCGATGATCTCCAGCCCCGTCAGCGCCTTCCAGCCGTTGAAGACGTCCGCCGACAGCACCTCGGCCGCCGACAGCGCCATCCGCAACGACGAGAAATCAGTCGCCGCCGCGCCCTCGGCCTTGGTCAGCGAGGTATAAAGTGTCGGCAATCCATAGAACACCGACGGGCGGTATTTTTCGATCGCCTCGAAGATCGCGGCCGGTTTCGGTTGGCCGGGCAGTAGCAGCGTCGCCGCACCGACCGCGAACGGGAAGGTGATCGCGTTGCCAAAGCCGTAGGCGAAGAAGATCTTCGGCACCGAGAAGCAGATATCGTCGGGCGTCAGCTTGAGCACGTTGCGGGCAAACGCCTGCTCGCTATAGGCCATGTCGTGCTGCAGATGCACGATGCCCTTGGGGCGTCCGGTCGAGCCGGATGAATACATCCAGAATGCCATGTCATCGCGCTTTGTGTCGGCTTCCGGCAAATCGACAGAGAATTCCTGTAGCCATTGCTGCGCTACGAACGTCTTCGGCACGGCGTGCTCGCCCGCCGCGCCATTGACCACGATCAGGGCTTGCAGCGGCGTGTCCTTGCAGGCCTCCGCATTGAACCGCGAGGTAAACTCGGCCTCGGCGACCGCCACCGCGGCGCCGGCGTCCGAGAGATAGAACTGCAGCAAGTCCGGCGGCGTCAGCGTGTTGATCAACAGCGGCACGAAGCCGGATCGCACCGCGCCGAAAAACGCCGCAGGATAGGCCGGCGTGTCGTCGAGGAACATCAGGATGCGGTCGCCGCGCTTCAGGCCGAGCGACTGAAAGCCACGGCCCCATTGCGAGGCGTCGGCGCAGAGCTGTGCGTAAGTGCGCGTGCCGCCGGGGCCGGTCAGCGCCAGCCTTTCGCCGCGGCCGGCCGCGAGGTTGTCGAAAAGGATGCGGCTGGCGTTATAGTTTTCGGAAATCGTGAAGCCGATCTCGCGCGCGCCCGCATTGTCGCGCGGGACTGAATCGGTAATTTCTGAGGTCATGTTCGGCCCCCGATTTTCTTTTCGGCCTCGTAGCGCGCCATGAATTCCGGCGACATCGCGCGCAGCCGCGCATCGGCGATCCGCCCGGAGCGGGTGATGTAGCCGTAGGCAAAATCCAGCAGGTCGAGTTTCATGTGTTCGTCAAAGTGTTCGTACCAGCCGGCGCTGGTGCGCGCCGCCGTCACCAGCTTTTGCACGATCGGTTTGCGTTCGGCCTGGTAGCGGGCGAGGCCGGCGGCGATATCGTTCTCCGCTTCCAGCGCCTTGGTCAGCGCGATCGCGTCTTCGATCGCAAGCCGGGTGCCCGAGCCGATCGAGAAATGCGCGGTATGCAGGGCGTCACCGATCAGCACCATGTTGCCGTGCGACCAGTTCTCGTTCCAGATCCACGGAAAATTACGCCATACCGATTTGTTCGAGACCAGCGGATGGCCATCGAGCGTGTCGGCAAAAATCTCCTCGCAGATCGCCTGCGATTGCTCGATGGTCTTGTGCTCGAAGCCGTAGGCCTGCCAGGTCGCCGCGTCGCACTCGACCAGGAACGTGCTCATCGAAGGCGAGTAGCGATAGTGGTGAGCGTTGAACGCGCCGAGGTCAGTCTTCACAAATGTCTGCGATAGCGTAGCGAAACGTTTGCTGGTGCCGTACCAGGCGAATTTGTTGGTCGCGTGTGATACCGAGGCGCCGAATTCCTTTTCAAAGCCGCGGCGCACCAGCGAGTTCAGCCCATCGGCCGCGACGATCAGGTCGTATCCGCCGAGTTCGTCCAATGACTGGATCGTAGTGTCGTATCGCGGCGTAACGCCGGCCGCGCGCACGCGCTGCTGCAGGATGCTCAGCAGTTCGAGCCGGCCGATCGAGGAGAAGCCAATGCCGTCGATCTCGACGCTTTGGCCACGCAGATTGAGCGTGATGTTCTTCCAGCTCTCCATCCGCGGCGTGATGGCGTCTACGGTCTCCGGATCGTCCGCGCGCAGAAACTCCAATGCCTGTTCGGAAAACACCACGCCGAACCCCCAGGTTGCGCCTTCGGGGTTCTGTTCGAACAGGTCGATATGCGCGTCCGGATGACGCCGTTTCCAGAGATAGGCGAAGTAGAGGCCGCCGGGGCCTCCGCCGATGACGGCGATACGCACGTCTTCCTCCCAATCGACAGTATACTTACTAATTTGGCGTGGAGACTAATCCGCGCCGGAAATTTGCGCTACAGAAAAATGATCAGGGAACGAGGTTCGAGCCGGGTCCCGACGGACCGCCGACCCCCGTTTCAGCCTCGCCGGTTCTGTCTGCGAACAATTGTCCGTTCTGCGACAGCTCCGGCTTGACCGATTTCGATGAGATGACGAAGGCTCAGGTGCAGCGGCGAACCGCCACGCCGTTCACCACCACGGTACGGCAGACCACGGCAGGCTTGCGGACGACGCGGCGCCACGGGCTCCGGCGCAGCCGGCCCGAACGACGCCGCGGGCGCAAACGACCGCGTTGGCCTCGGTGGTTTCGAAAGTCATGGTGGCGGAAAAGGACAGCACGGCGGCAGCGATCAGCAGGAAGGAACGCATGTTGGTCTCCGGGACTGGTTGATGTTCAGGTGTTGAAAGTCATTTTTCTTGACGATTTCTTCGCAAAGGTTCTGCGGCTGCCTGTCGCGGCATGCGTGCACGCCGAACTCGTTTCGGTTGACGGCCGGCGTGAAGCCGCCGTCTCCTCATTTCTTCTCGGCGGCCGCCAGCACCTTCTTACAGTCCGGTGTGAGCGGCCTGCGAAAGGCAGAGCAGGGCGCAGGCGGCCAGGATGGTGCGTAGCATCGGTTTTCTCCTTATCGTTATGGCGGACGATTGTTGAAGTGAGTATCCCCGAATCGGGATGGCCGGCCTTCTTGCTTCTTGATCGCGGACCCGCTGTAGTGAAGCTCCCATTCATCGTTGCAGGGAAACCCAAGGAAAATTCAATGGCGCAGGTCAGGGCCAGGTGGCTGGCGTTCTATTCCGAACATGTCGAGCCGGTCTCCAAGGAAATATTTTCTCACGTCGAGAAGATGATCATCGGAACGTTGATCGTATCGGCCGGCGCCCATGTCTCGAGTACCGAGCCGGCGATCGTGCTGTTCGGCTATCTGCGCCATGGCCTCATCGGCCGCGGCGTCATGTTGTTCGGCGTCATCCTCCTGCTGCTGAACTTCCTCGACGGCCTCTACAAGCTCGCCAAACTCAATTGGCATGTTGCGTACCAAATCGTGATGACGATCCTTTATATCGCCCTCTCGGTTCGCCTCGTTCAGCTGATCCTGGCTTTTCGCGGAGGTGAGTGACCGGCAGAGCCGATCAATTCCGGACAGCCGTCGTGGCGAGACCTACCGCGCCGCGAACTGCGACAGGACGTCCTTGCAGGCTGGCGAAAGCTGCGCGGCATTGGTCGCCAGACACTGCACGATCCGGCCCCCGCCGGGCGGCACGCCGCCGCAAATCGAGCGGACGTCGGCGCCGCAGGCCGATCGCAGCACCAGCAGTTCTTCACGCGGCCGCATCGGCCGCAGCACGATCACGGTTGGCGCCGCCGGTGCAGCGGCGGTCGCCGCTCCCGCTGCAGCCGGAGCCGCGCCTGCTGCGGGTGCAGCCGCTGTCGCGCCACCGCCGCCGGCGGCGGAGACGGCTTTCTCGCAACCGGCCGAGAGTTTGCCCTTGTTCTTTTCCAGGCATTGCAGGGCCGGCGCGCCGCCGGTCGGCACACCGGCGCAGACCTTCGGGTAATCGGAGCGGCATGCGCTGCGGATCGCGGAAATCTGCGAGCTACTCGGCTGTGCCGCAGGGGCTGTGGCTGTGTCCTTTGGCTCGGCAGCTTTGGGCGCCGCGGTCGTTGCAGCCGCAGGTGCCGCGGCTTTCGGTGCGGCGGTGTCGGCCGGCTTGGCCGTCGCAGCCGCTGGTGCTTCTACCGCGCGTACGGCGCTCTGGCAGCTCGATGAGAGGCTCGACATATTCTTCTGCAAGCATTGCAGCGAGGCCTCCCCGCCCGGGGGCACGCTGGAGCAATGCGCGATATAATCGGAGCGGCACTGGGATTTGATGGCGTCGCGTTGCGCCTGGCTCGGCGCTTGCGCCAACGCGGGTGCTGCGGTCGCGAGTATCGCGGCGACCGAAAGCCACGGCGCAAGTTTCGTCGCACGTTTCAACGTGTTGATCATTTGAATGAATCCTTTTGTCGTCGCAGGAAGCTGGCGCTTCAACCGCAGTAAAAATTTGAAGAAATAATTCTAACGGCCCGCATCATTTTCGCTTTCGGGTTCCACTGCAAGCGGATTGTTGCTATTTTCATGGGATGGCGCGGCACGTCTTTTTCTGAATAGACAATTTTCTGAACAAACCGATTGAGGCACGAAAAATGAAGCCCATGCGTTCGCCAGCACGCTCTTGTCCGCACCGCACCATCGGACAGGCGGGCGCTTCGATCCGGCGCGCGGTGTTCGCCATCGCCGCCATGGGTATCTTAAGTGCCTGCGAACAAAATAGTTTTGTTCCGCCTCCGCCGCCGAAAGTCGATGTCGCGGTGCCTGCGCAAGGGTCGTTCACGCGCTATCTGGAAGCGACCGGTAACACCGCGCCGGTCAAGAATGTCGATCTGGTTGCACGCGTTCAAGGCTTTCTGCAATCGATCGAATACAAGGACGGCGCCTTTGTGAAGGAAGGCACGCCCCTGTTCACGATCGAGCCCGAAACCTACAAGCTGAAGCTCGAGCAGGCGCAGGCGGCGGAATCCGGCTCGCAGGCCTCGCTGAGACAGGCCGAGGCGGATTTCAAGCGCCAGCAGGAACTGGTGCAGCGGCAAGCTGTTTCCCAGGCCACGCTGGATACGTCCACCTCGACGCGCGACAACGCGCAGGCGAACCTGTTGCAGGCGCAAGTCAACACCAAGATCGCGGCGGTCAATTACGGGTATACCCATGTGGCCGCGCCGTTCGACGGCGTCGTCAGCGCGCATCTCGTCTCCGTCGGCGAACTTGTCGGCGCGTCGTCGCCGACACAGCTCGCCACCATCGTGGCGCTCGACCCGATCTGGGTGAATTTCAACGTCAACGAACAGGACGTGCTGCGGATCCGCGCGGAGGCCCGCCGGCGCGGGATGACGGCGGACGATCTCAGGCAGTTGCCGGTCGAAGTCGGGTTGCAAACCGAGACGGGTTTTCCGCACAAGGGCAGGCTCGACTATGCCGCCGTGACGCTCAACCAGTCGACCGGCACGCTTCCGGTGCGCGGCGTGCTTCAAAATTCCGACCGCGCGTTGCTGCCGGGATTCTTTGTGCGCGTTCGCGTGCCGATCGATCAGGAGCAGAATGCCCTGTTCGTGCCTGATGTGGCGCTCGGCGCTGACCAGGCCGGACGCTATTTGCTGGTCGTGAACGGTGAAAACGTCGTCGAGCAGCGAAAAGTCAGAGTCGGGCCCCTCCAGGAGGGAGGCTTGCGCGTGATCGAGGAGGGCCTTAAAGCCGACGATCGCGTCGTGACCGCCGGGCTGTTGCGCGCGATCCCCGGCCAGAAGGTCGATCCGCAATTGAAGAAAATCGAAGCACAGTCGGCTGCGGCCAAGTAGGAGCCGACGCCATGATTTCGAAGTTCTTCATCGAACGGCCCGTCCTTTCCAACGTCATCGCGATCCTGATGGTCCTGATCGGCGGCGTCTGCCTGTTTCGGCTGGCCGTCGCGCAGTATCCCAACGTCGTACCACCGACGGTGCAAGTCACCACCCGCTATCCCGGTGCCAGCGCGAAAACCGTGATCGACACGGTGGCGCTGCCGATCGAGCAGCAGGTTAACGGCGTCGAGGACATGCTCTATATGCAGTCCTACAGCGGCTCCGACGGCACCTATACGCTGACGGTCACGTTCAAGATCGGCACCGACCTGAACTTCGCGCAGGTGCTGGTGCAGAACCGGGTGTCGAGCGCGCTCTCGCAACTGCCGCAATCGGTGCAGAGCCAGGGCGTCACGGTGCAGAAAAGATCGACGGCGATCCTGCTGTTCGTAACGCTGAGTTCGCCGAAAGCGACCTATGACAGCCTGTTCCTGAGCAACTACGCCACCATCAACGTCCGCGATGAGCTGTCGCGTTTGCCCGGCGTCGGCAACGTCACCGTGTTCGGCGCCGGTCAGTACTCGATGCGGGTCTGGCTTGATCCGAACAAGCTGTACGCGCGCAGCCTGATGCCGCAGGACGTCATTTCCGCGATCCAGCAGCA
>Ga0268266_10007136_pt1 | contig 10125 bp, 5 predicted proteins | sample KBSS13metaG_FD_190356 | JGI IMG/M metagenome (GOLD analysis project Ga0268266, IMG submission 190356) | Switchgrass rhizosphere microbial communities from Kellogg Biological Station, Michigan, USA - KBS S1-3 metaG (SPAdes) (version 2) | ecosystem: Host-associated > Plants > Roots > Rhizosphere >... | reverse complement strand
AATCCCGAGGCCGTTCGGCATGGTGAAGCCGAGCCGGAGCTTGTGGCGGTATTTCGGGTTCGGCGCGCCCGTCAGGAAGCTACCGCAGGTGTTGCCGTAGAAGCCCGCGCAGTCGAACTTGCCGTCGCCAGTCCCGCTAAGCGGAACGACACCGGTGTCGATTTCGAGCTTGCGCAGGATCGTGCCGACGTAGGCCAGGTTCACCGTGCCCATTCCGCCAAGGCGGCGCGAGTAGGTGCCGTTAAAGTCGAAGCCCTTGGTCCGGAGGCCACCGATATTGGTGTTCGTGGTCTCGATGAACCCGGTCGTGCCCTGCCACAACGATCCGTTGTTCGGGTTACGACTAATCTTCGAGCAGAAGAACGGATCGCCCGAAGCGAGGCACTGGCTGAGGATCGTCTGGAAGCCCAGCGTGCTGATCAGGTTCTCGATCTTGATGTCGAAATAGTCGACCGTCAGGGCAAGACCCGGGACCCAACGCGGCTGGATCACGACACCAACGGTGTAGGTATCGGCCTTTTCCGGGCTCAGGTTCACGTTACCGCCGAACTTGGCGTTGTACTGGTTGGCCGGGTTGGCGTTGATGTTGCCGAACTGGCCCGCCGTGACGCCGGTGAAGGCGCACTGCGCGGCGGTGAAGCCGTTGACCAGGCCGCCAACCGCAGGGCCAGCGCAGCTGTCGACCGTGCCGCCGAGACCGACAAAGGTCTGGGTGAACAGTTCGACCACGTTCGGAGCGCGAACCGCACGGTTGTAGCTGCCGCGCAGACGGACGTCGTGGATCGGGGCAAACTCAAGCGAGACCTTGTAGGTGTCGGTGTTGAAGTGATTGCCGGCGATCTTGTAGTCCGAATAGCGGTAACCGGCGCCAATCGTCAGCTCTTCGAAGAAGCTGTGGCTGACGATCGGGAGCTGAAGCTCGGCGAACGCCTCGCGAACGTCGAAGCCGCAATCGCCGCCCTGAGTCACGGGAACGCCGTGCAGACACTGGACCGGCAACGTCGGGGCGCCTTGGCCCGCGCCGTCGCCCGTCTGGAACGAGAGGTCCGGCTCGGTGATCAGCGCTTCCTTGCGGTATTCGCCACCGAAGTTGAGGCCGATGCCACGATCCGACCACGGCGTCTGAACGCCGTACTCGCCGCCATCGAGCGTCATGTTGATGTCAGCGACGGTCTCGTTGACGTGGCCGCGCTGGATCAGCGGGATCTGGAGGTAGGCAAGAGCCTGCGGAGTCACGCCGCCCGTCTGGAAGACGTTGTAGGGCACGCAGTTCGGGTCAACCCCGAGCACCGTCGAACGGCAGACCGGCGTACCCACCGGAACACCGGCAACGCCGCCGACCGCCGGGTTGGCGATGACGTCGAGCGCCCGCCCGAGGCGAACAACCGAGAAGTCATTCTGATAGACCTGCGACAGGCGAGTCGTACCGAACTGGTAGTAAGCGTCGTAAGACACACCCTTCAGCAGGTCACCGCGGACACCGCCGACGATGCGCCATGCCGTGTGCTCGAGGTGGTCAGAACGGCCACCGCCTTCAATGTTACGACGACCGATGTAGGCGATTGCCTGGGTCACGCCATTGGCGTCGACGAACGTGTTGTTCGGCACGCAGATGGTGTTGAACTGCTGCGTCGACAGCAGCGGGTTGTCGCAGTTGACGGTGTTCGTGTTGAAGAAGTCGCCCGACGGCGCAATCTGCGAGTTGGACGTATCGTTCATGAACATCGCTTCAAGGTACGGCTTCGCACCCGGAGAGATTTCATATTCAGCGAACGTACCGAACGTGTAACGCTCGTCCGGCCGCTGGTAATAGTTGTACGGACCGAAGTTGAACGGCGTCGAACCCGGAACGAACTGGTTGCCGTTTACCTGAAACGTGCCGACGTTCGTAAAGAACGTGCCGGTCGCCGAGGTGCCCGAACCGCCGCAGCCGAAATTGCTGCCGCGGGTGCCGCTGCCGAGACCGCCCTGGGCCACGGTCCGCGCGGCGAGCGAGCAGAACGAATAGTCGCGGCTCGCCTGCAGGACGGCGTCCTGCTTGCGGTAGGTCGCATAAGCGGTGATCGAGCCCCGGTTGTCGTCGAAGCCGGCGCCGAACGCGACCGCAATGTCCTGCGCGCCGCCGTTGACGCTCATGCCACGCGGAGGGCGGAAGTTGCGGTTGGCTGCGAAGTTGCCGCCGATGATGCTGTCCGACGCGTCGTTGTTGTGCATGAACGTCGAAGCCTGGGCGTCGATGCGCAGGCCGCGGAAGTTGGTGTCCATGATGAAGTTGACGACGCCCGCGACTGCGTCCGCGCCGTACACCGACGAAGCGCCGCCGGTGAGCACGTCGACGCGCTTCACGATCGCCGACGGGATGAAGTTGATGTCGGCGATCGAACCCGCGCGCGGGTCGCCCGGCTGCAACCGGCGGCCATTGACCAGGACGAGAGTCCGGGTCGGCCCGAGGCCGCGCAGGTTGACCGACGCGATACCCAGCGCGCCGTTCGAGATGTTCGAACCCTGGCCGGCAAAGGATTGCGGCAGCGAGTTGATTAGATCCTCGGTGCGGGTCGTACCCTGGAGCTTGATGTCCTGGCTCGACAGCACGGTGACCGGGCTGGCCGAGGTCAGGTTCGGCTGCGGAATGCGCGAGCCGGTAATGACGATGTCGCTTCCAGCGGCCGCGGGCGCGGCAGCCGGCGCAGGAGCAGCTGCCGTTGCGTCGGCCGGGGCTGCGTCGGCCGGCGCCGTATCAGCCGGAGCAGCCGCATCGGGTGTGGCCGGCGGCGGGGCCGCCATGTCCTGGGCGACCGCCGGCGACGCGAGCACGCCCGCGCCGACGAGGAGGGTGGACGCGAGCAGGCGCGAGCGAAAGTGCATCATGACAATCAACCTTTCAGGACCGAAGAGCAGGACTCGCGGAAGGGATGGCAGCACGGCTCAGCCGATGGCGCGCAAGGTCGTGCATTCGGGCCCCTCCAATCCCGTCCGTTTTCCGGCAGGGGCGCACATCTGATGAAGGCGGTTGCCGACGAATCCCGTTTTGCTGTGGGTGAATCGCCCGATCAGCGGACGAACGTCGCGCTCATGCGGCTAAACGGCAGTCGACAATTCGATGTGCGCCGAGCCATTGTGGCGTGATGGCCACACTTCCGCTCGACCCGCCGCACGTGGAGACGTTCGAGACCAGCTCGAGCTTGGCCGACCTGCGCAGCCAGCGTGTCCGGGCCGTCGTCTGGCTCACGCTGATTTTCTGGGTCGCCAACTTCCTGCTCCTGACGCTGGCGACGGGCCTCGCTGGCAACGAGCATCTGCGGGGCATCGCGACCGTCCGCTTTGGCGAGGTGCTGTTGGGGGCGGGCGTCTCCTTCCTCTTCCACCTGATGCTGCGCAGCCCGCGACTGTTGACGACCCGGCGGCGGCTGATCGCGCTGGCGATCGTCACCCCGATCGCCGCGGAATTGTTTGCCTGGACAATCTTCTTCATCGAGCGGTCGGTCGACCCCAGCCTCAGCCTGCAGAGCTTCACCTGGGCGGGCGCGGTCCGCACGATCACCTTCTGGACCTGGTTTTTCCTCGCCTGGGCGGGAATGTACCTGTCGGTTTCCTACAGCTTCGACGTGCGCGAAGAGCAGCAGCGCGCGGCCGAAATTCGCGAGCGCGCGCACGTCGCCCAACTCCGCGCGCTGCACAGCCAGATCAACCCGCATTTCCTGTTCAACAGCCTGAACTCGGTCTCGGCGCTGATCCTCGAGGGCAGCGTCACCGATGCCGACCAGATGGTGACCAAGCTCGCCCGCTTCCTCCGCCTCGGCCTCGCCGCCGACCCGACCGACAAGATCGCGCTATCGTCCGAGATCGAGCTCCAGCAGACGTATCTCGAGATCGAGCAGCTGCGCTATCAGGACCTCGTCGTCACCGTCAGCGTCCCCGAAGCCCTCGGCGCCGCATTGGTGCCTGCTTTGATCCTCCAGCCGATCGTCGAAAACGCGGTGAAATATGGCGTGGCCGGCGCGCCGCCGCCCGCGAGCATCGAATTGAAGGCGTGGACGGTGGACAATCGCCTGGTGCTGGAAGTGATCGACAGCGGTAAAGGTCATGGTCCGAAAACGTCGGGTGGCGGGATCGGCCTGGCGAATGTCCGGCAACGGCTCGCCCTTATTTATGGCGAAGATGAAGGCGCCCTGTCGGCCAGCCGCCTCGATGATGGCAGCTTCCACGTCCGCCTCGAATTCCCATTGGAGTTGGCATGAGCGTGCTTCGCATCCTGACCGTTGACGATGAAGTGCTGGCGCTGAAGCGGCTGAAGCTGCTGCTGCAGGCGATTCCCTACGTCGAGCATGTCGGCGAGGCGTCGAGTTGCGCCGAGGCGCTGTCGCAGATCGCCGGCCTGTCGCCCGATGTCATCCTGCTCGACATCAAGATGCGCGACGGCGACGGCTTCGACGTGGTCGAGGCACTCGCCGAGCGGCGCAATCCGCCGCTCATCATCTTCATTACCGCCTTCGATCATTACGCCGTCCGCGCGTTCGAAAGCGCGGTCGTCGACTATCTGCTGAAACCGGTCGAGCGGGAGCGCCTCGCGCGGGCGCTGCGCAAGGCACGGCAGGAGCTGCGCGCGGTCGATGCCGAGCAGCGGCTCAGCGAAATGCAGGAGATCGTGCGCAACCTTCGCTCGCTCGCCGGCGGCCAGCGGGCCAAGCCGTTCGAGACCGAATTCTGGCTGCGCGGTTCGGCCGGCCTGGTCCGGGTGCCGCTCGATTCGATCGACTGCGTCAGCAGCGAGGACGATTATGTCGCGATCCACACGCACGGCGGTTCGCACCTGATGCGCGGCTCGATCCGTCAGTTTGAAGGGCGGGTCGAGCCGGGCTATTTCGTACGGGTCCACCGCCGTTGGCTGGTGCGCAAGAATGCGATCACCGAGCTCAGGACACCACGGTTCGGCGGCAATGAGGTGCTGCTGCGCACTGGCAAAAGGCTGCCGGTCGGGCGGGTTTACCTGAAGCAATTGAAAGCCACGATCCGCGGCTCGGCGGCGGCGGTCAACGGCGGCTGATCGAACAGCTGGAGCGGGCGAAGGGATTCGAACCCTCGACCCCAACCTTGGCAAGGTTGTGCTCTACCCCTGAGCTACGCCCGCTCTGGCGCTGTCGCCGGGGTCGAATCTCGACCGGCCGGCGGAGGTGAGGCGCGCGCCTAGCATGGTGCGGGGCGGCACCGCAAGGCTTGGCGCAAGCGCTTGTGGCAGCCGCCCGACCCGCCCATATGAGCGCGATTCCAAGCGATTGAAGGGATAAGCGACGCCGATGGCGACTCTGGGCCTCACCGAAGCCGAACGCGAAGCCATCCAGCGCTTCGAGGAGCAGGTCGTCCAGCCGTCGATGACCGCTTTGGTCATCCTCGATTTCTGGGCCGAGTGGTGCGGTCCGTGCAAGCAGCTCTCGCCGGTGCTCGAAAAGATCGCGGCCGATTATGCCGACAAGGGCGTCCTGCTGGCCAAGATCGACGTCGACCAGGAAAAAATGATCGCGGCGCAATTCCGCATCCAGTCGATCCCGACCGTTTACGCCATCTATCGCGGGCAGCCGGTCGCCGACCTCACCAATTACCGCAGCGAAGGGCAGCTGAAGAAGGTCCTCGACCAATTGCTCGCGCAGCTGAAGATCGAGGGCGAGGGCGCGGCGATCGAGGCCGAGATTGAGCCGTTGATCGCCATGGCCGAGCAGGTGCTGAGCGACGGCGATGCGCCGCGCGCGGTGAACATTTTCCAGCAGGTCCGCGACCTGGCGCCGGACAATCCCGAGGTCATCGGGGGCCTGGCCCGCGCTTTGGTGGCTACGGGCGAACTGGCCGAGGCCCGGGCGCTGCTCGACGAGCAATCGCCCGAGCTGAGCGCGAAGCCGGAAATCGCCCGGGCCCGAGCCGCGCTCGAGCTGGCGTCCACGCCGCGGGTCGACACCGCGGCGCTCGATGCCCGCGTCGCCGCCAACCCGGACGACCATGAAGCGCGATTCGACCTGGCGGGAGCGCACATGGCGGCGGGCAACCGTGACGCCGCGGCGGATGGCTTGCTGGAGATCATCGGCCGCGATCGCGAATGGAACGACGGCGCGGCGCGCAAGCGCTTCCTGCAGCTGCTCGAGGCGCAAGGGCTCGAGGACCCGTGGTCAAGTCATCAACGCCGTCGATTGTCGGCCCTGCTGTTCACGTGAGCCGGACGCTTACGGTCCCGATCTTCCCGCTCGCCGGAGCCATCCTGTTCCCGCGATCGCAACTGCCGCTGCATATTTTCGAGCCGCGCTACCGCGAGATGGTCCGCGACGCGATCGACGGCGGCGGGCAGATCGGCATGATCCAGCCGCTGCGGATCGACGATGACAACCGGGCGCCGCTGTACGGCGTCGGCTGCCTCGGCGAGATCGTCGGGATCGAGGAGCTGGACGATGGCCGGTTCAACATCGTGTTGCTCGGGTCGAACCGTTTCCGGCTGATCGACGAGGTCGCGCCCGAGGGCAGCTATCGCCGTGCGACCATCGACATCGAGGCGTTCGACGACAGCGATCCCGATCCCTTGGGAATCGCCCAGCGCGCCGAAGTCGAGCGCGAAGCGCGGCGGCTGGGCGATGCATTGGGCCTCGCCGTCGACTGGGACGCAGTCGCCCGGCTCGACGATGAAATGCTGGTCAATGCCATTGCCCAGGTCGCGCCGTTCGACACTGGCGCGAAACAGGCGCTGCTCGAACAGGAGGCGCTCGACGGCCGGGCCGACTTGCTGGTGCAGCTGATGCAATTCCACCGCGCCGCGGTCGGCGGCGGGGTCGAGATCGAACCGACGATCCAATAGTTAGAGCGGCAGGCCCCTGAGCAGCAGTGGCAGCTCACCACTCGTGCCGCGCGCTTCGTTCATCAGCTTGTTCCGCAGTGGCGTTATCCGGCCGACCAGGCTCATCCCGAACCGGCGGACCGCCGACGCGGCACGCCCCGGAACGCCGTAGACACGGGTTAGGCTGTCGGTTGCGAACGCCACCGAGAGCGCGTCGAGCGAGCGCCACCGTTGATAGCGGTCGAGCAATTGCTTGTCGCCGAGATCGAGCCCGAGGCGCGCACCGTCGACCAGCACTTCGGCGAGCGCCGCGACATCGCGGAAGCCGAGGTTCAAGCCCTGGCCGGCGATGGGGTGGATCGCATGTGCGGCATCGCCGACCAGCGCCAGCCGCTGCGCGGTGATCTGCGCCGCATGATGGAAGCCGAGCGGATAGGAGGAGCGCGGCGCGAGCAAGGCGACCTTGCCAAGGAAGCCGCCCATCGCGGCCTGGGCTTCGGCGGCGAAATCCGCATCGGAGAGCGACAGCCAGCCGTCGGCATCGGCTTCCGGCACGGACCAGACAATCGCCGAGCGGTGTGTCTTCCCGTCGTCGGTCATTGGCAGCAGGGCGAACGGGCCGCCGGGGTAGAAGATTTCATAGGCGACGTGATCGTGCGGCCGCTCATGGCGAAGCACCGACACGATCGCCCGATGATCGTATTTCCACCGGGCAATGTTGATCCCGGCGGCCTCGCGGGTGCGCGAATTGCGGCCATCGGCGGCGATCAACAGCGGCGCGTTGAGTTTCCGTCCATCCTCGAGGGCGACGACGACACCGTGGTCGCCGCGCTCGACGCTCGTCGGCCGCGACTTCCACAACAGCCAGCTGTTCGGTCCCGCTTCCGCCCGGGCGCGCAGGGCGGCGATCAGGTTGCGGTTCTCGTGCATCCAGCCGAGCGCTTCGTCGTCATCGGCGTCGAAGTGCAGGCCGCCCGGCTGTAGCCCGTCGGCGACCGCGATCCGCCGGATCGGGCAACCCAGTGCGGTGAAATGGCCGGCGACGCCGATCGTCTCCAGCATCCGCATGGAGCTCGATGAGACGGCGCTGGTGCGGCCGTCGAAGGCCGCATCCTTGCGCAGGTCGGGATCGGCCGGATCGACGACAATCGCCGACAAGCCACTGCTGTCGAGCGCAGCGGCAAGGGCAAGGCCGACCAGCCCGCCGCCGAAGATGATCACGTCCGCGCGGTCCATGGCGCCGCCTATATCCCTGCCTGCTGCCGCAGGGGAAGGGACCGCACAAAGTGCGTTCGGGCCCGTTCATCGCAATGACGCCACGACTTCGCTTGACCGCGGACTCCGCGTGAGGGATTCTAACCGTTGCAATCATTTGGGGGTTGGGAATGGCAACCGTTGCCGCGCGCGCGCCGAAGCGCGACCTGGCGCCGGACTGGCGCGAGGCGCTGCGCGCCTCGCTGAGGCGCTTCGCGGTCCGGACCTGGGGCGCGTTCCTGGTCGCCCTGGGATTGGGCGGCGCCGTCGCGCTTGCGACCCATAGCCCCAACGACCCTTCGCTCAGCACCGCCGCGGGCGGGCCGCCCGCCAACTGGCTCGGCATCGCCGGCGCTTATGGCAGCGACCTCTTGCTGCTGGTGTTCGGGATCGGATGCATCCTGTTCCTGCCAGTGATCGCGCTGGCCGGGCTGAGGATGATCCGGCTGGAGCCCGTCGGGCGCGTCGGACGCGGGTTGGCGGTTGCGGCAATCGGCGCGATTCTGATCGGGATCGCGCTTAGCCTCACCAGCGGCTCGGCGGTCTCCGGCCTTCCCGCCGGCTGGGGCGGAGCCATTGGCCTCGGCGCCGCCCACGCCGTCGATGCTGCCATCGGCCTGATCCGCAATCCGGCGATCGCCGGACCGGTGCGGTTCGCGACGCTGCTGCTGTTCGCGCTAGCGGGGCTGGTCCTTGGCTATTTCGCGCTCGGCCTGTCGGCCGACGAGCGCGGCGCGATGGCCGGCTGGTTCCGGCGCCAACCGCGCGAACGCCGCGCCGCCCCGCGCGCGACCCAGATCAGCGACGACCGGCCGTCGCCGGCGGCGCCGCCCAAGTCCCGGCCGACCGTCGCCGTCGCTGCCCCGCCGAAAGCGGTTGCTCCGGCAGCGCGGAGCGTCGGCCGCAAGTCGCCAGCGCAAAGCAGCCTGGCGTTGGGCGACAATTATTCGCTGCCGACGCTCGACCTGCTGGCCGCCGCGCCGGAACGGGGCCGCCTGCAGATCGACCGCGCGGGACTCGAACGCAATGCGCGCCTGCTCGAAAGCGTACTCGAGGATTTCCACGTCCGCGGCGACATCGTCGAAGTCCGGCCCGGACCGGTCGTCACTATGTACGAGCTTGAGCCGGCGAGCGGCATCAAGGCCAGCCGCGTCATCCAGCTCGCCGACGACATCGCCCGCAACATGTCGGCACTATCGGCCCGTGTCGCGACGATCCCCGGCCGCAGCGTCATCGGGATCGAGCTGCCCAATCCAAAGCGCGAGACGGTCGCGCTCAGCGAATTGATCGGCAGCCAGGCGTTCGAAGACCAGAACCATGCCCTCCCGCTGATTCTCGGCAAGAATATCGCGGGCGACCCGGTGATCGCCGACCTCGCGCCAATGCCCCATTTGCTCGTCGCCGGCACCACCGGATCGGGCAAGTCGGTCGGCCTCAACTGCATGATCCTGTCGCTGCTGTACCGCTACGGCCCCGACCAGGTGAAGCTGATCATGATCGATCCGAAGATGCTCGAATTGAGCATGTACGACGACATCCCGCACCTGCTGTCGCCGGTGGTGACCGAGCCGGGCAAGGCCATCCGCGCGCTCAAGTGGACCGTCGAGCAGATGGAAGAGCGCTACCGGATGATGGCCAACCTCGGCGTGCGCGCGCTGCCGAGCTTCAACGCCAAGGTACGCGAAGCCAAGGCCAAGGGCGCCAAGCTCGGCCGCCGGGTGCAGACCGGCTACGACGCCGACAACGGCCAACCGCTCTACGAGACCGAAGAGCTTGAATATGAGGTGCTGCCCCAGATCGTCGTCATCATCGACGAGCTGGCCGACCTGATGATGACCGCCGGCAAGGAGGTCGAGTTCCTGGTCCAGCGGCTGGCGCAGAAAGCGCGCGCCGCGGGCATCCACCTGATCATGGCGACGCAGCGGCCGTCGGTCGACGTCATCACCGGCGTGATCAAGGCGAACCTGCCGACGCGCATCAGCTTCCAGGTGACGAGCAAGATCGACAGCCGGACGATCCTCGGCGAGCAGGGCGCCGAGCAGCTGCTGGGCAAGGGCGAC
>Ga0268266_10007135_pt1 | contig 10125 bp, 8 predicted proteins | sample KBSS13metaG_FD_190356 | JGI IMG/M metagenome (GOLD analysis project Ga0268266, IMG submission 190356) | Switchgrass rhizosphere microbial communities from Kellogg Biological Station, Michigan, USA - KBS S1-3 metaG (SPAdes) (version 2) | ecosystem: Host-associated > Plants > Roots > Rhizosphere >... | reverse complement strand
AGACCACGCCCTCTTCATTGCGCACGAACAGGAGTCCGTGTCTTCCTGCGCGTGTAGGCAGAACACAGTCCATCATGTCCACGCCCATCTTGGCGTACTCCTCAATCTCGTCGGGATAGCCTACGCCCATCACGTAGCGCGGCTTGTCCTTCGGCAGCCACTCCAGCGTGCTGGCAATCATCTCGCGCGTTACCTCGCGAGGCTCGCCCACGGCGAGACCTCCGATGGCATAGCCGGGAAAGTCCATCTCCACCAGCCGCTCCGCTGACTCCTTGCGAAGGTCGACATACATACCGCCCTGCACAATGCCGAAGAGATTCTGCGTGGCCCCGTTCAGTTCCGTGTGCCACGGCACCTTGTGCTGGTTGGCCTCGAAGTGCTGTTTGGATCGCGCCGCCCAGGCATGCGTAAGAGCCATCGAATCGCGCGTGCGCTCCCAGCTTGCCGGCGTCTCTACGCACTCGTCGAAGACCATCGCGATATCCGCTCCGAGAGCAATCTGCACATCCATCGAATGCTCCGGCGAAAAGAAATGCCGTGAGCCATCAAGATGCGAGCGGAACTCCACACCATCGGGCGTCACCTTGCGCAGGCTGCTCAGGCTGAAGACCTGGAAGCCGCCCGAATCCGTCAGCATCGGCCGCTCCCAGCTCATGAAGCGATGGACGCCCCCCAGTCTCGCAATAAGCTCGTGTCCCGGACGCAGATAGAGATGATACGTATTCGCCAGGATAATCTCAGCTCCGCGTCCGCCCGGCCCGATGCGCTCGAGCACTCCCTGCTCCACTGTTTTTACGCTCGCCGCCGTGCCGACGGGCATAAATACCGGCGTCTGCACCACTCCATGCGGCAGCGCGAGCGCCCCCCTGCGGCCACCGCTCTCCGCGGTCCTGCTGATCTCGAAGGTCAAACCCATCTCTTCAATTGTATCGATCCACAAAATCTGCGCAGACCTCCGAAATCTCCTCCCAACGCTAGGCATCTGCCCTTGCAAACAGCATCGTCTTCTCCGTTAAAATAGGAGACGCGATGCCGTTCCCCATCAAAGTCTGTGTCAAGTGTGGTGAAGAGTTCGAGCTGAAGCCCGATAAGCCCGGCTTCGCCAACCGCTGTCCTGAGTGCAGTGTCGAAGAAGAACCCGCCGAGTCCTCAAAAAAGCAATCCAAGGATGCCGACGAGATCAAGGCCGACCGCGAAGCCGATGCCGAGCGCCGAAAAGCCATCCGCGATCTGCTCTACCGCAAAGATCGTTGAATCCTGTCCATCATGCTTTTGTCTGCTGCGCCCCAAGCGGAAGAGATCAGAACGCATTTGCGTACTTGATCAGTAGAACCTCATTCCCAAGCTCGCTGTAGATCAGTTCGTCCACCGTCCCGCGCGCCAGTAACATGCCAAAGCCCCCGGGGCGCATCCCATCTTCTTCGCGCTTTGCTACCTGCTCCACGGGATCCTGGGACGAGTCCAACATAGCGTGGTCGGCAATCGCCTCTCGCCGGAACCCCGAACCCGGATCGCGGACATAAAACACAAAAGCTCGTCCCGTTCGAACCGCCGAAACCTCCACAACCTGCTCAGGATTGAATGCCGCGCCATGCTCCATCGCGTTCATTAGAATCTCGTGGAGAGCCTGCATCATCTCCTGTCGCGTATCTCTGGGCATCTGAGAGCTCAACTCCTCAGCGAAGGTCATCAGGCGTTCCGCCGTCAACAGGCTGCAGTTTGCGCGAACCGTTACCCATCCTGGCCGAGCCGTCACAACTTCAATCCCGTCTCTCCACTCGCTATCCGACGCCGCCTCCTGCGCCAGACTTGCAATGATTCTTGGATCGAAGGGAGAGGTATAACACGCAAACACCCGCGCCCGCAGTGCCGCAATCACTTCATCCGGAGTAGTGTGCGAAGCCAGCACAATGCACTTTACCGCGGGCCGCACCAGGCGCATCTCCTCCAGCAGCACAAGGTCCTCTTCAATCGGCGTCTCCGGACTCGTTATGACCACTCCGAACGATTGCAGGCGCAGTCGCTGCAACGCTCCCATCGGGCCAGCGGCATACTCAAGAGGAACCTTGGCGGCGGAGAGGGCGTCGCCGATCGCATGGGTAACAGGATTGTCCGTGCCAATCACAAGGACCCGGCTCATGAAGTGAACTCCTAAGCAATGAAGTAGAACTCTTGTCCGATGTGCTGAGGGCCCGTTGTAGAGATCATAGATCGAACTCTGACGAATTACATTCAAAGGTCGGTGACAACATGTTGCGTTTGCTTGTAGGGACCTCTCTCGCGCTGCTTGCCTCTGCGGCTATCGCGCAGAACGCGCAGGACAAGAAAATTCATCTCAATCAGATCCAGGTCGTCGGAACCCACAACAGCTACAACATGGGCTTTGCTCCGAGCGAGGCCAAATACTTCGAGCAGCACTATGCGAAGGCGTACCACGGGCTCGAATACCACCATCAGACGCTAACCCGGCAGTTAGATGCAGGCATACGGCAACTCGAGCTCGATATCGTCCAGGATCCCAAGGGCGGAAGGTTCGCGCATCCGAAGATCGTCGGGCTGACCCAACAGGCTGGATTGCCTGCCGACCCCGACTTCGATCCGAACCACGATTTTGCGAAGCCCGGATTCAAGACGCTGCACCTTGGCGATCTGAACCAGCGCAGCAGTTGCATCCTGTTCACCCAGTGCCTCACGGAGATTCGCACCTGGTCGAAGGCCCACAAGGGACATGTGCCCATCTTCCTTCTCATCGAAGACAAGCAGGGCAAGGTAAGCCAGTTGCCGGATGCTGTGACCGCAGAGCCCTGGACTTCGGCGACGTGGGATGCAATGGATGCGGAGATTCGTTCGGTCTTCAAGGAGAGCGAAATCATCACTCCTGACAAGGTGCGCGGCAACGACCCGACGCTGGAACAGGCCGTACTCGCGGGCAAGTGGCCTACGCTCGCTGACGCGAGAGGGAAGGTGGTCTTCCTCCTCTACAACCGCAAATCCGCGGCGCCGTACCTTGAGGGTCACCCCATGATGAAGGGCCGCGCGCTCTTCGTGAACGGCAGACCCGGAGAGCCCGAAGCAGGCTTCGTCGAGCAGGACAACGGCAAAGCGGACGAGATCGCCGCGCTCGTGAAGAAGGGCTATCTCGTGCGAACGCGCGCAGACTTCAACACCGACCAGGGAAGAACCAACGACACATCCCGCAAGGTCGAATCGCTCAAGAGCGGAGCCCAGATGGTCAGCACCGACTTCCCGGTAAGCGAGCCCGCTCCCTGGACCGGATATACAGTTGTGCTACCGGGCGGCCTGGCCGCGCGTTGCAATCCGGTAAACGCTCCAAGCGGGTGCAAGGATGAGCTGATCGAGGCGAAGAAACGTTGATTCGACCAGCTCGCCGACAAGACTCATGGTGAATCGAATCTTGTCGGCTATACCGGCGCTGTATCAATTTTGAGCCGGTGATCCCCTGTGAAGTCTTGGAACCAGTGATCCCAGCGAGGGTGTCATCCTGGGCGGCGCCACTCGCAGTTTTATCGCGAGTGGCGTAGCCGAAGGATCTGTAGTTTTGCCCGCAGTTACCTCAAGATCTCCGACAAAACAGAAGTTCTCCCTGAGGACAAGCGTCGGTTTACGGCGTGGCCTTCGGTTTGCTCCAAACACTATCCAGAAACTGGTAGCGCTCGCGGTGAGCATCTGGTTTCGCGGCGCTCGTCTTGTCCAGGTGCATCGTCTGCCACTCCGTCGGTCCATAGGTGGGCCACTTCGGCAGGCCGGCTCCATTTGGATCGCCGGTCTTTGCGAAGTTGGTCCAGTAGCCCTGGAACTGATCCGAGAGCTTGCGATCCTCAGGGCGCCACATCGCCTCGGGTCGCAGATCCAGCGTTCCGAAGACGTATTCGATATCGTCGGAGTGGAAGGCTCCCGCGGCAGGCGTATGGTAGCGGTCGCCCGGATTCCCCAGCGCAAACAGATAGCGATACACCGGCTTGCCACCCGTGGCAACCTGCGACTCCAGCCAGCGCCACGTCGAGTACGCGATGAACTTGTCTCCTGCATAATCCGCAGCCGAACGCAGCGCCTCCTGCTCGTTGCCGTTCGGATACAGCTTCAACAGCTCTGCGCCTCGGCCCGGAAAATCCGTCTCGGCCTGCTCTGCAAACCCATCGGCGCTGAACTTATTCACGCTGCCTACAATGCCCCCGCGTCCCTCGTCTGCATTCCATCCGGCAAGTAGGGGAATATGAGCCTGTTCACCCGCGGCATAGATCTCGGCCACCGGCTTGGGAAAGAAGTAGCCGTCTACCACCGGGCCGAAGCGAGGCGCCGGCTTGTTCGCGAGCACAGGACGGATGATGTCTTCCGTCGAAAGACGTCGCAGATCCGAAAGCTTGCTGGTTCCATAGGCCGTCTGCGCAAAGGCGGAGTCAGTCTTCTCCCTCTGCTCCAGGGTCTGATCGCGGCCGCGTGACGAGCCGAGGGCACCTCCGCTTTCACCGATTGCCTTCTGGAACAGATCGCGCGAAAGAGGGGACGCCATCTGCGAGCTCACGGAGAACGATCCAGCGGATTCTCCGAAGATCGTAATGTTCGCAGGATCTCCTCCAAACGCGGAGATGTTGTCCTTCACCCAGCGAATCGCCGCCGTCTGGTCCATCAAGCCGTAGTTGCCCGCTGCATGGTGCGGGCTCTCGGCCGCAAGCTCGGGATGAACGAAGAAGCCGAAGACGCCCAGACGATAGTTCATCGACACTACAACCACGTTGCGGTGGGCGAGAAACTCGCCATCCTGCCGGTACTCCGAGGTGCTTCCTCCGCTGTAGCCTCCTCCATAGATCCACACCATCACCGCAAGCTTGCCGGGCTGGGCATCGGCCGGGGTCCAGACGTTCAGGGTCAGGCAATCCTCAGAGGGGCCGGGGTCATGAAAGGCCATGTCGTTGTAGATCGCCGACTGTACGCAGTGATATCCAAAATCATGCGCGGAGCGAACGCCCTGCCACGGCTCGGCAGGTGCAGGTGGTGCCCAGCGCAGCTTTCCCACCGGAGGCGCGGCAAAAGGAATTCCCTTGAAGGCCATCACCTTTCCGTCCGTGGTCGTCTCCCCTTCAACGACACCCTTATCGGTCTTCACCTGCTGAGGTACCGCGCCGAAGGCTGCGCTCGAAAAAATCAGAAGGGCTGCTGGAAGTGCTCTACGGAGAAGAGATGGCATGTTTTAGTCTCGCAAAAACAGTAGCATAGACCCCGTCTTCGCCGTAGCTTGCGCCGCTTCTTCCCAGAGATCCCTCTCTGGCCTCGTCGAATACCCACCCGTCAAAGTTGCGCAAAATCTTCTAAAGAAAGCGTTTAGCTTCGGACCAAGGCTGCCGCTCGCCTCAAAGTCCAATGAAATGAGAGGGATTACTCCCAAAATATTCATTCCATTATGTTTATCTTTTCGCTTTGTTTTTTGTACTGATTTAAGGATAGCAAGCGGGCGAGGGCAAATCGGCAAGTTTTTCTCCTTTGTTTACAGGGGTGTAGCGGTAGGTGGGGGTTGACACTGATTCTTGGCTGAGTGCCCTATGAGGGACGCCGGGCCGCAACCTAGTGGATTCAAATGCAAGGCATTTTGTGGCGATACGGGCAGTGGGAATACAGGGATCTCTCCACTTCGCGGCTCCGCCGCTCCGGTCGAGATGACGCGGTAGGGGAGAGCTGTTTCGTTCCAGATGACGGGGAGCTGCTCGGTCTCGATGGCGTGGTGGGAGGACGCTTCGGTCGCGATAAGGCAGTAGGGAGAGCGGTTGCGGTCTAGATGCGTACCTTGGGAGCTGCTTCTGTCTAGACGACTTAGTCAGGGAGATGCGCTGGTCTGGATGACGTTTGTGCGGAAGTTGGATGTGCCGTGCGGAATGTATTGATGGGACGGGACGGATATCGGACAGGAAATGTCCGCTTTCTATATACGACCTAATCAGTCTTGTTTAGACTGGTGAAGCAGATGAGCTCCAGGCGCTCTGTGATTTCACGTGAAGACTGAGAAGCGGAAATGGCAAATGATGTAGCGAAGCTGGGTGGGCTGTCGGGAGGCCGGTGGGTCGAATCGAAGGGTTCGAGGAGCCGCGATTCCAAACCCTGGGTCCTGGCGATCCCCGCAGTTTTGATGGTCGCGGTGTTCGCTTGGAAGACAGCTGCCTGGGTCGGAGTTCCCGATCCGATTGCAGCGGCTGCGAGCAACGGCGGCTCTGCCATCCTCGACATCGGCATCCTTGTCTTCCGCGAAGGCCTCGAGTGCATCCTGGTACTGGCGGCCATCACTGCCAGCATGGTGGGCGAGCAGAGTGTGCAACGTCGTCCGGTCGCTGCAGGCGCCGGGGTAGCTGCGATTGCTACTCTGTTGACCTGGTTTTCGGCCGTTCGCATCCTCAATGACCTCGGCAACAGCGTATCCGCGCTGAACCTGCAGGCGGCTACCGGTCTGCTGGCCATCGTGGTGCTGCTGATCGTCATGAACTGGTTCTTCCACAAGATGTACTGGACTGGGTGGATCTCTCTGCATAACAAGCGCAAGAGAGAGCTTCTGGACGACAGCGACTCGAAGAAGAAGAACGTTCTGTTCGGCCTCGGTCTGTTGGGCTTCTCCTCGTTCTACCGCGAGGGCTTCGAGGTGGTCCTGTTCCTCCAGAGCTACCGCCTGAAGCTGGGCTCTGAGATAGTTGGCTACGGCGTTCTCGTCGGACTCGTCATGACGGCGATGGTTGCGGTCCTCACCTTCCTTATGCAACGCAAGCTGCCCTACCGGAAGATGCTCGTCTTCACCGGAATTCTTCTGGGAGGGGTGCTTCTGGTGATGGTGGGCGAACAGGTGCAGGAGATGCAGCTCGCGCACTGGATTCCGACGCATCAGATCGACTGGCTGGCAGCGTCGATTCCGGGCTGGGTGGGACTCTGGTTCTCCATCTTCCCCAACTTGGAATCGCTGGTAGCCCAGGCAGTCGCCTTCGCTCTGGTCGTCGGCTCGTACTTCATGGCCGGAAGCTCCAGGCGACGGACGGCATGATTTTTGAAACATCGCAGATCAGTATTTAGCTCTTTGTTCCTTAATCCGTTGCTAGAATTTGCGCCATGGCAACCTATGTTCTGGTTCACGGATCATGGCACGGAAGCTGGTGCTGGAAACGAGTGCGCAAGGCGCTCACCGCCGCAGGTCACGATGTCTTTACGCCCACACTCACCTGCGTAGGCGAACGGAGCCACCTTGCTTCGGCGGAGATCAATCTCTCCACCCACATCGCCGATGTCATCAACCTGATCCGTTGGGAAGAGCTTACCGATGTGATTCTCTGCGGCCATTCCTACGCAGGTTGGGTGATCAGCGGTGTCGCCGACAGAATCCCCGATCGTATCCGCGCGATGATCTACCTGGACGCGTACGTCGTGGAGGATGGCGAATGCTTCTTCGATCATCTGGCCCCGGAACGCCGCCGGCTACAAGCCCGGACGACAGGCGAAGGATGGAAGGTCGATCCACTTCCAGCCGAAGTTCTAAAAGTTAACGAGCGTGACCGCGCCTGGGTCGATGCGCAATGCACGGTCCAGCCCATCGGCACCTACGAAGAGCGTCTCCATCTTAACGGTGGCATCCAGCAGATCTCGGACATCACCCACATCCTGTGCACCGGATGGGAGAGAACTCCGTTCCCTGCGTCCCACGAGCGTGCAAAACGCAGAGGATGGAAGACCCTCACGATGTCCTGCGGTCACGAAGCGATGCTGGACTCTCCCGATGAGCTTGTGGCGCTGCTGGCGGAGATCGGCTCGGGCAAGGCGCAGCCTGTCGCTTAGCACACGTCCATTTCGGTATCCTGAGGCATGCCTACTCTTCCGGGGACCGAAGCTGAGATCGACGCCTTTCTCGAAGCGTTTGAGGGCTGCACCCTCCCCAAAAGCGAGTGGACACACGCGGCTCATCTGCTCACCGGAGCCTGCTACGTACATCGGATGGAGCGCGAAGCGGCGCTGATCAAGATGCGTGAGTGTGTTCGGAGGTATAACGAATCAGTCGGCGGAAAGAATACCGAAACAAGCGGATATCACGAGACCATCACGGTCATGTGGATCCGTCTCCTCGATAAACTCAGAAAAGAGAATCTCTCGATGGATCGCGCACCCTTTGCAGCACTCGCGGTGGAGCGGTTTGGACAAAGCCGGGATATCTTTCGCGAGCACTATGATTTCGATCTCGTGACCTCGACCGAAGCTCGTTTACGCTGGATCGAGCCAACGTTGAAGCCTCTGGAGTAGGCATCTGCCGTCACACGATCTCTCCGTCATCACCGCTCGGCGAGAAGGTGTGTCGTGGCTTGTTGAATGATTCCTCTACGCGCTCTCTTCAATCCGCATTCCGCTGGGGGCGGCGAGGGTAGCGTAGCTGAGGGCTCCAAGCAGAGTCATGGCGCTGCAGACACCCAGGGCGATGCTGAAAGAGTGCGTGCGGTCGAGCAGCCAGCCGGTGATGACTGGCGCGGCCGAGGCGATCATGAAGCTGGCGAAGTTCTGCAGAGCCCCCAGCGAGGCGACATAGCGCAAGGGGCTGATGGCTTGAACGTATCCCCACCCCGAGGTTCCGGCGAAGTGAATGAAGAAGAGCGCCGCGCTGATTCCCGCGACGGCCTGCGTGGTGGATTCGCTGTGCGCAACGACGAAGGTTGCGGCAGCCGAGACGATCATGCCCCCGACGAGGTTGCGGCGATGGATTGTCGTGAGCGCGAGGCCCGTGCGAGCCAGCCTGTCGGACAGCACTCCACTGGTAAACATGCCGACGGCGCCGGCGAGGAAGGGCAATGCCGCGATCCAGCCGCTGGTGGCAAGCGGAAGATGGCGCTGCTCTTCCAGGTAGGCAGGCAGCCACGCGAGATAGAGCCAGACGGTGTAGTTGATGCCTCCCCAGCCGAGCATCATGCCCCAGACGGCTCTCTGGCGAATGAGGACACGCCATGCGGATTCGGAGCTTTTGGAGGAATCGGGTTCTGAGGCCGGTTCGCTCCCGACGACGGCGTTGGAATTTGTCTCCGCTTCCTGGTGGATGGTGTCGCGGCGGGCGCGGTGCAACGCGATCCAGAGCGCAGCGACGACAAGACCGGAGGCTCCCAAAAGGATGAACATGGACCGCCAGCCTGTGCGCAACATGATCCAGGTAAGAAAGGGCGGGGCCAGCGCCATGCCGATGGTCGAGGACGAACTCATCACGGCGGTAGCGCGCCCGCGGGTGGACTCGCTGAACCACTCGCGCGTGGAGCGGATGCCCGAGGGATAAAACGGAGCTTCGCCGGTGCCAAGAAGCACTCGAAGAACCAGGAATGTTGGCAGCGTGCGCACCAGGCCGGTCAGCATCTGCGCCGCCGACCAGAGGACGAGTCCACCGCCAAGGACCAAACGCGTCCCGACACGGTCGAGCAGGCCGATCAGAGGAAGCTGCGCGATTCCGTAGGCAAAGGAGAAGGCAGAGAGAAGCCACCCCATCTGGGTGGCGTTCAGATGCATCTCGGCCCGAACGGTGGTGTTCGCGATCGAGAGGGAAGAGCGATCGAGAAAGTTGACGATGCCCGCAAGAAAGAGCAGCGACAGTGTGACGGTCTGATGCCAGCGAAGGCTTCGGGGGTCGCGAACCTGATTCATGATCAGGGATCAGACTAATCGAACTTACGCAGCCAGATATCGCGCACGGAGATCTTGCAGGGCTGGCTTTCAATCTCGAAGCCGATCAGCCCGGGCTGGTTGTTGACGGAGTCCTTGTTGTCGTCGATGAAGACGGCCATCAACTGGCCATTCATGATGTGCATCATCACTGGGCCGCGCGCGATGATCTCGTAGTCGTTCCACTCATTCACCTTTACGTAGCCGCCGAGCGCCTGTTTATCGCCGATGTTGGCGACCAGGCGGTTGGTCTCACCCGGCAGCGCCTGCGTGACCTGTCCGCGGAAGGCGAGGATTCCCTGCATGGTGTTCTCGGAGTACCACTGGCCCGTGTGATTTGAAGACGTTGCCGTTACGGGGAACCAGAAGTCTGCCTGAGGACCGGTCATCATGAACTTCAGGTCGTAGGCAGGAAGACCCTTGGGCTGGGCCCGCGTCCAGGGGGTGCCGGTG
>Ga0268266_10007131_pt1 | contig 10130 bp, 4 predicted proteins | sample KBSS13metaG_FD_190356 | JGI IMG/M metagenome (GOLD analysis project Ga0268266, IMG submission 190356) | Switchgrass rhizosphere microbial communities from Kellogg Biological Station, Michigan, USA - KBS S1-3 metaG (SPAdes) (version 2) | ecosystem: Host-associated > Plants > Roots > Rhizosphere >... | reverse complement strand
AGACCTCGATCACGCGCTCGTTTTCCTGCACTTGTTCAAGCGAGCCTTCCGCCAAAACGCTGCCTTGGTGCAGCACGGTCACATGGTCGGCAATCGAGCCGACAAACCCCATGTCATGCTCCACCACCATCAACGAATGCTTGCCCGCCAGGCTCTTGAACAGTTCAGCGGTGAACTCGGTTTCCGCATCAGTCATCCCCGCCACCGGCTCATCGAGCAGCAACAATTGCGGGTCCTGCATCAACAGCATGCCGATCTCGAGAAACTGCTTCTGTCCATGAGAGAGCAACCCGGCTTGACGATTGACCGAGGTGGTCAGGCGAATCGTCTCCAGCACTTCGCTGATCCGGTCCTTTTGCTCACCACTCAAACGCGCACGCAAACTGGCCCACACCGACTTGTCGGTTTTCTGTGCCAGCTCCAGGTTTTCAAACACGCTCAGCGCCTCGAACACTGTCGGCTTCTGAAACTTGCGGCCGATGCCAGCCTGGGCGATCTGCACTTCGCTCATCTGCGTCAGATCCAGCGTTTCGCCGAACCACGCCTTGCCGTGACTCGGGCGGGTCTTGCCGGTGATCACGTCCATCAGCGTGGTTTTGCCCGCACCGTTGGGGCCGATGATGCAGCGCAATTCGCCGACGCCGATGTACAGATTGAGATTGTTCAGTGCACGAAAGCCATCGAAGCTGACGCTGATGTCTTCCAGTGTGAGGATCGTGCCGTGACGGGTGTCGAGGCCCGGACCGACGCGCTGGCCGAGGCCGATCGAATCGCGGCTGGTGCCGGCGTCCTTATTCGGTTCGACGGGAAAGAAGGCCGGTTCCAACATGAATTCCGCGCTCGCCGTGACTCTCATTGTTCACCTCGTTTCTTCAGCAGACCGATCACGCCTTTGGGCAGGTACAGCGTCACGACGATGAACAGCGCGCCGAGAAAGAACAGCCAATATTCCGGGAACGCCACGGTGAACCAGCTCTTCATGCCGTTGACCACACCGGCGCCGAGCAACGGCCCGATCAAGGTGCCCCGACCGCCGAGGGCTACCCACACCGCCGCTTCAATCGAGTTGGTCGGCGACATTTCGCTGGGGTTGATGATCCCGACTTGCGGCACGTACAACGCACCGGCCAGACCACACAACACCGCGCTCAACACCCACACGAACAACTTGAAACCGCGCGGGTCGTAGCCGCAGAACATCAAGCGGTTTTCCGCATCGCGCAATGCTGTCAGCACGCGACCGAACTTGCTCTGCGCCAGGCGCCAGCCGATGAACAGACTCGCCACCAGCAACAACACCGTGGCCAGAAACAACACCGCGCGGGTGCCCGGTTCAGTGATGCCGAAACCGAGAATCGTGCGGAAATTGGTGAAGCCGTTGTTGCCGCCAAACCCGGTCTCGTTGCGGAAAAACAAGAGCATGCCGGCGAAGGTCAGGGCCTGGGTCATGATCGAGAAATACACGCCTTTGATCCGCGAGCGGAAGGCGAAGAAACCGAACACCAGCGCCAGCAAGCCCGGCGCCAATACCACCAGACACATCGCCCAGACGAAGCTGCTGGTGCCGGTCCAGTACCACGGCAGTTCGCTCCACGACAGGAAAGTCATGAACGCCGGCAAGCCATCACCGGCAGCCTGACGCATCAGGTACATGCCCATCGCATAACCGCCGAGGGCGAAGAACAGACCGTGACCCAGCGACAGCAAACCGGCATAACCCCAGACCAGATCCAGCGCCAGGGCGACGATGGCGTAGCAGAGGATTTTGCCAACCAGCGTCAGCGTGTACGCCGAGACCGACAGGGCATTTTCCGCCGGCAACAACGACAGCAGCGGCAGGGCGATCAGCAGGGCGAGGATCACCGCACCGACGGCGATCGTGACTTTCGGGCCGGCCTTTTGCGTGGCCGTGACTAACAGAGGCTGGTTCATCAGTCGATCACCCGTCCTTTCAGTGCGAAGAGGCCTTGCGGACGTTTCTGGATAAACAGAATGATCAGCGCGAGGATCAGGATCTTGCCGAGCACCGCACCGATCTGCGGTTCGAGAATTTTGTTGGCGATGCCCAGGCCGAACGCGGCGAGCACGCTACCGGCCAATTGACCGACACCGCCGAGTACCACCACCAGGAACGAGTCGATGATGTAGCTCTGGCCGAGGTCCGGGCCGACGTTGCCGATCTGGCTCAGCGCCACACCGCCGAGGCCGGCGATGCCCGAGCCGAGCCCGAACGCGAGCATGTCCACGCGCCCGGTCGGCACACCGCAGCAGGCGGCCATGTTGCGGTTCTGGGTGACGGCGCGAACGTTGAGGCCGAGGCGGGTTTTGTTCAGCAGCAGCCACGTCAGCACGACGACGAACAAAGCGAAGGCGATGATCACGATGCGGTTGTACGGCAGCACCAGATTCGGCAGCACTTGAATGCCGCCGGACAGCCATGCCGGGTTGGCCACTTCAACGTTTTGCGCGCCGAACAACAGGCGCACCAGTTGAATCAGCATCAGGCTGATGCCCCAGGTGGCGAGCAGGGTTTCCAGCGGGCGACCATAGAGATGACGAATCACCGTGCGCTCCAGTGCCATGCCGATCGCCGCTGTGACGAAGAACGCCACCGGCAGCGCGATCAACGGGTAAAACTCAATCGCCTGTGGTGCGTAGCGCTGGAACATCAACTGCACCACGTAGGTCGAGTAGGCACCGAGCATCAGCATCTCGCCGTGGGCCATGTTGATCACGCCGAGCAGGCCGAACGTGATCGCCAGACCGAGTGCCGCCAACAGCAGAATCGAACCGAGGGACATGCCGCTGAAGGCTTGACCGAGGATCTCGCCGATCAGCAGTTTGCGTTTGACTTGAGCAAGGCTGGTTTCGGCTGCGGTGCGTACGTTGGCGTCGGCTTCAACGCCGGGTTCGAGCAAACCTTCGAGACGCGTGCGCGCCAGCGGATCACCGGTTTCGCCGAGCAGGCGTACTGCGGCGAGGCGCACGGCCGGATCGGTATCGACCAATTGCAGATTGGCCAGCGCCAGGCTCAGGGCGGCATGGACGTTTTCATCTTTTTCGCCAGCCAGTTGCTGGTCGAGGAATTTCAGCTGCGCGGGTTTCGCGCTTTTCTGCAATTGCTGCGCGGCGCTCAGACGGATTTTGGCGTCGGCGGCGAGCAATTGGTGGCTGGCCATGGCGGTGTCAATCAGACCCCGCAGGCGATTGTTCAGGCGCAGGGTTTTCACTTGGCCGTCGATGGTCAGTTCGCCTTGTTGCAGGGCGTTGATCAATTCGATACGGGCCGGATCTGGGTGCGCGGCCCAGGTTTCCAGCAGTTTGGCTTGCTGCACAGGATTGGCCGCGACGAAGTCTTCGGCGTCGCCGGCGTGGGCCAGCATCGGCAGCAATAGTGCGATGGCTATGAGAAAGCGGTGTATGGCAGTGGGCATTAGTGGTGTTTCCTTTCTTGCGGTGGCCGATGGAGCGGTGTCCGGCTGTGAATCCGCCCCTCACCCTAACCCTCTCCCAGAGGGAGAGGGGACTGACCGAGTTGTCAGGTCATCCAACACCGACCTGACATTCCTGCGTCGAACTCAGGCTTTGAAAAACATGAAGATCGGCTCCCTTTCCCCTCTCCCTGAGGGAGAGGGCTGGGGTGAGGGGGAAATCTAAAGCCCACCTCAAAAACTGAATCCGCCTCAGTTGCTCTTCACCGCATAATCGGGCTTCTTGTCGTTGCCCTGAATGAACGGGCTCCACGGTTGCGCGCGAATCGGCCCTTCGGTCTGCCACACCACGTTGAACTGACCATCAGCCTGAATCTCGCCGATCATCACCGGTTTGTGCAGGTGGTGGTTGGTCTTGTCCATGGTCAGCGTGTAGCCCGACGGCGCGGCAAAGGTCTGGCCGGCAAGGGCCTCGCGGACTTTGTCGACGTCTGTCGATTTGGCTTTCTCAACCGCCTGCGCCCACATGTGGATGCCGACGTAAGTGGCTTCCATCGGGTCGTTGGTCACGGCTTTGTCGGCGCCCGGCAGGTTGTGTTTCTTCGCGTAGGCTTTCCAGTCCGCGACGAATTTCTTGTTCTGCGGGTTCTCTACCGACTCGAAGTAGTTCCACGCCGCGAGGTTGCCCACCAGCGGTTTGGTGTCGATGCCGCGCAGTTCTTCTTCGCCGACCGAGAACGCCACAACCGGTACGTCGGTCGCCTTCAGACCCTGGTTGGCCAGCTCTTTATAGAACGGCACGTTGGAGTCGCCGTTGACCGTCGAGATGACCGCAGTCTTGCCACCAGCGGAGAATTTTTTGATGTTGGCGACGATGGTTTGATAGTCGCTGTGACCGAACGGCGTGTAGACCTCTTCGATGTCCTTGTCGGCCACGCCTTTGGAGTGCAGGAACGAGCGCAGGATCTTGTTGGTGGTGCGCGGGTAGACGTAGTCGGTGCCGAGCAGGAAGTAGCGCTTGGCACCGCCACCTTCCTCACTCATCAGGTATTCAACCGCCGGGATCGCTTGCTGGTTCGGTGCTGCGCCGGTGTAGAAGACGTTCGGCGACATCTCTTCGCCTTCGTATTGCACCGGGTAGAACAGCAAACCGTTGAGCTCTTCGAACACCGGCAGCACCGATTTACGCGACACCGAGGTCCAGCAGCCGAACACCACGGCGACCTTGTCCTGGGTCAGCAACTGCCGGCCCTTTTCGGCGAACAGCGGCCAGTTCGACGCCGGATCAACCACCACCGGCTCAAGCATCTTGCCGTTGACGCCGCCCTTGGCGTTGATCTCGTCGATGGTCATCAGCGCCATGTCTTTGAGCGACGTTTCGGAGATCGCCATGGTGCCGGACAACGAATGCAGAATCCCGACCTTGATGGTCTCGGCGGCCTGGACGGTCCAGGTCATGCCCATCGCGGCAATGGATGCCGTGAGTGTGAAAGCCTTGATCAAACTGCGACGCTTCATTGTGCGATCTCCATGAACATTTGAAGTTTTTCTGGTTGGCAGATGCGGACGACTGAAGGTGTGTTTTGCAAGGGCTGTGCCCGGTCGGGATCGGGCAGGAAAATGTCGTTTCAGAGCGCTCGCATGACCGCGGTGCGCACCACGAACGGACAGGGTGTGGGCGTTGGTGCGTCGAGGTGCGCCAGATTGGGGCGCGGCCTGACGCTATAGATGCGGATACATAAACGATAAACATGTACCGCGGCTCGCTTGGTCCGCAGGCACACACTCATTCGCAGCCATCCCGATTTTCTCCCAGGATTTTTTATGAATGATGTGTCTGGCCGATCCGGCCGCGCTGCAAGGACTTCCGCAAAATTCAAGCTGCCCCCTCTGAGCCCGGCGTTTCTGACTGAGGAGGACGCGGCGTATTGGGCCCACACGCGCATTGCGCGGAAATCGGACAAGGAGTACGGCAGCGTTATTCTGCTGCGTCCGGATGGAAAATTCGTGGTCACCTCACCGATAGCGGGTGAACCCACACGCTTCGACTTTGGCTCCATTCTCGAAATCGATGCCGCTGGCATGATGCTCCATCCGCTGGGCTACCGATGCGTCGCCAGCTTGCATAGCCATCCGCCGCTGCATGATGAGTTCCGCAAGGACAATCCGCGTCAGGATGAAAGGCTGGTCAGGCTCTTCATCAGTTTCTTTTCGGCGGCCGACTTCATTGGCGATGTGACGGCGCGGGATTTTTTTCGCAGCGCTTATCTGTCGGGTGCCGACGGCACATTGCTCAAATATGTGTCGAGCGGCTCGCCTGAGGAGCGCGATTACTACCTCTGGCATCAATCCGGCGCGCCTTCTGGGCATCCGTCGGGGGCTTATGAGTTGATGAGCCTGATCAACAAGCTCGCGACCGTGGGAGAACTCAAAGTCATTGTTTCGAGTGCCGACTGGGGACATTCCGTTGGGCAGGTCCCCGCAGCCTGGAAAGCCGGCGCACCTTTTTCCGCCGGTGTGATCACCGAGCTGCCTCTGATGACGCGCGTCTGCGTCAATGCCGAACGTGCCGTGCTCGCAGCGCTGAAATCCCGAGGTGCGCAGACGACGGGCCTGCTCTTGAAAAAGCGCGGTGCAGAAGAATATGTCGCGACCCATGCGCGTCCTGCCGGGCTGGACGCGTGGGATCCGGAAAAAAATTTTCCGCTGGAGGCCAGCGGTCAATTGCGCCTGCCGGCCGGCTATGCGCTGGAAGGCTTTTACTTTGCGTCACGCCCTGACCCGACGCAGTTTCCGCCGGTGCAACCGTGGCTCTATGAGAACTTTTTCACCCCGCAGGAAATGGCTCTGGCCATCGCAGCCCGTGCCCGCAGTCAGCGCTGGTTGGCAGCCAGCCGGCCATTGTCGCTGTTCATGCAGGCCAAAGACTACGCGATGCTGCAATACCAGTTCAGCGGCAGTCCGGTCGAAGCGGCGCTGAGTGTCGAACAGGCCGACGGCACGATCGGCGACAACGGGGTGCAATCCAGACTGCTGGCTGACACGCTTCGTCCGCGTATGTTTGTCTCGATGCTGGTGTTGGCCGGCAGGCTCAACGTCTTGCGTGGCAGTGCCTTGTGGGCGCAACTGGGGCCGGTGGATCTGCAATGGCAACCTTTCGCGCATTTCCCCTGGCCGGTGCTGAGCCGGGATTTTCTGAGCGCCGATGACGCAGCCCGGCATGCCCATGAACAGATCGGCATTCGCCGTGATCGACAGTATGCCGGGTATGTTTTTCAGCGCAGCGACAAACGCTTCGTCGTGACCGAGCCGCGGGAAGGCGATATCGACACGCTGAGCCAGGGACGGCTCTATCCGCTGGACAACCACGGGCAGACGATATTTCCCGATGATCATCGCTTGCAGGCGCGCTATGTGTCCCATGTTGCGTTGTCGCGGCTCGATCCGGTGCACGTCGGGTATCACCGCTGGACGCCGCGGGAGGCGTTGCTCAGCCTGCAGATGTTGAGCGTCGAAGAAGTGCGCCAGGCTTTGGCCGACACGCTTGTTCTGTATTGCTCTGGCGGCCGGGACAGTCTGATCCGCTACACGCCTTCAGTGACCCTGGCCGCGAAGGATCTTGCCACTCGCCTCGGCACTCGCCAGCACCCCGGCACGTTGGCCAGGGATCTGGACGCGGGAAGCAAGCGGCCGCAGGCGTTTGTCCGTGAGCAGGCGGCAGCCGGCGAGTTGGTGAGCCTGATCGATGATGCGTTGTGGGGGTATCGAGGGCCGATAGTTGCAGGCTGGGCATTCGCCGAGTTGCCCCTGCCAGCGTCAACCGAGCCCCCGCCTCCCGAATTGCCTGGTCCGCCGTTATCCCAGCCGGATCTGCCGCCGTACCCCGAACTGACGCCGCCCGGGCCGACTTCGCCAGCACCGTTGCCGTGGAAACGACCGGTGCACCTTCTGTACGGCGCGCTCTTCGCGTCGGCGGACGAAGCGGCGCAGAGTCAGTACGCTCGCGATACGCGCTTGCAGGACGACAAGCGCGCATGGTTCGGATTCATTCTCAAGCACAGGGAGCGGGAGGAATTTATCGCTACCGAACTGATTCCGGTCAGTGAACGGCGCGACAACCTGTTCGATCTGGATAGCGTGTTTGCCTCTATGACCACCGAGCCCTGGTATCGATATCCCGAAGGCTTCGATCTGTTTGCCAGCTTTTATTCGCATCAGCGCGTAAAGGATCTGTCTGAGCGGCCCGCCGACTGGCTGGCGCATTACTTCATCACGCCGGACGATATCACCGTTGCGATGTATTACTCGCCGCGGCGTCCGCTGGTCGCTTCGGACTTGCCGGCAGCGTTGTATATCGCCAACCGAGAGGGTGCGCTGTTGAAATACCGGCGCAGCGCGACCAGTAAACTGTTTCATGACAACACCTCGCAAGCGACGCTCGACAGCATCAAGCGCGATCTGCTTTCCGGTGCGAAGGTCGCGACGGATTTCGTCCATGTGGTGGCCAGCAGTGGCGAACTGTCGGTCATCAGAACGAGCGAGTGCTGGGATCGCCCGGGCAAGGTCAAGCCGACCTGGCAGCCTTTTGCAAACCTGGAGCGGCGCTGGCTCAGCCCGGCTTTCCAAAGCGCTGACGACGCGGCGGTGTATGTCCGATCGCTTCTGCCCAGCGCTAGCGAGAAGACGTGGGGTGGCCTGATTCTGCGCCGAGCGGATGCGCTGTACGTGGCCACGCTACCGGTCGAAGTTTCACGGGAAAATTTCGACAGCACAGAGATCTTCCCGGATGAGAGCAAGCGCGCAGGCCTGTTTCCCTTGGGTTGCAAGATTGCGGCACGCTATCGATCCCGGGTCGTTCGGGAATTGTCGGTCACGTTTTCGCCGGTTCAGAAGCAGATTTACCTGAACATGCTGTCGGTCGACACCGTGTACTCGGCGTTCACTCGCCACTTCAAGGATTGGGATGAATACCTGTTCGCCCCGGACGGTGCGTTGATCTGCTATTACCCGGGTTTGTGGGAGCGCTTGCGGGCTGACCTTGCAGCGGCGCTGTCGGACAACACCAAGGTTCCCGCCGCTCTCGATGCAGACGCCATCAGACAGCGCATCCGCAACGGTGAGTTGCAACCGGTTGCCTGGATCAACTCCTTGGCCAGAATCGGCTATTTGCAGGTTGTGACCGGCAGCGAAATCTGGGGCTCGCCCCGCGCCGTGGAGCAATGGACACCTTATGCCAACGATCTGCGATCTGCCGCTGACTACACTCAAGCCATGCGTGACCCGGTGTGCAGTCCGCTGTTCCTGCAGGCCGATGCGACTGCCCGTTACGTGCATGAGGCTTCGGTCAGTCGCGACACACTGACGTTCGGATTCGTCCTGTACGCTCGCGAGGGCGTGTACCTCGCCACGTTGCCGCTGCCAGCGCAGCGTTCCGAGCTGGCGCTGGATCGGGTTTTCCCCCAAGGCCGATGGCTGCGCGGATATGCCTGGGACGCGCTGTATCTGCGTGCGCCGTTGCCGCCGGTTGGCGTTCGGGCCGATGATGTGCGCCATTTCCTTTTTGCGCCAAACGATATTCAGCAAGCCTGCAGGCGCGCCAGCACGCCTCAGGGGTACAGGCTGATTTACTTGTCCTGCGCCGACGGCGCTCTGTTGAAATGGCAATTGCATGCGTTCGAGCCCGGCGAGTTTTATGACGAGTTTGGCCAGATCCAGCTGCTTCCCAACTCGTTCGTATCGCCTGAGCAGGCGGCGGTCGATGAGCGCGACATGGCCAGAGGCCGGTTCAGCTTTACCGGGTATGTTCAGCGGATGGCCAAAGCTGGCCGGCTCGAGGTCATTGAAACCAGTGACTGCTGGTCGCGTCATGGTCAGGTGACAGAAGACTGGCAGCCGCAACTTGCCAATACGCCCCACGAGCAGCGTTGGCAACGTCATCCGGTGCCGGCACTGGGACCGATTTTTAATCACCCCGACGATGCCGCGCGCTATGCCCAGCAGCGAGTGGATAAAGAAACACTTGGCCGAACCGGGTACGAAGGGGCGATTCTGGCGCGGTCGACGCGCCAGCGCTTTGTGCCCCTTGAACCGATTGCCGGTTTCGACAATGGTGACAGTCTTCGTGAGCAGTTATTCAGTACTGCCAAGGATTCTTCATCACGCAATCCTCCGTTGAGTCTGTTCGACGGTTACACGTGTGTGGCCAGCCACCAGTTCAATTTGTCGCCCAACATCACGCTGTCAGCGGACGTCGAGCAAGTCAGGGGCAATTTCCCTGCGCCTGATCGAATGCATGCGCACACCCACGCACTGAAAAACAAAGGGCTGAATATTCAGGCCTATTACTATTCGACACCCGAGCAGGTGTTGCTCAAGTACACCCCCGATTATTCCGCCGCCGAAAATGATCTGCTGCTGTCGGCTCGATCGCTTGTTTTCAAGGACGGGCGATGGGTCAGTCGGTTAAGCCCTGCCGAGTTTGTCTCGCAACTCATGCAATTGGGCGAGTTGCGCGTGCTGGTCGCCGGACGCTACTGGCGTCAGACGGGGCGGATGGGCGATGGGTGGAAAATACGTCGTCAGCAATCATCGGTTGAAGGCACCGTGCGCAGAAAAGACGAGCTGTAGGCCGCAGGCGCGGGCAGATAAGGCTGCCCGCGCCTGTGACGTCAGGGCGCCAGATCGGCGGTGCGCTGGGCG
>Ga0268266_10007129_pt1 | contig 10136 bp, 7 predicted proteins | sample KBSS13metaG_FD_190356 | JGI IMG/M metagenome (GOLD analysis project Ga0268266, IMG submission 190356) | Switchgrass rhizosphere microbial communities from Kellogg Biological Station, Michigan, USA - KBS S1-3 metaG (SPAdes) (version 2) | ecosystem: Host-associated > Plants > Roots > Rhizosphere >... | reverse complement strand
CCGCCGGTATGTTCGGAATCCCGGTTATCAACAACGTCAGCGGGTTGGGCACCGTTTTCACCCGCGATAGCATGCTGCGGAGGCTAGTGGAGGCTCTCTACCGCTACGCCTTGCGGCGGTCGCAGGTCGTGTTCTTTCAAAATCGAGACGATGCCTCGCTATTCGCCGAAAGAAAGATCGTGAGGCCTGAGCAGACGAAATTGCTTCCCGGCTCAGGAATCGATCTGGATAGGTTCACGCCGACGCAAGGACCGCGGGCATCGAAATTCGAATTCCTGTTCGTCGGGCGCTTGCTTTGGGCAAAAGGCCTCGGCGAGCTTGCCAAGGCAACGCGCGAGCTGAAGTCGGCAGGCGAGGATTTCAATTTCAGGATCGCGGGAATTCCAGCCGGAGACGACAAGGATTCGGTCCCACTCGAGGCGCTCACGTCGTGGGAGAATGAGGGGTTGGTCGAATATTTAGGCTCGGTGAAGGACGTCCGGCCGCTGATTGCTGACGCTGATTGCGTCGTACTCCCCTCTTATTACCGGGAAGGCGTGCCGCGGTCGTTGCTCGAGGCTGCGGCGATGGCGACGCCGGCCATAACCACCGACTGGCCCGGTTGCCGTGATGCGGTCGACGACGCAGTGACCGGATACCTTTGTCAGCCGCGCTCGATCAGCTCCCTTGCTTCCGCCATGCGCCGGATGCTTCGGTTGAATGAGGCGGAGCGGTGGGAAATGGGTCAGGCCGCGCGGACCAAGATGGAGAGGCAGTTTAGCGAAACTGTCGTAATCGACGCCTATCTCGACGTGCTCGGAAATCTTGCGGCCAAGCGGAGTTGATTGCTCGATGTTTCGCCGTTCACAATCTGAGAATGCGCCGAGCGGTCCTCGCGGCCGTCGGGCCTATGTGATTGGAGATATTCACGGTCGACTGGACCTGCTCGATAGTCTTCTCCAAGCGATCGAGGCCGAGATCGAAGAGCAAAGGCCCGGCAAGGTGCTGCTCGTCTTCCTCGGTGACCTGATCGACCGGGGACCCAGTTCGGCCGGTGTTCTCAATCGGCTGCGTTCATTTTCCCACCCGGGGGTGCAGCCTGTTTTCATCCTCGGCAACCACGAAGAAGTGTTGCTTCGCATCCTCGATGGGGAAACTAGCCTTATCGAGAAGTGGCGGCTGTTTGGCGGCGCTGAGTGCCTGCAGAGTTATGGTGTCGATCCAACCAGTCTGAACGGGCTGTCGGAGGCCGACGCGTTGGAACGAATCCGACAGGCCATCCCGCAGGCCCATGTGCAATTCCTGCGCAGTTTCTCCGATACCTGCCGCTTCGGCGACTACCTCTTCGTTCACGCCGGCATCCGGCCCGACGTCGCGCTCGATGAACAGCGTCAGTCCGACTTGCGCTGGATTCGAGAGCCATTCCTGCTCGACGAGACCGATCACGGCTTCATGGTGGTCCATGGCCATTCGATCACCCGCAAGGTGCAGGAGCGAACCAACCGTATCGGCATCGACACCGGCGCCTACCGGAGCGGCGTGCTAACTGCGATGGGCATCGAAGGTGACCGCCGCTGGTATCTCGATACGTCCTCCGAGCAGGGCGGGGCGCTCCAGCTGTAAGTTGATTCACTCAATCTGGGCGACTACTCAGCCTGAGCCGGGTCTATCCCCCTTTATGTCGGCGCCAGCCCGCGAGGTACATTGTGCGTGTTTTCTGTTCCCAGGCTGTATCCAAATTCGCAGGGTTGTTCGGTCTAGCCACTGCTTTGCTGCTGGCTGCATGCGCCGACCGCGCTGGCGGTCCGATCCCCTACAATGTCCAGCTCGCTGCGCCCGATGCGCCGGTCGTCGCTCCTCTCGAGACCGGCTACCGCATCGCCCCGATGGATACGGTTACGGTCAAGGTCTTCAAGTCCCAGGACCTTTCGGGAGATTATCAGGTCGACCTGGCGGGCAACATTTCGATGCCGCTCATCGGAGAAGTACCTGCTGCCAATCTCACCACCGCACAGCTGGATGACAAGTTAACCGCGGCGTTGGGCCAGAAATATTTCGAACACCCGGATGTCAGCGTTGGCATCAAGTCCTCGACGCGGCGATCGGTGACAGTCGACGGTGCTGTAAAGCAGGCCGGCACGTTCCCGATCGCAGGTGGAACGTCGCTGATGCAGGCTGTGGCTCTCGCAGGGGGAACAACGGAAGATGCCAACGCCCGCCGCGTGGCTGTTTTCAGGAACATCAGCGGCCAGAGGCAGGCTGCGGCTTTCGACCTTACAGCGATCCGTCACGGCCAGGCCAAGGATCCTGAAATTTATCCAGGAGACATTGTCGTCGTCGACGGTTCGGCAGTGAAACAGGGTTTCAAGAAGTTCGTCCAAAGCGTTCCGTTGCTAGCAATTTTCGGGCCATTATGACGCGAAGCAAGCAACCAGAGGCGGCCGCCCAGTGAACAACAATGTCATGGTTCCGGATCGGGCGGCCTGGCCGATTACCCCTTATGTTCCGGGTCAGGGGGATCCGGGCCAAGCCGGCAGGCGGAGCTATTCGGCCGCGAGCATTCTCGATTTCGCGACGCTGGTTCGGATTGTCCATCATTGGCGTTGGATGATCCTGAGCGCTGTCGCCCTTGGGCTGGCGCTTGCAATCGTTTTCACACTCCTGACTACTCCGGTGTATCGTGCAGGCGTGACGCTCGAGGTCAATCCACCGAGCGTTCCCGTCACCGACGAGCAGTCGAAAGAACAGAACGTCTACCAAGACCCATACGACCTTGTGGCGACACAGGTCGGATTGCTTACCAGCAAGACGGTGGCCGAACGGACAGCCCAGGAACTGAACCTTGGCAACAATGCCGACTTCGTGCCTCAAACCGGTGACGCGCTTTCCAGGGTTCATGCGGCAACTGATAAGGTTGAGGCGAATCTGAAGGCCGACGTGCCGAAGGAAGGCCAACTCATCAACTTCACCTTCTCGTCCACCTCACCGCAGCTCGCGGCGCTGGTTGCCAACGGGATCGCAGAAAGCTTCATCAACTCGTCCCTGCAACGCCGGTACGAAGCCTCGGCTTACGCCCGGAAATTCCTCGAACGGCAGATTGCGAAGACGCGCGGCGATCTGGAGAAGTCCGAACGATCCCTTGTGGCCTACGCGCAGGCGCAGGGTATCATCAGCACGGCAATTGGCCCCGACGGAAAGCCAGCCAGCAGCGACGCCGGCTCGCTCCAGGGGGAATCCCTAATTGCGCTCAACAAGGCGCTTGCCGATGCGACTGCTCGCCGCGTCTCCGCCGAAGGGGCGTACCGCGGAGCGCTGGCATCGGGCCCGACGGCGGACGTTACGGCAAGCACCCAGGTGTTTCGTCAGCAGCGGGCAACGCTTCAGGCGGAATATCAGCAGAAGCGGGAGTTCATGAAGCCCGAGCATCCCGAGATGCAGAGCATTCAGGCCCAGATCAGTGAGCTAGACAAGCAGATTGCGGGCGAGAGCTCGCAAATGTCGGCAAGCCGGAACAACACGTTGCTCCAGGAATATCGTGCTGCCCTATCCGCCGAGCGAGCACTTCAAGCCCGCGTCGGAGGGCTCAAGGGCGCCGTGCTCAACCTGCGCGGACGCAGCATACAGTACAACATCCTGCAGCGCGAAGTGGACACCAACCGCAGCCTCTATGATGCGCTGCTTCAGCGCTACAAGGAGATTGGAGTTGCCGGTGGCATTGGGACGGCGCCTGTGTCGATCGTTGACCGGGCCGACCCCCCGGGAAGCCCATACAAACCCAACCTGCTCATAAATCTGTTGATGGGCCTCGTCGGCGGCCTGCTAGCTGGCATCGGAGCTGCCGTTGGGCTGGAATTCATCAATGATACCATCAAGACCCGCGATGACGTTCGCAACAAGCTTGGACTGGCGTGTCTTGGCGCGGTCCCCAAGACTGGCGCCAGGGACGCCTTCGTCGAGGATCTGAAGAACCCGGCATCGGTGGTATCGGAGGCATATTCTACCGTAGTCGCGGCGCTTCGCTTCAGTACGGACAGCGGCATTCCGAAGGTGCTACTGGTGACCAGCACCCAGCCCAGTGAAGGCAAATCGTCAACCGCCCTGGCCCTTGCCCAGAATTTCGCACGGCGTGAGAAGCGCGTGCTTCTGATCGATTCCGATCTTCGGAAGCCCGCCTTCAAAGCCTCGACGGACAAGATAGGGCTCACGAAGCTGCTTACCAGCGACGACCCGATCGATGGGCATGTTGTGGCCACGCAGCACGAACATCTCACGCTGCTGCCGAGTGGCCCGCTCCCTCCGAATCCAGCTGACCTCCTCTCGACCGGGCGAATGCGCACAATCCTTAATGAAGCATCTGAACGTTCGGACGTCGTCATCGTCGATGCCCCGCCGACTCTCGGACTAGCCGACGTTCCCCTCCTGGCATCGGCGGCCGGTCATGTTCTTTTCGTGGTTGAAAGCGGCCGGACCCGAACACGTGCTGCGATTGAAGCCATCAATCGCATCGAAGGAACCGGCGCTCATATTCTCGGCGTGACCCTGACCAAGTCGAGCGATACTGGCGCCGGCTACGGTTATTCGCGGTACGGATATGGTTATGGATATGGGAAGCTCGACACGAAGCGCCGGACCGAGATCCTGATGATCCCGCAAGGCAACGACAGCTGATCGGACGAGCGCTCGTTGCGATTGGGGCCGCGCTCCTTCTGGGGGTGGTAGTCGTCCGCAACGCGATGGTTTCCCAATATGCCGAGGTCCGCCCGCAGATTGCCTCCGCCGCGTGGGCGGGCCATCCGGCATCGGAGCTATGGACGGGCCTGACCGAGATTGGATTGGCTGCCCGCGAGCGTAAGCCAGCTCCACCAGCGACCTTGAAGCTGATCAGCGATGCTGCTCGGAAAGCTCCCCTGGACGCCGAGCCGTTCGTCGTCCGAGGCGTGCAGGCGCAAGTTTCTGGTGATCGTCGCCTGGCAATCGCGTCATTCAAAGCTGCGGCCCTGCGTGACGGCCGGTCGATCCCCGCCCGTTATTTCCTCGCCGAGCAATATCTTCGCAGCGGCGACGCTGCGAATGGCCTGAATGAAATCGCACTCCTTGCGCGGATGATCCCCAACGGCGTCGACAATCTCGGACCTTACATCGCGGCCTATGCCAAAGATCCTAAAACCCGGCCGCAGCTCATGGCCTTGTTCCGCACTAATCCGGGCATTGAACTGGCGGCTCTGTCAGCGTTGTCGGCGGATCCGTCGAACGCGGATCTGGTGCTCCAGCTGGCAACTCCGTCGAGCAAGACGCCCGAATGGTCGGGGAGGCTGATCGAAACACTGGTCAACGCCGGTGAGTTCGAGAAAGCGCGGACGATCTGGGCGAACTTGTCGCATGTCGCAATCACGCCGCGTGATCTGGTTTTCGACGCTGGCTTCCAGCGCACCGATGTTCCGCCGCCGTTCAATTGGGCAATGACCTCGTCCGCCATCGGTCTGGCGGAGCGACAGCCGGGCGGCCGGTTGCACGTCCTTTTCTACGGGCAGGACGACGGCGTGTTGGCCAGGCAGTTGCTGATACTCAAACCTGGTCATTACCGGCTCGCGATGCGTGTCGCTGGCGACCTCGCTCACGCTCGGGCGCTTTCCTGGACGCTGACCTGTGTGGGTGCGAGCAGTTCCATCATCAGCGTCGAATTGGCCAACGCGGCGCCAACGGCCGACTTCAACGTGCCGACTAATTGTCCGGGGCAAAGGCTAGAGCTGGCCGCGCGGACGGCAGACCTTCCGCAGCAGGTCGACGTGACGATTTCCGGATTTTCTCTCACCGGCGGAGCCGTCAGATGAGCCGGCGCATGAGAGATGCCGTGGCGCCGACGTACCTATTCTTTTGCCTTCTTCTCGGCGGGAGTGCACAGGGCATCTTCGCGAACATGATGCTTCAGCTCTTTGGGCTGGGGCTCATCGCCTGGGCAACGTTAGCAGCGCCGCGCCAAGAAGTTAGTCGAGGGCAAGTCCAGCTGTTCTGGCTGATCGTGCTGGCGCTTGGAGTGGTAGCGATCCAGCTGATTCCGTTGCCTCCTGCAGTCTGGACTCAGCTGGGTGGTCGAAACGTCATCGCGGATGGCTACCGCATACTCGGCATTGCCACGCCGTGGCTGCCGCTTTCGGTCGCGCCTTACGATACCTTGTCGTCACTGCTTAGCCTCATCCCCGCGCTAGCTGTGCTCGCGGCCATATTGCGGATCGGTTGCAAGCCCTGGATGCTTGCCACAGCCCTTGTGACTGGCACGTTCATGGGCATTCTCCTTGGGGCCCTGCAGGTGAGCAGCGCCAATCCCGCAACTTCGTCATGGTACTTGTACGCAGAGACGAACCCTGGCCTCGCCACAGGCTTCTTTGCGAACGCCAATCACATGGCGGATCTACTCGTCATCACCTTGCCCTTCCTTGCGGCGATGCTGGCTCGGGCACGCGAGCGCGGCAGCGACGGACAAAGCTATTCCGCTGCAATTGTCTTCGTCGCCGGCGCAATTCTCGTCATCGCGGTCGGTATTGCTCTCAACGGCTCGCTGGCGGGTTACGGCTTGTCGCTTCCGGTCCTTGTCGCAAGCGCTTCGATTGCCTTTCCGCGCGCGCGCAAATTCTCGAACCTTCTGGCGCCCGGAGCAGTCGTCCTGATCATCGTCGCAATCGGCTGGCTTGCAACGACGCCACTGAGCAGCGCCTCGGGCCTTCAAGCGACGGCCGAAACCTCCGTGCAGTCACGACAAGAGATATTGAAGACGTCCTTGCACGCCGCAGGCGAGTATTTGCCGTTTGGTTCGGGCGTTGGGTCGTTCGCCCAGGTCTATGCCCTTTACGAGGATCATGATCGCCTCGATCCGACGACTTACGTCAATCACGCGCACAATGATTATGTCGAGATCGCGCTCGAGGCGGGGGTGCTGGGCATCATCCTGATTGTGCTTTTCCTGGTCTGGTGGGCTCGCTCCGCATGGCAGAAATGGCGGCAGCGAAGCCGCGATCCCTATGCTAGTGCCGCAGTAATCGCGTCGGCAGCAATTCTGCTCCACAGTGTCGTTGATTTCCCGCTGCGCACCGCAGCAATCAGCGCTTGTTTCGCCCTCTGCCTGGCCTTGATCGCAAGGTCACGGCCGACGCCTAAGCCGGACAAGTCGCAGCTATGGGCCACCCGTCACGTGGTAATCGAGTAGCACCTTGCTTCAGCAGCTGTGGAATTTCGTCACCGGTGGAATGACTTTTTGGTACCGCGTGAAGATGTTCATCGAGCATGCGTCGATAATTACTAGCGATTCGATGCACGTCCTCGCCGGGGTGCTCATCCTCCTCCTTTCGGCGCTCATCCTTCACCGGTCGATTTTGAGTTGGCTGCCTTGGCTCATCGTATTGGCCTTGGCAGTTGCGAACGAGGCTGTGGATCTTTGGGTCGAGCAATGGCCGGACCTGGCCATGCAATATGGCGAGTCCGCCAAGGACTTGCTCCTAACCATGACCCTACCCACGATCCTGTTGTTGGCGGCACGGTTTCGGCCACAGCTATTCAGGCGATAAAGTCGCGGACCTGGCGGAACGCTTCGCTAACTTTGAAAGTCATGCCGCGCTTGAGGAGCAGCTGGGTCCAGTGGATACGCCAAGTGCCCAGCCGTCGTCCTGTCGGCTCCCTCGCATCGATGATCTGGCGCATGGCCGCGCGGAAAAGGCGTTGGCTGCCTCGGTCCCCGGCCAGTCGCGACCGCAGACTGGTACCTTCGAGCGATCCGTAAATGGCATCGGCAAGCAGCAGCGCCTGATCTGCGGCGCGATAGGCACCCAGTTCCTGCGATCGGCCATAGAGTCGTTCGATTTCGGAGGCGGGAAGATCATGGATGAATCCGACAAGATCGGTGATCCACTTGAGCCGAAACCAAGCGCTGGATGCGCCGTGGACGCAGAGGTAAGCAAACAGATAATCATCCTCGAGTGTCGGGAGGCGAATGCCATCCGCGACGTCGACAGTCCGAGAAGGCGACCTGATGTCGATTGACGGGATCAGACTGGCATTGTCGGCGAGCCGGCTGTGAAGCTCCACGAATAGTCCGTTGTCGTGAGCCCACAGCGACTCCTTGCGCTGTCGATGCCAGTTCTCGAGCTTTCCAAGGCTCTCCGGGATCGACAAGCGGTAGCCACGGCGTTGGAGGATATCGCCCGCAGTACTGACCTGACCCGGCGCGACGAGAACGTCGATGTCCCAGCCCATTTTCAGGAGCGGCTTCGAATAAGCGAGTGCGCCCAAGGTCAAACCCTTGAGAAACAGCAACGGGACGCCTGCTGCGTCGAAATCCAACCGAATGTCCCGGCATTCGGCCGCAGCTCTGAGATTGGTCACCGCGATCGCCCGGCCTTCGACGGCGAATGCCTCTTTGACTCCGGACGGCGGAGAGGCGGTCAAAGACGATAGCGACTGAGACACGAGGCCCTTGACGCGATGGAAGTGCGCCAGCCGCTGCACGCGGTCCCAGTCCATATCAGCGGGAACCCGGAGCTTGGAGCAGCCAGCCCGCACAAAAGCGCGGCGGCAAAGGTCGGCGACCAATTGAAGTTCGGGGCTCACCAAGCCCCGCTCATAAGTCGTTGCGACCCTCAACGTAATTGATGAAGCGGGCTGCCAGTAGTCCGCGGGGGACGGCGAATTCGCGAGTGAAGAATTTTTGACTCTCGATTTCGGTCTGCTCCGGCCAATCTTCTAGCGAAGCGCGCAATCTCGGTAGATCGATAGTCGCTGCAATTCGCTTATCCCGCGCAAGGCGGTCGAGTTCAGCGATATAATCCTGTCTTCGGCGACTGATACGCAAGTACCAGTCGGCGTCCCAACGGCCGTTAAGCCGATTATCGCGCTGTTCCTCTGGCATGATGCCTTTGGCCATTTGCTTGGCCAGCCAGCGTAATTGCCCATCGCGCATGAACATCTCGACCGGAAGGCCGAAGCAGAATTCAACGAAGGGGCGGTACGCCATTGGGTCGCGCAGCGCGACTCCGTACATTTGCTCAAAAGCTTGGTAGATTTCGGCGCCTTCGCCGTCGCTATTCTTAAACAGCAGCCGCTGGGCGTGACGACTGTTCCTGGGTTGATAGCGCTCGATGACCATTCCAGATGCCTTGAGCCGGCTTTCAGCACCCGATGCGATCCGGAACTCGCGCGTTAGCGGCTGCATGAGGTCGAGCAGCGCGCGATTTCGAGGCTTGGCAAGCCGGCGGACAAACCGCCAGACCGGGTCGGGCATCAGGCCAAGGATCGAACGGGCCAGGAAGCGCGAGAAGAACGGGCGACCGTCGTGTTCAAGGCGGGCGAGAGCCATCCACAGTTGGCGCCATCGTCCCTTCAGGAGGTATTCGACGAAGCCCCAGTCTCCTTTGTTGCTAAACGTGTAATTGCCCCATTCGGCGAGCAGCAGCACATCGCAGCCGCGCTTCTTCGCCCCGGCCAGGAGCCCGTGGAACACGTACATGTTGCACAGCCCTGCTGGAGCGCCGCCCATTAGATGGAAGAAGTCGTTCCACCGATGGTCATGCTCGTAGCCTTCGTTGGCGGTGAAGTGCGGCTCGAGTCCCGGATGCATTGCCGCGAAGGCTTCAACGAACGGCCGCTCGTTGCCGATCATTCCAACTTGTACTCGCCCGTCATAACCCGCTTCCGGATGAAAGGTGAAGGTCGGCAATTGTTGACCCTTCGGCAGTGCGGCTAGGGCGCGGATGGCGACCTGCGGCGAGTCGAGACCTCCGGACAGGGTCGCTCCGGGCTTGTGGAACCCGGCGAGGCACGCACGGACCCCCTCGTTAAGGAGCTCACTCGCCCGGGCAATGTAGTCGGCGTCGCTAGCCATGCGCACGTCGGGGATTTTGGAGATATCGTAGTAACTTCGCACGACAGGTGGCGCGTCGCGCTTGAGTTCGACCACTGACCCTAGGGGCACGCGCAAGATGCCTTCAAACCAGCTCGACTCTTCGTCGCTAAAGTTGACCATCGCGCTGTCGGCAACTCGCGCTTCGTTGAGTTTTCTTTCGATCCCTGCGGCGAATAACGCCCGGGGCACCGAGGCAACAGCGGCACGCTGATCGTCTTGCGAATAGAGGAGCGGTGGGGCCCGCAGCGGGCTTCGGCACAGGCGTAGG
>Ga0268266_10007128_pt1 | contig 10136 bp, 8 predicted proteins | sample KBSS13metaG_FD_190356 | JGI IMG/M metagenome (GOLD analysis project Ga0268266, IMG submission 190356) | Switchgrass rhizosphere microbial communities from Kellogg Biological Station, Michigan, USA - KBS S1-3 metaG (SPAdes) (version 2) | ecosystem: Host-associated > Plants > Roots > Rhizosphere >... | reverse complement strand
CAGAAAGCGTCGCATACCCTGTCGATGCCCTTCTCGCAACGGCTCTGGAACGATGAGCTCGGTGACGTCCTGGCCAAGCGCCTCCTGGCTGGTCCAGCCAAACATCCGCTCAGCCCGCGGGTTCCAATCCGCCACCTTCCCGTCCGAACCGATGACCACAATCGCACTCAACGATGAGTCGATCACCGCCCGCAAGCGCGTCTCACTCTGACGCAGCCCGCGATCCTGGATCTGAATCTGCTCCAGCATGCGGTTGAACGCGTCGGTGAGATTTCCCAACTCATCGTGCGCAACTTTGTCCACACGCACGGAATAGTCCCCTTCCTGGTAGACCGTCCGGGCGGCACTTGCGAGGCTCTGCACCGGCCCCGAAATCTGCTGCTGAAGGACCCGCGAAAGCAAGTAAGCCACGAGGAACGCCAACGCCGTCAGCGCCGCTGCAATCAAACTGTACAGAGCCAACTGCTCGTGCAAGGCACCCAGATCGGACCTGAGGTAGAGCGTCCCCAAACGTCGATTGCCACCCTCCCGAACCGGCTCCAGGCCCACCAGCCCCGACTCATCGAAGCGATAGCCATCTTGTCCGGGACGGGCGGGCACCGGCGGCGTTTTTCCAGGGGTCCTGACTGCCGGGTACCGCGCAAACAACGCCCCTTGCGAATCATAGAGAACCGCCGCGACCACGTTAGGCTCAGTTCGCAGGGCCGCCAATACCTGTTGCGCATCGTCACGATTGTCGAACGCCAGGGCCGCCGTACTGTTGTTGGCGATGATCCTGCCGAGGGTCGCCAGATTGCCGACGGCCGCGCTGCGAAAGCTGAAATACTCGTAGCCGATGAACGCCAGGCAAGTCATGATCAACGTCGCCCCGGTGACGAGCAACAGAATCGTCATGAGCTTGCGCCGGATGGGAAGATCCTTGAACGCCGCCATGCGCTAGGGCCCCGCCTCGCCGCTGACGATCTGCGCCGGCCGCAGCAACTTCGAGCTCAATGTCAGCCCGGCGTCCTTCGCCGCCTGTAGATTGACCCGCAGTCGGATCTTGTTATCCAGCAATACAAACCCGATGACTCCCCCTTGGCTCGCAAACTCATCGAGATCGCTCACGGTCAGGATGCTGCGTCCCTTCAGCATCTGAACGATGGGTTCGAGCCGGGGACGCTCCGAGCGACTGATAAAGAGGATGTGACAGTCGGTGAGCTGCTCGACATGCTGAAAGCGCCGCACCACGAGGGGCCGCCCTTTGACCAACTCCCCGCGCACGACGTCGTCGAGCGTCCCATCGAAGGGATCGCTCCCGAGCACTCCGATCACAATGGGAGAGTCCGGTTGAGGAAACGCCTGGGCCGGCCAGTCGACGAACTGCGAGAAATTGAAAAGAAAGACCGCCTCGACCTCGGAAGTCGTGGGCGCCGCCAAGACCGGCGCAGCAAGCAGCAGCAGCGCCGCTGCTGCTGCCCTTAAAACTCCCATGACACCTTTCCATACACACTGCGCCTGATGTCGCTCCTCTGCAGAGGCGCCCCGAATTCAACGTGGTGGTTGTGCAGGAGATTCTGCCCATCCAGGGAGAGCTGAGTGCGCCGCCCGAGCCGCCACCCCAACCGCACGTCCAACTCCTGATACCCGGAAAGCCCCTCGCCCGTCACGATCTGCGGCAAGCTGCGCAGCGCCGAAAGCGCCCGAAACTGCACGTCGAGCTGAAAACCCAGCGGCAGATCCAGATAGGAGCGCACACCGACCTGGTTTCTGGGCGTGGACCCTTGGGCAAACTGCCCCCGGTTCAGATCCATTCCGTGCGCCTCGAGACTCATGTCAATGTAGGAATAGGTCAGAGACAAACGCCAGAAGGTGCGCGGCACGTACGTCACCAGCGCCTCGACACCGTCGGCCCGGCCGTCGGTCAGGTTGCGATTGACGATGGGAATAACCGTCTGGCCTGTATTCGGATCGACGAACGGCGTGCCGATCTCGAGGGACGCCAGCCCGGTGTAATGGTTGTGGAAGGTCGCCAGGTCGACAGACACACTGGGCGCGACCTGCCAACGGTACCCCAACTCGTAAGCCAGCAGCTCCTCCGCATGGAAACCGCGATTGCCCATCAGAACCGCGACGGGATTACCCGCCGGGTCCGTTACATCGATAGCAACATCGCGCTCGAGGCGAGTCGGGACGCGAACCGCCCGCGAGATCGCCGCCCACAACGTGCGCGTCGGGTCGATAGTCCACGCGGCGCGGATGCTGGGCTGCACTTCGAAGCCGCTGAAGTCATTGTGCTCGAGCTTCGTACCGACCGTGACTCGCACGGCCCCCAACGAGAGCTGATCCTGAAAAAAGCTGCTGTAGAGGTTGTCCCGGGACGCAGGCGGCATCAGGTTGAAGACACCCTTTCCCTCGTTGCGGTCGTTCATGGACCGATAGCTCAATCCCCAGGTGATCTCCTGGTGATAAGCGAGCGCGAAGCGGTGCTGCGCCTCGAGGTCAACCGTGTCCAGGTCATCCAGGAAGCTCGGATCGTTGCGGTGCGTGCGGTCGTAGTAGAGTCGCACCTGCACATCGGAAGTCGCGTCGAGCTCGTGCTGCCAGCGACCGAGCACGTTTCCTCCGCTGACCCCGGTTTGGAGCCTCCCCTGCGGCCCGGGCCGCCCGATGATATCCACCGAGGGGTAAACGAGCCCGATCTTGCCGTCGTAAAAATCCCCCTGGGCCGTGAGCCCATCCGCCGGACTCAGCTTCCAATCACTCCGGAACCCCAGGTGACCCAGGCTCCAGTCATCCGGACTCGCGCCTGGCGGGTCATCTTCCGCATCCTGGTCGGTAAATTTTCCAAAGATGCGGTAGTAACCCTGGTCGCCGATCTGCCCTCCATAGCGCGCTGCCGCCATGACGCGCTCTTGCGTCCCGGTCTGTGCCTCGACGTACCCGCCCTGCGTATCCTGCGCCGACTTGGTATTGATGTTGATTACGCCGTTGACGGCGTTAGACCCCCAGAGCGCGCCCCCGGGACCGCGGATGACCTCGATCCGATCGATATCCTCCATGAGGTAATCCTGCACATCCCAGAACACTCCGGAGAACAGCGGCGTGTAAATACTACGTGTATCACTTAAGACCAGCAGTTCCTGCGAGTTGACACCACTGAACCCGCGGGAGCTGACCGACCAGCTATCAGCCGTCTGTTGCGCCACGTAAAGGCCTGGCACAAAGCGCAGTGCTTCAGGCACGGTCGTGGCCCCCGATCGCCTGATGTCCTCATCCGTCACCGTCGCTACAGCGGCCGCGGCCCCCATGAGACTCTCACGGGTTTTCGAGACGGACGTCACCTCGACATCCATCAGCTGCTCGATGCTCAATTGCTTGAGCGCTGCAGCAGTGGATGCCTCTTCTTGCGCCGCGGCGTTGCTGACCACGCCCAACCCAGCCAGTGCCCCCACCAGCCACACTATCCACGCGACCGACTCCAACGTCGTCCCTCTCCCTGCGTTCTGATAGATACAACTCGCGCCAGATGATACGACAACTGTCCGCGACGTCGCACGGCCCGCTTTTTTGCTGCGGAGCCGCATTTATCCCGGCCGCCAGCGGCGACCGTCCGGTTGAAACTCGCTCCGGACTCGACGGCGGCAGACGCCGATTCAAACATCCAACAGTGAGTCGGGCGCGGCCACCCCCTTCACCCCTGGCGTCCGATGGTATAAGCTTCACATGTTAATGACAGCCTGGCTGATCTATTGAGCGTCGTCAAACCCCTGCCCATGGATGGTTCGCGCGTCGTCGCCCCGGCGCCCGAGGAGCTGCGCCTCTCCTGGATCGTGCTGACCGTGCTGTTCGCGGTCTACTTCTTCAGCTCCGTAGACCGCGCCTTGTTCGGCATCCTCGCGCAGCCGGTCAAAGAAGAGCTGCTGCTCGCAGACTGGCAGCTCGGCTTCCTCACGGGCTTCGCCTTCAGCCTGCTACAGCTCACTTTCGGCTTGGTCATCGCGCGGCTCGCCGATCAGCGCAACCGGGTCACCATCCTCTCGGTCTGCGTTACACTCTGGTCGGTCATGACGGCACTGTGCGGCGTTGCTGTGAATTTCATTCAGCTATGCCTGTTCCGCATGGGAGTCGGCATCGGCGAGGCGGCCTGCCTGCCCGCGTCGCACTCCCTCATCAGCGACTATTTCCCGCCAGGTACCCGCACCAAGGCGCTGGCCCTCTACGGTCTCGGCTACCCACTGGGCGGTCTGGCGGGCACGGTCGTCGCCGGCGTGGTCCTCGACCATTGGGGCTGGCGCAACACCTTCTACGTCGTCGGCTTGCCCGGCGTCTTCGTGGCGCTGCTGACCTGGCGTCTCGTGAAAGAGCCGCTTCGCGGACGGTTCGACGCCGGCACCGCGGATGACCCGCAATTCGCGCAACCGAAGTCCTATAGCGAGGTCTCGCGCCTGTTGTGGCGATCGCCCGCCGTGCGCCACATGATCATCGCCCTGGTGTCCATGTCGTTCGCCACCGCCCCAACCGCGACCTTCCTGGGGCCATTCCTGGTTCGCAAGTTCCCGATTTCCTACACCCAGTTGGGTTTCATCATCGGCACGACCATGATGCTCGGTGCCTCGATATCGACCATCGTCGGCGGCATCATCGCGCAACGGCTCGCACGGTGGCACCCGCGATGGCTCATGTGGTTACCTGCCATCACCGTCGCCGCCGGCATGCCGCTCTACGTCACCGCCCTGGCCCAACCCACCTGGCTAGGCCTAGCCGTCTGGATGTTCTTCGGCGCGCTGACCAACGCAACCTATCTCGCCCCTTCCTACACCGTGCTCTACAACGCCGTCCCGCCCGGCGGGCGCGCCAAGGCTGCCTTGATCGTGCAGATCCTGATGGGCGTGATCGGCTTCAGTGCGGGCCCCCTGCTCGCCGGCGTAGCGAACGACGTCATCGCGGCGATGCTGTTCGGGAATCACCCGGGACAAGGCTTCTCGGTCGCTTGCCCCGGCGGCCAGGCCCCCAAGGCTGCCGCAGCAGCGCTCCATGCGGCATGCCACAACGCCGTCGCCGATTCGACGCAGATCGTATTGATCGCCACGATGGTGCTGACAATCTGGCCCGCCTGGCATTTCTATCTCTCCGGCCGCCACCTCAAACGGCGCTAGGCCGGCGTCCGCCCCAAAACGCAACCTCGCGCACCGAATATGTGCGTCCGACACAACGCTCGTCGCTGAGATGAATCATTCACTCACCTCAGTTATCTTCAGCTGGTACAACAATCAACTCGCACAGACACATGACAAAGGGAGTAAGCCATGCCAGAAGTAAGAGGACGATCCGTGCTGCGCCTGGATCTTGGGCTGGTCGGTGAGCGTGACACCGTAGCTTTGAGTTTCAAGGTCCCGTTCGCCTTCCGTCGTTCTTTCAAGCTGTCTGCCCTCCAGCGCAACCTCACCATGACGGAATTCCTGATAGCCGCGGTGGAGGCCTACACCGCCGCGGGCGCGCCAGCGGAGCGAATAGGTCCGCCCGGGTGCGGAAATCCGTAAATCATTATTTGTCCGGGGCGATTGCTCCAGCCCAGAGCTTCGGGATATACACGGAACCTAACGAACACTGTTGGTTCGCTGAAATAACCTCGTCCATCAGCACAAGGGAGAGTGACGTATGAGACGCTTTGTACCATTCGTTTTCATGGCGATAGCGCTTTCCTGCGCGGCGGCCCTCTCGGCGGCCGAGAGCAGCACACCGACAAAACACGGCGTCGACTTGGGGGTCGGCCGCGGAGCTGACAGTCACCGCCCGAACATCCTGGTGGCGTGGCGAAACACAGAGCGCGTGCTCGAGGTTGAGGTGTTGGTCCGCAACCTGGGCGACAAGCCCGGGCATGGCAATGTACGCCTGGAGATCTGCGACGACGAAGGCCGCCAGTTGCTGACCACGAAGCCGTTCCCGGTGACCGTGCCGGCACGGGCCGACGGCGGCGAGGCCGGCACAGTCGTACAGACCAAAGGCTTTCGGATGATGAACATCATGTTCGATCAGCTCGATCGCCTGAATCAGCGCTACAAGCTGCGCGCCACGGTCGAAACCGACGGCGAGGATCTCAACCCGCTCGACAATGTCGCGACGAAGTCATTCAACGTCGACGGCCGCGCGTTGCCCTCGACCACCACGACCTACCGCTATCGGCTCGCCAATCCCACTGACGCGGCGGTGAGCGGGGTTGTCTACATGGATCACACCGCCGTTCCCAGTGGCTGGGCGATGTCCGCCGAGCCGCAAGTGGGCACGAAGGTCACCCTGGCGCCCCATGAAGTGTTTACCGGTTATGTGACGATCAAGACCCCGAAACAGGTCTCCGACGGACAGTACGTCGACCTGCAGGCGGGCCTGGCGAAAACCGGAGGCCCCGCCACCGCCACGATCGACCAGGATGAATGGTACCTGGTGGCGACCAGCCAACCCCCGCAGGTCGACCAGCCGCAGGTCACCATTCGCCCGGATGGCGCCATCGCGGTGAATGTCGCGGCGTTTGACCCCATCTGCGGCATCAAGGAAGCGAGCGGCGTGCAGGTGGCCTACTCGCTGGATCATGGCACGACTTTCTCATCCCGCGTCATGGCCTACACCCGGGGCAACTTCTACGACAAGACCTGGTTCGAGGGTCAGCTTGGACCCTTCGCGCCCGGTGTCGAGGTGAACTCCGTTCTCACGGTCGCCAACAATGCCGGCATCGTCCGCCGCTTCGATCTGCCGGCTTCGCGCATTCCTGACACCGTGGCCCGCGTCGATGGAGGAGCCGCCTCCAGCGCGAGCACCCAGACATTGGCCAAGAGCGACTCCAATTGAAGGGAGACAGCCATGCACCGCAGAAGCTTCATAGCCAGTGCCGCTGCCGCCGCAGGAACAGCAGCAGCGGTAGGCACTACGGACGCGCTCGCCCAAGGCGGGACTGAAGATCCGGGCACGCGCGCAATCTCCGCCCTCACCAATGCCCGCGGCCTGGAGGCCGCGGGCGAGCTCGAGCAACTCCGCCAGTCCTATCATTCCGATGCGATGGTCGTCGAGCCAACGGTCCTTGCTCCCAGCCTGGGCCGCGCCGCCGTCATGAGCAGCAAATCGAAGGTCGCGCAGTCCCGCAAACTGCTCTACTTCTACTATCGCCAGCCGCAAGTGCTGTTCACCGGAAGCGCGGCCATCGTGATTTCCAACTACGAGGCCGGGCACTCGGTGGACGGGCAGACCATCGAGCACACCGGAAAGTCCTCCAGCGTCGTCCTGCTGGGACCGGATCCGCCGCTGATCGCGATGGAGACCACGGTTCCCAACTTTCATCCCGGCAGTGCCTATGGCGCATTGGGGACATTCCCGTCGCAGCAATGGGGTGTCTATCCCTTGCGCGCGCTGGGTGCCGGCGCGGCGACGGGCGGCAACCAGGATGCCGGCGGCGGCGAGAGCCAGTTGCTCTACAAAACGGTCCAACAGATCAACAGCGCCTGGCTGTCAGGTGATGCGACAAAACTGCTGCAACTGGCCAACCCGTCGGGCGTCTTCCTGATCGGTGATTACAGCCCCTACTTCATCACCGGCGACGCCGACATCAAGCAGCACTTCGCGGACTTTTACAAGACCTCCAAAGTCAACATGATCCAGTCCATGGACCCGCAGGTGCGCATCTGGGGCTCCGCGGCCGCGGTGTTCTTCAACTTCGACCTGAACTACACCATCAACGGCAAGACCAAGCACAGTCCCGGTCGAGGCGTGTACACCTTTGCGAAAGGAGCACCGTCGATTGCCTTACGGCCTCGATCGACGTCACGACCTTTCATGAACGTGGCGGTGGTCTCCGCTAAATCGTGGGTCATGGCGGCGTGTGCCGCGAGTCACCTGGTGTCCACTCCGGTGGGAGATCCCTATCCCACCCCGGTGACCTAGGCTCACTGTGCGGCAACCTTCATGGCACGCTTAGTTGCGGCAGTGGGTCTCCTCCTGGCGGCGCTGGCGTTGGAAGCAGCGCCAGCGCCGCCCCCTACGCTCGGGTTGCCTACAGTAGTCGACCCGCCCGAAAACCCAACCACCGCGGCGAAGATCGCGCTCGGCCGCAAGCTGTTTTTCGACAAGCGCCTCTCCGCTGACAACTCGATCTCCTGCGCCACCTGTCACGATCCGCACTACGGATTTGCTGACCCACATCCCGTATCGGTCGGCGTGAAGGGCCTGCAGGGCGAGCGCAACAGCCCGACAATCCTCAACTCCGTATTCGCCGAAGTCTTCATGTGGGACGGGCGCAGTCCCACCCTGGAGGATCAGGTTTCCTTGCCGTTCGCGTCCCCTGCGGAATTCGGGTTACCTCAGGAACAAGCAGCCCTGAAACTGCGGCAACAGGGCTACAGCGAGCTCTTTCAGAAAGCTTTCCACGAGGACGTCACGCCAGCCAACATATCCAAGGCCGTCGCGGCCTACCAACGTACATTGGTCGCCGCAGACGCACCCTTCGACCGCTTCGTTTTCAAGCACGATAAGAGTGCGATGTCCGCGGACGCACAACGGGGTTTCCAGGTCTTCCTGGACGCGAAGTGCGACGCCTGCCACCTGGTGATGACCGAGGGTCTCCATCCTTTTGCGCTGAAATACGCCGTCTTCACCGACGGCAAGTTCCACAATCTGGGTGTGGACGCCACCAAGGGCAACCCCGATCCAGGCCGCTACACGGTAACGGGTGCACGGGAGGATTGGGGACGCTTCCGAACGCCCTCGCTACGAAATGTGGCACTGACCGCTCCCTACTTCCACGACGGCAGCAAGGCAACACTCGCGGAAGTGGTCGAGTTTTACGACAAGGGCGGCGGCCCGAATCCCAACCTCGATCCCGCCCTGCGTCCCCTCAACCTGACAGTTGAGCAGAAGCAGGACCTCGTGAGGTTCCTCGAGTCACTGACCTCACCGCACATTGCCGCGTTGGGGGGTGACCCCGACGGAGCCGAGGACTAAAGGAGTAGAGCGCATGCCGATCAGCCGCCGCGCAGTAACCCGGTTACTCGGGAGTCTTTCCGCTGCCGCCGTAGTGAGCCCCAAGTCGCAGGCCCTCGAGCCCGGCGTGATTCTGGGCCTGGACTCTTCGGACATGGTCTGGCTGGACGCGAACGAAAACCCAGCCGGCCCGCCGCAAGCGGCACTCGAAGCCATCACCCGGGGCGCCATGGCAAGCGCGCGGTATCACTTCGATGAATTCGGTGCCTTCGCACAGGCCCTCGCCGCGAGCGAGAAGGTCAAGCCTACCGAAGTCCTCTTCGGCGTGGGCTCGGGTGAGATCATCGACGCCGCGTTGTGCGCTTTCACCTCCGCAACCCGGCCGATGATTACCGCAGTGCCGACCTACGAAATCCCGAGCGGGATGGCACGCAGCCTGGGTCGCCCCGTCGTCGAGGTCCCGCTGCTACCGGATTTCGGCTTTCCAGTGCATGTGTTAGCGGAGCAAGCCGCCGCAGCCGGGGGCGGCCTGATCTATCTGTGCAATCCGAACAACCCGACGGGAACGCTCAGTCCCAACGGAGACATGCACTGGCTGGCGACAAACCTGCCTCCGAACACGGTGCTGCTCATCGATGAAGCCTACCTTGACTTTACCGACCCCTCCGCAGCGGAGAGTGCGATCCGCTACGTCCGCGAATCCCGCAATGTCATCGTGACCCGGACATTCTCGAAAATCTACGGCATGGCCGGCATGAGAGTGGGTTTCGGCTGCGCGCGCGAAGATCTGATTAGAGCGATGACCCCTTTCCGGGACAACGTGGTTCCGATCCTTGGATTGCGAGCCGCCATGGCGGCCTTGAGCGAGAAGCAGACTTTGATCCCAACCCGTCGCGCTGCCATGGCCCGTAGCAGAACGGAGTTGTGCCAATGGCTGCGCAGTAACAAAATCCGCTTCACCGAGTCCCATACCAACTTCGTCATGATCCATCTCGAACGTGATTCCGCGTCGTACCGCGCCGATCTGTTGAAACACAAGATCGCCGTGGGACGGCCGTTCCCGCCGCTCAATCGCATGTTACGTGTCACACTGGGTACCGACGAGGAAATGTGGCGATTCCGCGAGGCATTTCTTCGACTCTACGATGTCTGAGGGCGGATGACCGCGGAGGAGGCCTTCGCATTCGTTC
>Ga0268266_10007126_pt1 | contig 10137 bp, 9 predicted proteins | sample KBSS13metaG_FD_190356 | JGI IMG/M metagenome (GOLD analysis project Ga0268266, IMG submission 190356) | Switchgrass rhizosphere microbial communities from Kellogg Biological Station, Michigan, USA - KBS S1-3 metaG (SPAdes) (version 2) | ecosystem: Host-associated > Plants > Roots > Rhizosphere >... | reverse complement strand
CTACACCGTCGTCGTCCGGCTCGCCTCCGGCGGCACAGCGCACGGCGGGGGCGGGTGCGGCCAGGGGCACCACCACGCGCAGATCGCCGATGCCACGGGCTACACGGTCTACGCCAGCGCATTCCTGTTCGTGATGGTGCCGCACGCGATCATCACCGTCTCGTTGGCCACGGCCATCCTGCCGCGACTCTCGGCGAAGGCCGCCGACGGCGACCTCGCGGGCCTGGCCGGCACTCTGGCGAGCACGTTGCGGACCGCGCTTGCCGTCGTCATTCCATTCGCCCTCGCCCTCCCCCTCCTCGCGTACGACGCGTCGAAGGTGCTGTTCGGGTACCTCGCGACCTCGTCCACCTTCGACCACTACGTGCCGTCGATGATCCTGTTCGGCCCGGGCATCGTCTTCTTCACCGTGCACTACCTGATGTTGCGCGGCTTCTACGCCCTCGAGCTCAACCGCACGGTGTTCTTCATCCAGTGCGCGATCGGCGTCACCAACATCGTGGTCGCCGTGGCGCTCGTGAAGCAGGCGACCGCCGCCCAGACCTCCCCGGCCCTGGTGATCGCCTACGGCGCGTCGTACCTCCTCGGCTCGGCCGTCTCCTACGCGATGCTCCGCCGCCGGCTGGGCGGACTGGAGACCCCGCACCTGGTCCGCTTCCTGGTCAGGCTGCTGATCGCGGCCGGGCTCGCCGCCGGGCTCGCCTGGCTCCTGGCCCAGGCGCTGCCGGGTGGGGGCCACGACGTCTCACACACCCTGGCCGCCGTCCGCGTGGTGTTGATCGGTGGTCTGGACCTGGTCCTCTTCGTGGCCTTCGCCCGGGTCATGCGCATCCGCGAGGTGACCACCGTGCTCGACACCGTGCTGCGCCGGCGACGCGGCCGGCACGTTGCCTCCTAACATGGGGCAGCGAGCGACGGAGGGGGAGAGGTGCAGGAGCACACCCGGCCCGGCGACGTGCTCGCCGACCGGTACCGGCTGACCGACCTGCTCACCGAGAGCAAGGGCGGGCGGTTCTGGCGTGCGTTCGACTCCGTCCTCCAGCGCGACGTCGCGGTGCACATCATCGCCTGCGAGGACGACCGGGCGCCCCTGCTGCGCGAGGCCGCGCGTACCTCGGCCACCGTCCTCGACCGCCGGATGCTCCGGGTGCTCGACATCGACGAGGCCGCCGAGCGATGCTTCGTGGTCAACGAGTGGGGATCGGGCACCAGCCTCGACATCCTGCTCGCCGACGGCGGCCCGCTCTCGCCGACGGTCGCGGCCTGGATCGTCGCCGAGGTCGCCGACACCCTGGCCCTCGCCCACGACGCACAGGTCGCCCACGGGCGCCTGGTGCCCGAGAACGTCCTCATCGACACCGACGGCGCCGTCCGGCTGATCGGGTTCGCCGTCGACGCCGCGCTCCACGGCCTTCCCGCGGGACGCATCTCCACCGACATCGCCGACCTGGCCGGACTGCTGTACGCCGCGCTGACCGGCAAGTGGGCGGGCGTCAGCCGGTCGGCCGTGCCGACCGCGCCGTCCACCCACGGTCACGTGATGCGCCCGCGCCAGGTGCGCGCCGGCATCCCGCGCACCCTCGACGCCCTCTGTGACCACGTGCTCAACCACGGCGGAGACACCGAGGTCTCGGCCGCGATGGTGGCGGACTCGCTGCGCGACTTCCTGGGGCCGGCGGCGGCCGCGGCCGAGGGCTGGCTGGCCCGGATCGAGCACCCGCGCCGCGGAGAGGGCATGGTCGTCCTGCCGCCGCTGCCCGACCCACCCGCCCGGGACCTCGCCGGTGACGTCGACGACGACACCGGACTGGAGCCTGCCATCGAGGAGCCCGCTGCCGAGGACGTGCCCACCGCAGGAGGGGGCGAGGAGGGCCTGGCCACGCAGGCCGGGATGCCGATCTTCCACGAGGACACCGACGAGGTGACCTGGCTCCGCCACCACACCGAGAAGCCGCCTCCGCCGCCGGAGTTCGAGCCGACTCCCGAGCGACCGCTCTTCGCACCCGACCCAACCGACGGCCAGCCCGTACGCCGACCGCGCGCGGCCCCGGTCACGACCGGTGCGGGCCCATCCGGATTCTGGCCCTGGGAGAACACCGGCTCCGGGGTCGGCACCGGCAGCGGCGTGCTCCCGGCGTACGTCGACGACGACGAGGACGACCGCCACGCGCCGGGCACGAGCATGCTCCGCCTCGCCGGCATCATCGCCGCCTGCCTCCTGGTGCTGGTGGCGGTCGTGATCGCCTTCAACCTGGGCCGCGGCAAGACCGCCCTCGGCACCGCGCGCGACGGGTCGAGCCCGTCCCCGACCCGCAGCTCGAGCACGTCCGGTGGTCCGGCGGCCGGAGCGATCACCGGTGTCACGGCCGGCGACTTCGATCCTCAGGGCGGCAACGGGGAGAACGCCGACCAGGCGCCCCTGGCCGTCGACGGCAACCCGGCCACGGCCTGGACGACCCTCCGCTACGACCAGCAGTTCGGCGCCGCCGGCCTCAAGAGCGGCGTCGGGCTGGTGCTCGACCTGGGCGCCGCACACGACGTCGCCTCGGTCGATCTGACCACCGTCGGGTCGCCCACCTCGGTCAGCGTCTACGTCTCCCCCACCAACCCGCCCAACCTCGTCGGCCTCGACGTCGCCGGCCGGGCCCAGCTGACCGGCACGCACGCCACCATCACGCTCGACCAGCCGGTGACGGGCCGCTACGTCGTGGTGTGGCTCACCAAGCTCCCCGCCGTCTCCGGAGGGTTCCGCGGCGGGATCGCCGAAGCGGTGGTCAAGGGTGACTGAGGGCGTCGCCGGCACACCGGCCGGCGAGCCCACCGACGCCGAGCTCCTGGCGGCGCACGTCTCCGGCGACCCGGACGCGTTCGGCACGTTGTTCACCCGCCACCGCGACCGGCTGTGGGCGGTCGCGGTGCGCACGATGGGCAACCCGCACGACGCCGCCGACGGGCTGCAGGACGGGATGGTCGCGGCGTACCGCCGGGCCGAGACGTTCCGCGGCGACGCCGCCGTGACCACCTGGCTCCACCGTGTGGTGGTCAACGCCTGCCTCGACCGGCTCCGGGCATCGAAGGTACGCCGGACCGAGCAGCTGCCCGACGACCTCGACGAGCAGCGCGACCGGGGGTCCGCCCGCACCGCGACCAGCGATCGCGACGACCCCGAGCAGGCGGCGATCCGCGACGAGCGACGCCGTGCGCTCCTCGGCGCCCTGACGACGCTGCCGCCCGAGCAGCGTGCCGCCCTGGTGCTGGTCGACATGGAGGGGTACTCCGTGGCCGAGGTCGCGGTGATGCTCGACTGCGCCGAGGGCACGGTGAAGTCCCGGTGTGCGCGAGGACGGGACCGTCTCGCGCACCTGCTGCGGGACCGGCTCGGCGACGCCACGGGCCCACCGCCTGCGTCGCGTGACCGACCGCACACGGAACCGGATGTCGGGGCAGCCCGTCCCATCGCTGTCCCACCGGGACCCGACCCGACCACCACGACGCCCGGCGAAGGAGGTGCCCCGTGACGGAGCGACCTGATCCCGCGGACACCCCTGAGATCGCCGAGGTACGCCGGCTCCTCGCCGAAGCGCGCCACACCGAGCCGATGCCGGACGACGTGGCGACCCGTCTCGACGCCGTCCTCGCCGGCCTCGCGCCCGACGCCGTCGTCGTTCCGATCGAGGCTCACCGCAGGCGCCGGGTGGCCGGCCTCCTGGTTGCGGCCGCGGCGATCGTCGTGGGTGGCATCACCGTCGCCCCCCATCTCTCGCCCGGATCCGGATCCTCCGGGACCGGGGCTCAGGACAGGGTCGGCGCGACCGCCGGAGGCGACAACGGGAACCTCCAGGAGCAACCGGAGCAGGCTCCGGCTCCATCCTCCCAGGCGCCCAGCGGGCTGAAGCTCCAGAAGGGCCTGGTCGTGGTCCGGCCTCGCCACTTCTCCAGCGACGCCCGCCAGGCCCGGGCGCTGTTCCAGCGGAGCTCGGCCACGGCCCAGGACGCGCTGAAGGTGCCGTGCCCGAACGTGCCGGGTCCCGGCCGGCGGGTGCCCGCGGAGTACCAGCACGCCCCCGCCGTGCTGGTCTACCGCCGTGCCGAGGGCGGCGCCCAGGTGGTCGACCTCTACGTCTGCGGCAACGACCGTCCGGTGCGGTCGACCACGCTTCCCGTGCCCTGAGCGACGCCCGACGACCGGTGGGGCGGACGGGTTCCGCTCCGCACCTGACCCGGGAATCCGGCTCGCCTACGATGCGTTGTGAGAAGTGGTCGCACGTCCCGCCGGTGGCTCGACCAGACCCCGACCGGCAGCTGGGAGCAGTTCGTCAATGACGCAGTCGCAGTCCACATCACCCTCGACGCGGGACGACGTCCGCAACGTCATCGTCGTCGGGTCCGGTCCGGCCGGTTACACCGCCGCGGTGTACGCCGCCCGCGCCTCGCTCCACCCCTTGGTCTTCGAGGGTTCGGTGACGGCCGGCGGTGCGCTGATGAACACCACGGAGGTCGAGAACTTCCCGGGGTTCCGCGACGGGATCATGGGCCCCGCCCTGATGGACGAGATGCGGGCGCAGGCCGAGCGCTTCGGCGCCGAGCTGATCGCCGACGACATCGTCTCGATGGACCTCACCGGCGAGATCAAGACCGTCAGCACGGTGACCGACACCTACTCCGCGCGGGCCGTGATCCTGGCCACGGGTTCGGCGTACCGCAAGCTCGGGCTGCCGCGCGAGGAGGAGCTCTCCGGTCGCGGCGTCTCGTGGTGTGCCACCTGTGACGGCTTCTTCTTCCGCGACCAGCACATCGCCGTGGTCGGCGGTGGTGACTCCGCGGTCGAGGAGGCGACGTTCCTGACCCGGTTCGGCAGCAAGGTCACGATGATCCACCGCCGTGGTGAGCTCCGCGCCTCCAAGATCATGCAGGAGCGGGCGTTCGCCGACCCGAAGCTGGAGATCATCTGGGACGCCGAGGTCGCCGCCATCCACGGCGACGACCGGCTCGAGTCGATCACGCTGCGCAGCACCGCCGACGGCACGGAGAGCGAGCTGCCGGTGACCGGTCTGTTCATCGCGATCGGGCACGACCCGCGCTCGGAGCTGCTCGAGGGTCAGGTCGACCTCGACGACGACGGGTACGTCGTGGTCACCCACCCGTCGACCGCGACCAACCTGCCCGGCGTGTTCGCCTCCGGCGACCTGGTCGACCACCACTACCGCCAGGCGATCACCGCCGCCGGCACCGGGTGCGCGGCCGCCCTCGACGCCGAGCGCTACCTCGCGGACCTGGACCACGCCGCCGCGGCGGGCGCCTCGCCGGAGCCCGTCACGGCGACCGTCTGACCGACCCACCACCGCGCCTCCTGCGTGGGAACAACCGTCGACGGCATGATGTTCACTGAGGTGACAGCCCGCCGGACGATCCCGTGGGGTGCCGACCCGAACTAATGGAAGGAAATCCCGTGGGGAACTTCGCCGCCGTCACCGACGCCGACTTCGAGGCGCAGGTGCTCAAGTCCGACAAGCCGGTCCTGGTCGACTTCTGGGCCGAGTGGTGCGGCCCGTGTCGGCAGGTCGACCCGATCCTCAGCGAGATCGCGAGCGAGCACGGCGACAAGCTCACGTTCCTGAAGATGAACGTCGACGAGAACCCCGTGGTGCCTTCGTCCTACCGGGTGACCGGCATCCCGACGATCAACGTCTACCAGGGCGGCGAGGTCGTGAAGTCCATCGTCGGCGCCAAGCCGAAGTCTGCGCTGCTGAAGGAGCTCGAGCAGTTCATCAGCTGAGCGCGACTCACGAAAGCGACCCGAGGCGGTCGAGCCCCTGCGGCTCGGCCGCCTTTGTGGTGCTGGGGGCTTGCAGGGCTCCCCGGCTGACCGGGGAACCTGGCGCTTAGTAGCGGTTGCAACGCCTACTAAGTGCATGAATCCCGGTGGCGATGTGACGCGTGGGGCCCACGGGATGCCCGATGTGCGGGCGCAGGGATACCCGATGAGCGAGGGGATCCGGTCGCTTCTCCGAGATCGCGACGCCAAGAGAGCGACGGAACTTCCCCATCCCGCGACGTAGACCCGGTGTGACCACGACCACCGGTGTCCCTCAGACCGGCGGCTGCGTCCCCGGCGTGCTCCGCGTCGTCGTCCGCGGATGATCGGCGGTGGTCTTCGGCGCCGGCCGGACCGCGCCCAGCAGCCGCTCCAGCGCCCCCTCCAGCTCCTCGCGCCACGAGAGCGTCGTGCGCAGGTCCATCCGCATCCGCGGTGTCGTCGCATGGGCACGTTGGGTCTTGAAGCCGACGCTGGTCAGGAAGTCGACCGGCGTCACGCAGCTGCGGGCTCCCGGCCGGCCCGGACCCCGCGTGTCACCGAACGCCTCGACGGCGGCGATCCCACCGCGCTCGATCAGGTCGCGCGCCATGCCCTGCACGAGCATCCTGCCGAGCCCGCCGCCGCGCGCGCCCGGCTCGACGTACACCGCCGAGAGCAGCACGGCGTCGGAGGACACCGGCGCCGTCGGGAACGCGCCCGCTCCGGGGAGGTACGCCGGCGGCGCGTACAGCGCGTATCCCACCGGCCGGTCGTCGACCATCACCACGCGCCCGCAGGATCCCCAGTCGCGGAGGACCGACGACATCCAGGCCTCCTTCTCCGCAGCGGGCTCGTCGACCTGACCGCGGCGGACGGGGTCGAGCTCCCAGAACACGCAGCTGCGGCAGGGCGCGTCGAGCTCGGCGAGATGGTCGAGCGTCATCCGGACGACCTTGCGCGACATGATCTCTCCTCGAGCCCGGCTTCGGACACCATCGTAGGCACCTCTGCCGCGCCTGGGAGGATGACCGGGTGCGCCGGATCCGCCAGAGCCAGAAGCTGCAGCACGTGCGTTACGACGTGCGCGGGCCGATCCTGGTCGAGGCCCAGCGGCTCGAGGCCGAGGGCCACCGGATCCTGAAGCTGAACATCGGCAACCCGGCGCCGTTCGGCTTCGAAGCGCCCGACGCGATCGTCGCCGACATCGTCCACCACCTGCCCGAGGCCCAGGGGTACAGCGACAGCCAGGGGATCTACCCGGCCCGCACCGCCGTCGCGCACTACTACCAGGAGCGCGGCCTCCGCGACGTCACCGTCGACGACGTCTTCATCGGCAACGGCGTCTCCGAGCTGATCTCGATGGTGCTCCAGGCGTTCGTCGACGACGGCAACGAGATCCTGGTGCCCGCGCCCGACTACCCGCTCTGGACCGGGGCCGTGTCACTGTCCGGCGGCACCCCCGTGCACTACCGCTGCGACGAGACCAACGGGTGGGACCCCGACCTCGCCGACCTCGAGTCGAAGATCACCGAGCGCACGCACGCCCTCGTCATCATCAACCCCAACAACCCCACCGGTGCCGTCTACAGCGAGGACACCGTCCGCGGCCTGGTCGACATCGCCCGTCGCCACGACCTCGTGGTGATGGCCGACGAGATCTACGAGAAGATCCTGTACGACGACGCGGTGCACCACCATGCCGCCACGTACGCCGGGGACGACGTGCTCTGCCTGACCTTCAGCGGCCTGTCCAAGGCCTACCGCGTCTGTGGCTACCGGGCCGGCTGGGTGATGATCTCCGGGCCGCTCGAGCTGGCCACCGACTTCCTCGAGGGCCTCACCCTGATCGCGAACATGCGGATGTGCGCCAACGTGCCCGCCCAGCACGCCATCCAGACCGCGCTCGGCGGCTACCAGTCGATCCAGGACCTGGTCGTCCCCGGCGGACGCTTCCACGAGCAGACGATGCTGGCCGACCGGCTGCTCAACGAGATCCCCGGCGTCACGTCGGTGCGACCACGCGGAGCGCTCTACTGCTTCCCCCGCCTGGACCCGGACGTGTACCCCATCGACGACGACGAGTCGTTCGTGATCGACCTGCTCCGCGCGAAGCGGATCCTGGTCACCCACGGCACCGGCTTCAACTGGTTCGAGCCGGACCACTTCCGGCTCGTCACCCTGCCGGACGTCGAGGTGCTCTCCGAGGCGATCGGGCGGATCGCGGAGTTTCTCGCGACCCGTCGTTGACCCCCTAGGCTGCCGGCATGGCCGAGCTCGTGTACTCGTCGATCATCCGGATCGCCAAGCTCGGCTTCCGGGCGCTCGGTCAGCCCATCGACATCAGCGGCCTCGAGCACATCCCTCGCACCGGTGGAGCACTCCTCGCCGTCAACCACATCGGGTACGTCGACTTCATCTACGGCGGAGTCGCGCCCGACCGGATCGGACGCCGGGTGCGGTTCATGGCCAAGCGCGAGCTGTTCGACCACCGGATCACCGGACCGATCATGCGTGCCTGTGACCACATCCAGGTCGACCGCGCGGACGGCGAGTCGTCGCTGGCCGTCGCCGAGCAGTGCCTGGCCCGCGGGGAGCTGGTCGGCATCTTCCCCGAGGCGACGATCTCGAGGGCGATGGAGATCAAGGACCTCAAGACCGGGGCCGTCCGGATCGCGGCCTCGGCCGGCGTCCCCCTGGTGCCCCTGGTGCTCTGGGGCACGCAGCGGCTGATGACCAAGGACCACGACAAGGACCTCTCGCGCGGCACGGCGGTCTCGATCCGGATCGGCGCGCCGCTGGCCGTGGCGGGCACCGACCCGGTCGCCGGGACGGCCGCCCTCAAGACCGCCCTCCAAGGACTGCTCGACGAGGCGATCACGACCTACCCGCAGCACGAGGACGGCGCCTGGTGGGTCCCCGCGTCGTACGGCGGCAGCGCGCCGACCCTCGAGGAGGCAGCCCGGCAGGACACCGAGGAACGCCGCCTCCGGGCCGAGCGTCGTCTCGCGAAAAGCCCCTGACCTGCGGAAACTCCGATACGTCGATCAGGCGACAGGTCGCTTTGTCGACATATCGCTAGATCGCCTCGGTGGTCAGATGGGCCGATCCGTCCGGTTCCGCGGGTCCATGATGTCGACGATCCGGCGCAGGTCGTCGAGCGAGGCGAACTCGACGGTGATCCGGCCCTTGCGCTGCCCGAGGTCGACCTTGACCCGGGTCTCGAGCCGGTCCGAGAGCCGGTCGGCGAGATCCTGGAGCCCGGGTGCGGAGGGCCTGCGCCGGCGTACCGGTGGCTCCTTCGTGTCGGGGTCACCGACCGCGACGATCTCCTCCAGGCCGCGCACGCTGATGCCCTCGGACACCACGCGGGCCGCGAGCCGGTCCTGTCGCTCGGGGTCCTCCACGGCCAGCAGCGACCTCGCGTGCCCGGCCGAGATCACCCCCGCCGCGACCCGCCGCTGGACCGCCGGGGAGAGCTTGAGCAGGCGGATCGTGTTGCTGATCTGCGGACGCGAGCGGCCGATCCGCGAGGCGAGCTCGTCATGGGTGCAGGAGAAGTCCTCGAGCAGCTGCTGGTACGCCGCCGCCTCCTCGAGCGGGTTGAGCTGCGACCGGTGCAGGTTCTCCAGGAGTGCGTCGCGCAGCATGTCGGCGTCATCGGTCTGGCGCACGATGGCCGGGATCGTGTCGAGGCCCGCCTCCTGGGCCGCGCGCCACCGCCGCTCGCCCATGACCAGCTCGTAGGCGGCGTCGCCGGTTCGGCGCACCACCACCGGCTGGAGAAGCCCGACCTCGCGGATGGAGTTGACCAGCTCCGCCATCGCGTCTTCCTCGAAGACCTGGCGGGGCTGCACGTGGTTAGGAGCGACCTGGGTGATCGGCAGGTCGGCGAAGTAGGCGCCGGCCGGGGAGGGCGGGAGGTCGTCGGCCACGGCCACCGAGCCCGGGGTTCCGGCGTCCGTCGGGTCAACCGGTGCCGCCGTCGGGATCAGCGAGCCCAGGCCACGGCCCAGGCCGCGGCGCTGGCGGTCCTGCGTCATCGGGGTGCTCCCTTCCTGGCCATCTCGCGGGCCGCCTCCAGGTAGGACAGCGCCCCCGGAGACGCAGGATCGTAGGTCATCACCGTCTGGCCGTACGACGGGGCCTCGGACACCCGCACCGAGCGCGGGATCGCGGTCCGCAGGACCTGGTCGCCGAAGTGCTCGCGCACCTCCTGGGCGACACCCGAGGCGAGCCGGGTCCGCCCGTCGTACATCGTCACCATGATCGTGGAGACGACCAGCCGCGGGTTCAGGTGGGCCTTGACCATCTCGACGGTCTCGAGGAGCTGCCCGAGGCCC
>Ga0268266_10007125_pt1 | contig 10140 bp, 9 predicted proteins | sample KBSS13metaG_FD_190356 | JGI IMG/M metagenome (GOLD analysis project Ga0268266, IMG submission 190356) | Switchgrass rhizosphere microbial communities from Kellogg Biological Station, Michigan, USA - KBS S1-3 metaG (SPAdes) (version 2) | ecosystem: Host-associated > Plants > Roots > Rhizosphere >... | reverse complement strand
CTGCGCGACGGCGAGACGGTGCTGCCGCTCACGTCGCTGGTGCCGCGCGAGGCGTTGCTGCCGGCCATTCCGAACGCGATCTCGTTCGAAAAGTATCCCGAGCTGCGCCAGCGCTTCGTCGACCTGCTCTCGCTCTCGACCGCGGACACCAACACGTCGGAGCGGCTGGGCTCGCTGCTCTGCTGCCTGCCCGAGGTGCCGATGCCGCAGGGCTCGGGCTACGAGAACGTCTTCCGCATCACGATCGTGGAGTTCCTCGACCGCTTCAATTTCTGCCTCGGCAACGTCAAGCGTTCCTGCGTCCATTTCGTCACGCCCGAGGGCAGGATCGTGCCGTTCGATACCTACAACACCTTCTATCGCCCGGGCGCCGCCGGAAACGCGCGGCTCGCGGCGGAGCTCAGGCGGTGACCGATCCGTGCCAGGCGCCGCCGCCGCCCAACCCGCTGCTGCCGCCCGAGCCGCCGAAGACGAATGCGCTCGGCTGGTTCTTCGCCATTTCGGGCGGCATCGTGCTGGTGCTGACCCTGGGCTGCGTGCTGGCCGTGACCGGCGGCAATCCGTTCGACGATATGGGCGCCCTGGCGATCGCCTGCGGCTCGCCGACCTTCATCCTGGGTGCGGTCTTTCTCTGGCTGGGCACGCGCCGTCTGAAGCGCTAAGTCTGTCGCATGCCTTTCGACGACGTGAGACGCTCGGGCCCGGGGCGCGGCGCCCATGAGCGGGCGATCAACCTGCCGCCCGCGCTGCTGTGGCTGATCCTGATCAACGTGGCGGTGCATCTGCTGCGTCAGGCGCTGAGCGAGTCGGTCGACGATCAGCTCGTGACGCAGCTCGGCCTGGTGCCCGTCAACTACACCGGCGACCCGGGCGCGCCCTGGTGGTCGCTGCTGCTGGCGCCGATCACCTATCAGTTCCTGCACGGCGGCTGGGTCCATCTCGGCGTCAACATGCTCTCCCTGGCGGCGTTCGGCGCGCCGGTCGAGCGGCTGCTGGGCGTGCGCCGCTTCGTGCTGTTCTACCTGTCGGCAGGCGTCGTGGCGGGCTTCATCCACGTGCTGTTCAACTGGGATTCCGCCAATCCGGTGATCGGCGCCTCGGGCTCGGTCAGCGCCGTGTTCGGCGGCGTGCTGATGGCGCTGTGGCAGGCCGGACGGATGCCGTCGTTGCTGCCGGTCGCGGGCATCTGGATCGCGCTCAACGTGTTCTTCGGCGTCTTCGCGGAGGCCCCGGGCAGCGGCGGAGAACCGGTCGCCTGGATCGCTCATATCGGCGGCTTCGTCTACGGCCTGTTCGCGCTGCGCCTGTTCGTCCCGGCGGCGCCGACCGCGCCCCCGCAGCAGCCGCCGGCCGACGGTACCGGCTAGGCGGCAGCGGACATGGCCGATCAGTCGCTGCCGCTCCGCCGTTACCTTTCCGCCAATCTCGTGGCGCTGATGCCGTCCGGTGTCGCGCTTGCCGCGCTCCATTGGACCGGCGCCCTGGCCGGCCGGCCTGCATTGGTCGCCTTTCTCTGTATCGCCGTGGTCACCGTGATCCTGGTACAGCGCTATCTCCTCTCCCTCGGACGCTTCGCGCGCTTCGTCGGCGAGCTCTCGGGCGAACGGGAGCCCGTGATGCCGCGCCTGTCCTTTGCGCCGGCGACCGAGGAGCTCGCGACCGCGGCGGCAACACTGGCCACCGGCTGGCGTCGCCAGCGCGCCTCGATCGACAATCTCGCGGCCTCCGCCCAGGCGATCGTCGACGGTCTGCCCGATCCGCTGATCGGGGTCGACCGGCAGCGCCGCATCGTGCGCACCAACCGGGCCGCGGTGGCGTTGCTCGGCACCATGGTGCCCGACCGCGATCTTTCGACCGCGCTGCGCCATCCCGAGCTGCTGGCCGCGATCGATTCGCTGCTGGCGACGACCGACGGCAATTTCACCGGGCCCGATCAGGTCGCGGTCGCGCTGGTGCTGTCGGGCGCGCCGGAGCTCGACGTCATGGCCCATGCCCGCCGCCTGCCGCGCGCGGCGGCGGACGGATCGCTTGCCCTGATCGTGCTGCACGATACCACGGCGCTGCGCCGGGCCGAGCGCATGCGCGCCGATTTCGTCGCCAACGCGAGCCACGAGCTCAAGACTCCGATCGCCGGCATCATGGGCTTCATCGAGACCCTGCGTGGCCCGGCGCGCGACGATGCGGCGGCGCGCGAGCGCTTCCTCGGCATCATGGCGGAACAGGCCGAGCGCATGCGCCGCCTGGTCGACGACCTGCTGATGCTGTCGCGCATCGAGCAGCACGAGCACGCCCGGCCCGCCGCGGCGGTCGACGTCGGCCGCGTGCTGGGCAGCGTGCGCGATCTGCTGCAGCTCAAGGCGTCGTCGCGCAAGGTCACGGTCGAGCTGGCGGTCGATCCGGCCTTGCCGCCGGCGGTCGGCGACTACGACGAGCTCATCATCGTGTTCCAGAACCTGATCGACAACGCCATCAAATATGCCAGGCCGGCGACGACGGTGCGGATTACGGCGCGCCCGATCGACTCCGACCGGCTCGCGGTCGCCGTCAGCGACGAGGGCGACGGCATTCCCGCCGCCCACCTGCCGCGCCTGACCGAGCGCTTCTACCGGGTCGACAATGCCCGCTCGCGCCAGCTCGGCGGCACCGGTCTCGGCCTCGCCATCGTCAAGCACGTCGTCAACCGCCACCGCGGCCGCCTCGACATCCAGAGCACGCCCGGCAAGGGCTCGACCTTCACCGTCACATTGCCGGCTGCGGGGTAGGGGCGTTCAAAGGTCTGTCTGCCTTTCGCCCCTTCACCAAGGCATAGAGCGCCGGAATCACGAGCAGCGTGAGCAACGTCGAGCTCGCCATGCCGCCGATCATCGGTACGGCGATTCGCTGCATCACCTCGGATCCCGTGCCTTCGTTCCACAGGATGGGCAGCAGGCCGGCGGTGATGGCGGTCACCGTCATCATTTTCGGCCGTACCCGCTCGACCGCACCGTCCATGATCGCGTGTCCGAGGTCGGCCTGCGTGAAAGGTCGGCCCTCGCCGGCGCAAAGCGCCTGCCGAGTGACAAATGCCTGATCGAGGTAGATGAGCATCACCACGCCGGTCTCGGCGGCCACGCCTGCCAGCGCGATGAAGCCGACCGCCACGGCGACGCTCATGTTGAAGCCCATGGCCCAGACGAGCCACAGGCCGCCCACCAGGGCGAAGGGCAGCGACAGCATCACGATCAGCGTCTCGGCGATCCGGCCGAAGTTGAGATAGAGAAGGACGAAGATCAGCAGCAGCGTGGCCGGCACGACGATCCGCAACCTGGCTTCGGCCCGCTCGAGATATTCGAACTGGCCGCTCCACACCGCGTAGGTGCCGGATGGGAAGACGACCTTCTCCTGCACGGCCCGGCGGGCGTCGGCGACGTATCCGGCGAGGTCGCGGTCGCGAAAGTCGACCAGCACATAGACCGCGAGCTGGCCGTTCTCGGTGCGGATCATGGTGGCGCCTTGCGTCAGCTTCAGCTCGGCGAGCTGTCCCAGGGGCAGCTCGCCGCCGCGCATAGTCGATACGAGGACGTCCGATGCGATCGCGCGCGGGTCCGAACGGAAGTCGCGCGGATAGCGGACGTTCACAGAATAGCGCTCGCGGCCCTCGACGGTGGTCGTGACGGTCTCACCGCCGATCGCGGTCGCCACCGCCTGCTGTACCTGCTCGATCGTCACGCCGTATTGCGCGAGCTTGGCGCGATCGGGCACGACGTCGAGAAAGTAGCCGCCGATGATTCTTTCGGCGTGCGCCGAGGTGGTGCCCCGCACCGTACGGATCGCCGCCTCCACCTGGCGGGCGACGGCTTCCATCTCGCCATAGTCGCGACCCAGAATCTTGATGCCGACCGGTGTGCGGATGCCCGTCGCAAGCATGTCGATCCGTGCCTTGATCGGCATGGTCCAGGCATTGCTGACGCCGGGAAACTGCAGGGCGCGGTCCAGTTCACCGATAAGCTTGTCGATCGTCATGCCGGTGCGCCACTCCGACTTGGGTTTGAGGTTGATCACCGTCTCGAACATCTCCAGTGGCGCCGGATCGGTCGCGGTCGCAGCGCGCCGGCCTTGCCGAACACCGAGGCGACCTCGGGGAATGCCTTGATGATCTTGTCCTGCGTCTGCACCAGTTCGGCCGCCTTGGTGACCGATAAGCCGGGCAATGTCACCGGCATGTAGAACAACGTGCCCTCGTCGAGGCTCGGCATGAACTCGGCCCCCAGCCGCAGCGCCGGCCATGCTGTCGCGGCGAGCACGGCAACGGCCAGCGCGACGGTGAGCAGCCGGGCCCGCAGCACCAGCCGGATCACCGGCCGGTAGAGCCACATCAGGACCCGGTTCACCGGATTGCTCCGCTCCGGCAGGAGGCGACCGCGCACGAACAGCATCATCAGCGCCGGCACCAGCGTGATCGACAGCAGCGCCGAGGCCGCCATCGCCAGGCTCTTGGTCCAGGCCAGCGGCTTGAACAGGCGTCCCTCCTGGTCCTCCAGGGCGAAGATCGGCAGGAACGAAACGGTGATGACCAGCAGGCTGAAGAACAGTGCCGGCCCGACCTCGACAGCGGCAGCGACGATTGCCTCGGCGCGCGGCCGGCCCGGCGCGAGCCGTTCGAGATGCTTGTGGGCGTTCTCGATCATGACGATGGCAGCGTCGACCATGGCGCCGATTGCGATGGCGATGCCACCCAGGCTCATGATGTTCGAACCGATGCCCAGCACCTGCATGGCGATGAACGCCACCAGGACTCCTACCGGCAGGCTGACGATGGCGACCAGCGCCGAGCGCACATGCAGCAGAAACACCATGCACACCGCCGCTACGACCAGGCTTTCCTCGATCAGGGTCGATTTCAAGGTGGCGATGGCGCGGTGGATCAGTTCGGAGCGATCGTAGACCGTCTCGATACGCACCCCTTCAGGCAGGCCCCGCGCGATGTCGCCGAGCTTCGCCTTGACGTTGTCGATGACGTCGAGCGCGTTCTGGCCGAAGCGCTGCAGGGCGATGCCGCCGACCGCCTCGCCTTCGCCGTTGAGCTCGGTCACGCCGCGCCGCTCGTCGGGGCCGATCTCGATGTGTGCTACGTCGCGCAGCAGCACGGGCGCCGATCCATCGGCCTTGAGCACGATCTGCTCGAGGTCCGCAGCGCCGGTAAGATAACCGCGGCCGCGCACCATGAACTCGGCCTCGGCCAACTCGACCACACGGCCGCCGGTCTCGCGGTTGGACGCACGAATGGCTTCGACCACGCGGCCGAGCGGGACGCCGTAGCTGCGCAGCTTCGCCGGATCCACGACGACGTTGTATTGCCGCACGAAGCCGCCGACGCTTGCCACCTCGGCCACGCCCTGCGCCTTGGCGAGGCCGAAGCGGATGTACCAGTCCTGCAGCGAGCGCAGCTCGGCGAGCGTGCGGTTCGCGCCGACCACGACGTATTGATAGACCCAGCCCACTCCGGTCGCGTCCGGCCCCAGCGCCGGCTTCACGGTGGGAGGCAGCTTGGCGGAGCCGGAGCTGAGATATTCGAGCACGCGGCTGCGCGCCCAGTAGATGTCGGTGCCATCGTCGAAGACGACGTAGACGAACGAGACGCCGAAGAAGGAGAAACCGCGGACCACCCGGCTTCTCGGCACGGCCAGCAGGGCCGTGGTCAGCGGATAGGTCACCTGGTCCTCGACGACCTGCGGCGCCTGGCCCGGCATTTCGGTGTAGACGATGACCTGGGTGTCCGAGAGATCGGGGATGGCGTCGAGCGAGAGCCGGCCCACGGCCAGCAGTCCGGTGCCGACGCACGTGGTCGTGGCGAGCAGGACGAGCAGCAGGTTGCGCACGGACCAGCGGATGACTGCCCCGATCATCTGGCCTCTCCCGTGCCGAATGCCGCGAGTGCCGCACGGATGTTGCTCTCGGCGTCGATCAGGAAGGTAGCTTGCGTCACCACCCGCTCGCCGCCTTTCACGCCCTCGATCACCTGCACCCAGCCGGGCACCCGCGCGCCCAGCCTGACGGGCCGCGGCTCGTAGCGGCCCTCGCCACGCTCGACCAGCACGACCTGACGCCGTCCGCTGTCGATGATGGCGGACTCCGGGACCGCCAGTCGGCTGCCGTCGAGCGGCGCGGCGATCTCCACCGTGGCGGCCATGCCGGCGCGCAAGCTGCCGTCCGGATTGGCGACCTCGATGCGCAGCCGAGCGGTACGGCTTTCCTTGCCGATGGTCGGATAGATGAAGGTCACCTTGCCGTCGAACGGCTCGCCGGGCCAGGCGTTGATCGTGACTTTGGCCATATCGCCGGGCTTCACATAGGGCAGGTCCTGCTCGTAGACCTCGGCCAGCACCCACATCATCGATGTATCGACGATACGGAAGAGCGCCTCGCCTGGCTGGAAGTGCATGCCCTCGATGGCGGTCTTGTCGACGACCGTGCCGGCCACCGGCGACGGGATGGCGACGGTGCGCGACGGCGGGTCGCCCTGCCGCAGCTTTTCGAGCGCGGCTTCGGGATAGGCAAGATAGCGCAACTTGTCGGTCGCATCGGCGCTGCGGCCGGCCACCCGCCATTGCTGTTGCAGGACGTTCAGCTCGGGGCTGTAGACGTTGAACAGCGTCTGGCCGGCCGCCACGACGTCGCCGGTCGCACTGACGTGGAGCTTCTCGATCCAGCCGCTGAACTTGGGCGCGACCACGAACTGGCGGCGCTCGTCGAACTGCAGGGTGGCGAAGGCGCGCACCGCGCGCGACAGCCGGCGCTCGGCCACCACCTCGCTGCGCACGCCCAGACGCTGCACGCGGTCGAGGCTGAGCCTGACCGTGCCGGCACCGTCCCCGGTTTCGTCCTCGCAGACCGGGATGTAGTCCATGTTCATCGAATCCTTCTTGGGCACCGGCGAGGTGTCGGGCGTGCCCATCGGATTGCGGTAGAATCTGACCTTGCCGCCCGGACATGCAGGGTCGGCGGCGAGGACGGGTGTGCCGAGGCCGACGGCGAGGACGGCCGCAAGGACGGCGCCGGCAAGGCCGGGCCGTTTCAACGAAACGATAGTCATGAATCCCTCCGCGATGCCGCACGCGCGAGCGCGGCGGCTCAAACCGATCGACGGCGGATCAGGCTCGCGGAGGGAACGGGTCGGGCGGCGGCGACAGGCCGCTGAGGGCGCTGTGCGCTGGCGACCAGTGAAAGACGATGTAGAGGCTGGGCGGCAGCTCGACAGGCGATGCCGGCAGGCTCGGCCCGGCATTGGCGTGCATCTGGATGCAATCGGCCGTCGGCATCGGACACGGCGTCTTGTCGCAGTCGTCGCAGGCACTGCAGGGCGAGCCGGCCATGGTGCGGTCGGGGCTCAAAGTGCCGTCATGTCCTGCTGCCGCGGTCACGGCTCCTGCAAGGATGGCCAGGCAGGCAAGAATGGTGGCCAGGGCGCGAAAGCGTAGCACCCGCTGATGATGAGGTGGCGGAGGCGACCTGCCAATAGCCCGCGCATCACGCCTGCGCGACGTAAAATTTCACCCCCTGTGATGTAACCGGAACGTCACATAAGAGTCATATAAAAGAGTCCGAGGCCTCCTACTCCAGTCCGCGTTCGACTCGAACACAGGAGAGAACCCGTGAGAATTTCCAAGATAGCGCTGACCGCCGTCGCGCTCGTTGCGACGTCGTGGTCGGCCTTCGCAGCCGATATTTCCGGCGCGGGCGCCACCTTCCCCTACCCGGTCTATGCCAAGTGGGCGGATGCCTACAAGAAAGAGACCGGCATCGGCCTGAATTACCAGTCGATCGGCTCGGGTGGCGGCATCAAGCAGATCAAGGCCAAGACCGTGACCTTCGGCGCGTCCGACGCCCCGCTGCCGGGCAAGGAGCTCGACGAGTCCGGTCTCGCCCAGTTCCCGATGGTGATGGGCGGCATCGTGCCGGTCGTCAACATCGACGGCGTGAAGCCCGGCGACCTCGTGATCGACGGTCCGACGCTCGCCAGCATCTTCCTCGGCACGATCAAGAAGTGGGATGATCCCGCCATCGCCAAACTGAACCCCGGCGTCAAGCTGCCGTCGCAGGCGATCGCCATCGTCCACCGTTCGGACGGGTCGGGCACGACCTTCAACTTCACTTACTATCTGTCCGAGGCCAGCCCCGACTGGAAGTCGAAGGTCGGCACCAACACGGCCGTGCAGTGGCCGGCCGGCATCGGCGCCAAGGGCAACGAAGGCGTCGCCAACAACGTGGCGCAGACCAAGGGCTCGATCGGCTACGTCGAGTACGCCTATGCCAAGCAGAACAAGCTGACCCACACCAAGATGGTCAACAAGGCCGGCAAGACCGTGCAGCCGACCGCCGAGACCTTCCAGGCCGCGGCCGCCAACGCCGACTGGAACAGCCAGCCGGGCTACGGCGTGATCCTCGCCAACCAGCCGGGCGACCAGTCCTGGCCGATGACCGCCGCGACGTGGATCCTGCTCTACAAGAAGCCGGAAAAGACCGCCGACACGGCCTCGGCGCTGAAGTTCTTCGCCTGGTCCTATGCCAAGGGCTCGGACATGGCGAAGGAGCTCGACTACGTGCCGATGCCGGCCAAGGTCGTGGGTGACATCCAGAAGATGTGGAGCGCCGACATCAAGGACGGCAGCGGCAAGCCGCTGTTCTCGAACTGAATCGAGCTGAGGCGTCCCCTGGCCACGCGGCCGGGGGACGGATCGTCCATCGGGCGCGAGGGGGGTTGATGTGTCCGAAGTGACATTGAAGAACGCAAGTATTGGGATGGAACAGCCGTCGTCACGAGCCGGCGTGATGAAACGCCTGCGGGCGACCGACGTCACGTTCCGGCTTTTGACACGATCGGCGGCGATCGCGGTGCTGGTGCTGCTGAGCGGCACCATCCTGTCGCTGATCGTGGGCTCGGCGCCCGCCTTCAAGGCGTTCGGCTTCTCCTTCGTCACGACCGAGGTGTGGAACCCGGTGACGGAGCAGTTCGGCGCGCTGGCGCCGATCTACGGCACTCTGGTGACCTCGTTCATCGCCATGCTGATCGCGGTGCCGGTCGGTGTGATGGTCGCCTTCTTCCTGACCGAACTCTGCCCGAAGATGCTGCGCCGGCCGATCGCCATAGCCATCGAGCTGCTGGCCGGCATTCCCAGCATCATCTACGGCATCTGGGGCCTGTTCGTCTTCGCTCCCTTCCTGCAGAAGTACGTCCAGCCGTTCCTGATCGAGGCTTTCGGCAGCATTCCGATCCTGTCGTCGGTCTTCGAAGGCCCGCCGTACGGCATCGGCATGCTGACCGCGGGCTTCATCCTGGCAATCATGGTCCTGCCCTTCATCACGGCGATCTCGCGCGACGTGTTCGACTCGGTCCCGCCGGTTCTCAAGGAGGCGGCTTACGGGCTAGGCTGCACCACCTGGGAAGTCTTCAAGCACGTCGTTCTGCCCTACACGAGGGTCGGCGTGATCGGCGGCGTCATGCTGGGTCTCGGCCGCGCGCTCGGCGAGACCATGGCGGTGACTTTCGTGATCGGCAACGCGCACAAGGTGTCGGCGTCGATCCTGGCGCCGGGCACGACGATCTCCGCCTCGATCGCCAACGAATTCACCGAGGCGGTCGGCGACCTCTATACCTCGTCGCTGATCGCGCTCGGCCTCATCCTGTTCGTCATCACGCTGATCGTGCTGTCCTGCGCACGGTACATGCTGCTGCGCCTGCAGAAGCGGGAGGGCTGATCCATGGCGAATGCATCCCCGAATGCGCTCTACGGCAGCCGCAAGCGGCGCAACACCGTTGCCACGACGCTCGCCTGGGCTGCCGCAGCCTTCGGTCTAGGGTGGCTGATCCTGATCCTGGGTGTCCTGATCTACCAGGGCATCGGCGGCCTGTCGCTCGCCGTCTTCACCGAGAACACGCCGCCGCCGGGATCGGCCGGTGGCCTGCTCAACGCCATCATGGGCTCGATCGTGATGACCGTCCTTGCCGTCATCATCGGCACGCCGATCGGCATCCTGGCGGGCACCTACCTGGCCGAGTACGGCCGGCACGACAAGCTCGCCTCGATCGTGCGCTTCATCAACGACATCCTCCTGAGCGCGCCGTCGGTCGTCGTCGGCCTGTTCATCTACGAGATCGTCGTG
>Ga0268266_10007123_pt1 | contig 10141 bp, 9 predicted proteins | sample KBSS13metaG_FD_190356 | JGI IMG/M metagenome (GOLD analysis project Ga0268266, IMG submission 190356) | Switchgrass rhizosphere microbial communities from Kellogg Biological Station, Michigan, USA - KBS S1-3 metaG (SPAdes) (version 2) | ecosystem: Host-associated > Plants > Roots > Rhizosphere >... | reverse complement strand
CGGCAGTTCCGCAGGCCCACCGAGGTCTTGGGTCGCATCGGCGACCACATGCTGTTCTACTTCCGGGCATTGGGCGGGGTGCCGCACGCGGCCATCCACTTCCGCCGGGAGATCATCCGGTTGATCGCCGAAATCAGCATGGGCGCAGGCACATTGGCGATGATCGGCGGCACGGTGGTTATCGTCGGATTCCTCACGCTGGCCGCGGGCGGCACGCTTGCGGTGCAGGGTTACAGCTCGCTGGGCAACATCGGCATCGAGGCGCTGACAGGCTTCTTGGCCGCGTTCATCAACGTGCGCATCTCCGCACCCGTGGTGGCGGGCATCGGGTTGGCCGCAACGTTCGGCGCCGGTGTGACCGCACAGCTGGGCGCGATGCGGATCAACGAGGAGATCGACGCGCTGGAGTCGATGGCGATCCGGCCGATCGAGTATCTGGTTTCCACGCGGATCGTTGCCGGGATGATCGCGATCACCCCGTTGTATTCGATTGCGGTCATTTTGAGTTTCGTGGCGTCGCAGTTCACCACTGTGGTGTTGTTCGGGCAGTCGGCCGGCCTGTACGACCACTACTTCAACACCTTCCTCAACCCGATCGACTTGTTGTGGTCGTTCTTGCAGGCGGTGTTGATGGCGATCACGATCCTGTTGATACACACGTACTTTGGCTACTTCGCTTCGGGTGGCCCTTCCGGTGTGGGCGTTGCCGTCGGCAACGCAGTGCGCACCTCACTGGTCGTCGTCGTGTCGGTGACCCTGCTCGTGTCCCTGTCCATCTACGGTGCCAACGGCAACTTCAACTTGTCGGGATAGGGGGAGAAGGTGACGAGCAACGTTGGGCCCGGACCGGCGCGCCGGTCCGAAACCACCAGTGCGGCAAAGCCGGTGGGCGGGCGGCCCGGTCGTCACTTCGGCACGAGCGGCTACATCCGCCCGCTCGCCGGTTTGGGCACCGTCGTGGCGATCGCCGCGATTGTGGCGCTCGCCGTCTCCCTGTTCCGGGGCAGTTGGACGCCGACCGAACCGGTCACCGTGATCTCAGAGCGCGCCGGCCTGGTGATGAACAACGACGCCAAGGTCAAGATGCGCGGCGTGCAGGTCGGCCACGTGGAGTCGATCGAGTCGAAGCCCGACGGCACTGCCGCCATTCACTTGGCGATGGATCCGAACCAGTTGCATCTGATTCCGTCGAACGTGAACGTGGACATCGAATCGTCGACGGTGTTCGGTGCCAAGTTCGTGAATCTCGTTCCGCCGCCTGATCCGTCGGCGCAGAAGCTGCGTCCCGGACAGGTGATCCAGAGCCAGCATGTGATGGTCGAGATCAACACCGTCTTTCAGCAGTTGGTGCAGGTGCTCGGCAAGATCGACCCTGTCAAGCTCAATCAGACGCTTGGCGCCATCGCGACTGCGTTCAACGGCCGCGGTGAGAAGATCGGTAGGACGCTGACCGATTTCAATGCCTTCCTGGCCAAGATCGAACCGAGCCTGCCGAACCTCAGTCACGACATCGAGGCCGCCGTTCCGACGCTCAACGCGTACGCCGATGCGGCTCCCGACCTCGTCGAGACGGTCAAGAATTCGACCCAACTGAGCAATTCCATCGTCGACGAGCAACAGAATCTCGATGAGTTCTTGGTCAGCTCAATCGGTTTGGCGGACGTTGGAAACGAGGTCATCGGCGGCAACGAACCGGCATTGGCCGACGTGTTGCATTTGCTCGTGCCCACCACCGATCTGCTCAGCCGGTATCACGAAGCGCTGTGGTGCAGCATCGCAGGCCTTGGCTATCTGGCGAAGTGGCCCCACCTGCAGTTGCCGGGTGTGGTGGTGTCGGCCGGCCTAACATTAGGCGTTGACAGGTATCGCTACCCGCAGGACCTGCCGAAGGTCGCCGCGAAGGGCGGCCCGTATTGCAAAGAACTGGGCCTGCCGGAAGTTCAGCCCGAGGCTCGGCCGCCGTTCATCGTCGCTGATGTCGGCTCGAACCCCAACAAGTACGGGAACCAGGGCATCTTGCTGAACTCCGAAGGTCTGAAAAACTGGTTGTTCGGACCGATCGACGGGCCGCCACGCAACAGCGCACAGATCGGGATGCCCGGATGAAGGCGCGGGCGACGGGAACGCTGATCAAGTTCACGATCTTCGGGCTCGTGATGGCGATGTTGACCGCCTTCCTGTTTTTCATCTTCGGCCAGGTGAGAACCGGTCCGACGAACGGGTATTCGGCTGTGTTCACCGACGCCTCCCGGCTTCAAACCGGAGACACCGTTCGTGTCTCAGGCATCCGGGTGGGCACCGTCCAAGACATCTCACTGCGGGCAGACCGCAAGGTCGTGGTGAAGTTCGACGCGGACCGCAACATCAGGCTGACCAGTGGGACGAAAGCTCAGATTCGTTATCTCAACCTCGTGGGGGATCGTTATCTCGAGCTCGTCGACACCCCCGGCTCCACCCGAATCCTCCCTGTCGGCGCGGAGATACCGGTGGATCGCACCGCTCCGGCACTTGACCTCGACTTGTTACTCGGCGGACTGAAACCCGTTATCCAGGGCTTGAATCCGAAAGACGTCAACGCGCTTACCGCGTCGTTGATCCAGGTCCTGCAGGGCCAAGGCGGAACACTCGATTCACTGTTCTCGAAGGCCTCGTCATTCACGAACTCGCTGGCGGATAACAACCAGGTGATCGAGCAGCTGATCGAGGACCTCAAGAGCACCCTGGACACGTTGTCGAAAGACGGCGACGAGTTCTCCGGTGCGATCGACCGCCTAGACAAGTTGATCAGCGGATTGGCCGCTGACCGCGACCCGATCGGCTCGGCCATCACGTCGCTCGACAACGGGACGTCGTCGCTGGCCGACCTGCTCGGCCGGGCGCGACCGCCACTGGCCGGGACAATCGAGCAGCTGAACAGGCTGGCCCCGCTGCTCGATGACGACAAGGACCGCTTCGACGCCATTCTTCAGAAAACGCCCGACCTGTATCGCAAGCTTGCGCGGGTTGGCTCCTACGGCGCCTTTTTCCCGTACTACATCTGCGGAATTGCGTTCCGTGCCAGCGACCTAACGGGCCGCACCGTGCAATTTCCGTGGATCAGGCAAGACACCGGAAGGTGTGCAGAGCAATAATGCTGAGATATCGCGGATCCAACCTCATCCGGGCCGGCGTCATCGGCGTCGTCCTGATCATCCTGGTGATCGCCGTGGGCCTGCAGCCAGAGCGGTTATTGCAGTACGCGACTTCCCTGCGATACGAGGCGCTGTTCTCCGAGGCGGGCGGCCTGGCCAACGGCAATGATGTCACGGTGTCGGGAATCAAAGTCGGCACCGTCTCTTCGATCAAACTCGACAACGGCGACGCTCTCGTCGGCTTCACCGTCAACAGCAAGTATGCGCTCGGTTCGGAAACCACCGCCCACATTCGCACCGGCACGCTTCTGGGTGAGCGGGTATTGGCCTTGGAATCCGCGGGCACCGGCACGCTTGATCCGCACCAGGTCATTCCGACTTCCCGGACGTCGTCGCCGTATTCATTGACCGATGCGGTCAGCGAGCTCACTGCGAATACCGCTGCCACGGACACCGACTCGCTCAACCAGTCGCTGGACACCCTGGCGCAGACGCTCAACCAGATCGCGCCGCAGCTGGGGCCGACATTCGATGGCATATCGCGACTTTCGCAGTCGCTGAACAATCGCAACCAGAGCCTGGCCGAGCTGCTGAAAACCGCTGGCGATGTGACCGGAATACTGTCCGAACGCAGCCAGCAGGTGAACACCCTGATTCTCAATGCCAACGACTTGGTCGCGGTGCTCAATCAGCGTCGTCAGGCGATCGTCAGCCTGCTCGCAAACACCTCCGCCGTGTCGCGCCAGCTGACCGGTCTGGTTGCCGACAACGAGAAGAAGTTGGCTCCCACGCTGGAGCGACTGAATCGTGTCAACGCGATGTTGGAGCGCAACCGCGACAACATCGCCAAGGCGCTGCCCGGTCTGGCCAAATACGAGCTCACACAAGGTGAAATCGTCGCCAACGGCCCCTACTACAACGCGTTAATTCCCAACATTTCGCCGGCGCAGATTCTGCAGCCGTTCCTCGACTACGTGTTCGGATTCCGCCGCGGTGTCGACGCCGGCCAGCCACCGGACAATGCCGGACCGCGGGCGGAGATTCCGTTCCCCGTCAACGGTATTCCGCAACCAGGAGACTTGCCGCCACGATGAACAGACGCAGACTAGTTGCTGTCGCGGCCGTCGCCCTGGCCGTCATCCTCGTCGCGGGCACCGTGGTCTTGGTGCGCCAGGCGTACTTCGGGCCGAACACCATCACCGCGTATTTCCCTACGGCAACCTCGATTTACCCGGGTGACGAGGTGCGCGTTTCGGGTGTGAAGGTGGGCACGATCGATTCGATCAAGCCCGAAGGCACACAAACGAAGATGATCATGAAGGTCGATCACGATGTGCCCATTCCGGCCAACGCCAAGGCGGTGATTGTTGCCCAGAATCTCGTTGCCGCGCGGTATGTGCAACTCACGCCGGCCTACCGCAACGGCGGCGGACCGAAAATGAGCGACGGGGCGGTGATTCCCACTGACCGAACCGCGGTCCCGGTCGAGTGGGACGAGGTGAAGACCCAGTTGATGCGGTTGGCAACGGATCTGGGGCCGAAGGCGGGAGTCTCGGGCACTTCTGTTTCCAGGTTCATCGACAGCGCCGCCAACGCGTTGGACGGCAACGGCGCCAAGCTGCGGCAGACGCTGGCGCAACTGTCCGGCGCGGCACGGATTTTCGCTGAAGGCAGCGGGAACATTGTCGACATCATCAAGAACCTGCAGATCTTCGTCACCGCGCTTCGCGACAGCAAGGAACAGATCGTGATGTTCCAGAACCGGCTGGCCAGTCTGACCAGCGTGGTGGATGACAACCGGTCCGATCTGGATGCGGCGTTGTCGGACTTGTCGGTCGCGCTCGGCGAAGTCCAACGGTTTGTGGCAGGCAGCCGGAGCCAGACGTCCGAGCAGATTCGCAGCCTTGCGAGCGTCACCCAGAACTTGGTCGACAACAAGACGTCTCTTGAAAACGTTCTTCACATCTCGCCGAACGCAATTGCGAACTTCGAGAACATCTACTACCCAGCTGCCGGTGCCGTGACCGGAGCGTTCTCACTGGCCAACTTCGCCAATCCGGTCTACTTCTTCTGCGGCCTGATCGGCGCCATCGAAAACACCACCGCCCCCGAAACAGCGAAACTCTGCTCGCAGTACCTCGGTCCCGCCTTGCGGCTATTCAACTTCAACTACCTCCCATTTCCGGTCAACCCCTACCTGCGTCCAGCGCTTGGCCCGCAATGGATGATCTACACCGACCCGAAGCTGGCACCTGGAGGCGCGGGCCCCGGCGACGCACCCGAACCGCAGCCGACGGTGTCGGCGTACACCGGCATGGGCGACGTGACGCCGCCGCCGGGACCGGGATGGGGACGTCCACCGAGTCCACCCGGGCTGTATGGGAGCGGCGAAGGCCCGGTACCGATCCCGTCGCCGGCGCTGTTCCCAGGTGCGCCAATACCCGGGCCGCCCACCATCATTCCGGGATCGTCGCAGACGGGGCAGACCGTCGACGGCATGTTGTTGCCGCAGACGGAGGCGCCGGCCGCGCCGCCACCGCCACCCGGTCCACCGCTGCCTGCCGAAGCGGGTGGGCGATGATCATTCGTTGGAGTCGTGTGAAGCGATCTGCCGTCGTCGGCTTGTGCCTTGGGCTGGCGCTGACCGGATGTTCCTTCCAGGGCCTGAACTCGCTGCCTCTGCCCGGCGCAGTGGGTCGGGGGCCGGATTCGGTCACCTACCACGTGGAGGTACCGAATGTTGCTCAGCTGGAGTCGAATTCGCCAGTCATGATCAACGACGTCGTCGTCGGCAGCGTCGGCAAGATGACCGTTGACAACTGGCATGCCAACGTTGACATCTCCGTCAAGCCCGACGTTGTGGTGCCTGCCAACGCCGTCGCTACGGTCGCACAGACCAGCTTGCTTGGATCGATGCACCTCGCGCTCAACCCGCCACTGGGCGAACAGCCGAGCGGCCGACTGCAACCCGGGGCCACCATCGGTCTGAACAACTCGTCGACATATCCCACCACCGAACAGACGCTCTCGTCGCTCTCAACGGTGGTCAACGCGGGCGGGCTGGGACAGATCGGCGACATCATTCACAACTTCAACATCGCACTTTCGGGACGTGAACCGCAGATCCGAGAACTGCTTACCCGTCTTGACAACTTCGTTGGCGTCCTCGACGCGCAACGCGACAACATTATCGCATCGATCCAGCAATTGAGGCGGGTTGCGGGAACGTTCGCGGGACAACGCGACGTCCTCGACCGCGCACTCAAGGACATCCCGCCGGCATTGGATGTTCTGGTGAAAGAGCGGCCCAACCTGACCGCCGCGTTGCAACGGCTGGGGACCTTCAGCGACACCGCCACCAAGTTGGTCAACGACGCGGGCGACGATCTCGTGACCGACCTCAAGAATCTCGAGCCGGCGATCAAGGCACTCGCTGATGTCGGACCGGATCTGGTAACCGGCTTGACGTGGGCAACCGCGTTCCCGTACGGGCCCGCCTTCGCCGAGCGGATCACCAAAGGCGACTACATCAACCTGTTCGCCATCTTCGACATCACGTATCCGCGCCTGAAGCGAACACTCTTCCTCGGCACCCGATGGGGCGACGAGAACGCGAAACTCATTCCGGCACCGGGCGACCCCTGGATGGCGCAGTACTCGATGAACCCGCTGGGCGTGCCTGTCCAGCCACCCTCACCCGATGCCGTGGCGCCGCCGGGGTTGCCCCCGCCCACCGGGGCGATGCCGCCGGTGACCGAGCCGCTTGTGCCGATGGTGCCGCCAGCGGACGCAGCGCCCGTGAGCACTGCATCGCAGATCTTCGCGGGTCCGTACCCGGGCGCCGGGCCCGCGGCCCCGGCGATTCCCGAGGCATTGTTGCCTCCGCCAGCAGCCGCACCGGCACCGGGAGGCGGTGGCTGATGCTCACCCGCTTCGTTCGAAACCAGTTGATCATCTTCACGATTGCGTCGATCGTCGGCGTTGCGGTGATGATCTTCACCTACATGCAGGTGCCTACCCTTCTCGGCGTCGACCGCATCAACGTGACGCTGCAATTGCCTTCGACTGGCGGCCTGTACCGCTTCTCGAACGTGACTTATCGGGGCGTGCAGATCGGCAAGGTGACGGACGTAAAACTGACGGAGACGGGAGCGGAAGCAACGCTGACACTGGACAAGTCGCCGGAGATTCCCGCTGATCTGCGGGCCGATGTGCTCAGCGTTTCGGCTGTCGGTGAGCAGTATGTCGATTTGCGCCCGCGCACCGACACCGGCCCATATCTGCGGGATGGCTCGGTCATAGCGATGAACAACACGTCGATCCCGCAGCAGGTCGGTCCGATGCTGGATCAAGTCAGCCAGCTTGTGAACAGCATTCCCAAGGACAGGATCAGCGACCTGCTCGACGAGTCGTTCAAGGCCTTCAACGGCGCAGGTTATGACTTCCAATCCTTGCTGGACTCGTCGTCCAAGTTGACTGGCGACCTCAGTGGTGTGTCCGACCAGACTCAAGGACTGATCAATGACAGTGGGCCGCTTCTGGATTCACAGGCCGAGACCACTGACGCGATTCGCACCTGGGCGCACAGCTTGTCTGGCATCACCCAGCAGATCGCTCAGGACGATCCCAAGATACGCGCGTTACTGCAACGCGGACCTGGCTTCGCTTCTGAAGTCAGCGGGCTGCTGAACGACATCAAGCCGACACTGCCGGTTCTGCTGGCGAACCTCACCACGCTTGGCCAGATCCTGGTCACCTACAACCCGTCGCTGGAGCAAATATTGGTGCTGCTTCCTGCGGTCACGGCTGCAGAACAGGGTTTCGGTCTGCCGAAGAACAATCCGACAGGGCTCCCTGCGGCGGGCGACTTCACGTTCAGCATCAGTGATCCACCGTCGTGCACCGTTGGATTCCTGCCGCCATCACAGTGGCGCAATCCCGCCGACACCACTGAAGCCGATACTCCTGATGGGCTGTATTGCAAGCTGCCGCAGGACTCGCCGATTGCTGTGCGCGGCGCCCGCAACTATCCCTGCATGGGGCACCCCGGGAAACGCGCGCCCACCGTCGAACTCTGCGATGACCCAAAGGGTTTCCAACCGTTGGCCATGCGTGAGCATGCCACGGGGCCGTATCCGTTCGACCCGAATCTCGTCGCGCAGGGCGTCCCAGTCGATGATCGTGTCGACTTCAACGATCGGATTTTCGCGCCGACAGAAGGCACGCCGCTGCCCCCCGGTGCCATGCCAGGAGGAACGCCGACGGATCCGTTGGCGGCCATGGGGCCGCCTCCTCCATCGGCACCGCCGTTACCGCCGCCGCCTGCGGGTAACTCGCTCAATGGCGTGCCGATACCGCCGGCTGAGGCCCCGCTCGCACCGGCGGCCGGCGATGTCCCGCCGGAGCAGCACGGTCCGGCACCCGGGCCGGTGGACGCGCCGCCGACGGACGGCGTCGCGGTGCCTGCAGCGCCAAGTGCCTTCTCCGGCAAGGGTTCCGGCGGACCGTCCGTCGCTATCACGACCTACGACCCCCGCACGGGCCGTTATGTCACGCCCGACGGTCAGGTGCAGCAGCTGACGAATGCGGCTACCGGCGCGGAACCGAAGTCGTGGAAGGACCTGCTGCCGATCTGACGCGGTAAGCCGTGCGAACGGGCGGGCTAGGAGATCTTGTCCAAACGCAGGGGCATGTCGATACTGAGTTGCTTGTTGATGCCGCATGCGCCGCTAGGGCCATGGGTGGTGTCTCGGCCCGCGAGCAAGGTCGTCATCTGCATGTTGCGCTGACCTGAGAGCTCATCCATGCCCCAGAACTGGAACTCCTGCCTGCCGGTGGCCGCGGTGCCGTCCGGACACGGTTCCCAGTTCGGCACCTCGCGATTGACAAACCATGCACCGTCGGGCGGCGATCCGGGACCGCCGAACTGCAGTGGAGCAGTCCAGCCTTGATCGCTTGTCACTTCGCCGCTGCACTCGATCGGACTCTTGCAACTTGAGGTGATCGTCCAGGTCTGAACCACCGTCTTCTCGTCTATGAAGACCTGGTTGGTCTGGGCCCAGTCACCGTTCGACGTCACCCGGTAGGTGCCGTTGAGTTCAATACCGTAATTCGAGGCATACGCCGGTGGCGCTGTGCCTACGCTTCCGAGCACGGCGATGGCCGCCAAAGCGCCCGCGGTTACCTCAACTGCATGCATAACTCGTCAGCCTATCGTGGGTGGTAGTTATCTTCTCCAAAAGGGAGAATTTCGTTCCCGCATGTGTGAGAATGGCGCGGTGCGATCCACCGTCGCAGTGCTTGCTGCCGTCCTCACCGCGGGATCTATCGCCGTCGCGCCACAGGCCGTCGCCGACAATGATCCGACCGACTGCAACTACCCCAGTTGCACACCCGGCATCATGCCCAACGTCGTGCTGGGCTCCTACTGCGACAACCCCACCTACTACGCATTCGGCGTGACGTCGTGGGGACGGCTGGTGTTCTGCGGGTCGCCCAGGCGATACGAACCGCGCTGGTTCCGGTCGCCCGAAATGCATGGTGTGAAGGACGAGAATTCCCCCTGCCCCGCGATGGACGGGGAGATGGCGCAGGCGCCCGACGGCCTCATTCTGACGTGCGTTGCGGCCAACGGCGCGAGCCTTTGGACGCGCGGCGACACCTAGAAGTTCACCCATCGCAACGCGTTGTTGACGGCCGCGCACCGCAGCGGGACGCCAGGCGTCCGCATCAGCTGTAAGTCGTTGCCTGCCAAGGGCTGCTGCGCCGTGGTGCCGACCTGATCGCACGGCTGTGCCACCTCGCGCGTACCGACCAGCGGCCCGACCGGTAACCATATGCCCTGCGACGCGCAGATCAGCGTGTTGCCCCCCGCGTCCAGACCGAAGACGTAGGAAGGGGAGGGGGTGCAGGGTGCGCCCGCAGCGTCTTTTCCGAACCCGCCGTACACGACGCTCGCGACGACGCCGGTGAGTCGCGAAAAGCCGTATCTCTACGTCGACGCCGCCGGC
>Ga0268266_10007119_pt1 | contig 10145 bp, 7 predicted proteins | sample KBSS13metaG_FD_190356 | JGI IMG/M metagenome (GOLD analysis project Ga0268266, IMG submission 190356) | Switchgrass rhizosphere microbial communities from Kellogg Biological Station, Michigan, USA - KBS S1-3 metaG (SPAdes) (version 2) | ecosystem: Host-associated > Plants > Roots > Rhizosphere >... | reverse complement strand
CAATCCGACCACGACCGTGAAGCTCGCCGCCAAGCAGCGGACCTCGATGGCGCTGGCGCTCGATGCCGGCGGCGCCGGCACCGCCAATCTCGACGTCGACATCAAGGGCCCGAACGGGCTGACGCTGGCGCGGCATTATGCGCTCGACGTCAAGGCGGCGACGCAGGTTCTGGCGCGCCGCTCGATCCGGACATTGGCCAAAGGCGAGAGCCTGACGCTGACGCCGGACATGTTCTCCGACCTCGTGTCGGGCACCGGCAGCGTGTCGCTCTCGGTCAGCCTGTCGACCGCGCTCGATGCGGCGACCATTCTGAAGGCGCTGGATCGCTATCCGCACGGCTGCTCCGAACAGATCACCAGCCGCGCGATGCCGCTGCTCTACGTCAACGACCTTGCGGCCGGCGCGCATCTGGCGATGGATACCGCCGTCGACCAGCGCATCAAGGACGCGATCGAACGTCTCCTGGCGCGGCAAGGCTCGAACGGCTCGTTCGGTCTGTGGTCGGCCGGTGGCGACGATGCCTGGCTCGATGCCTACGTGACGGATTTCCTGACCCGCGCCCGCGAAAAGGGGTTTGCGGTGCCGGACGTGTTGTTCAAGAACGCGCTCGATCGCATCAGGAACTCGGTCGTCAACGCCAACGAGCCGGAAAAGGATGGCGGCCGCGATCTCGCCTATGGCCTCTACGTGCTGGCTCGCAACGGTGCTGCGCCGATCGGCGACCTGCGCTATCTCGCCGATACCAAGCTCTCCAACCTTGCCACGCCGATTGCGAAATCGCAGCTCGCAGCCGCACTGGCCTTGGTCGGCGACAAGACGCGGGCGGAGCGGGTTTATGGCGCGGCGCTGGATGCGCTGGCGCCGAAACCGGTGCTCGAGTTCGGCCGCGTCGACTACGGCTCGGCGCTGCGCGACGCGGCGGCGCTGGTCTCGCTCGCCAGCGAAGGTAATGCGCCGCGGGCAACGCTGACACAGGCGGTCGCACGGGTCGAAGTGGCGCGGGGGCTTTCGCCCTACACCTCGACGCAGGAGAATGCGTGGCTGGTGCTGGCCGCGCGTGCGCTGTCGAAGGAGACGCTGGCGCTGGATATCGATGGGTCGCCCGCGAAAGCCGCGGTCTATCGCAGCTACAAGGCCGACGCGATGGCGGGCAAGCCGGTCAAGGTCACCAACACCGGCGATGCGCCGGTGCAGGCGGTGGTCTCGGTCTCGGGCTCGCCGGTCACGCCGGAGCCGGCGGCGTCGAACGGCTTCAAGATCGAGCGCAATTACTTCACGCTCGACGGCAAGCCCGCCGACGTCACCAAGGCCAAGCAGAACGACCGCTTCGCCGTGGTGCTGAAGATCACCGAGGCCAAGCCGGAATACGGACACATCATGGTGGCCGATTATCTGCCGGCCGGGCTCGAGATCGATAACCCGCACCTGGTGTCGTCGGGTGACTCGGGCACGCTGGACTGGATCGAGGACGGCGAGGAGCCGGAGCATACCGAGTTCCGCGACGACCGCTTCACGGCCGCGATTGATCGCGCCAGCAACGACAAGTCGGTGTTCACGGTGGCCTACATCGTGCGCGCGGTATCGCCCGGCAAATACGTGCTGGCGCAGGCCTATGTCGAGGACATGTACAATCCCTCGCGCTACGGCCGCACCGGCACCGGCTCGGTGGAGGTGCGTCCGGCGAAATGAGCGAGACAGCTGCCATAGCGCCGGGTGCGCCTCGCGGAGGGCGCTGGCGGTCGATCAGGAAGGCGGTGGCGATTTCGGTCGTCGCCGGCTTGATCGCGGCCGGCAGCTTCGTCGGCTGGGTTGTCTCGCTCGGACCGTTGCCGCTGGAAGAGGCGCGAAAGGTTTCCACCACGATCGTCGACCGCAACGGCAAGCTGCTGCGCGCCTATGCGATGGCGGACGGCCGCTGGCGGCTGCCGGTCGATGCGAAGACATCAGTCGATCCCGGATATCTCAAGCTGCTGCTGGCGTATGAAGACCGCCGCTTCTGGTCACACAGCGGCGTCGATCCGCTGGCGCTCGGGCGCGCGGCGCTTCAACTCGGCACCCGCGGCCACATCGTCTCGGGCGGCTCGACCATCACGATGCAACTGGCGCGGCTGATGGAGCCGCGGCATGAGCGCTCGGTGTATGCAAAGCTGCGCCAGATGGTGCGCGCGGTTGAGCTCGAGCGGCAATTGAGCAAGGACGAGATCCTCGATCTGTATCTGGCGCTGGCACCGTTCGGCGGCAACCTTGAAGGTATCCGCGCCGCATCCATCGCCTATTTCGGCAAGGAGCCGAAACGGCTCTCGCTTGCCGAAGCCGCATTGCTGGTCGCGCTGCCGCAATCGCCGGAACGCCGCCGGCTCGACCGATATCCGCAAGCTGCGCACGCCGCGCGCGACCGCGTCCTCGCCCGGATGGTCGAGGATGGCGTCGTGTCGAAAGAGGACGCGGCGCAGGCGAGGGCAGTGGCGGTGCCGCGGCTGCGCAAGCCGATGCCAATTCTGGCGCCGCATTCCTCCGATGCCGCAATGGCGACGGTGAAGGATACGCCGCTGATCAAGCTGACGCTGGATTCGAGTTTGCAGAAGACGCTGGAGGCGCTGGCCCGCGACCGCGCCATTGCGCAGGGACCGAACATTTCCGTCGCCATCATCGCGGTCGACAATGAAAGCGGCGACGTCCTGGCCCGCGTCGGCTCATCCGATTATTTCGACGAGCGCCGCGCCGGGCAGGTCGACATGACCCGCGCGGTGCGCTCGCCGGGCTCGACGCTGAAGCCATTTATCTATGGCCTCGCCTTCGAGGACGGCTTCGTGCACCCCGAGAGCCTGATCGACGACCGTCCCATTCGGTTCGGCTCCTACGCGCCGGAAAATTTCGACATGACGTTCCAGGGCACGGTGCCGGTGCGCAAGGCGCTGCAGCTCTCGCTGAACGTGCCGGCGATTGCGCTGCTCGACCGCGTCGGCTCCAGCCGGCTGTCGTCGCGGCTGAAGCAGGCCGGCGGCAATCTGGTGCTGCCGAAGGATGAAGCGCCGGGCCTCGCGATGGGCCTTGGCGGCGTCGGCATCACCTTGCAGGATCTGGCGCAGCTCTATGCCGGGCTGGCGCGGCTTGGCGCGGCGCGGCCGCTGCGCGAGATCATGCTCGCCCAGGAAAAAGATAACGCCGACCGCGAGCCGCTGCGGCTGATGGACCAGGCCGCCGCCTGGCAGGTCGGCAACGTGCTGCTCGGGACGCCGCCGCCGGAAAACGGCGTGCACAACAAAATCGCGTTCAAGACCGGCACCAGTTACGGCTATCGCGATGCATGGTCGGTGGGGTTCGATGGCCGCGTCACGATCGGCGTGTGGGTCGGGCGACCCGACGGTGCGCCGGTGCCGGGCCTGGTCGGCCGCTCCGCCGCCGCGCCAATACTGTTCGACGCGTTTGCACGCACCGGAAAGATCCCGGCGGCGCTGCCCAGGGCGCCAAAGGGAGCGCTGATCGCCAGCAACGCCAAACTGCCGTTGCCGTTGCGGCGCTTCCGTGCCGTTGGCGAACTGATCCAGACCGGCAGCGATCAGATGCCGCGCATTCAGTTTCCGCTGAACGGCTCGCGGATCGACGTCGACCGTTCAGGCGGCGGGCAGGCCGCGCCAATGCCGGTCAAGGTGGCGGGTGGCGTGCTGCCGCTGACCATCATGCTGAACGGTACCTCGGTCGGCGAAATCGACAGCCGGCGCCAGCGGCTGGTTGACCCGCCCGGGCCCGGTTTTGCACGCCTGACTGTGATCGATGCGACCGGGGCGGCCGATACTGTGGTGATCCGGGTACAGTGACGAAAAGCGGCCTGATGACCACAGGTTAGGGGAATTTGTGGTGTTGTTTGCAGTGCGGTTTCATCGTATGCGAACAAGATGGTTGAAACCTTGCAACCCCCACGCTTCGGAGCGGGCCAACAGCCTGTAAAACCTACGCATTCCAGCCGCAGGCTGGCCGCGGCGTTCGATTACGCCACCGCGAGCCACGCTCGTGCCATCGCGTTCCTGGTGCTCTGCGGCATCGTGCTTTTCCTGCCCGGCTTCTTCAATATCCCGGCGATCGACCGTGATGAGGCGAGGTTCGCGCAGGCGACCAAGCAGATGGTCGAAAGCGGCGACTTCGTCGACATCCGCTTCCAGGACGATGTCCGCTACAAGAAGCCGGTCGGCATCTACTGGATGCAGGCCGCCGTGGTCGAAACCGCCTCGTCGCTCGGCCTGCCGCGGGCGCAATTGCGCATCTGGCTCTACCGGATTCCCTCCCTGATCGGCGCCATCGGCGCGGTTCTCCTGACCTACTGGACGGCGCTCGCCTTCGTTACGCGGCAAGGGGCCGCGCTGGCGGCGCTGATGCTGTGCAGTTGCGTCCTGCTCGGCGCCGAAGCCCGGCTCGCCAAAACGGACGCGATGCTGTTGTTGACCGTTGTTGCCGCGATGGGGGCGATGGCGCGGGTCTATCTGTCCTGGCAGCGCGGTGAGGATCCGCTGCATCCGCCCTGGAGCGCGCCCGCGATCTTCTGGACCGCGCTGGCTGGCGGCATCCTGCTCAAGGGTCCGCTGATCCTGATGTTCGTCGGGCTGACCATCCTGGCGCTCGCGATCCTCGACCGTTCGGCGGCATGGCTGTGGCGGCTGCGTCCGGTCTGGGGCCTGATGTGGACGCTGGTGCTGGTGCTGCCATGGTTCGTCGCGATCTTCTGGCGCGCCGGTGAGGCGTTTTTCTCCAATTCGCTCGGCGGCGACATGCTGAGCAAGCTCGGCGCGCAGGAATCCCACGGCGCGCCGCCCGGCCTCTATCTGCTGCTGTTCTGGATCACGTTCTGGCCGGGTGCGGCGCTGGCGGGGATGGCGGCGCCGGCGGTGTGGCGCGCGCGGCGCGAGCCCGGTGCGCAATATCTCCTGGCGTGGCTGGTCCCGTCATGGATCGTGTTCGAACTGGTGCTGACCAAGCTGCCGCATTACGTGCTGCCGCTCTATCCAGCGATTGCGATTCTCACCGCCGGCGCGCTGGAGCGCCGCGTGCTGTCGCGATCCTGGCTGAGGCGCGGTGCGGCCTGGTGGTTCGTCATTCCGGCAGGGGCATCCGTGATCGCCGTCATCGGCGCCATCAAGCTGACGCATTACCCCGCCTTTCCGGCCTGGCCGTTCCTGGCGGCGGCCATGATCGCGGGCCTGATCGCGTGGTGGATGTTCGAGGACAGCCGCGCCGAGCGCTCGCTGTTGAATGCGGTGGTCGCGGCGATGTTTCTGGCAGTCGGAATCTACGGCATCGTCATGCCGTCGCTGACGACATTGTTCCCAAGCGCCGAGATCGCCCGCGCGCTCCGCAACGTGGTCTGCGTCGGGCCGAAAGCCGCCGCGGCGGGCTTTCACGAGCCAAGTCTTGTCTTCATGACCGGCACTAGCACGCTGCTCACCGACGGATCGGGCGCTGCGGATTTCCTCGGGCAGGGCAGCTGCCGGTTCGCGCTGGTGGAATCGCGCACCGAACGCGCCTTCGTCCAGCGCGCCGAAGCGATCGGGCTGCGCTACAACGTGGCGAAGCGGATCGAGGGCTACAACATCTCGCAGGGCAAGGCGGTTTCGATCGCCATCTTCCGCTCGGAAGGTACCGAGTAAGATGGCCGGGAGCCCTGCTGTCATTGAATCCAAAAACTATCTTTCGCGCTTCGGGACGCTGGCGTGGCTATCACTGGCGCAACTGGTGCGCGCGCCGTCGCATTCGCGGCGCGCCGAAGCCGCCCGCCGGGCGGCGCGTCACATCTTGTGGATTTCGGCCGGCCTGGGCGTTGCGATCGTGGTGCTGATGTACGCGCTCGATGCCTGGGAAATCGCCCAGATGCCGAAGCGCGGCACCCCGTCACTGTGGTGGGTTCGCATTCTGACCGATTTCGGCAAGGACGAAAATGTGCTCTCGGTGCTGGCGGTGCTGTTGATCCTGGTGGCGGTGGCTTCACCGGCCTTGCGCGGCATCCAGCGCTCGCTGTTGCTCGGGCTGGGAACGCGGCTGCAGTTCCTGTTCCTGGCGGTAGCCGTGCCCGTGCTCGTCACGGAAATCCTGAAATGGATCGTTGGCCGTGGCCGGCCGTTTGTCGGCGGCGAGGCCAACGCCTTCAACTTTTCGCACTTCGCCGGAAACCCGGCCTACTACAGTTTCCCTTCCGGCCATGCCACCACCGCATTTGCGCTCGCTTTCGCGGTGTCGGCCGTCTGGCCGAAGGCTCGCGTTGCGATGGCCGTCTATGCCCTCATCATCGCGGCGACCCGTCTGGTGCTGGTAGCCCACCACCCCAGTGACGTGGTGGCCGGTGCGCTGGTCGGGATCATCGGTGCGATGTTCGTGCGCTATTGGTTTGCGGCCCGCCGGCTCGGGTTTGCGATCCGCCACGACGGCACCATTGTGTCCCTTGTTGGACCCTCGTCCGGCCGCCTCAAAAGGGTTGCCCGGGGCGCTTCCGCCCCATAAAAGCGGACGCCGCCAACAGCCTGACAGGACCGGTTCCGGCTTCGGGCAAATCCACCCAAGAAAATTCACCCAACAAAATCTACCCAAGACACGAGCGCCGATTTTGCTTTCCTCCGACAAAGATGCGGTTGCCGTTTCCATCGTTGTGCCGGTGCGCAACGAAGCTGACAACGTCGCGCCGTTGATTGCGGAAATCATTGGCGCGCTCGACGGCCGCTGGAACTACGAGATCATCTACGTCAATGACGGTTCGACGGACGCGACCGCCGAGCGGCTGGCGGTCCTGATGAAGCAGCACCCCGGGCTCCGGCAACTGAAACATGCCACGTCATCCGGGCAATCGGCGGCGGTGCGCAGCGGCGTGCGGGCCGCGCGCGGCGCCATCGTCGCGACGCTCGACGGCGACGGCCAGAACAATCCGGTGTTCCTGCCCGATCTGATCGCGGCCGTCGAAAAAGGCAGCGGCCGCATCGGCCTCGCGGCCGGCCAGCGGGTCGGGCGCAAGGACACCGGCTTCAAGAAATTGCAGTCGCGGATCGCCAACAGCGTGCGCAAGGCAATCCTGAGCGATGGCACCCGCGATACCGGCTGCGGCCTGAAGGCATTCCCACGCGAGGTGTTCCTGTCGATGCCTTATTTCGACGGGCTGCACCGCTTTCTGCCGGCGCTGGTGCGCCGCGAAGGTTTTGACATCGCCTATGTCGACGTGATCGATCGCCCACGCCATTCCGGCGTGTCCAATTACGGCTTCTTTGACCGGCTATGGATCGGGATCATGGATCTCGCCGGCGTGTGGTGGCTGATCCGCCGCAAGAAGTCCACGCCCGTTGCGACCGAGGTTCTCTGATGCTGATTCAATACGGCGCTGCGCTTGGCGACTATCTCTACGACGTCTTCGTCGCCAAGTTCGATTTCTGGCTGGCCTTCGGGCTGGTCGCCCAATTGTTTTTCACCGCGCGCTTTCTGGTGCAGTGGATTTCGAGCGAACGCGCCGGCCGAAGCGTGATCCCGATCGCGTTCTGGTTCTTCTCGATGGGCGGCGGGCTGATGACGCTGGTCTACGGCATCGCCAAGCGCGAGCCCGTGATTATCCTCGGCCAGTCGCTCGCCACGATCATCTACATCAGGAATATCATGCTGATCGTCAGGCATCGCGGCAAGGCCTCGAAGACGCTGGATCGCTGATTACGGGCGGCCGGGCACCGGTGCCGCCAGCGTCGGCAATTCGGTTTCGGTCTTGCGATAGGCGGCCAGTTCGCCGGCGGCATCCAGCACAGGGTAGGCGACCGAGCAGATGTGCGAGTGGATGCGCCTGAGGTCGCGCAGCACATCGAGATGAAGCGAGGTGGTCTCGATGGTTTCTGGCCGGCCTTCGCGCAGGCGGTCGAGATGCCGTTCGGTCGCGGCCAGCTCGGCGTTGCGCAGGGCGGCCTTCTCGGCCAGCAGCTTTCGCGCCTCGTTGACGTCTCCGGACATGAAGATGCCGAACGCGATCCGAAGCGAATCCATGGTGCGCTTGTGGAACGCAGACAGCTCCTCGGCGCCCTCGGCCGAAAACTGGAACCGGCGCTTGATCTTCTTGGTTGCGAGCTCGCTCAAATTCTTGTCGATGATGTCGCCGATATGCTCGAGGTTGATGGCGAAGGAGACGATCTCCATCGCCCGCTGTCCCTCGCGCTCGTCGAGACTGCCGCGGGTGAGCTTTGTGACGTAGAGCTTGATCGCCTCATCGAGGCTGTCGACGCTGTTGTCCATCTGCGAGACCTGGTCGACCAGCGCCCGGTCGTTGGTCATCATCGCCGCCATCACCTTGCGCAGCATGATTTCGACGTGATCGCCCATATGCAGGGTCTCGCGGGCGGCATCGGCCAAAGCGAGCGAAGGCGTCTCCAGCGCGCTCTCGTCGAGATAGCGCGGCCCTGACGCATCGGCCTCCTTGACGCGCTCGGGCAGCAACCTCTTCAAAAGCTGCGCCATGCCGTCGAGCAGGCCGATGAAGAGAGCTGCGGTCACGACGTTGAAGGCGATGTGGAACAGGGCGGTCGCCTTGGCGAGATCCGGCTGCCACGAGATCAGCAGGTCCGCGATCGGCTGCAGGAACGGCACCACCAGCAGGATGCCGGCAAGCCGGTTGACGAGGTTGCCCAGCGGCAGGCGATAGCTCGCGGGGTTGTCGCGGCGGGCGCCCTCGACGATCGGATTGATGGCGCTGCCGAGATTGGCGCCGAGCACGAGCGCCAGCGCCGCGTAGGGCGTGATGAAATGCGCATAGGCCAGCGACATCACCAGCAGCACGCTGGCGACGCTGGAATGCACCAGCCAGGTCACGATCGCGGCGAACAGGATACAGAGCACGGGATCGCCGGTGATGGCGTTCATGAACACGCGCACGCCCGGAGCGTTCTCCGCAGGCGCCAGCGTAGTGAGCAGGATATGCAGCGCCAGCAGCATCAGGCCGAGCCCGATAAAGACACGGCCGATGTCCTTGATGCGCGAGCGCGGCCCGCTGCGGAAGGCGACCAGGCCGAGGATGAACAGCACCGGCGCCACGGCTGATATGTTGAACGACAGGACCTGCACGATCAGCGTGGTGCCGACATTGGCGCCGAGCATGATGGCGAGCGCGGACACCAGGCTGACGAGGCCTTCCGACGTAAAGGAACTGGTGATCAGCGCGGTTGCGGTGCTGCTTTGGAGCAGGGCGGTCAGACCAAGGCCGGCACCAAAAGCGGTGAAGCGGTTGCTCAGGGCCTTCGCCAGCAACAGGCGCAGGTCCGCCCCGAACGCGCGCAGGATCCCGCTGTGGACCATATGCAGGCCCCACAGCAGCAACGCGACACCGCCCATCAGGTCGAGAAGAACCAGACTTCCCATGCGCTTTTTGTTTCCGCCAAATCGAGTCGAAGGGTCAGGCTATCGTCTAACGAGGGGGGATCAACCCTTTAATTTGCCGAAAATTGCGACGCGAAGCGCCGCCGGCAGGCGGGGTGTCGGCCACTCGAGAACCTCGGCCTTCAGCCAGGCGGCAGGTTCGGTAAACGGAGTTCGAATACAACCGTTACATTGCGAGCCGCCGCGATAGGCCAATTCCAACAATTCTTCGGTAAAGCTGATCCACCATCGGGTGAATAACATCGAGCAGGGTCAGGGATCGACATGTATGCGAATCGCCGTAGCAGCGAACGTCGGGCGTGCAGAAGCTTTGCAAAAATACAGTTCGCAACCGGCGGATTGCCGCGCGATTGCATGATTTCCGACATGTCGGATGGCGGCGTGAAGATCATCGCCGAATATCCCGAAATTCCTTCCGAATTTACGGTGATCTTCTCGGAGGGCAGGCCGCGTCAGTGTCGGCTGGCCTGGCGAATCGGCTGCGAGCTCGGTGCGCAATTCCTCGACTAGGCGCTCGGTTGCGCCGCTACGGGACGGCTCGGGCTGGATGCAGGCGCCCGGCCGGCGCGTAGCGGGCTGCAAAGGTCACCGATTACCGCAAAGGTGAGCGAACTTAACCTGAACTTAGGGTTAAGCTGTGAGTGTTTCTGGACAGTTCCCGCCGTGAGTCCAGCTACAATGCGACAGAAGTTGCTCAATCCATCCCGCCTTGCGCGACTTCTTGCGTGCACATCGACCCTGATCCTGGCGTTGGGGCTTGGCAGCT
>Ga0268266_10007118_pt1 | contig 10145 bp, 11 predicted proteins | sample KBSS13metaG_FD_190356 | JGI IMG/M metagenome (GOLD analysis project Ga0268266, IMG submission 190356) | Switchgrass rhizosphere microbial communities from Kellogg Biological Station, Michigan, USA - KBS S1-3 metaG (SPAdes) (version 2) | ecosystem: Host-associated > Plants > Roots > Rhizosphere... | reverse complement strand
CACCCGCCCGCCTGACCGGAATCTGACACCGTGGGATCCGATCCCACGCCTCCCGGTTGACCGCTTCCCCGGGAGGAACCCATGACCGCTGCCCACCTCGACCGTTCGTTCGTCGCCACCGGCGGCGCCGCCGACGTCCTCGCCGCCGCGCTCGGCGCGGGCGCACCCCGCGACGCGGCCCGGCGGCTGCGCGACCTCGCACCCGCCCTCGACCTCGCCGAGGCCCGCGCGGCCTCGCGGCGCGAGGGCCGGGGAGTCGTGGTCGCCACCCGGGACGACGCCGCGCTGGCCGTGCGGTGGTTCGCGCCCGGCGTGGCGACCGTCGTGCACGACCACGGCTCGTGGGGCGCGGCCGTGGTCGTCGACGGCGGCGACCGGTACGAGCGCTTCACCGTCGTGGACGGTCGCGCCGTGCTCGACACCACCTTCTGGCTGGAGCCCGGCGACGCGGTGTGGTGGCTCGACCCGCCCGGCGACGTCCACCGCCAACAGGCCGCCGAGGGCGGAGCCACCGAGCTGGTGCTCGTCGCGGCGCCCCGCCGGACGGCCGCGGAGCTCGTCGCGGTCGACGTGCCCCGCCCCCTGGCCGAGGCGATGCTCGCCGCGTATCGCGGACGGCGTTTCGCCCCGCTGCGGGAGCACTACGCCGAGGACGTGCTCGTCGACGTCAACGTGCCGTCCTGGCGCTTCCAGGTCGTCGGGCGCTCCGCGCTCGAGGAGCTGTTCGACCGCGACGAGCTGGGCCTGCCCGAGCTCCGGCTGCGCGCGTTCCGGGCCGTGCCGACCGTCGACGGGTGTCTCGTCGAGGTCGAGGTCCGCGCCCGCCGCGGCGCCGAGACCGTGCAGTGGCGCGACATCCACGTGCTGCACGTGCGGGACGGGAAGGTGGCCGAGCACGTCACCTACTGCACCGGGCACTGGGACGCCGCCGCGATCGCCGGGCAGGACGCCGAGGCGCCGATGGTGCGGCCGTGAACGACCTGCTGGGACGCGTCACCGATCGGGTTCCGATCGACGGCCACGACGGCCGCTCCGGCGCCCACCTGGAGCGTGGCGTGCTCGACGGCCGTCGGGTCGTCGTCAAGACCGTCGACCCCGATACGGACCTCTCCCTGCTGCTCGGCGGCGACCCGAGCGGGCGCGAACGGCGCTTGTGGGCCGACGGCGTGCTCGACCGCCTGCCCAAGGGCACCGGCCACGCGCTGGTCGCCGCGGGCTGGACCGGGGGCAGGTTGGTGACCGTGATGCGCGACCTCGGCGCCGCCGTGCTGTCCTGGGACCGGCGCATCACCCCCGCCGAGCTGCGCAGGCTGTTCGACGGCCTCGCGGCCGTCCACGGCGCGTTCGCGGAGCGGCCACCGGCGGGCTTGTGCGACCTGGCGACCCGGCTCACCCTCTTCGCCCCCGACGACCTGGCGCCGCTCGCCGAGCGCTTCGCCCTGATCGCCGCCGTGCGGCGCGGGTGGGAGTGCTTCGCCGAGCTCGTCCCCGCCGCGGTCGCCGACGCGGTCTTCGACACCCTCCGCGAGCCGGCGGGGCTCGTCGCGACGCTCGGCGGCGCGCCGTCGACCCTCTGCCACGGCGACGCCTGGCTGGTGAACATCGCCTTGACCGACGATGCGGTGGTCCTGCTCGACTGGGCGCTCGCGACGGCGGGCCCGGCGTCGCTGGACCTCGTCGCGTTCACCGTCGGCTGTGCGTCCCACGTGGACCTGCCGCGGGCGGCGGTCCTCGCCGCGGCGCGGGAAGCCTGCCGCCCGCTCGTCGACGACACCGTCTGGGGCGCCACGGTGTTCTGGGCGCTGTGCGAGCTGGGCTGGAACAAGGCCCTCGACGCCGCCACGCACGCCGACCCGGCCCAGCGGGCCGCGGCCGCCGCCGAGCTGGCGTGGTGGGTCGAGCAGGCCGACGCCGCATTGTCGCGCAACGGCCACCCGGCGGCCCGCACCGGCGTGTTCTGCTCCTACCACCCCGAGCCCACCGAGTAGGCCGGATACGCTGCGGCCGTGCGGGTTCTGGTGACCGGTGGGGCGGGCTTCATCGGCTCGCACGTCGCCGACCGGCTCGCGGCCGAAGGCCACGAGCCCGTCGTGCTGGACGCGTTGATCCCGCAGGCGCACGGTGGTGAGAAGCCACCGTGGGTGGGGGAGTTGCTCCACGCCGACGTCCGCGACCCGGACGCGTTGCGGGCGGCGCTGCGCGGGATCGACGCCGTGTGCCACCAGGCCGCGATGGTGGGCCATGGCGTCGACGCCCGCGACGCGCCCGCCTACGCCGCCCACAACGACCTCGGCACCGCCGTGCTGCTCGCCGCCATGTACGAGGCGGGTGTCTTCCGGCTCGTGCTGGCCGGGTCGATGGTCGTCTACGGGGAGGGCCGCTACACCTGCGGCGAGCACGGCGTCGTCCGGCCGGGCCCGCGCGCCCCCGAGGCCATCGCCGCCGGGCGCTTCGAACCGCCCTGCCCGGTGTGCGGCCGCGACCTCGTGCCCGGCCTCGTGCCCGAGGACGCGCCGCTCGACCCGCGCAGCACCTACGCCGCCACCAAGCTCGCCCAGGAGCACCTGGCGGGCGCGTGGGCGCGCCAGACCGGGGGAGCGGTCTGGTCGCTGCGCTACCACAACGTGTACGGCGCGCGGATGCCGCGCGACACCCCCTACTCCGGGGTGGCGTCGGTGTTCCGGTCGGCGCTGGAACGCGGCGAAGCGCCGCGCGTCATGGAGGACGGTCGGCAGCGCCGCGACTTCGTGCACGTCGGCGACGTCGCCGCGGCCAACGTCCGCGCCATCGAGACCCGTCGCATCGGCTTCACGGCCGTGAACGTCTGTTCGGGCGAGCCGCACACCGTCGGCGACCTGGCCACCGAGCTGGCCCGGGCGATGCGCGGTCCCGAGCCGGTCGTCATCGGCGGCGCCCGGGCGGGCGACGTGCGGCACGTGGTGGCCGACCCGGCCCTGGCGACGGCGTTGCTCGGGTTCACCGCCCGCGTCGGGTTCGCCGAGGGGGTGCGCGCGTTCGCGACCGATCAGCTGCGCGCCCCCGCCGCCACCGAACCGTAAGGGTCGGCGGGACCTCGCCGGGCCCATGCTCGACGGGTGGACGTCGAGATCGTGCTCCCCTGCCTGGACGAGGCCGCGGCGCTGCCCGCGGTGCTCGCGGCGCTGCCGGACTGGCCGGTGCTCGTCGTGGACAACGGCTCCACCGACGACACGGCCGCGGTCGCCCGCGCGTGGGGCGCCCGCGTGGTGGTGGAGCCGCGGCGCGGCTACGGCGCCGCCGTCCACACCGGACTGTGGCACGCCCGCGCCGACCTGGTGGCCGTGCTGGACGGCGACGGCTCCCTCGACGCCGCGGCCCTGCCCGTCCTCGCCGACGCCGTGCGCTCCGGCCGGGCGGATCTCGCCGTCGGCCGCCGGGTGGCGACCGGGTCCGGGGTGTGGCCCTGGCACGCCCGCGCCGGGAACGCGGTGGTCGCGGCCCTGCTGCGGAGCCGGGGCGTGCCCGTGCACGACATCGCTCCGATCCGCGTCGGCCGCCGGGACGCCCTGTTGACCCTGGGCGTCGCCGACCGCGCGTTCGGCTATCCGCTGGAGCTGCTGATGCGCGCGGGGCGGGCGGGCTGGCGGATCGAGGAGGTGCCGGTGCGCTACAGCCGCCGGGCAGGCGGCCGGTCCAAGGTCTCCGGCTCGGTGGTCGGCACGGCCCGGGCCGTGCGCGACATGGGTGCGCTGCTGCTCACCACACGGTGAGCAGCAGGTGGTTCACCAGCAGCGCCAGGACGGCCTGCGCGGCGAGCCACCGTCGCGGGCGGGGGAGCTCCGCGCACGCCAGGCAGGTCCACACGGCGAACGGCAGCCAGATCCGCTCGACCTCGGCCTTCGACATGCCGGACAGGTCGGCCAGCAGCATCGCCGCGACCGCGGCGACGACGACCAGGTACGGACCGACCGGGCGGGTCACGACGCGGCGCAGGCCCGCGATCCCCGCGGGTCCGATAGCGAACGCCACCGCGGCCAGGTTCGCCCACACGAAGTAGGAGTACGGCCGGGCCGCCGCGATGCTGGCCGCGTAGATCACGCGGACCTTGGCGTAGCCGTCGAGCCAGGAGAACCCGGCCAGCGTGAACGCGGCCACCACCGCCGCCGCGCCCGCCGCGGCGAACCCGAGCGCGCGCCACCGGGCCCGATCGATGCCCAGGCCCCATCGGCCATCCGGCCCGCGTCGCGAACCCGCCGTGGCGACGCGGAGCCGCCGACCTGCACTCGGGCGCACGAGCACCGCGGCCGCGAGCAGGCCGCCGAGCACGAGGCCGTACGACAGGTACACCGTCCCGCCGAGCAGGAGCCCCGCCGTCGCCGCGGCGACCCCGGACCGCAGGCCGGTCCGCGCCACCGCGATCGCGAGCAAGGCGATGCCCCACGCCAGCACCCCGGCGAAGAGGCCGTCCGCGGACACCCCGACCCACACGGCGCCCGGGAACAGCACCGCGAACGGCGCCGCGCGGCGGGCCACCTGCTCGTCGCCCATCGCCCGCGCCGTGACGAGTACGGCCGCCGCGGCCGACGCGCCGACCGCGATCACCAACAGCCCGGCCGCTCCGCCGCCGCCCAGCCCGATCCGGTCGAGCACCACGAAGACCAGGAACGCGCCGGGCGGGTGGGCCCCGACGTGCGTCGTCCAGAACCACGTCTGGTCGGGGTCGACGGCCGAGGTGAGGATGTGTCCGGCGAACTCCCGCACCAGCACGGGCAGCGCGGGCGCGCCGGGCACGTCGTGCAGGTACTCGTCGGCCGAGGTGAGGCGGTCGACCACGCCGCGCTGCCACCCGTCGACCAGCGCCAGCGCGAGCGTCCACAAAGCCGCGGCGACGCCGGTCAGCGCGGGCAGCGCCCGCCACGGCAGGCGTTCGGCCCACGCCGGGCCGCGTGCCACCACGACCACCGCGACGACGACGGCCACCGGCGTGCCCTGCCCGACGTGGGGCAGCCACCGCGCCAGCAGCGGCGGGAACGGCAGGTACAGGGTCGCGCCGTCCGCGAGGAGGCGCCGACCGACCGCCGTGGCCGCGATCACGAGCGCACCCGCGGCCGCGACGACGACGAGATCAGCCCACCACGATCGCCGGAACCGGCGGATCCCGCCCACCGGCGAACGGTACGACCCGGTTCCGGTGATCACGCCCGCAACCGGCGCAGCCCGACGCGGGCGCCGAAGACCACCGCGGACGCGCCGAACAGCACTGCGCACAGCACCAGCCACCGTCCCAGGTAGGGCTCCTGGTCCAGACCCGTGGCCGCCAGGTGCGTGACCTCGCCCTGCCGCACGATGCCGGGCCAGAACATCAGCAGCGCGAGCCCGGCGCCCAGGGCGGGCACGCGCAGGTAGTTCACCTTCGGCCCGGGCAGCACCGCCGTGAGCAGCCGGTCGGCACCGGCATAGAGCGGGAAGATCACGAGGTCGTGCACGACGGCCGCGGCCGCGAACCAGACCAGCATCCGCAGCAGCGCCGGGTCGCCGAGCAGGAAGAAGGCGGCGTACGCGGCGAGCGCGAGGCACGCCACCAGCGTCGCGAGCTGGGCGGGGGCGGCGCCGACGCGCTGGGCCAACGTCACCATCACGCGTCCCGGAAGGTGATCGAGCGGACCCACTTCGTGCAGTGCACGCCGGGCAGCGCGGGCACGATCACGCGGGCCGGGTAACCGTGGTCGGGGCTCAGGTCGGCCCCGTTCACCTGCAGCGCGAGCAGCGCGTCCGGGTCGAGCACCTGGCCCGCCGAGAGCGTCGCCCGCCCGAAGGGGCCCGCGTCGAGCGACTCGACGAACGCCGAGCCCGGCGACGGCACCCCGGCCAGCGCCGCGAGGTCGCGCAGCCGCACCCCGGTCCAGTCCTGCACGGTCGACCAACCCTCCACGCACGCGATCGGCAGCCGTGCGGTGTGCTGGGGGAGCCGCAGGAGATCGACGCGGCTGAAGCTCCGGTCGCCGAGCGCCAGGCGCCATGCCGCGCCGGTGGCGGTCGGCTCGATGGCCGCGGCGGCCGCCGTCCGGTTGATCGGGAAGTCCTCGCGACCGCGGGGCAGCAGCACCGCGAGGTCGCGCAGCGGGCCACCGAGCGTCTGCCCGGCGGTGATCGTCGCGACGAACAGCGCACCGCCCCCGACCAGCGCCAACGCCCCGCGCCTGCTCATCGTCGGTGGTGCGGGATCGGTGGCCACCAGGCCGTCGTCGACGGGTTCCGGCGCGGTGGTCGGCACCCGCAGCTCGGCGCGCAGCGACCGCGTCCGCAACGCCCGCCGCGCCACGGGCAGTTTCAGCACGACGTGCGCGACGAGGCCCGCGATGAACACCCACGCCCCGATGTAGTGCGCGGTGTAGAAGCTGAAGCCGAACGCGTAGTCGTACTGGATGTTCATCAGCCCGGTGACGATCTCGAACAGGATCCCGCCGACGAGCATCAGCAGCGTCGCGCGCTCCAACGCGTGCGCGGGCGACTTCACCGGCGGCCAGGCGAACAGGCGCGGGATCACCGACCACAGCTTGGCCAGCACCACGGGCACGAGGACGAGCCCCAGGCCGACGTGCACGCCCTGGGTCAGCCGGAAGAGCCACGACGGCCGGGTCGGCCAGTCGATCGCGGGCAGGTGCAGGAGCCCGACGTCACCGGGGATCGACTGACCCGGTCCGTAGGCGACGTAGTCGAGCAGGCCGGTGACGATCACCAACGGCAGCGCGGCGAGCAGCGCGACGCCGAGCACGGAGGTGAGCCACGGCCCGCGTAACGGGCTGCGGAACTTCATGCACAGAGACGTTAGGAGCGAACGACGGTAGCGGAGGGCAATCGGCGTGACCGGTAAGAAAGCTCTAAGACCCTGGAGCACCAGGAGAACTAGCCTGACTGGCGTGACACCCCGGGTGCTGGTCGTCGAGGACGACCCGACCGTTCGCGAGATCACCCGCCGCTACCTCGGCGACGCGGGATACGTGGTCGACGAGGCGGCCGACGGCCCGGCGGGCCTGCGCTCCGCCCGCACCGACCCGCCGGACGCCGTCGTGCTCGACGTGATGTTGCCCGGCCTCTCCGGCCTGGAGGTGTGCCGGGCGCTGCGCGACCTCCACCCGGCGCTGCCGATCGTGATGCTGTCCGCGCTCGGCAACGAGGGCGACCGCGTGGCGGGCCTGGAGTTCGGGGCCGACGACTACGTCACGAAGCCGTTCAGCGCCCGCGAGCTGGTGCTGCGGGTCGCCGCGGTCCTGCGTCGGGCGGGCGCGGCGGCCCCGATGCAGGCGGCGCCGCTCGTCGACGGCGACCTCGTCGTCGACCCGTCCGCCCGGACGGCGCGGCGTGGCGACGCCGACCTCCCGCTCACCGGGCGGGAGTTCGACCTGCTCGCCTTCCTGCTCGCCCACCCCGGCCGCGCCTACAACCGTGCCGAGCTGCTGGCCGAGGTGTGGGGGTGGGAGTTCGGCGACCAGTCCACCGTCACCGTCCACGTGCGCAGGCTGCGCGAGAAGATCGAGCAGGACCCCACGCACCCGCGGCGGATCGCCACGGTCTGGGGCACCGGCTACCGGTACGACCCGTGGGTGCCCGAGATGATCCCCGAAATGATCACCCGATGATCGACGGGCTGTTGGAGGCGGCGCCGCTGGCGCTCTTGTTCTCCCTGCCCGTCGCCGTGGTGGGCGGCGTGGTGCTGCTGCGGATCCGACGGCGTTCGCTCACCGCCACGATGGTGGCGCTCGTGCTCGTGCCGCTCGCCGCCGCGCTGGTCGGGGTGCTCGGCGTGAGCGGGTTCATGTACACGCCCCAGCTCGCCGACACCGTCGTGGTGTGCCTGGTCGTCGCCGCGGTCACCGTGCCCGCCGGGCTCCTGCTCGGCCGCCGCGTGGCGCGCGAGGCGATGTGGCAGCGCGAGGCCGCGGAGGCCGAGCGGCGCTCGGAGGAGTCGCGGCGCAGGCTCGTCGCGGGCATGAGCCACGACCTGCGCTCGCCGCTGGCGGGGATCTGCGGGATGGCCGACGCGCTGGTCGACGGGGTGGTGCGCGAACCGGCCGAGGTCCGCGACTACCTCGGCCGGATCCGCCGGGAGGCGAGCCGCATGACCGCGATGGTCGAGGACCTCTTCCAGCTCTCCCGGGCCACCTCGGGCACGCTGCAGCTCACCCTGGAGCCGCTGGCGTTGGCCGAGGCCGCCTCCGACGCCGTCGCCGCCGAGTCACAGCCCGACGTCACGGTGGTGGCGGAGGTCCCCGAGAAGTGGCCGACCGTGCTGGGCAGCGACACCGACCTCACCCGCGTACTGCGCAACGTGCTCGCCAACGCCGTGCGGCACACCCCGGCGGGCGGCACCGTCCGCCTGTCCGCGGGCGCGCGGGGTGGGGAGGCGTGGCTGCACGTCGACGACGGCTGCGGCGGCGTCCCCGAGGCCGATCTGCCGTTCCTCTTCGACGTCGGCTACCGCGGCAGCGGCGCGCGCACGCCCTCCGAGCACAGCGGGGCGGGCCTCGGCCTGTCGATCGCGCACGGCCTGATGGCCGCCCAGGGCGGCGGGATCTCCCTGGTCAACCACGGCGAGGGCTGCCGGGTGGAGATCACGCTCGCCGTCGCAGCACCCGTCGCCCGCGTGACCACCTGACCTCACCGGCGCAACGCGACGAAGGCCCGCGGACCCGGCCGTTCGGCGACCACGGCGAGGCCCAGCGGCGGCGCGAGCCTGCGCAGCGCGTCCGTGCCCACCCGCGCCCAGGGGATCGACGGTCCCGTCCCCCGCTCGGTGCGCACCCGGACCGAACCCCGCCAGTGCCGCGCGGCCTCGGGATCGGTCTCCACGAGCACCGTCCCGCCGACTGCGAGCAGCCCGGCGGCCCGCTCCAGCAGCCGCAGCGGGTCCCCACCGATCCCGATGTTCCCGTCCGCGAGCAGCACGTGCGACCACCGGCCCTCGCCGGGGACGCGGGCGAACACGTCGCGGCGCAGCATCACCACGCCGCGCGCCCGGCACTGCTCCTGCGCGACGGGGGAGTGGTCCACGCCCAACGCCTGCACGCCGCGACGCGCCAGAGCCGCCAGGAGCCGTCCGGGGCCGCAGCCCAGGTCGACGGTCGGACCGGTGCAGCGGTCGAGCAGCCAGGCGTCGTCGGCGTCGGCGGGCTCGCTCCAGCGCCGCACGGGCAGGACGGCCTGGCCGCCGTCGCTGTCCAGCAACGTCGCGTCCGAGGCGGCCAGCGCGGCGTCGAACGCGGGGCCGTCGACCGGCAGCGCCTGCCCCGTCATGCGCCCACGGCCACGAGCAGCGTCGCGAACCGCGAGCCCGGGCAGGCGCGCGCCACGGCGTGGGCGTCGACCATGGTGTCCACGTCGGTCAGCTCCGGCATCGCCGCCACCCGCAGCCCGGCCGCTTCCAGCGCGGCGAGCGTGCGGGCGCCCGTGTCGGAGCGCGAGGCCGGAACGTGCCGCACCAGCTCGGCGTCGTGCGGGTTGCGCAGCGCCAGCGCCCACCAGCCGCCGTCCACGGCCGGTCCGAGCAGCGCGTCCGGGCCGTCCGGATCGGACACCGCATCGAGGCAACCGCCGAGGACGGCCGGGTCGAGCTGGGGGGTGTCCATGCCGATCAGCACGGTGCACGCGCCCGGCGCGAGCCGGGCCACGTCGGCGTGGGCGCCCGCGATCCGCTCGCCCAACTCGCCGCCGCGCTGCGCGATGACCGTCGCCCCCTCCAGAGCGGCGGCCAGCGCCGGGTCGGGCTCGCCGTCGAGCGCGACGACGACCTGCGCGGCGGGCACCCGGAGCGCCGCCGCCAAGGTGTCGCCCAGCGCGGCGGCGGCCAGGCCCGCCGCCTGCTCCGGTGTCGCGGGAGGGCACAGCCGGGTCTTCACCCGGCCCGGCACCGGCGCCTTCGCCAGCACGATCAGTACGCGTTCCACACCTCGATCATCGGCAGGTCGCCGGTTCGACGGCAGTGCTTCGCGCCTTACCGATCCATGACGGCCTCAGCGCCTGCCCGGGCAGGCAGCGCCGCTAGGTCAACCCGAGCTCGCGGCCCCGGCGGACGGCCTCGGGTCGGGTCGACACGTCGAGCTTCCGGAAGATGCCGCGCGTGTGGGTCTTGACCGTGTTGAACGAGACGAAGAGGCGGGCGGCGATCT
>Ga0268266_10007117_pt1 | contig 10147 bp, 13 predicted proteins | sample KBSS13metaG_FD_190356 | JGI IMG/M metagenome (GOLD analysis project Ga0268266, IMG submission 190356) | Switchgrass rhizosphere microbial communities from Kellogg Biological Station, Michigan, USA - KBS S1-3 metaG (SPAdes) (version 2) | ecosystem: Host-associated > Plants > Roots > Rhizosphere... | reverse complement strand
CGTTATGACGCGCCGACACTGGAAAAGTGGGGCCTGATCAATCTCGCGGTTCCCGAGGAATCGCTGGAGAAGGCGACCATGGCGATTGCCGAGGAATTCGCGCAAGGTCCGACGGTTGCGCATGCCGCGACCAAGGAACTGGCCTACATGGCCGTCAATGACGGCGTGGCCGCTGCCGACGAGGCGATGGCAAGGGTACAGGCGCCGATCTGGGCGTCGGAAGACCTCAAGGCCGGCCTTGCCTCATTTCGAAAGAACGGCCCCGGCCTTGCCAAGTTCGCGGGGCGCTGATCATGGCCGGTCCTCTCAGCGGAATTCGCGTCGTCGACTTTTCCCGCGTGCTCGCCGGTCCGCTCTGCGCGCGTACATTGCAGGATCTCGGCGCCGAGGTCATCAAGATCGAGCCGCCGAGCCCGGATGTGTCGCGCTTTGCGTTTCCGTCCACGGACGGCATGTCGGGTTACTATGCGCAGCAAAACGCCGGCAAGCGCAATGTCAGCATCAATCTGAATGTTCCCGGCGCCTACGAACTGGCGCTGAGGCTATGCGACACCGCCGACATCGTGGTGGAGAATTTTCGCGCGGGCACGCTCGGCTTCTTCGGCCTTGATTATGAGACGCTGTCGAAGCGCAATCCGCGACTGATCTACGCGTCGATCACCGGTTACGGGCAGGGCGGTCCGTGGCGCAGCCGGATGGCCTACGCGCCGACCGTGCAGGCGGAGGCTGGCTTCACCGAAAACAGCGTGCGGCACTATGGCGAGGCCTTGAAGGAACCGCGCACCGACAGCCTGTCGCATGCCGACGTCTATGCCGGATTGCAGGCGGCGATCGCGATCCTCGCCGCGCTGAACAGCCGACAGGCAACGGGGCAGGGCCAGTATATCGACGTCGCGATGGCCGCGACCTTGCTCGCGGTCAACGAACGCGCCCATGTCGATCTGTCTGATGACGATATCGGCGCGGAGCCTGCGGTCCTTGGCGCCACCGATTGCGCCTTCTTCACCGGTCCGCAGGGAGAGCATTTCACGGTCGCCACCAGCATCATCGGCAGCCGGACGTTTCCGTCCTGGCTGCGCGCGATGCGGCGGTCCGATCTGATGGACGACCCGCGGTTTTCGAGTGCGGCGGCGCGGCGGCTGAACTTCGGCGCGTTGCACCAGATCATTCAGTCCTGGATGTTGACCTTCCCCGATATGGCGACGCTCGATGCACAGTTCGACGAGGCCAAGATCGCGATGGGTGAGATCCGCTCGATCAAGGAACTCACGAAGTCGGACTGGAGCGATTACTGGGGTGCGGTCCAGCTGGTTTCGGATCGCAACGGGGGCGAATACAAATTGCCCGGCCGTCCCTGGCATTTTTCCAAGGATGACCTGACCCCGATCGGGACGCCGGCTTTCCAGGGTGAGCACAACAGGGAGGTGTTTGCCGAACTCGGTGTCAGTGAGGCGGAATTGCAAAGGTTTTCGGATACGGGCGTGCTCGTTACACACCGTCGTGTGCTGACGCCGGAAGTTGCGGCCGAGTCACCGGCGCCGGCGGGACAGGCGGCCTGAGCGAAGGGACGCTCAGGCTATGGCGAGGGGATTTCGACGTCGAAAAGAGAGCGGAGGAAAGTGGGGATCTCCTGCTATAAATGGCCGGGAATCAGAGGCAATCGTCGGCGAGACACCACTTGAAGCGTTCTTTCAACAAGGAATGTTCCATCTCCCGGGCCATGGAGGTGGTTGGCGACCGCTGGTCGATCCTCCTCCTCAGGGAAGCCTATTATGGCACCCGGCGGTTTGACGAATTTCAGTATTATCTTGGCGTCGCGCCGAACATCCTCAGCGCGCGGCTGAAGAAGTTCGTCGAACTAGGCATGATGACGCGCCTGCCGTTGCCCGAGCATGGCGGTCGCTACGAATATGTATTGACCGAAAAGGGCCGCGATTTCTTCCCGACATACCTGGCGTTGAAGAAGTGGGGAGACGACTGGCTTGCGGAGCCCGAAGGACCGCAGGTTGTTTTCAGGGATCGCACCAGCGGCCGACCGATCGAGTATCCAACCCTGATGTCGAGGCCTGGCAAGCCGCTGGAGCTCGAGGACATTGAGATTGTTCCGGGCTCGGGGGCCGTGCCCTTCAATCGAAAGCGTTTTGGTTCGCAACCGCCGGCCGCGAAGGCAAAGCCAAAGGGTAGCAAGCGAGTTGTGCGAAAATCCGTCACCTAGCGGATCATGCCGGCCCGGCGAAGCCCTTCGAGTGGACCAATGGCTGCGTGAATTCATTATGGACGTCCGCCACGTGCATCACCTCGACACAGTCGGCATTCAAGCGCTCATTGTCGACCAGCCGTTCCGCCAGCACCAGCGCCTGAGATAGCCCCTCCGACTGGACGTCGACCTGGCGCTGGAGGCACTTGAAATTGTGGCCGTCCGAATTCAGGAGATCCTTGTAGAAGGAGACGCGATAGCTGTTCATTTTGCCCTCTGTCTTTCACGCCGCTGCGCATTTCATGCTCAGGCATCCATGTCGGTCAGCCGCTGGCGATTGCGCAGTACGATTTGACGGGCGCTCGAGAAGACCAGGATGCCCTGGTCGCTGAGCTGCGAGAGCGTCCGCGATACGGTCTCCAGCGTCAGGCCGAGATAGTCGCCGATGTCGCGGCGGCACATCGGCAGTGCCATCATGCCGGCCCTGGCGAGCCGGCGGTCCATTTCCAGCAGGAACGCGGCAACCTTCTCGATTGCGGTCTTGCGTCCGAGCAACAGCATATGATCTTCGGCGTGCCGGAGGCCGCTCGCGGTCATGGTCCAGAGATTGTGGGCGACCTCGACGTTCGATCCGGCGGCGGCTTCAAGGCTGCGGCGCTTGACCAGGCGGACCGTGGTGTCCGCGATCGCTTCCGCTGTCAGGCGATGGGTGGCACCGGCATCGAGACCGAATACGTCGCCCGGCAGATGGAACGCGCCGATCTGGCGACGGCCATCGTTGAGTAGCTTGTAGGTACGAACTGCACCGCGGACCACCTGGTAGACGTATTCGGACGACTCGCCTTCGCCGTAGATTTCCTCGTCCTTCCGGTAGGAAAATTCGGTGGCGATGATGCCTGCACAACTGGCGATCAGGCCGAACTGGTCGATGGCCGGGGCAGTCGGGGTGCGCGAGGCGATGAAAGCCTTGCCTGCAGTTGCTGCCTGGGGGGTGATCGTCTGGGTGAGCATTTTGCCATCTCCTCGATGCGGGATGGCCTTTTGTACGGGGCGTTCCTGTTCCCGGATATTTCGGGCGATATCCTAAGGGCATGCCCTTACGGGGTTTTACGGAGGCGACTGGGCCTGCGTTCAGGTCTGGTCCGCCGCGCGCTGCCCAGCGATCGCGCTTCGAACGCATTCGACCAGGTTTTCTTCCAGATTAGGTTTCAAAAGCACCTGGCGTACCCCGGCCGAGCTTGCCTTGACCAGGATGTTTTCGTCCGGATACCCCGTAATCATGACGATCGGCGTTGAGACATCGACCCTCCGCAGCCGTTGGGCCAATTCCAGACCGTCGATCTCGGCCATCTTGTAGTCCACGACTAGGCAATCCGCCTGGTGCCGGGTCGAAGAGCCGAGCAACGCGCTGCCGCTGCGAAAAGTTCGGACGTCGAACCCTTCGGTCTCCAGCAGAAATCGCAGCGACGTCCGGACGTCGTAGTCGTCGTCGACAACGTAAATCATCGATTTCCGGGACGGAGAGCCGGCCCCGGCCATGCCGGTGGAGCTGTCGTTGGCGTCGATCATCCCCACAGGGTAACGGGTTTCGTCACCCCCGAATTGATTTGGCTCAATCCTCGGCGACTCCCGCCCGGATCGCAAAACGGACCAGTTCGGACAAGTTGGCGGCCTGCATCTTGGTCATGACGTTCGCGCGATAGACCTCCACCGTGCGGGGGCTGATATCGTACTCCCGCGCGATCGTCTTGTTCGAGTGTCCGGCCACCAGCCCCTGCATCACCTGGCGTTCGCGCGGGGTGAGGGACGCGACCCGCGCCGCCATGTCGGTCGAAACCGCATTGCTTTTCGCTTCGCCTTGCTGCTCCGAAAGCGCAGTCTCGATCATTTCGATCAGCCGGTCGTCCTCGAATGGCTTCTCGAGAAAATCGAGTGCCCCGAGCTTCATCGCCGCGACGGCGAGGGGCACATCGCCATGGCCGGTCATGACGATCACCGGCAGCTTTCGCGAGCCCGAACTCAGTTGGCGCAGCAGCTCCATGCCGTCGACGCCCGGCATTCGCACATCGGTCACCACGCAGCCGGGCTCGAGGCTCGCAAGCTCGTTCAAAAAGACCTGGGCGGATTCGAACACTCGCACCTGGAAGCCTGCCGACCCCAACAGGAAATCCAGCGAGTCGCGCATCGCTGCATCGTCGTCGATGACATAGACTTTACGGGACATCGGTCGCACTCTTGCCAGGTGCAGCCGGCAGCGTGAAGCGGAACGTCGCGCCGCCCGACTGGTTTGTCTCGGCCCACATTCGGCCGCCATGGGTTTCGATGATGGTGCGGCTGATCGAAAGGCCTACGCCCATGCCGGTTTCCTTGGTGGTGAAAAACGGTTGAAACAGGTTTGCGAGCGCATTGCCGGAGAATCCCTGTCCGGTATCCGAAACGGCAATTTCAACCATGTCATCAGCGGCCTTTTTATTCGCCGCGATCAGTTCGCGGTGCGTCGATGTCGCCATCGCCTCCAGCGCGTTGCGGAATAGATTGACCAGGACCTGCTGAATTTGAACCCGATCGGCAATAACCAGATCGCAGGCCGGGTCGAGGTTGAAACGCAGCAGGACGCCCTGTTCGCGGGCGCCGGTGAGTCCGAGCGCACCGGCTTCCTCGACCATTTTCGAAAGGCTCTCGACCCGCTTCTCGGAGGCTTCGCGCGCGACGAAATTGCGCAAACGCCGGATGATGTCGCCGGCGCGGATCGCCTGCTCGGCGGCGCGATCCAGCGCGACCTCGATCTTCGGCGCGTTGGCGTCCGTGCTGCCGGCCAGCAGGCGGCGCGATCCCTTCATGTAATTGCTGATCGCTGACAGCGGCTGATTGAGCTCGTGGGCGAGGGCGGAAGCCATCTCGCCCATCGCGCTGAGACGCGAGACATGAACCAGCTCGGATTGCAATTCCTGCAATCGCGCCTGGGTCTGCTGCTGCTCGGTAAGGTCGCGGACGAATCCCGTAAAGTATGGCCGCCCGCCGGATTGCATTTCGCCGATCGTGAGATGCATTGGAAACGTGGTGCCATCCTTGCGCATGCCGGTGACGATGCGCCCGATGCCGATGATGTGCCGTTCGCCCGTCTTCAGGTAGCGGGCGAGGTAGCCGTCATGGCGGCCGCGATCCGGCTCCGGCATCAGTTCGCTGATATTCCTTCCGATCGCTTCCGGTTCGGTGAAGCCGAATTGCCGCTCGGCCGCGCTGGAGAAGAACTGCATGATGCCATGCTCGTCGATCACGATCATCGCATCAGGAACCGTATCGAGGATCGAGCGAAAGTGCCGTTCGCGAATCCTGACGGCGTCCTCAAGACGTTTCTCACGGTCGATATCGATCATGACGCCGCTGAGCCGCGCAGGAGCGCCATCGGGACCGTCGACGACGGCGCCGAGCGCACGCACCCAGTGACCTTCATCTGACCGGGGTAGCCGGTACTGAAGATCGAAATTGCAGGCGGTTTCGATCGACCGCTGCAGGGCAGCCGCCGTGCGATCGCGATCCCGCGGGTCCAGCAGGGAAAGGAAAAGTTCGTAGTCGACAGCGATATCGGGTGCGACGCCAAAGAGCTTTCGGGTCGCGTTGGACCAGCTCAATTGCCGGTTTGATAAATCCAGATCCCAGGTGCCGACGCCCGATCCCTCGGCGCCGCTGCGCACATTCTCGTCGAGCGGATCCTGATTCCGAAGCGGCCGGTCGACGTCAATCATGCTTCGCTTTCGAGCGCCTTCTTGCGTGCCAGATATCGCATCCAATCGCGCCAGTGGAAAGGAAGCGCGGCGAAAACATGGGTAGCACCTATCTCATTGAAATAGAATGAAATTCTATCAAGCTGGAAGGACGGCGCGTGCCGCCGGTATAGCATCCGGTCGGCCCGACGGTTGTTGATCTAGGTCAGTTCCGACCCGCGAGCGAACCTCTAGGATGCACGTCGTAGCGGGAAGCCAGTACGGGATTCCGCCCAAGGCGTGGAGCGGGCAATGGAATACAAGACTGTCATGGTCGGCCTGGCGCTGGACCGGTCCAACGATGCCTGCCTCAGGGTGGCTGGAGATATCGCTGAACGATTTGGGGCACGCATTATCGGCGTGGCAGCATCCGACGTCAGGGCGCCAATGTATTTCGCCACAGGCGACTTTGCGCAGAAGCTGCTCGATGAGGAGGCCGCCGCCATCCGGAAGCGATTGTCGGAACTCGAGGCAGAGTTTCGATCTGCGGTCGAAAAACGCGCAAGGCCGGCGGAGTGGCGTTCGACCCAGGCGCTGCCGGTGCCTTACATGCTGCAGCAGGCAAGGGGAGCCGATATCATCGTTGTTGGAGCGCGAACGGAAGCCATGGTTGACCCCAACTCGGCGCCGGATCCGAGCGACCTGGTGATGCAGGCTGGCCGGCCGCTCATTGTAGTTCCGCCCGCCGTGGAGTGGCTGGATTTGAGAAGCGTGCTGGTCGCCTGGAAGGACGTGCGGGAGGCGCGCCGTGCCGTGTTCGATGCGCTGCCGATCCTGGCCGCGGCGAAGGAAGTCACGATTGCGGAAATTCCCGAACCCGGCACTCATCGCGCCGATGCTGTGTCGCGGGTTGCCGATGTGGCGGCATGGCTGCGCAGCCACGGGATCGAGGCCCGCACAACTGTCCCCGAACATCCGGCCGGCGTCAGCGAGCAGCTTGACAAGACCGCCGCCAATGTCGGCGCGGGCGTCGTGATTGCCGGCGCCTATGGCCACTCGCGCTTCCGCGAATGGGTGCTCAGTGGTGTTACCCGCTATCTCGCAACCGAATCGCGCCGCTGTGCGTTCCTGTCCCGCTAGGGAAATTGACGATGACGAGGAACCGCCATGCATAGATTTCTCGAAGCGACCGCCGGACAATACATGACGCGCACGGTGAAGACGGTCGACCGCGAAACCACCATGCGCGAACTGGAGCGCATGTTCGAGGCGGACGAGTTCAACTGTTATCCGGTCCGCGATGGCGACGACATCGTCGGAATCGTGAGCCAGTTCGACCTTTTGAAGTGCTTCGCATTCAATCCCGGCCGCATGGTTCCAGCCTATGATGACTTGTTGTCTCGAATGGTGGCCGACGTCATGACGCCGGAATTCATCTATGTCGATCCGGAAACGAAGCTGTCGCGGGTGTTGCAACTGATGACGGACCACCGGACGAAGAGCATTCCGGTGTTGGATGCCGAGCAGCGGCTGGTGGGAATCATTGCACGAACGGACATCATGCGCGCGCTGGCCAGTTCTGCGCGCGGGTAGGCCGATCGCGATCCGCCGGGGGACGAGTCCGGCCTCGCGTCTCCTGCGTTAATTCGACCGCATCAATGCGAGAACATGATCGGAAGCGGTGGCTTGGACAGCAGGCTCTTCGTTGCGCCGCCCAGGATGAACTGACGCCATCGCGAATTCCCGTAGGCGCCCATCACGAGCACGTCGATTCCGTGCGAAGCGGTGTAGGCTTCGAGAACTTCGCCGATCCCGCGGCCAGCGGCGTCGATCTCGTCCAGCACCACATCGATGCCGTGGCGCGCGAGGTTCTTTGCCAGTTCCGCGGCTGAACGTTTGGTATCCAGCTTCTTCTCGTTGACGACGGTGACGATGCGTACTTTCTTTGCCTTCTCGAGCAATGGAAGTGCATCCGAAACCGCGCGGGCGGCCGTGCGGCTGAAATCCCAGGCAACTGCAACAGTCCCGAGTTTAAACGGGCGCGGGCGAGGGCTCTCCGGCAGAACCAGAGTCGGCCGGCCCGATCCGAATATTACGGCCTCGGCGTACCACTGGTCGTAGCTCGCCGGCACCGAAACGATGGTGAGATCGCGCAGCCTCGCATAATCGACCAGCATGTCCGGTACAGTGAAGGTTGGGCATTTCTCGAAATAGGTTTCGTGAAGGAGTCCGGCCTTGGTCGCGGCCGCATCGAACGCCGCAAGCAGGTCCTTGGCGCTCCTGCGGCTCTTTTCGGTTTCCCCCGCGATGAGGCCGGGGATGTTGGCAACCGTGCCGGAAAGGAAGTGTCCGGGCACCTCGACATGGACCTCGCAGGCGACAGCGGCAAGATGGGCGCCCAGGCTAGCTGCGATTGCGACCGCCTCCTCGGTGACCGATGGCGGGGTGGGGTCGGGATAGCTAGTCAGGGTCAGCAGGATGTCCTTGAACGCCATGGGGCCTCCATTTTTTCGCAGTGCAATCTAGCGTCCCAGGGATTGGTGCATTTGATCCAGCGCAACAGAATGGAGCGTCGGCTATTCGAGACTCTTCAGATATGCCAGCAGATCGCCAATCTGATCGGCTTCGAGCTGGAACGCCGGCATGGTGGGGTGGCCGGTCGAAATGCCTTCGGCCAGCGCCTCCGCGAGGGTTTCGATCGGATAACGCTTGTGCAGCGTCCGGAACGGCGGCGCGATCTTGAGCGGGCTTGGCGAGACCTTGTCGATCGAATGACATCTGGCGCAATTGTTCAGCGCGAAGGTCTTGCCGCGCTGCTCTTGAGGCGACTCCGCCATTGCCGGCGTCAGGGCGATGAGCGCAAGCGGCAAGGGCATCAGTATTCGTGCGATCATTGCAGTTCTGCCTCCATTGGAAACTGCGGTTCTCCAGCCCGGAATCCCACAATGAAGGATTAATCGTCGGCGAATTTGATCTGGATCAACCAGCCGGCGCTGGATTCGCAGGAATGAATTATATGTCTTCGACTTGGATCAATCTCCCATGGTCGGCAGATCCGGCGTTCGAACGGGCATTGGCAATGATACGAACCATCTCTCCGAATCCAAGCCGCGCAAGTTACGGCCGTTGCTCGACCTGTACCGTGCGGTCGCTCAGCGTCTGCGGCGCACTTGATCAGGACGATCTTGCGGAGTTCGAGCGGATCGCCCGCCACGTTCAGCTGGCTCCCAATGAAGCGCTCTTCAACGCGGGTCAGATTGCCTGTTCCGTCCACAACCTGACCGCGGGCGTGGCGCGCCTGTACAAGTTATTGCCGGACGGGCGGCGGCAGGTCATCGGCTTTGCGCTGCCCGGAGATTTTCTCGGCAGAGCGCCGTCCGATCGCTACGGCTGTTCGGCGGATGCCATTGGTTCGGTGTCGGTATGCCGCTTCCCAAGGGAAGCCTTCACCCAGTTCATCGCGCAGCGGCCACACTTTCTGCTCCGGATCAACGAGTTCGCCACCCGTGAACTTATGCTGGCCCAGGAGCAGATGTTGCTATTGGGCCGGCGTACCGCGGAGGAGAAAGTCGCGTCCTTCCTTGTCGGCTGGCGGGACCGTCTGGCCAAGATCGGCGACGAACGGCAAACGATCTCGCTGCCTATGAGCCGTCAGGATATCGCGGATTATCTCGGATTGACGATCGAAACAGTGAGCCGGACGCTGACCCGGTTCGAACGCGAGAAGATACTCATCATCGTCACCGGCGGCGTTCGGCTGCTGGACCTGACCCGTACTGCGGCCATGGCTGCGGCGTGAAGAATTCCGGCGCAACCGCGATCAAATTTGATTCAGCTCAAAGCCGGAATACAGCCATCCAGGCATGCTTCCTCCCTCAATGGAGGTAAGTCGCATGCCGGTCGATTCGTTGATTGTTTCCGTCTGCGTTGTCGCGATGTTCGTGGTCTTCGGCGCCGTGCTGATCTGGGGTGACCGGCAGACCCGCTCGAGACAGCTGAACCAGCCGTCCGCCGCCAGACGTCGGGCGTTCTGATATCAGACGTTTTGGCCGGCCCCTATGCAGGAAGAGAGTATTGCTGTGAACGATATCGTTCGCCGGTACGCCAGACTTCAGGTCCCCCGATATACGTCCTATCCGACGGCTGCCGAGTTTACGACCGACGTCGGTGCCACCGACCAGCGCCGGTGGCTCGACGGCATGGACACAGGCGAGGCTGTTTCGCTCTATCTGCACGTGCCGTATTG
>Ga0268266_10007115_pt1 | contig 10150 bp, 8 predicted proteins | sample KBSS13metaG_FD_190356 | JGI IMG/M metagenome (GOLD analysis project Ga0268266, IMG submission 190356) | Switchgrass rhizosphere microbial communities from Kellogg Biological Station, Michigan, USA - KBS S1-3 metaG (SPAdes) (version 2) | ecosystem: Host-associated > Plants > Roots > Rhizosphere >... | reverse complement strand
CGGCGAATAAGGAAAAGGAAATCCTAGGCAGGTGAGCCCCGAATCCGCCCCTCAGGGCGCAACGGGACTTGCAGGGGGCGCCGAGGTTCCGCGCGCGATACCTAAGCACGTTGCCATCATCATGGACGGCAATGGCCGTTGGGCCAAGCAACGTGGCCTGCCGCGCATCGCCGGGCACAAGGCCGGTGCCGAAGCGGTCCGCCGCGCAATCCAGTCCGCCGCTGACCACGGCGTTGAGGCCCTCACCATCTATGCCTTCTCGTCGGAAAACTGGCGGCGCAGCGCAGAGGAAATTGCCGATCTCACCGGCCTCATGCGTTTTTACCTGGAGCGCGAGCTCGCGACGCTCGCCAAGGAGGGCGTGCGGCTCAAGCTGATCGGCGATTATTCGGCATTCGGCCCGGACCTCATGTCCCATCTTGAGCGGGCCGTTGTCCGCACGGCGGATAATCGCCGGCTGACCCTCGTGATCGCGCTGAACTATGGATCGCGCGCCGAAATCGCAAGCGCCACGCGCGCCCTCGCGGCCCGGGCCGCAAAGGGTGAAATCGACCCGCAGGCCATCGATGAAGAGGCGATCGAGGCCGAACTGCAGACGCATGATCTTCCGCCCCTCGACCTGCTCATCCGCACGTCGGGTGAGGTGCGCCTCTCTAACTTCCTCCTGTGGCAGGCTGCTTACGCCGAGCTGCTCTTCCTCGACACGCTGTGGCCCGACTTCGACGAGCAGGCCTTCGCGGATGCCATCTCGCAATATTCAGCGCGAGAGCGGCGCTTCGGCGGTCGGGAGGAGAGCGCGTGAACGAGCTTCTTGTTCGAAGTGTCACAGGGCTTATCCTGATCGCGGCGGCGCTGCTTGCAGCGGTTCAGGGCGGAATGCTGTTCGCGGTGGTGGTCGCTGCGATTGCTACTGCGATGTTCTACGAATGGACCAGGATAGTGCGCGGCTGGGGACTGGCCTGGTACGGAGCGGGCTTTTTCTACGCGCTTTTGCCGGCGCTTGCCCTGCTTTGGATCCGCGAACGCGACTTGAACGGGCTTTTCCTCCTCATCTGGGTATTCATTGTCACCTGGTCGACCGACATAGGCGCTTATTTCACCGGCCGGGCGATCGGTAAGCGCAAGCTCGCGCCGTCGATCAGCCCCAAAAAGACGGTGGAGGGGCTGTACGGCGGTATTGCCGCGGCAACGCTGCTCGGCGGCGCCTGGGCCTTGGCGATGGGGCTCGGAACGACATTGCTGGTTCTCGCGCCGCTGTGCGCGATCGCGGCGCAGGCCGGTGACCTGTTCGAGAGCTGGATGAAGCGGAGGGCAGGGGTCAAGGATTCAGGCACATGGCTGCCAGGCCATGGCGGAGTGCTCGACAGGGTCGACGGACTTGTGCCGGTGGCTGTGCTGACCGCGCTTGTCCAGCTATTGGGCCTCGCGTGACACGCAAGATCGCCATCCTTGGAGCAACCGGTTCGATCGGAAAGTCGACGCTCGACCTCGTCGAACGCTCGCCGGAGCGCTTCGAGGTAACTGCCGTGACGGCGGCGACCAACGTCGAGACGCTGGCGCAGATCGCCCGGCGTACCGGTGCCGAGCTCGCGGTCATCGCGGATGCGAGCAAGCTCCAACAGCTTCAGGACTTGCTTCAGGGTACCGACTGTAGGGCGGCCGCCGGCAGCGAAGGAATGATCGAAGCGGCCGCCGGCGAGGCCGAGCTGGTCATCGCGGCGATCGTCGGCTGCGCCGGCTTGCGCCCAACCATGGCCGCTGTCGAAGCAGGGCGGACGGTGGCCCTCGCGAACAAGGAGGCCCTAGTCACGGCCGGCGAGCTGATGACCAACGCCGCGAAGGCAAATGGTGCGACTTTGCTGCCCATCGACAGCGAGCATAACGCTATTTTCCAATGCCTTGTGGGCAGTCGCGACGAAGATGTATCAAGGATTATCCTGACCGCCAGCGGCGGGCCTTTCCGAACGGCGACCGCGGAGGCGATGGGTGCAGCGACGCCAGCCCAAGCGGTAGCGCATCCGAACTGGTCGATGGGCGCCAAAATCTCGGTCGATTCCGCGACCTTGATGAACAAGGGGCTCGAGCTGATCGAGGCACACTATCTGTTCGGCCTGCCGTCGAACCGCCTCAACATCCTCATTCACCCGCAATCGGTGATCCATTCGATGGTCGAATATGTCGACGGATCGGTGCTCGCGCAGCTTGGATCGCCCGACATGCGCATCCCAATTGCTTATGCGCTCGCCTGGCCGGAGCGGATGCAAACGCCGGCGCAGCGGCTCGACCTCGCCGCCATCTCCCGTCTCGACTTCGAAGAGCCCGACATGACTCGTTTCCCCGCGCTCAGGCTCGCCCGGCAGGCCCTCGAAGCCGGGGGCTCGGCGCCGATCGTGCTCAACGCTGCGAACGAGGTGGCCGTCGCGCGCTTTCTTTCGGGCGAGATTCGCTTCCCTGACATTGTCGGCGCGGTCGCCGAGGCGCTTAGCAGATCCCGCCATGACCATCCGCAATCGATCGACGAGGTCTTGCAGATCGACCGGGCGACGCGGGCGGAGGTTGAGGACTATGTGAAAGCCGGGGCCTGCTGATGCTTTCGCAGCCGCCTCTCTGGCTGGTGTTGATCGCGTTCATTTGCGCGCTCGGGCCGCTCGTCTTCTTTCACGAGCTCGGCCATTACCTGGTCGCGCGACTATTCAAGATTCCAGCCGAGACCTTCTCGATCGGATTCGGCCACGAAGTTGTTGGCTGGACCGACAAACAGGAAACCCGGTGGAAGGTCGGGTGGATACCCCTTGGCGGCTACGTGAAGTTCATCGGCGACATGTCTCCGGCGAGCACCCCCGTGGATGAAAACGCCATCCCGCCCGAAGATCGGGATCGGGCGTTCCAGCTGCGCCCCGTGTGGCAGCGCTTCCTCGTGGTGCTCGCCGGCCCGGCAGCCAATTTCGTGCTCGCAATCCTGATCTTCGCAGCGCTGTTCGCGATCATCGGCAAACCGCACAGCCCCAACATCGTCGAAACGGTCCGGGCCGGAAGCCCGGCCGAGCGCGCGGGCCTCAAGCCCGGCGACCGGATCGATGCCATCGCAGGCGAAGAAGTTTCGAGTTTCGAAGACCTCCAGCGCATCGTCACCTTGCGCCCAGGCATGCCGGTTACGATCGATGTAGTTCGCGATGGCCGCCATCTAGCAATGTCGACAACGCTCGAGACTCGCATGGGGCGCGACCGCTTCGGCCAGTCCTATCGGATAGGGATGCTCGGCATTCTCCAAACCAACCTGGTCGTGGAACCCGTCCCGCCGCTCCAGTTGCTGCCGACGGCGACGGGCTACACATTCACCGTCCTTGGTTCGATGCTCGACGGGCTAGGCCAGATAATCACGGGCCGCCGCGGTACCGAGGATGTCGGAGGACCAATCAAGATCGCGCAGATCGCCGGCCAACAAGCGACCCTGGGCGCAATTCCCTTCTTTGGGCTGCTCGCGTTGTTCTCAATTAATCTCGGATTCATCAACCTGTTGCCAGTCCCGATGCTGGATGGAGGGCATCTGTTTTTCTACGCCATCGAGGCCGTTCGGCGCCGCCCGCTCAGCGCCAAGGCGCTCGACTGGGCGTTCCGGGGCGGTCTGGCCCTCATTCTCGCACTGGTTTTATTCACCACCATCAATGATTTGGGCTCAATCGGTCTATGGGACCGGCTTCAACGCTTGATTGGCTAGGAGGCTTGGGGCAGGGCAATAACCGGGGCTTGGCGGCGAAGCGCGCCGCGGCTTCATTCTCATAAGGCGGGGACGCGTGATTTCAGGTTCGAAGAGTTTTAAGCGCGCCGGTGCGCTGCTGTTGGTTGGAACGGTCCTTGGCGGTTCCGCCGCGCCGCTGTTTGCCCAGGCCGCGCCTCCCGCGCCCGAACCCGCCGCGGTAGCCGCAGCACCCGCTGTTGCCCCAGCGCCCACGGAACGGACGATCCGGTCGATCGCGGTTCGCGGCAACCAGCGCCTTGAGCCGGAGACGATCCGCGCTTACGCCAATCTCGCGCCCGGCCAGACCTACACCGCAGTCACGCTCGACCAGGCACTGAAGGATCTCTACGCGACCCAGCTGTTCGCCGACGTCACGATCAACGGCGGCGATACCGGCGACCTTGTGATCAACGTACGCGAGAACCCGGTCATCAACCGCATCATCCTTGAGGGCAACAAGCGCCTGAAAGACGACAAGATCACGCCGGAGATCAAGCTCTCTCCGCGCACGATCTTCACCCGCTCGGCGGTTCGCGCCGACGTCGAGCGGATCCTTGAACTCTATCGCCGCCAGGGCCGCTTCGCCGCGCGAGTCGAACCAAAGATCGTTCAGCTCGACCAGAACCGCGTCGACGTGGTGTTCGAGATTTACGAGGGCGACCTCGCTAAGGTCCGGGCGATCAACATCCTCGGCAACACCAATTTCGCCGACGAGCGCCTGCGCAAGGAAATGTATACGCGCCAGGCCGGCGGGCTGCTCGGCTTCATCAAGTCGAACGACACCTACGATCCCGATCGCCTCGCGGCCGACCAGCAGAAGCTCCGCGCCTTCTACCTGACCGAAGGTTATGCCGACTTCCGCGTCGTGTCGGCGCTTGCAGAGCTCACGCCCGACCGGCGTGACTTCGTGATCACCTACGTCGTCGAGGAAGGCCCGCGCTACCACTTCGGGACCGTCGAAGCGGACAGCGCCCTTCGCGATTTCCCGAACGATAAGGTGATGACTCACGTCAAGACGGTGAAACAGGGCGCCTGGTTCAACGCCAAGAGCGTCGAAGACACGGTGACCGACCTCAACGAAGCAGCCGGAAACCTCGGCTATGCCTTCGCCGACATCAATCCTGCGTACAACCGTGACTCCGAAAAGCACCTCATGAACGTGACGTTCAAGGTGAACGAAACGCCGCGCGTCTATGTCGAGCGGATCGACATCACGGGCAATACGAGCACTCGGGACAAGGTTATCCGGCGGGAGTTCCGCCTGAACGAAGGCGACGCGTTCAACGCCGCCAAGGTCAAGCGTAGCCAAGACCGCATCCAGAGCCTGGGCTATTTCCAGGACAAGTTCGAGATTAAGCAGACCGAGGGTTCGGCCCCTGATCGGGTCGTGCTCGGCGCCAACGTTGAAGAAAAGCCGACTGGCCAGCTCTCCCTCTCGGGTGGTTATTCGAGCCTCGAACGCTTCGTTATCCAGCTCGCGGTCAGCCAGAACAACTTCATGGGCAAGGGCCAGCAGCTCGATGCTTCGGTCAACTGGTCGCGCTATTCGAAGTCGGTCGAGGCAGGGTGGGCGGACCCGTACTTCCTCGACAAGCCGATCCTGCTCGGTTTCCAGGCCTACCGGCGCGATTACAGCAGCTTCAATTATATCGGGAACAGCCGGAACACGACCTACAAACAGGTCAGCACCGGTGGCGGCCTCAGGACCGGCTTCCCGCTCACGGAATATTGGAACTTCGGCGGACGCTACAGCCTGGTCAAGGACCGCGTTGAGCTCGACAAGAGCACGTTCTACACCGACCCTGATGGCACCGGACCGCTTCCGGCAGTCTGCGACCCGCTGCGCGCCGGCCGGTACCTCTGCGACGAAATCGGTTCACGGCTGACGTCATCGGTCGGTTATTCGACCCTCTACGACGATACCGACGGCATCCGCCCCACGCGCGGTCAACGCATAACCTTCAGCCAGGATTTCGCGGGGCTGGGCGGCGACGTTCGCTATCTCCGCACGACCGCATTCGCGACCAAGTACCTCGGTTTTGGCAGTGGCTGGGTCTTCTCGGTCCACGGCGAGGGCGGCCTCATCAAGTCGCTGCAGAAATCGCCCGGCATTGGCCGCGACCCAATCCGCCTGACCGACCGCTTCTTCGGTCCGCAGCTTCGCGGCTTCGATATCCGCGGCATCGGTCCGCGCATTCAGCGCGTGCCCTACAATGCGGACGGAACACTCGCGAACGACCAGGCCAGGATTACCGACGCATTGGGCGGCAAGGCCTATTACATGGGCCGCCTTGAGCTCGAGCTTCCGACCAGCGCGGGGCTGAAGAGCGTTGGTCTGAGGCCGTCGGTCTATGTGGACGCTGGGTCATTGTGGAGCATCACCAAGCCCCAGCTGACCGACGTGGTTGCCTCGTGCATCCCCAAGTCGGGAACGACCGGGCTTGGCGCCTTCACCAGCCCCAACCCCAATTGCAGCATCGACTATAACGGCAATGCGCACGACTCGACGAAGTTCGATTCGACCCCGGGCTTTAAGGAATTGTTCCTCGGTAATTCGCCGAAGCCCCGCCTGTCGATCGGTATCGGCGTGAACTGGGTTTCCCCCTTTGGCCCGCTGCGGCTCGACCTCGCCAAGGCCCTGCTCAAGCAAAAAGGCGACGACACCAAACTCTTCCAATTCAACGTAGGAACATCATTCTAATGAAGAACATGCTCGTGATTGCCGCGTCCGCGGCTGCTCTCATTGCGCCGGCAACGGCCAGCGCTCAGGCCGTTCCGGGGGCCGTGATCGCCGTGGTCGACCTCGACCGCGTCACCGCGACTTGCACGGCCTGCAAGACTGCCCTTGCTGCGCTCAACAGCAAGAAGGCCTCGCTCGAGGCGCGTGCCAAGGCGCTGACGACACCGCTCGAGACTGAGCAAAAGTCGATTCAGACCGCGTTCGACGCGCTCAAGGGCGCTGAGCCCGATGCGGCGCTACAGGCCCGTGCCAAGGCGTGGGACACGAAACGCCAGTCAGCGGCGCAGGAAATGTCGCGCGCCCAAGAACAGGCGCAGCGCGATCAGGCCTACATCCAGAAGCAGATCGGCGACAAGCTTGGCCCGGTCTACTCGCAGGTGATGCAGAAGCGTGGCGCGAACGTCATGCTTGAAGTTGGGTCGACCCTGGCGACGGCGCAAAGCGTCGACGTGACCGCCGACGTGCTCGCCGGCCTCAATGCCGCGCTTCCGACCATCGTGACGACCGCGCCGGCAGCTCCGGCGCAGCAGCAACCGCAGGGTCGCTAAGCCTTTGACCGACCAGCCGGTAAGCTCCGCCATCGGCCCGCTTGACGTGACGCGGGTGATGGCGGCGCTGCCGCATCGGTATCCGATGCTGCTGGTCGACAGGGTCGAAAGCCTCGACCCGGAAAAAGGCATCGTCGCGATCAAGGCGGTGTCGATGAACGAGGAATTCTTCCAGGGGCATTTCCCCGGAAGGCCGATCATGCCCGGCGTCCTCCAGGTCGAAGCTTTGGCGCAGGCGGCGGGCGTGCTCGCCGTCGAAGCGCTCGGTCTCGCCGGATCGGGCAAGCTTGTTTACTTCATGTCGATCGACAACGTGAAGTTTCGGAAGCCGGTCGAGCCCGGCGTCCTCCTTCGCCTCGAAGTCGAGTTCCTCCAGAAACGCGCGCGCGTCTGCAAGTTCAGCGGGCGGGCCTTGCTCGACGGAGAAGTCGCAACCGAGTGCGAATTCACCGCGATGATCGCGGACCCGCCCGCCTGAACCCTTAGCGGCCGGCCAGCCTGATGCCGGCAAAAAGCCCGCGCCCCTCGGTTCGATAACCGACCGAATTCTCATATTTGGCGTCGAACAAGTTGGATCCGCGCGCATAGAGCTCGATCCCTGGGCTCACCGCGTAAGCAACACGAGCGCCGGCCAGCCAGTAAGAGTCGAGCCGAACAACGTCGAATGGGAAGTTGTCGCGCGTGTCGAGCTGCGACCCAACGTAGGCGATCGACCCTCCATAGCTCCACCTGCCGACCGCGCCGTCCGCAGCAATCGCGCCACTATGTTTTGGCCGACGGCGCTCGGTGACCGGTCTCCCGCTCACCGCATCGGGCTCGGTCGCATGCAGATAGGCGTAATTGGCGGAGAGCCGGAGCTTATCGGCAATCCGCCAACTGACTTCGGCCTCGAGCCCGGATCGGCGACTGGAGTCGTCGCGGTTGATCGTCGTCTGAAGGAAGGTGACGGGGTCGCCCACATCGATGATCTCATCGTATAGCCGCTGACGATAGCCGGTGAGCGAGGCGGCAAATGTCCCGCGCCGGTAACGCACTCCGGCTTCGAATCCGCGCGAGCTTTCCGCTTTGAGCGACGGATTGCCGACGAAGTTGCCCGGGAAGAACCCAAAGAGATCGAAGAACGTCGGTTGCGCGATCCCTTCCGCATAAGCGGCGGTCAGCTGGAAACCGCCGCCGACATCGCCAAGCAACGAGGCGCGGAATGACGTCGCATCGCGGAAGCGGTTGAACACGTCACGGCGGACCGCAAGGTCGGCATGGATCGCTTTCGCCGAAGCCCGCCACTCCGCGGTGATCGCCTGGTGGCTCCGGCTGCGGTCCTGGTTGGTGAAGCCGCCGTAGATCGTGTCGCGGGCGTGGAACGTCTCACGCTCGGCCTCTGCGGCGACGATCAGCCGATGATCCACAACCCCCGTCGAAAAGGTCCGCTCGAGCTGCGCGTCCAGCGTTCGCCGTGTCCCGCGTGTCCGATTGATCGGATCATCGGCCAGATAATTGCGGTTGCTCGAGCCAAGGAGCGATGCCGAGACGCGGCCGATCCACGCCGATTGCCCAGTCCCGAATTCGGCCCACAGTCGGCCGGCAGTCAGTCGATTGCGGCTGCTGTCGAGGGTGTCGGTATGGTCGAACGGGAAGGTGAGGCGGTACCCGTCGAACTCACTTCGGCCAGTTAGAGCCAAAGCCGAGGCCCCAAGCCGTACGTCCGACCCCAATGCGTAGGTACCACGTACCCGTCCGGACAGGTTGCGATAGCCATCCTTGTCACCCCCCGGAGCGCCGAAGCTGTCGATCCCGGTCGCGCGCTGCCACCCGACTGCGCCCGACAGGCTGGTCGGGCCCATGACCAGCGACCCTGAAGCACTCGCGCGGCGAAATCCGAACGATCCGGCTTCGGCGCTGGCCGCGTATCCAGGCGCGTCGTCGAGGCCATTGACGGCGATTACACCGCCGATCGCGTCGGATCCCCACAGGGCCGACTGAGGACCACGGACGATTTCGATGCGCGAGGCGAGGTCGGCATTAAGCAACTCGAAGCGCGGCGCATCGCCGGAGGCGGGGTCGTTGATCTTGATCCCGTCGACGAAGAACAAGGTGTGGTTCGCCTCCGACCCGCGGATGCGCACCTCGGTCAGCGAACCCGATGGGCCTATCGTGGTGACCGACGTCGAAGGAGTCAGCCGAAGCAGTCCCAGGACCAGTGGCTCGCCGAGCCGCTCTATGCGATCGCGGTCGAAAATCGTGACGCTGGCGGGAGATTGCGCTTCGGGCTCGGGCGAGCGCGACGCGGTGATGACGATTTGGCTGGCGTCGATTGGTAAAACGGGCATGAGAATCCTCCTGTTGACGAACCTGTCGTCACAGAGGGATGCGCCGCGGAATTGCGGCAGCGGTGCCCACGCCCCCGCGGCTGGACCCGGCCGGGGAAACGGACGACCGATCAAGGCAGGTTCCTGACTTCGCCGAATAATTCGGCTTCACAGTTGCGGGCACAGCGCCGGAATTTCGCCGGCTTCCCTTTGAACCGCCCCCGCCCGGTAAGAACCGGTGGGCGGCACCCTAATCGCGCGGCCAGCTAGAGCGCCAATCGGCGGGCTGTCAAATTGGCTGAGTCCGCATTATTCAGGCGCGCATGACCAGCAATCACGCCCGTTTGATCGCGCTTCTTTCGGCCATTGCCGCGGCTGCCGCGCTGCGCCTGGTGCCTCACCCGCCCAATTTCTCGCCGATTGATGCGATGGCTTTGTTCAGCGGCGCTTACCTCGGCCGGCGCTGGCTGGCGTTCGCGGCACCGCTTGCGGCATTGTTGCTGAGTGACATGGTGCTGGGCTTCTATCAGGGCTTCTGGATCCAGTATGTCGCGGTCGCGCTCGTCGTGCTGCTGGGCTCGGTTACCCTCAACCGCGTTTCGGCGCCTCGCGTCGGGGCTACTGCCATCGCAAGCGCCATTCTGTTCTTCGTCGTGACCAACTTTGGCGTGTGGACGCTTGGGACCATGTATCCGATGACTGCTGCCGGCCTTGCCGACTGCTACGTCGCTGCCATTCCATTCTTCCAGAATACGGTTGCGGGCGACCTGTTCTACGCAACCTTGCTGTTTGGCGGCTTTGCGCTCGTCGAGCGCTT
>Ga0268266_10007114_pt1 | contig 10150 bp, 12 predicted proteins | sample KBSS13metaG_FD_190356 | JGI IMG/M metagenome (GOLD analysis project Ga0268266, IMG submission 190356) | Switchgrass rhizosphere microbial communities from Kellogg Biological Station, Michigan, USA - KBS S1-3 metaG (SPAdes) (version 2) | ecosystem: Host-associated > Plants > Roots > Rhizosphere... | reverse complement strand
AGAAAAATCAATAATGTATTTAACCGGGTTCGAGCAAAACAGGCATTGCGTTTCAAGGACCTCCGGGTTCTCCTCTTTGGTCACATTCAGCGGGAACGAGCGCAGACACTCCGTACAGGTAATCACAATGTAAGGTATTCCATTGGAGTCTTTCCCGTTCCGTGGAATCCAAACCGGAGCAGAGCCATCCTGATGCATTCGGCACTCTCGAAGGGGGTCCATGACACCTATAGGCGCGGCCAAGGCCCCTCGGTAGACTCTGGACTCTAGCGCCACGCTCTATTGGCCATCGTTCATGGTGGAGGTGGTAGCCTTTGCGTTGGGTGCATGGCTTGTGGCCGATCAGTTTCAAGGACAGCGATTGCTATTACGGATATGGGGTGCCCAAATGCACGAACGACGCTACGCGGCCTAGCAACTGCCAATGGCTGTTTGACCACTCCGCGATTCCTCGGCGACAATCTTCGCTCAATCTATTTGATTTTTGGATGATGGGAATACTGATGACTCATGACGCGGCCGTTTTGAAAGCCGGGGAGATCGCCGGCGGTGTGTTGGCGCCGGCTGCAGCACAGAACGATAAGGCGGGGCGATTCTCTACCGAGGCTGTCGCAGCGCTGGGCGAGGCCGGCCTGCTTGGGCTGATGCTATCCGCAGATGTTGGCGGTTTGGGGTTAGGTCCACGCACGTTTGCGGCTGTGATTGCCACACTCGCTGAGGCGGATGCTTCGGTCGCCATGGTCTATCTCATGCACATCCTCGGCGCCGCGACAATCTCGGCGGCGCGTCCAAGAGCAACTGAGACAATCACGCCAACACTGAAAGAAATCTGTGCGGGTCGACACCTATCCACACTCGCTTTCAGTGAAGCCGGTTCCCGCAGCCATTTTTGGGCGCCGACATCACGCGCACGGCGAAATGGTAACGATGTACGAATCACCGCCAAGAAATCGTGGGTTACCAGCGCGGGTCATGCTCACAGCTATGTCGTATCTTCTCTCGCTCCTGAAGGGACCGCGCCCACCGAGTCGACCCTCTATCTTCTTCTAGCGGCGACGCGGGGACTTTCAGTGGCAGGCCCTTGGGATGGATTGGGGCTGAGGGCCAACGCCTCTGCTCCTCTTACTCTCGACGAGTGTGTAGTCCCGCCAAATCTTCAACTCACTGATGATGGTGGCGGGTTTCCGGCAATGCTAAACGTAGTGCTTCCGCTATTTAATTTGGGGACGTCGGCTGTAGCCCTGGGTGTATGTCGTGCGACAGTCGCAGGAACGGTCTCGCACCTCAAGACCGCAAGATTCGAGCATCTCGGCCGAAGCCTTGGAGAAAGCCTGCCTACTTTACGAGCGCAGCTTGCAGGGATGCAGATTGACACCGACGGGCTGGCGGCACGTATCGACGATTTGATTGATCATCTTGAAAAACCGCGCGAGACGACAATGTTGCGCATGCTCGAGTCGAAAGCCGCCGCCGGTGACATCGCGATTAGCGTCACCTCATCAGCTATGCGGATTTGTGGTGGCTCGGCATTCTCAAAGCATCTAAATGTCGAACGCCTGTTCCGTGATGCGCATGCCGGCGCCGTCATGGCGCCAACGGGCGACGTGTTGCGCGAGTTCATAGGGAAGTCATTGTTGGGAATGCCGCTCTTCTAATACCAAGAGCCGCTGACCAAAAAACTGTAGGAGCAGTGGGTAAACAAATATGAAAACGATCTGGGTGGGTGCTGTTGCCTACAATCCGAAGGTGGTGACGATTTGGGAGGGGATGAGAGGCTATTTTCACGAGGAAGCGCACCTCCCCGTTGAGATCGTTCTATTTCAGAGCTACGAGGCGCAGGTGACGGCGCTTCTCGCCCAACCAGGCGAGTCAACGCCACATATCGATATCGCATGGAATACAAACCTTGCTTATCTGCAAGCGGATGAATGGAGCAATCACGCCTGCCGCGCGATTGCCATGCGCGATACCGATCTTGGTTGGATGACAAAGATCGTTGCGGTTAGCGGAGGTCCCGTTTCTTCCCTGGCGCATCTGAAGAATCGAACGCTCGCAATTGGCAGCCGAGACAGCGGACATGCAGCGATCCTGCCCGTTCACTTTTTGGAGCAGCAAGGCATGCGCGAGGGCAGGGACTACCGAGCGCTACGCTTCAACAGCGATTTGGGCAAACATGGTGATACCGGGACCAGCGAGGTTGATGTGGTGCGGGCCGTCCTCGACGGCCGGGCCGACGCCGGCGCAATTGGTAGCCCCTTCTGGGACACGGTTCGCAGTGAGCGTCTCGTACCCGAAAACGCATTGTGTGAAATATGGTCGTCTCCCCCTTATAACCATTGCATGTTCACGGTACGCCCCGATCTCGATCCAGATCGGGAGCTCCGGTTTGCCGACGCGCTCTCAGTGATGAGCTACGACAATCCGGTTCATCGCCCTATACTCGATGCCGAAGGACTTAGGCGTTGGCTGCCACCTCACGTGGATGGCTACGCTGCGCTGCGGACGGCGGCGGCTCAACAGGGATTCTTCGAACGGGTACTTGCCAAGTCGGCTTAGAGATTCGGATTCAGAGACGACGTATTACCGAGTTGAAACGGTCATCACGCGCAGTTAAAAATTCTGGCCAACTTATTGGTGTGTTCGCCTTCGCGGTCGAAAGCACGGCGTACCGCAGCGAAGGACGCGGAGAGGGGAAAAATGTCGCGCGTGACGAGCAGATCGGCATCCTCGACGCCGACCGGGTGCCAGTACACACCATTGGCTGTGATAGTAACTTCCGGCACCAAATCGGTTCGACTCACGGCGACACCTTCGCTGGCAGAGCCCCGCAGCGCAATTCGGCGGATCACCCGGTCCTCGGCCGCAATCCTTTCCTCATCGAGGAATTGACGGAACGCCTCAGCCTCGGCATCGGTAGAAACGGTGGCTGCAAGTCGCACTCGAAAGCCGTGCGAACGAGCGCGTTGAATCCCTTCGCGGGTGCAGGCCCATGTGCCTGCTCCGCGATGGAAGTCGTGCAGTTCTGGCGTGGCGCTATCCAAGCTGATTTGCAGGACAATTCGATCCCGGGGCAACGTTCGCAAACTTTCCGCACGCCGCCCGGTAAATAACATTCCGTTGGTCAGCACTGTGGTTGGCGCAGCGGCAGCGCAAGAGAGGAGAATCTCGCTAATGTCGTGTAACAGAAACGGCTCGCCACCAGTCACGAAAATTTCTTTGACACCAAGCCCCGAGGCTTCGCGCGCGATCCGTTGAACGCGTCCCAGCCCTAGCTCGCGTCGCGGGGCGGTGGGCGAAGATCGCACACAACAGTAGTCGCACTTGAGGTTACAGTGGAAATTCGTGTAGAGCCAGAGCCGCGAGCCCACCGGCCGATCATCTTCGACAGGCATTGCAACAGCCCCGCATCGGAAAACCCACCGCCCGCGTCCGTTTTCGGACGTGGTTTCAAGCAGTGGATTCCCGGTGAACCGGCACCAGGTTTCCAGCTCTGGTCCAATGTTTTTTCCGTCAGCCGCTACCGCGATCAGATCCCCCGGGTGGCTGCGGCGCAGCACGGCGATTAACTCCGGCAACAAGCCAGACCCAAAGGTCTTTCGCCCAACATCCAGTTCGACATCAGCCTTCATCGGAAGAGGCGCATTTTATCGTTCCAATAGCACCTGTAGGGAAGTTCGTGCACGACTTATTGCGCGGGCATCCATTTATTCGAGCCTGCCAACTTAACTGAAATATCAGAAATAAAGATGTGCAGCGGCTTGCCGTCGGCGGTGCCGCGATGTTCGGTTGAGAACAGAATTGGACCTGCCTTTTTGTAGCCTGCCCACGTTGCAAAGACTCGGCTCGGTGGCTTGGCCCCGCCGCGATGATAGTCAAAGTACACGACGCGGTTGTCTTTACCGACATAGAGATCCCATGTGTCGCCCGGCGTGTAACCACCATCCGCAGGATACCTCACCGGGACCAGTTCGGCCGTACCGGGACCAACAGGAAGGTTAAACTTGCCCTGGTCGATCGCACTGGCGCTCTTGTCCCAATAAGCATGGAAAGGGAATAGAACCCAATAATTATCGTTGATGAAACTCGGGTCGACTTCGTTCTTCACGGCGTCGGTTTGGCTGCCGGGGTCGGTGCGCACGTATGAAACTTTGACCGGCTTGCCGTCTTTACCCACGCCCTCAAACGAGACCTTATTAGTCTTTGGCTCCCACTCCCACTTGTGCGCAGCTTTAAAGAGTCCGGTAATTTCTCCATTCCAGGTATAGCGAATAGCGTCCACTTGATCCCACGAGTCGATTCCGTAGGTCTTGGCAATTTGATCGAGAATGGGTGCGCGTTCTTGCGCCCATGAGGTTGCGGAAAAGAGAAGCACTGCGACAGCCACAAAACGGATCATCGTTGCACATTTCGTATTTTTCATGGGATTGCTCTTCAACGAGATTTGAGAATACCGTCACGGATGACGCGGCAAACGTTAAAGATACATAAATTCATTTGGCGGCGCAGTAAGGTTCATACGACGTCGTTCGTTGAGCTCGGTACCGTCGGCCTCGCGATCCGACGCCAAGCGATAATCGTGGCAGCGAGTGCCACGCATCCGTATTCCACTGTCATTATCCAACCAGGAAGCGCCCCCCACGGACCGCCCAGCGCGCGCAAGTGCCATTGGACGTATGTGGGGATAATCGTGACAGTCCAGATAATGATCAGCAGAGTCGAGGCCGACATCAGAAATGGCAGCAGCCAGAGAAGATACCATGGAAAAACGGCGGGAGCGCATGCAAGACACACTGCCATTGGCCAGGCAAATTGGTGTAGAGACAACTCCGGCGTTACGCTTCTCAGCCAGGTCGCAACCACGAGTCCAACGAGCACTGCCAGCCCAGCCAGCAATTGCGGTGGTAGCACTTGATCGAGTGCCGCGAACAGGGGACCATTAAAGCGGAAAGTCCGCACGTACGTGCCAAGCGATCCGATTGGAATGCGTCCGTGAGTCAGAAACGGCAGGTACAGAAGTCCGACTACGGTCGCTGCCAGCGCGGCGTCGCGAATGCGAACCCGCTTCCAGTAGAGCGGCAAGAGTACGATGGGCAGAAATTTCACTGCTATAGCCAGGCCAAGTGCGACGGCTGCAGTCGCCCGCCATCGGCGCATCAGCGCAGCAGCGGATGCCACCAGCAAAAGCGCACCCACAATGTCGATGTGTCCGCTTCCCGCAACCTCAATGGCCAACAATGGGTTCCACGCGAATGCCAGAACCAAGTGTGCTCTCTGCTTCCGATGGAGAAGTTCGAGCGACAGCAAGGTAATGGCGAGCTCGCAAAGCACGAACGCTATTTTGAACGCAAAAGTAGACTCCTGAATCGCGGTCACAGCGCGGAAAAAAAGTTGTGCTCCTGCTGGGTAAGGGCTCGATAGATCTGGGTTGTTCAAGCTGCGTGTTTCTGCGGTATGCAGCGAGTCGACGGCAGGATCGCTGGGAACGACGACATAAGGGTTGTAGCCGAGCCGCTGGAGACGGCCGTCCCAAACGTATCGATGGATATCATCATCAGCCCCCGCGGGCTGGCGAAGAAATGCAATGTTCCACACGGCAGCGAGCACGAGCCCAATGACGACAACACCTTGCGGAAATTTTGGCGTGGCGAAAAACTCACGGATCGCTAAGAGGTAAACGACGCCTGCCAGCATCAAAGAGGCCATGAAGTACGGCCCACCTCTGTCGCTGAAGTTGCGTGAGCAGATCGTTAGCGCCACGCACAATGTGGCGCCAAGTATGTACACTCGCCACGCGGGCGTCAGCTTCACTCTTACAATTCTCCAGTGCCCGTCCGATAGTCCGTCGGAGAGCTTGTCCGAGATTGCTCCGCCGCGAGTTCCCACTCTTTGAGCCATGCCGCCGTGCGTGGCGCTCTCGCAGGAGCCACCCGCAACTCCTCTGCCAGCCGAGTCAGATCGTCAACTACGTCAACATCGTAAAAAGGTGCTACGAAACCAATGGAGAGCTCCAGAGTTCGTGCGCGCGATAGGAGCCTCTCGAGCGCACTACTGGTGCCCATTCCATCACTTGCAAAAAGCGTAGGGTGAGACGCCTTTGCCCCAACCAGATAGTAGCCTCCGTCGTGCGTAGGTCCGACGACGACGTCATGTGCAGACAGCGCTTTGAATGCGTCTTCGAGAACGGGCTGCGGGAGGTGTGGGCTGTCACTGTTGAAAGCAATGGTGCGTCGTTGATGATCTTCCGCGAAGCGCGCAAATACCGAAGTGAGGCCTGCAGCAAGCCCTTCACCTTTCTGCGCAACTACACTCGCTTTGTTGCCTGCCAATCGTGCCAGTTCGTTGACGTCGGTATCCGGGCACATGATGGCGACTTCCACATCACTCAACGATCGCGCTAACGTCAGCGTGTCCTCCAAAAGACAGCAATAGAAAGCGGCGACGGCCGCAGAAGAAAGGCCGGATGTCAAGCGGGTTTTGACAGCGCCTGGCCTCGGCGCCTTCGCCATGATTACCAGTACACATTCACTGGCTGGGGAACGCACAACCGCCCGGCTCGACGAATTCATAGAGTTTCGACGCAGACCTACACTGCACGTGGCGTCGCGGATCTTCGACTCCGAAAATAATAGCGCACGATCAAGCTGAGAATGAACCAACCGGCACCCACGGTCCCCTTGACCGTACCGCTAATCTTCGATTTTCCAATGCGAGGGTAGTAGCTCACCGGGACTTCAACCACGCGGAATCCTGCCACAGCTCCTTTGAGGATCATCTCGACCGCCCAGCCATAGGTGGTCTCTTCGAGCGCGAGCTCGCGAAGTACATCTGCGCGGGCCGCGCGAAACGGACCGAGATCAGTGATCTCCAGTCTATAAAGAATTCTGATCAGGCTGGCGGCGAGACAATTACCAAACACCTGATGCCAAGGCAATGCTCCAGTCGAACGCCGCTCCCGGAGGCGGGAACCGAGCGTGATGTCCGCTCGGCCCTCAATGATCGGCGCTAAAAGAATCGGCAGTTCAGAGGGCCGATCGCTGTAATCGCCATCGAGGAACACAACCACGTCAGGGCAATTTGCCGTGGCCAGACCTTTGAGGCACGCTCGCCCGTATCCGCGGCGCGGTTCCTCAACGACGCGAGCCCCCATTCTTGCGGCGATGTCGGGTGTCCCGTCATTCGAGTTGCTGTCGACAACAATGACCTCCGTCGTCAGATCGGACGGGAGATCCGCTAACACGCGCTCAATCGACTGCGCTTCATTGTGAGTAGGGATGATGACGGACACTCGCACAGGGAATTAGCTAAATCAACCACCACGGAGCCGACGTCCACCGTTGCGACAACCACGCGTCCAAGCCCAATCTCCGGCCGGCGCGTCCGATCGAAAGACCGAGCGACGCGAGCGCCGGAACCAGTAGTTCCCAGATCCACGAAGTGCCCCACTCCGAAATCCAAAGACTACCGAGAAAGAGAAAGGCTAGGAATGCGGCCGGTCGAGTAAACATACCAATGACGAGAAGGATACCAAGGGATATCTCGGTCATGGCCTGCATGGGAGCAGCAATCGCCGCGTGGTTTGCCGCCAGCCCCATCACAGCCTTCCAGGCAGCTGGTGCGTGACTTGCCTCGATATAGTGCCCGATCAGGCCTGCGTAGCCTGACGCCGTGTAGAGGCCTTTGCCCAGGTTCTCAAAAAACACCCACACAAGCATTGCCCCAATCGTCACACGCACAAGCGCCAGCCCGTTTGCAGCGGACACATGCTCGCCGATGTTTTGCAATCGACTCACATTCGTCGCCATCACGAACCTCGTACCAATCGATGCGCTACAAAATTCGTGACCAATGCACGAAACAGTTGATCTACGGCGGGAACTCTGGCGAACTCAAAATCAATTGGTAAAAAATTCATGCAACTGGGGCGACGGATGGCCGTGGCTGCTGTATCTTGTCACGGACGATCGTTTTCAGATTTTCGAGTTTGAGGTTCTCTAGGATACGTTCCGATCGAAGCTTACTCTTCTGGACTTTGTGGGTGCGCCCTGGCTGGGATGAAGCCATATGAAGACTCCTGTAGTAAGGTTTGGCGGTTGAGTGTACGAGCCGAGCGGAAGTGAGTCAAGGCCACTGCAAATTGCACTACCACCCCTTCAACTCTGCTATCTCCAACTCTCCCAGTGCTGATTGGGACTTCTGGAGCTTGGAGCCCCAAAATGGCAGAACCGAAGCTCGCGGTTGGATTGAACATTGGATTACTCGTGCCCGAGTCGATAGAGTCTGTAGCCTACAACCAACATCCACGCAGTGGCGAAGAGAGCATTCATGATTATGGTTACACTGAAGCCCGATAACGAAACGATCCCAAGGATGCCGGTTGCCAATCCCAAATAGGCCGTAATCCTATTAAACACTCCCTTTAGCATGACGAAACCGATCACCAAAATCCCGAACGAGAGGGTTACGATTGCATACACGATTTCCAGAGGGGAGGCCAGCACTGCGGACGCATAGTTGGCAGCCGCGACGTAAGCTGTCTGCTGGACGGCACCCGTGGCTCTGGAGTAGTTGCCGTAAAGAACGAGCATTGAGGCGTAATGGGACCAGCTAACGGCCAAATCCAAGACGATAAACAGCCCCACGAATGCGGTCGCCAGCAGCATCGCGTTTCTGTTGGCCTCTTTCAGCGCTAGGTAAAGAGTAAACGCGACGGGCACGAAGAGAAAGTCTGTTAACACGGAGAGGCCAAGAATCGCCCACCAGATCGTCGTCTTCCCATGAAGGTAATGGAACCAAGCATCGCCACCACCAGTCGGAGGGGCTCCGACTTGAGCGTACAAAAAAATGATGATGATGTACGCGACACCCAGGACGAGTGCGGCGATGCCGCCCACTCTATACCACTGCTTCTGATCCACGTCGAACGAATCAACTGTCGTCTTCTCGCCCCCCATGGACGCTTCTCCTGTGCTGCATGGGTTCCGGCGCCCCTTTTTCGCCCGCCCTCATCAAACTCACTGTCATTGATGACTAAGAAACAATGACGTCGTGTTTCAACTCGCAGTATCGCGCTCTTCGTTCGCCTCGCCCAGACAGGATTGCAGTAACTCCAGCATGAACTCGTGGTTGGGATGCGGCCGATGCCACGGCATAGCCCTCAAGACGATGACTAGAAGGGCGAGTAGGGATAGTCCAAGCACTAGGAACACGTCTGCGTCTCTTTGGAATGTTTACGCTTGAAGTGTTACAGGATGGTTAAATGCACAGGTCTCATTTGGGATGGGCCACTCTGTCGCCCACGCGTAGAAACAGCTCGCTTGATGGCGTGACGCTACGATGCGCCGGCCTCAAGTAGCAATGTTTTGTTTCAATCAGATGCACTGAACCCAACGAATATTTCCGCGTCGGTTCCATGGGCAACTACGAGCGCTCGGGCTTGATGCAGATTGCAGGAGACTTAGGCGGGACGGCCAGCGCGCCAACAGTTCTAAGCGTGTCGAATCTTACCAACCCTGTTCCTGTAGCTAAGGGCGGAACTGGGCAGGCGACTCAGGCTGCGGCGTTTAATTGAGTTGCGCCCGCGGGTTCCACTGGCAGCATGCTGGTTGCGACTGCGGCAAATCCCTGCCGCACCAGCCAATACGCAAAACATTAGTTTTCAAGCGGATAGCCTGAATCCAACGAATGTGTGGGCGACTGCAATGGCGGTACAGCAACGGCCGAAGGTTCTGTCAGTCTCAAACCTCACCAATCCCGTCCACTGTAAGCAAGGGCGGAACAGGGCAAGCGACTCAGGATGCGGGCATTTTAGCGGCTAAATCTCGACATGTGCCAGATGGCTCTTTCTCGAAAATGAAGAATACTTCTTGCTACGGCTTAGGGGCATTTGTGCGCGAACGTTGTGCCCAAAATTGTGCCTAGTGGCCGCTTGGATGCGTTGGGATCCATGTTGGCGTGTAGCCCTAGACGCCGCATGTTCACAAGCGAAAATGAAAGCATCTAAATTGCGCTAAAGTATTGATTCGTCGGAACCCAATCTTCGGGACCAGGGGGTCGGAGGTTCAAATCCTCTCTCCCCGACCAATTTATCTCAAGTGAGTACGAACATTGTAATTACCAATCTGGAGGCCTCGTCGTCGATGGAAATCTGCGC
>Ga0268266_10007110_pt1 | contig 10154 bp, 7 predicted proteins | sample KBSS13metaG_FD_190356 | JGI IMG/M metagenome (GOLD analysis project Ga0268266, IMG submission 190356) | Switchgrass rhizosphere microbial communities from Kellogg Biological Station, Michigan, USA - KBS S1-3 metaG (SPAdes) (version 2) | ecosystem: Host-associated > Plants > Roots > Rhizosphere >... | reverse complement strand
TCACCATTCACCATTCACCATTCACCATTCACGCCTTCGTCGAGCCCGATGTGAGGTTGGCCACGGCGATGTGTCGGTTGGTTTCGGTTTGAGCCACGGCAAGCAGCGTGTCGATTTCCACCATCGCGTCGAGGTGGCCGCTCAGGGTGATGGCCTTGCGTAAGCGCAGCAAAGCAGAGCTTGTGCTGCGCAACGTTTCCAACAGACTTTCTGGCTGGGCACCGACGTTCCTCCCGCCAGCACAACCTGCTGAAAGCGAAACTGTTCCCGTCATGCGTGTGATCGCGTTGCGCGCTCGGCCAAAATAATCTGGCCCGGCCTGTCGCATTGCACCCAGCTCATTCGTCTATGCGGCATGAGCAGTGCCTCAAAGCGATGCCGGCCCTCCTGCGCCACGCAGCCGCAATGCCAGCGGCCGCGCCCGCGGATGCGTCGCCGCTTGCATTCGCTTCGCGACTGCAGCATGGTTTCTTGCAGTGCAGCATTGACTGCGAATGATCATTCGCATAAATTGAGAGTGAACATTCGCTCTTTTTTGGCTGCAAATCCATGGAAGCTCTCGATATCTTTGGGGAAATGCGGGTTGCCGTCGACGTCGACGAGCATCCGCGCACCCGTGCGGAACGCCGCGACCTCCAGGTCCAGCGTATTCTCGAGGCTGCAAAAACCTGCTTCGTGCGCTCCGGGTTCCAGGGCGCCTCGATGCAGCAGATCTGCGCGGAGGCTGGCATGAGCCCCGGCGCGCTCTACCGCTATTTCGCCTCCAAGGAAGCGATCATCGAGGCGATCTGCGAGGCCGACCGCGCCGACGACGCCAAGCTTTTTGCGTCGATCCTAAGCAATCCCAACGTCGTCGACGGCATGGTGCAGGGAGCGATGGCCCATATCAGGCACATCCACGAAACCAATGCCTCGGCGCTGTTTGCCGAGATCTGCGCCGAAGCCATGCGCAACGAGGCTGTTGAACGGACCTGCATGAAGAACATGGAGCAGGTCTTCGCGGTGTTCCGCGGCTATATCGGCGGCGGCATCGAGCGCGGCGAGATCGACCCGCCCGTCGACATCGAGACATTGCTGCACACGACGATGGCGATCGTCCACGGCATGGCGCTCAACGACCTGCCGTCGATGGGCGTGTCGCTCGACAAGCTTGAAATCCTGTGCCGCGCCTCGATCGAGGGGATGCTGCGGCCGACCAACAAATCCAGGGCCGGCTGAGCGCGCCGTTTTTTCCGAGAGAGTGACGTGATGTTGAAGCGATCTTCCCTTGCCGTCGTGATGACGGCGCTGCTCGCCTCGGTCGCCTTGCCGGCCATCGCCGTGGCGCCCGGCATTGCCGCCGAAGAGGCGGCCCCCGCCAAGGCGCCGACGCCGCCGGCCATCCGCGTGGTGGCGGCCGAAACCCGCGATATCGTCGAAAAGCTGTCGGTCAGCGGCACCATCGTGGCCCGCGAGGAGGCCAATGCCGGCACCGACCTCAACGGCATGATCGTCAACCAGCTCAATGCCGACCAGGGTGACTTCGTCAAGAAGGGCGAGATTCTTGCCGTGCTCGACCGCTCGACGCTCGACACGCAGCTTGCCCAGAACGAGGCAAGCCGCGCCCAGGCCGAGGCTAACATCGCGCAGACGCAATCGCAGATTGCCGACGCCGAGGTGTCCGTGCGCCAGGCCGGCGAGGCGCTGGAGCGCGCCCGCACCCTGCAGGGCAAGGGCTTTGCCACCAAGGCCGAGCTCGACAATGCCGTCAACGCCCAGGACAGCGCCAAGGCGCGGCTGGAATCGGCCAAGCGCGCGCTGGTCGCCTCGCAGGCCCAGATCGCCACGGTCGAGGCCCAGAAGAAGAGCATCGACATCCAGATCGCCAAGACCGAGGTCAAGGCGCCGGCCGACGGCCTGGTGCTGGCCCGCAACGCCACGCTCGGCGGCATCGTGTCGTCGTCGGGCGGCGCCCTGTTCCGGCTGGCCATCGACAATGAATTCGAGCTGTCCGCCGATGTCGCCGAGACCGCGCTGCCGCGGCTCACCGTCGGCATGCCGTCGGCCATCAGCGTCGCCGGCTGGGGCGCGCCCGTCGAGGGCAAGATCCGCCTGATCGGGCCTGAGGTGAACCAGGCCTCGCGGCTCGGCATGATCCGCATATCGATGCCGTCCGACCCGCTGCCGCGCGTCGGCAATTTCGGCCGCGCCGACATTGAGACCGTGCGTCGCCGCGGCCTCGCCGTGCCGACCTCGGCGGTCATCTACGCCGACGCCGACGCCTTCCTCCAGAAAGTCGAGAACGGCAAGGTCAAGACGGTGCCGGTCAAGCTCGGCGCCCGCGCCGACGGCTATGTCGAAGTGCTGTCCGGGGTTGCCGAGGGCGACGAGGTCGTGGCGCGCGCCGGCACCTTCGTCGCCGACGGCGACATGGTGACGCCGGTGCGCGGCGAGCAGACGGGAGCGATCAACTGATGGGCTGGAATTTTTCCGCATGGGCGATCCGCAACCCGGTTCCGCCGATCCTGATGTTCATCGTGCTGCTGGTGCTCGGCCTGATGAGCTTCTCGAAGCTGCCGGTCACCCGCTTCCCCAACATCGACGTGCCGATCGTCTCGGTGACGGTGACCGACCCCGGCGTCGCGCCAAGCGAGCTTGAGACGCAGGTCACCAAGCGCGTCGAGGACGCGGTCGCCAACATCTCCGGCGTCAAGAACGTCACCTCGACGATTACCGAGGGTTCCTCGCAGACGGTCATCGAGTTCCGCCTCGAGGTCGACACGCAGACCGCGGTCAACGACACCAAGGACGCGGTCGAGCGCATCCGCTCCGACCTGCCGGCCACTTCCGAGGCGCCGGTGGTCAACCGCGTCGACGTGGAAGGGCAGGCGATCCTGACCTACGCCGTCTCGGCGCCGGCCATGACGATCGAGGAATTGTCCTGGTTCGTCGACGATACCGTCATCCGCAAGCTGCAGGGCCTCAAGGGCGTAGCTCGAGTCGACCGCTACGGCGGCGTCACCCGCGAGATCAAGGTCGAGCTCGACCCCGACCGGCTCAATGCGCTCGGCGCCACCGCCGCCGACGTCAACCGCGCGCTGCGCGCGGCCAATATCGACATGACCGGCGGCAGCGCCGATTTCGCCGGCCGCGACCAGGCGATCCGCACGCTCGGCGGCGCGAAGAAGATTGCCGACCTCCAGGCGCTGGAGATACCGCTGGGCGGCGGCCGCCGCGTCACGCTGTCGGAGATCGCCACGGTCACCGATGCCTGGGAGAAGCCGAAGAGCTTCGCCCGCGTCAACAACCAGACCGTTGTGTCGTTCGGCATTTTCCGCGGCAAAGGCCAGAGCGACGTCGACGTTAGCCGCCGCACAGAGGTGGCGATCGCCGACCTGCAGGCGGCGCACCCCGACATCGCCTTCAGCAAGGTCGACAATTCGGTCGACTACACCGAAGGCAATTACGATTCGGCGATGGAGACGCTGCTCGAAGGCGCCGGCCTGTCGGTGCTGGTGGTGCTGATCTTCCTGCGCGACATCCGCGCCACGCTGGTTTCGGCGGTCGCCTTGCCGCTGTCGATCATCCCGGCCTTCTGGGCGATCGACATGATGGGCTTTTCGCTGAACCTGGTCAGTCTGCTCGGCGTCACGCTGGTGGTCGGCATCCTCGTCGATGACGCCATCGTCGAGATCGAGAATATCGTCCGGCATATCAAGATGGGCAAGACGCCGTACCGCGCCGCCCTCGAGGCAGCCGACGAGATCGGGCTTGCCGTCATCGCCATTTCCGCGACCATCATGGCTGTGTTCGCGCCGGTTTCCTTCATGGGCGGCATCGCGGGCCAGTACTTCAAGCAGTTTGGCCTCACCGTGGCGGTCGCGGTTTTCTTCTCACTGTTGGTGGCGCGGCTGCTGACGCCGATGCTCGCCGCCTACTTCCTGCGCGGCCACGGCCATACCGAGCCCAAGCCCGGCCGCATCATGCGCGGCTATCTGGCGCTGCTGAGGACGTCGCTGCGCTTCCGCTGGCTGACGCTGCTCGCCGGCATCGGCTTCTTCGCCGGCTCGATCTATGCGATCGGCCTGCTGCCGTCCGGCTTCATTCCGAAAGAGGACGCCAGCCGCATCATCTTCTCGCTCGAACTGCCGCCTGGCAGCCGGCTTGAAGACACGCGTGCCGCCACCGACCAGGCCAGCAAGCTGATGCACGAAGTGCCTGAGGTCGAGAACGTCTACGTGATCGGCGGCTCCAACCCGCAGGGCACGCTGGAGCCGCGCCGCGCCACCGTCGTCGCCGACCTCATCCACAAATCGAAGCGTGACCGCACCCAGGCCGAGATCGAAGTGCTGCTGCTCCAGAAGCTGGACCAGATCCCCGATCTGCGCGCCTACTTCGTCAACGACCGCGGCGAGCGCCAGCTGGCGTTCGGCGTGATGGGCACCAACGGCGCCGTGCTCGACAAGCAGGCACGGCGCATCCAGAGCGAGATGAACGCCACCGGCAAGTTCCGCGCGGTCTCCTCCAACGCGGCGCTCGACCGTCCCGAGGTGATCATCGTGCCCGACCTCGAACGGCTTGCCGAGCTCGGTATCTCGACGGCGACGCTGTCGGAGACGCTACGCGTCGCCACCATCGGCGACATCGACGCCAACCTCGCCAAGTTCACGGTCGGCGATCGCCAGATTCCGATCCGCGTACAGCTTAACGAGAAGGCCAAGGACGATCTGTCGGTGGTCAGCACCTTGCCGGTGCCGACGGCCTCGGGTGTTTCCGTGCCGCTGTCGTCGGTAGCAAAAATCGAGTTCGGGCAGGGCCCGTCATCGATCCAGCGCTTCAACCGCGAGCGCCGCGTGGTGATCAGCGCCGACATGGCAGCTGGCGCCGAGCTCAGCGAAGGGCTGGCCACCGTCTGGGCGCTGCCCGCGGTCAAGGACATGCCGGCCGGTACCCGCATCCAGGAGACCGGCGACGCCGAAGTCATGGGCGAGGTTTTTGCCGGCTTCGCCACCGCCATGGGCACCGGCCTGATGCTGGTGCTGGTGGTGCTGATCCTGCTGTTCGGCTCGGTCTTCCACTCCGTCACCATCCTCGGCTCGCTGCCGCTGGCGATCGGCGGCGTTGTCGGCGGGCTTTACTTCACCAACAACGCGATCTCGATGCCAGTGGTCATCGGCATATTGATGCTGATGGGTATCGTCACCAAGAACGCCATCATGCTGGTCGATTTCGCGATCGAGGAGGTCAAGCACGGCATCCCGCGCGCCGAGGCGATCATCGACGCCGGCCGCAAGCGGGCGCGGCCGATCGTCATGACCACCATCGCCATGTCGGCCGGCATGGTGCCGGCGGCCATGGCGCTCGGCGACGGCGGCGAGTTCCGCGCGCCGATGGCCATCGCGGTGATCGGCGGCCTGCTGGTCTCGACCTTCCTGTCGCTGGTGTTCGTGCCGTCCTTCTTCACGATCATGGACGACGCCTCGATCGTGGTGGCCAAAGTCTTCCGCTGGCTGGTCAAGCCCAATGCGGTCGACGAGCCCGGCCAGGAGCATACGGCCAGCGTCTACACGCTGCCGGAGCGCATGGAATCGCTGCCGATCGCCGCGGAGTAGGGCGCTTCTTTTGCCTTCTCCCCGTTCACGGGGAGAAGGTGCCCCGAAGGGGCGGATGAGGGGCGGCGCCACGCTCAATAATTGCCGCCATCGTAGACACAACATTTGGACAGGCAAGCGCGCGGCCTTCTCGGTCTGCGCCGCCCTCAGCGGTCTTCGCACCCTTCGACAAGCTCAGGACGCCAATCCACTTCTCCCACCCCTTCGAACAAGCTCAGGAGGGAGAAGGTCAGGCCTGTCGCACATCATTCCCGCACGACTTTATCGATCGGCCGCAATAGCCTGTCGCACAAGTAATTTTGGATTTCCGTCCGCTCGGTAGCGCTACCCGATGCGGACAGTCTTCTATTCTATGAGCTTGATCTAATAGAAAAAATTTGCGCATTCCTCTTGTAAAGCGCAAAGTCGCATCTCTACATGCAAGGTATGATCGCCATTGACCATATCGTAGGCTCAGAGCTTGGCGGTCGTCTTCAATTTCTTGGCCACCGTCCGAAAGAGCAAGCGTTCACCTTCGTGTTCGGCTATTTCGAGCCGCCGCGCCGGCCAAACCGGCACGGCTCTAGCGTGGACGCTTCCTCCAATTCACCAAAGCTTCCCCGGCCGTGAGGCCGCAGCCGCCTTTGCTGGCGGCATGGTTCAACAGCGTTTGGCGTCCCCATGTCTCGCATCCGCGCGTCGAGGGCAGGGCCGGGCTTTGCCTGCGATTGCACGGTCACACAACTCGGCCATACCAGTAGCAACCAACCCTTGGAAAAGGAGAACATCATGAAACCCGAAGACATCATCACCCGCGTCGGCCGGCTGATCTCTGGCATTGCCCACGCCGCCATCGACAAGGCGGAAGGGTCCAACCGGCTCGCCATCGTCCAGCAGGCGATCCGCGAGATCGAGGACGCCGAGGCGACGGCCCAGGCGGATCTCGCCCAGGCCCGCGCCGCGGAGTATCGCCTCAATGCACGTCGCGGTGAGGTCGATGGCGAGCTTGCGGCGCTCGCTGAGAAGATCCGCACAGCGATTGCCGAGAAGCGCGATGACCTGGCACGATCCGGCGTTGCCCGGCAGCTCGACCTCGAAGCCCAGCAGGAGGTCCTTGGCAAGACCATCGCCGACAATGGCGAGGTGATCGCCGCCAACCTCACGGCTTTGCAGGCGGTTCGATCCGCCCTCGAGGACGCCGGGACACGGCTTGTCGAGCTCAGGAAGAGCGAAGCGGCCGCGCCCGCGCCGAGCCCGATGAATGGTGGCCGCCGCGTGGCCGGCAGCGCCGACAAGGCGGAGCGTGCCGGTCGCGTCATTGCTCGCACGACCGGCGTGCCCGCAGGCACTGCCGCGATCGCTGACATCGCCGAGCTCAGTGCGCTTCACCGCGACAAGCAGATTGCCGATCGCCTGGCGAAGCTCAAATCGCAGGCCTGACACGGGAGGTGCGACAACGCAGATGATCCTTCTCGAGCATTTCATGGCGGCCGAGGTCCGGCCGTTTGCGATCGCGGCGATGATGGTCCTGGTCATCGGCCTGGCGGAAGCGGGCACCATGCTGATCGGCTTCTCGCTCAGCGAGGTCGTCGGCAAGGCCGTGGACTTCGACAGCCACTCCGAGAGCAGCTTTGTCAACGCGATATCCTGGCTGAACGTCGGCGGCGTGCCGCTGCTGATCTTCCTGCTGCTGTGCCTCGGTCTGTTCGCGATCACCGGTTTCGTGATCCAGGACTTGGCTGGGGCCCTCGGCGGGCCATTGCCGGCACTGGTCGCCGCGCCGCTGGCTTTTGCCGCCACCGGGCCGCTGGTGCGCCAGTCGAGCCGCCTCGTCGCGCGGATCATTCCGCGCGACGAGAGTTACGTGGTCGAGATCGGCGACCTGGTTGGTCGCGTCGGCGAGGTCGTGGTCGGTCCGCTCGACCACGGCCTGCCGGGCCGCGTCCGCGTCAAGGACGTGCACGGCAACGTGCACTTCGTGGCCGCCACGGCGGCCCCGACATCACCGGCGCTGCCGCAAGGCGCGCCGGTGCTTTTGGTCGACCGCGACGGCACGCATTTCGTGGCGATCGAGGCGCCCACTGACATCACCCGATCCGTAGTCTCAAGCAACAACTGAACGGAGCAACTGCCATGTACGACATAGCCATTCCCGCCCTCATCGGCGTGCTGCTGATCGCCGTGATCGGCATTGTCTTCACGACGCTCTACCGGCGCTCGACCCGCGACGAGGCCTTCGTGCGCACCGGCCTCGGCGGCAAGCGGGTCGTGCTCGACGGCGGCGCCGTCGTGCTGCCGATCTTCCATTCGACCGCGCGCGTCAATCTGAAGACGCTGAGGCTGCAGGTGGAGCGCAGCAAGAAGGACTCGCTGATCACCAAGGACCGCCTGCGCGTCGACATCGGCGCCGAGTTCTACGTCCGCGTGCGGCCGGATGCCGAGAGCATCGCGCTCGCCGCGCAGACGCTGGGCGACCTCACCAATGATGCCGAGAAGCTGCGCGCGCAGGTCGAGGCCAAGTTCGTCGACGGCCTGCGCTCGGTCGCGGCCACGATGGAAATTCTCGAGCTTCAGGAAAAGCGCAGCGATTTCGTCAAGCATGTGCAGGCGGCGGTCGAGGCCGACGTCAAGTCGAACGGGCTGGAGCTGGAATCGGTGTCGCTCACCAACCTCGACCAGACCGACATCAGCTTCTTCAACCCCGAGAACTACTTCGACGCCGAAGGTCTCACCAGCCTCAAGAACATCACCGAGTCGCGCAAGAAGGAGCGCAACGCGATCATCCGCGATAACGAAGTAGCGATCGCCCAGAAGGACCTCGAGGCTCGCCAGCAGACGCTGACGATCGAGCGCACCAAGAGGGAGGCCGAGCTCAGCCAGGATCGCGACATCGCCAACAAGACCGCGAGCACGCGTGCCGAGGTGGCCCAGGCCGAGCAGACGGCGAAGCTGACCGAAGAGGGCGCGCGCATCGAGACCGAGCAGCAGGTGGCTCAGAGGCAGGCCTCGGCCAACCAGGTCCGCGAGACGGCGATGATCGAGTCGGAGCTGGCCGTTAACAAGCGCCGCACCGACGCCGATCGCGAGTTCCAGATCGCAACGCAGCAGAACGAGATCGCGATTGCCGGCAAGAGCAAGGAGCAATCCGATGCGATCGCCGAGGCGAAAGCCGCCGAGGCGCTCGCCGTCTCGGCCGAAGAAAAGGTCACGACCGCTCGCGCCGTCGAGATTGCCGACCGCGACAGGCTGACGGCGGTGCTGGCCGCGCGCAAGGAGGCCGAGAAGAAATCGACCGAGGTCGTCGTCGCCGCCGAGGCCGAGAAGAAAGCTTCGCTCGACAGGGCCGACGCGATCCGCACCCTCGCCACGGCCGATGCCGAAGCCAACAAGATCAAGGCGGCCGGCGTGCGCGAGATGGGCGAGGCGGAAGCTGCCGTCACCACCTTGAACAACGAGGCGCGCAACAAGCTCGGCGAGAACGTCATCAATTTCGAGCTCGCCAGGAAGCGGCTTGAGACCATCCCCGCGGCAATCGCCGAGGCGGTCAAGCCGATCGCTGCAATCAAGGACATTCGCATCCTGAACACCGGCGGGTTTGGTGGCGCGGGCAATGGCGACGGCGGTCTCGGCTTCGGCGATGGTCTGGCCGGCCAACTGCTGAAGCTGCAGGCGTTCCGCCCGATGGTCGACGAGATCCTGCGCCAGGGCGGCTACAAGCCGGGCGCCGACCCGCTCGCGACCTTGCTCGACAACGCCACCGGCGCGCAGGTCAATGGTGCGCCGGCTGGGCCGGCGGCTGTAGCCGCTCGCGACAACTGAGCGAACACATCAAGGCCGCCACGACGCTATCTCCCCCCTTGCGGGGGAGAAAGCGATTTCAACATCTTGGCGGAGCCAAGTGTTAGAAATCGCAAGAGAGGGGGTTTCCCGCAACGGGCCAACAAGGGGAGAAGGACAGCCGCGCCAGCCCGCCACCGCCAGGTGTCAGAACTCCGAGGCGATGCGTTCGACATTGCCGAGCACGGCGTCTACCGCGCCTTTACCCTCCAGCACGCCGTAGAGGACTTCAAGGCGCGCTTCCTTGACGCCACAATAGTCAAGAACGCCGACCTTCAGCTGGGTATCGATGGCCTTGTCGTATCCACGCTTCTGAAAAGACGCGAGGTCGCCTCCGGCAATTCCAATCATCCAGGCCCGGCGATTGGGATATTTCCGCGCGCCGTACGCCCATCCATGATTCCAGACCCTGTCGATCCAGCCTTTGAGGAGTGCTGGCATCGACCACCACCAGATCGGAAAGATCATCACGGTGGCGTCGTTGCGCTCGATACGCCGCATCTCGTTTACGACGGCCGGCGAATACTGTTTGTCGGCGTTGTTCCAGTCCGGCTCGTCATCCTCGCGCAGGACGGGGTCGAATCTTTCCGCCGCAAGGTCGGCGAGCTCGACCTCGTGGCCATTCTGCCTGATCGTCTGCGCAAAAAGCCTGGCGGCCTCCGCGGTAAGCGAGTCCGATCGCGGGTGCGCCACTACGAGCAGGGTCTTCAACGTCGCTCACCTGTCAATCTAAAGAAGGCAGATAAG
>Ga0268266_10007107_pt1 | contig 10156 bp, 10 predicted proteins | sample KBSS13metaG_FD_190356 | JGI IMG/M metagenome (GOLD analysis project Ga0268266, IMG submission 190356) | Switchgrass rhizosphere microbial communities from Kellogg Biological Station, Michigan, USA - KBS S1-3 metaG (SPAdes) (version 2) | ecosystem: Host-associated > Plants > Roots > Rhizosphere... | reverse complement strand
GATCGACGGCGCGTTCGGCACGTACCCGCATGCCCTGCACTACGCGCTGAAAGCGAACTCGGCGCTGGCGATTGCGCGTCTCCTGCGTGAGCTCGGCAGCTCGGTCGACGCCAATTCCGTCTGGGAGATCGAGGTCGCGAGAAGAGCGGGTTTCGAGCCGTCGCAAATCGTGTTCACCGGCGTCGGCAAATCGCCGGAGGAGCTGGAATCGGCGGTCGCGCTGGACGTCAAGGCGATCAACGTCGAATCGGCCGGCGAGCTCGCTCGCCTCGAGGCGATCGCGTCGCGCCTCGGGCGCCCGGTGCGCGTGGCGGTCCGCGTGAACCCCGACATCGACGCCAGGAGCCATCCTCACATTTCGACGGGTTTGAAAATCAACAAGTTCGGCGTGCCGCTCGACGATGCGCGGGAGCTGCTGCAGACGCTGCCGGCGCGCCGGTTCCTGAAGCTGGTCGCGGTTCACGTGCACGTCGGGTCGCAAATCACGTCGCTCGATCCCTTGCGCCGGGCGGCGGCGCTGGCCGCGGCGGTGAGCCAGGAACTGCTGCAGCAGAAGTTTCCGCTCGAATACGTCGACGTCGGGGGCGGACTGGGCGTGTCGTACGACGGCGCGGACGTGCCATCTCCGGCGGACTACGTCAACGCGATCGTCGGGGCCGTGCGGCATACGTCACTGCCGATCGTCCTCGAACCCGGTCGTTCGATCGCGGCGCCGGCCGGCGCCCTCCTGGCGCGCGTCATCGACGTGAAACCGCGAACGGCGTCGAGCGATTTCATCATCATCGACGCCGGCATGACCGAGTTGATGCGGCCGGCTCTCTACGGCGCGTTCCACGGGATCGAGCCGGTCTCAGGGCCGGGGACTGGCGATCGCCACTACGAGATCGTCGGCCCGGTCTGCGAGAGCAGCGACGTCGTCGGGCGGGACCGCCGGCTGCCGCCGTTGAAGGAAAACGACGTCGTCGCCATTCGCGATGCCGGGGCGTACGGGGCAGCCATGGCCTCCAACTACAATCGACGTCCGCTGCCGGCCGAAGTGCTGGTGGATGACGGAACGTGGCGCGTCATCCGCCGCCGGCAGACGATCGACGACCAGCTCGCACTTGAAACGTAGCGATATGCGCGGACATTTGATCGCGTTCGAGGGCCTCGACCAGAGCGGCAAGCAGACGCAGGCCGAGCTGTTGCGCGACTTCCTGAAAGAGCAGGGACGGAAGGCGCGTCTCGTCTCCTTTCCCGACTACGGCACCTCGATCGGCGAGGAGATCGCGCGTGCGCTCTCCAACGAGCGCGACTACGGCCCCGACGTCATGCAGCTGTTGTATGTCGCGAACCGGTACGAGAAGAAATCGGATCTCGAGCGGTGGATCGAGGGCGGCCTGATTCTGGTGTCCGATCGTTATACGGCGTCGAGCGTGGCCTACGGTGAAGCGTTTGGGCTCGATCCAGCGTGGCTGACCGACATGCAGAGGTTTCTGCCGCCGGCGACGCTCACGATCCTGCTCGACATCGCGCCTGACACCGCCGTGAAGCGCAAGTCCGTCGACCGCGACCGCTACGAGCGCGACCTGGCCATGCAGGCACGCGTCCGCGAAAGCTACCATCGTCAGGCCCAGTCACAGGGCTGGGTCGTCCTCGACGGTGAACGCGCAAAGGACGCCATCGCCGCCGACGTCGTCGAAGCGGCGCTGCGCGCGCTATAGCTCTTTCGATGTGGATGTAGTGCGGACCTTCAGGTCGGCCCTGTGTGGGCAGGCCTAAAGGCCTGCACTACATCGGAGTCGAATACTCTGTAAGCCCTAAGCCCTAAGCCCTAAGCCCTAAGCCCACAGCCCTCAGCCCTCAGCCCTCTTTCTTTGGTTGTCCCCCTCACCGGCCGACGACTCGAGCGGCCGTCAGCGCACGCACTTCCGCAACGCCCGCGTGCTTGAGCACACGAGCGCACGCATCGAGCGTCGCACCGGTCGTGCTCACGTCGTCGATCAGCACGACGGTCGCGCCGGCGAGTGCTGCGGCCGCGCGGGTTACCGCGAACGCATCGCGCACGTTGCGATGACGCTGGCCGGCAGGCAGCTCTGTTTGCGTCGCCGTGGCGCGCACGCGCCGCAGCGCACGCACAACCGCGATCGGCATCTCGCGCGCCAGGTCCTCTGCCTGGTTGAATCCACGATGCCTCTTGCGCGACCGATGAAGCGGCACGGGGATCACGCAGGCGGCGCCGGTTATCATGTCCGCGCCGCGCTCGCGCATCAGTCGGCCCAGCGGACGGGCGAGCGAGCGGCGTCCCTCGTATTTCAACGCGTGGACAATCGCGCGCAGCGCGCCGTCGTACGAGCCGATGGCTCGCGCGCGATCGATCGCGCGCCGCGTGCGCCGGCAGCGCGGGCAACACGCCAGCGGCACGCTGACCACGCGCCACGTCGGCAGCGGGTCGCCGCAGCGATCGCAGAGCGGCGGCGTGAGCGGAACAATGGAGGTCCAGCAGGATTCGCAAACGGGCCCGCGGGTGGGATGAAGGAGCGACGCGTCGCACGCCGCGCAGGCGGGGGAAAAGACGACGGAGAGAAGAGCGTCTGAGGAATTGCAAATTGCAGATTGCAAATTGCTGACTAGATTTGCAATTTGCATGTTGCAATCAGCAACGATCAGGTGATTTCGATGCGATCCGCATTTCCCCACAGCCGTTCGAGATCGTAGAACGCGCGCGTTTCCGCGCCGAAGACGTGCACGATGAAATCGAAGTAGTCGACGAGAATCCAGTCCGACTGGTCGTAGCCTTCGACGTACGCCGGTTTCGCACCCTTCTTCGCCAGCGATTCCATCACCGCGTCGGCGATCGCCCGCACCTGCCGGGAATTGGTGCCGGACGCGATCACGAAGAAGTCGGTGAAGCCGGAGGCCTTGCGCAGATCGAGGACGACGAGATTGACCGCCTGCTTGCTTTCAGCCGCCGCGATGGCCGCATCGACCTGCGCCGGAAGCTTCGGAGCGTGTTTCTTCTTGCCGGTCTTGGCTTCACTCTTTGTCATGCAACCTGCCTGCCGCCGGCATCTGCGCCGCGTCCGACGCGCGCCGTCCCGGCGTCATCGCTGTGTAAAGTCCATGATGTTCAATGTGTTGCTGCACGTGCGAAGGCACGAGCCCGGCGATCGACTCTCCATGGCTCCGCCGCTGGCGGATTGCAGTGGATGACACGTCGGCGGTCGGGGCGTCGAGCAGAATGATCAACGGGTCGATTTGCGCGACCTCGTCGATCGGCGGACGCGCCATGCGGTCCGCCAGCCGCGGCAGTCGTCGTGGCAGCTCCTTGACCGAGAACTTCGGCCGGGAGACGACGGCGAAATGCGCGGCGTTGAGAATGCTCGGGTAGTCGCGCCAGCTGGCGATTTCGGCAAAGGCGTCCGCGCCAATCACGAAGAACAGCTCGGAGGAGAGATAGCCGCGCTCGTGAAACATTTCGAGCGTTCGCGAGGTGAACGACGGCGCCGTCTGCCGCAGCTCGAGATCGGCCGCGCGCCAGTCGGGACGATCCAGGATCGCGAGCGACACCATGGCGAACCGGTGGTACGCCGAGGCGAGCGGCTGCGGCCGGTGCGGCGGAATGTTGGAAGTGATCACGAACAGCCGTGACAGCTTCAGCTCGCTGACCGCGATATCGCCGACGTCGAGATGTCCCCAATGGATCGGGTCGAATGTGCCGCCGAGGATGCCGATACGACGCGCGGGGCTAGTCATGCGGCGAGGCGACGGGCTGGTGCGGCGTCGCCAGCCCCTTCCACATCAACTCGAGCAGCTCGGGCACGCCTTGTCCGCTGACCCCGGACACACGGAGGAACGGCAGACCGAGTTTCGCGGCCCGGTGCCCGAGTGCCACGACGTCGTCATCGTGTGACGGATCGACGGCGTCCATCTTGTTCGCCACGACAATCTGCGGCTTGGCGGCGAGCGCGGGCTGGAAGAGCTCGAGCTCCTTGCGCACGATGTCGAGATCCTCGACCGGATTGCGCCCCGTGGCGCCGGACACGTCGACGACATGCACCAGTACTTTGGTGCGCTCCAGGTGCCGGAGAAATCGATCCCCAAGGCCCTGGCCTCGATGCGCGCCTTCGATCAGTCCGGGAACGTCGGCGACGACGAAGCTTCGGTCGTCGCTGATCTTGACGACGCCCAGATTGGGAACGAGCGTCGTGAACGGGTAGTCCGCGATCTTCGGCCGCGCCGCCGAGATGCGGGCGATCATGGTCGACTTGCCGGCGTTGGGAAAACCAACAAGGCCGACGTCGGCGAGGAGCTTCAGCTCGAGCCGAAGATCTTTGATCTCGCCTGGCTCGCCCGGCTGCACCTTGCGCGGCGCGCGGTTGGTGGCCGTCGCAAAGCGGGCGTTGCCCATGCCGCCGCGTCCGCCTCGTGCGACGAGCACGCGTTGCCCTTCTTCGGACAAATCGGCGAGCAGGGTGTATGGATGATCGGCGTCCGCGTCGCTCTTCTCGTACACGAGCGTCCCGATCGGGACGGCCAGCTCGAGATCCTTCCCGCCGGCGCCGGTACAGTTCGAGCCCATGCCGTGCTCACCGCGCTCGGCGTCGAACAGGGGATGGAAACGGAAATTGATCAGGGTGTTGATGTGCGGGCTGGCGACGACATACACCGATCCGCCGTGACCGCCGTCGCCGCCGCTGGGGCCCCCGCGCGGGACGAACTTCTCGCGGCGGAACGCGAGACAACCGCGTCCGCCGGCCCCCGCTTCAACGTGAATGTCGACTTCGTCGACGAACAAGTTATTCGAGTGGCTGGATGCTGATAACCCTGCCGCGCGCCCCGTGGTCCTCGAACTTCACGCGGCCGGCGATCTTGGCGAAGATCGTGTCGTCTTTTCCGAGGCCGGCATTCAGGCCCGCCTGAAACCGGCGTCCGCGCTGCCGGACGATGATGGTGCCGCCGGTCACGACGTTGCCGTCGTGCGCTTTCACGCCGAGCCGCTGGGAGTTCGAATCGCGGCCGTTGCGTGAGCTGCCTTGTCCTTTTTTGTGAGCCATTTCCGTATTCCAGCAGGGACTAGGGACTGGCGTCTCGGGGCTGGTCGTCAAGAGCCAGCCCCCAGACCCGAGCCCCTGACCCCTAGAGAAGAATGTCCTTGATGCGCACTTGCGTGAAAAACGCGCGGTGCCCCTTCGTCCGGCGCATGCCCTTGCGGCGCTTCTTCTTGAACACCCGGATCTTCGGTCCGCGTGATTCGCCGTCGACGACCGCGATGACCTTCGCGTTGGCGACAAACGGCGCGCCTGCGAGGACTTCTCCGCCGTCTTTTTCGACGACGAGCACCTGATCGAGCGTCAGTTCAGCGCCCGGCTCGCCCGCGGTTCCATACAGGGTCGCGACGCCACCCGGCGTCACTTTGACCTGATGGCCACCTGTCTGAATGATTGCGTACATTATCGGCACCTGTGCAAAGGGGATAGTTTACTATCGAACTCGCTCAGGTGTAAAGAGTTATCCCGGAGTCGAGTCTACTTGAGCAGGACCCGCGTGCCGCGGATCTTCTGGCTGCTGAGGGCGCTCAGGAAGTTCGGGACCAGCCGGTCCATCAGCTCGAAGTAGGACGACAGGGCCGGCGTGTTCTGCTGCGCGTTGTAGAGAATCTCCTCGCGGTAGCTCTCCGAGTACATCGTCGCCCCGGTTCGGCCGTCGATGAACACGAACTTGGGCCGCAGGATGAAGCCCTTGCGCTCCATGTACTGGCGAACCGGTCGGACGATGCGCCGGCCGAGGCTGTCGTAGGTTTCCTGATCGCGCTGCACGAAGCCAGACGTCGACCGGCTCGAGAACAAGACGGTTCCGGTGACGATCAGCGGGTTCTGAAACTCCTCGCCGATCCTCTTCCAGTACGCGGTGTTCGCGAAGAGCCGCTCGTACGGTTCGAGATCTTTTTCCTCTTTGATGTCCTTCGGCAGCGCCAGCGTCTGGCTGGCCGTCCGAATCGACGGCGTCGCCCCCGATGTCACATCGTCCGGCGCGTTACCGCCGGGCGTCGTCTGACTCTGTTCCTTCGCCACATCGATCAGTTGAAGGATGTCGGCGTCGATGACCCTCAATGACGACTTCGTGCGGAGCTGGCTTCGGAGCAGGCGCACCGTTTCCTGGTTGGCGTCGACGTCTTCGCTGCCACCGGCGACGAACCCGACGACGAGAACTCGCTGGAACGGCGACACGTCCATCTTCGGCTGAATGGGCGTTTCGATCGGGATCTCGTAGTAATCGGGACCGCATGCGAACGCGAGCAGCGCGCCACACACCGCCACAATCGCGAGGGGGAGACTACTTTTCCTTGCCCTGGCTGGTCCGGTCATTGATTTCCTTGAAAAGCTCGTAGTTCTGACGGACCTGAGTATTGTTCGGGTCGAGTTCAACCGCCTTCTCATACGCCTTGCGCGCCTTCTCGAGCTGACCTTCGTGCTCGTAGGCAATCGCGAGGTCGTTGAAGGCCGCCGCGTAGGTGGGGTCGAGCTCCGTGGCCTTTTCCCAGCGGTAAATCGCCTCGCGCCACAGACCGCGCTGCGCGACGTTGATGCCGAATTCGACCTGCGACCTCGCCTCGCTCTTGTTGTCGGCAAACGACGGCGACGCCGTCACGGTCGCGGCGCACGCGACGAGAAAGACAACAGACAGTTTCATAGGTGGTTCAAGGCCACTATACCGTACTCCCCGGCCGAACCGAGCAAGCCATGTGCCACGGCTGACGTTGGAAAATCACTGCATTTCGCGAGATCTCGTGTCCACGATTTACGAAACTTGATCGCATTGTCCCCGACATGTCGGGGAACCGGACCGGAATATAATGTCGTCAGGAGGTCGAGTCCCGCGCTGACGCGCGAGGCGACGACCTCCTTTTTTTGCGTTTTGGGGTTTTCGCGATCGCGCCACGTCGAGGTGCGGTCATGATCGATCTGCTCGATTTCGTCTCCCTGTCGCTGCTGCCGCCTTGGTGCTGGCGCGTGGCCGCCGAGTGGCTGCGCAGCGGCGACGCGTCCGCCGACGTCTCGCGGCGCCTGATCGCAGCGTGTGCGGAAGACGCAAAGGGCGACTCTCCGGACGTGCAGTCGATCGCTGTCGGCGCGATTCGTCGCGCCGGCGCCGCCTCGATCGCGGCCATCCCATGGAGCGCCGCGTCGTATCCGGTCGCGCTGACCACCATCACCGATCCGCCGCCCGTCCTTTGGACGCGGGGCCGTATCGACACGCTGAGCGTACCGGCCGTTGCCATCGTCGGATCGCGCGCCGCGTCGCCGTACGGTCTCGCGGTCGCGGGACAGCTGGCGGCCGACCTCGCGGAGCGCGGTCTGGCCATCGTCAGCGGGCTCGCGCGCGGCGTCGATTCCGCCGCGCATCGCGGCGCGCTTTCCGCCGGCGGTGTGACGATCGCCGTCCTGGGATCGGGCGTGGACGTCGTGTACCCGCCGGAACACGCCTCGCTCGCCGCCGACATCGACGCGACCGGCGCGGTGGTCAGCGAGCTGGTGCCGGGCACGCGTCCCTTGCAATGGTTTTTTCCGCTGCGCAACCGAATCATCAGCGGGCTGTCGCGCGCCGTGGTCGTCATCGAGGCGGGCGAAAAGAGCGGGTCGCTGATCACCGCGCGATGCGCGCTGGAGCAGGGCCGCGATGTGCTCGCCGTCCCCGGCAACATCCTGAGCGGCCGGAACCGCGGCGCCCACGCGCTTTTGCGCGACGGCGCAAAGATTGTGGAGTCCGCGGACGATATTCTTGAAGAGCTGGGCCTGGCCACGGTTTCCGGCGCCCGGGCGCAAGGCGCGGAAGGTGGACTTCAGGCGGAGTCTGGCGCGCCGGTCGACCCCGTGCTCCGCTGTCTGGTGCCCGGCGAGGCGTCGGATCTCGACGAGATTGCCGAACGATCGGGTGTCACAACGCCCCGTCTGCTGCCTCGACTCTTCGAGTTGGAGTTGCAGGGCCTCGTGCGGCGGGCGGGAGGCGGCCGGTTCGTTCGGATTGACAGAACGTGTTAGGGTGAAGCGGGACTATGGCAAAGACCCTTGTAATCGTGGAATCGCCGACGAAGGCGCGCACGCTCGAGCGATTCCTCGGCGATCGATATAGCGTGAAGTCGAGTTTTGGACACGTCCGCGATCTTCCCGACTCGGCCAGTGAAGTGCCCGAGGAGATCAAGAAGAAGAAGTGGGGCCGGATCGGCGTCGACACTGACGGCGACTTCAAACCGTATTACGTCGTTCCCGACGACAAGCGGAAGAACGTGGCCGAGCTCAGGGCGGCGCTGAAAGGCGCGTCCGAGGTGATGCTCGCGACCGACCCCGATCGCGAAGGCGAGTCGATCAGCTGGCACCTGCTCGAGGTGCTGAAGCCGAAGGTTCCGGTCAAGCGCATCGTCTTTCACGAGATCACCAAGAAGGCCGTCGAGCAGGCGATCGCCGAGGCGCATGACGTCGACGACAACCTCGTGCGCGCCCAGGAGAGCCGCCGCATCCTCGATCGGCTCTATGGATACACGCTGTCGCCCGTCCTCTGGAAGAAGGTGCAGACCGGCCTCAGCGCGGGCCGCGTGCAGAGCGTGGCCGTGCGCCTTATCGTCGATCGTGAGGAAGAGCGCCTCGCATTTCGCGCCGCGCGCTTCGCCGATCTGAACGCGCAGTTCACGGCCGAAGGCCGCACGTTCGCCGCGACGCTCACCCGTCTTGGCGACACGCGCATCGCTACGGGCAAGGACTTCGATCAGCAGGGCGGCTTCACCGGCAAGAACGTCAAGCTGCTTTCCGACGACGATGCCGCAAAGCTGGCCGGGGTCATCGACCGCAACCTGCCGTGGTCCGTCACGAGCGTGGAAGCAAAGCCGGGGGTGGAACGCCCGGCTGCACCGTTCACGACGTCGACGCTCACGCAGGAAGCCAGCCGTAAGCTCGGTTTCTCGACGCAGCGGACGATGCAGGCGGCGCAGCGGCTGTTCCAGGACGGTCACATTTCGTATCACCGCACCGACTCCACCACGCTCAGCGACGAGGCGCTCGCGGCTTCGTCGAGCGCGATCCGGGAAATGTTCGGCGACGACTACTACGCCGGCCCGCGCCGATACTCGACGAAGGTAAAGAACGCACAGGAAGCGCACGAGGCGATCCGGCCGACGGCGTTTACGAGCGCCGCGGCGGCGCTCGAAGGCGTCCTGAGCGGCGACGATCTGAGGCTCTACGAGCTGATCTGGAAACGCACGATGGCGTCGCAGATGGTCGACGCCCGCGTGCTGCGGACGAACATCGAGATCTCGGCCACTGCGGAAAAAGGTGAGAAGGCCGTTTTCTCCGCATCGGGCAAGGCCATCGAGTTTGCCGGTTTCCGGCGGGCCTACGTGGAGGGCAGCGACGATCCGTCGGCCGAGCTCGAAGAGCAGGAGACCGTGCTCCCGGCGCTCACGGTCGGTGAGCCGATCGATCGCGATCGCACGCGCGTGCGCCTCGTCGGCCTGGAGCCGATAGGGCACGAGACGAACCCGCCGGCGCGCTATACGGAGGCGTCGCTCATCAAGGAGCTCGAGCGGATCGGCGTCGGCCGGCCTTCGACGTTCGCCGCGACCATCGGCACGATCGAACGGCGCGGGTACGTGTTCCGCCAGGGCAAGGCACTGGTCCCGAGCTTCACGGCCTTCGCCGTCACGCGGTTACTGCGCGAGCACTTCGGCGATCTCATCGACGTCGAGTTCACGGCGGAGATGGAAGAGGATCTCGATCAAATCTCGCGCGGCGAACGCGAGTGGCTCGACTTCATCAAGCAGTTCTATCGCGGCGACCGCCATCACCGCGGACTGGAAGACGCGGTCAAGCAGGCGCAGGAGACAGCGGAATATCCGCTGATCGACGTGGGCGTCGATCCGGAATCGGGCGAGACGGTTCGCGTGCGCATCGGCCGTTACGGTCCATTTCTTCAGCAGGGTGAAGGTGGGCCCGGGAAGACAGCCGGCCTTCCGCCCACGCAGGCGCCCGCCGATCTGTCGGTCGCGAAGGCCATGACGCTGATTCGCGCCAAGGCCGAAGGGCCGCGCGTGCTCGGTGTCGATCCGAAGACTGGCCTGAACGTCTACGCCATTCACGGACGGTTTGGCGCGTACGTGCAGCTGGGTGAGATGCCGGAGAAGGGC
>Ga0268266_10007106_pt1 | contig 10157 bp, 11 predicted proteins | sample KBSS13metaG_FD_190356 | JGI IMG/M metagenome (GOLD analysis project Ga0268266, IMG submission 190356) | Switchgrass rhizosphere microbial communities from Kellogg Biological Station, Michigan, USA - KBS S1-3 metaG (SPAdes) (version 2) | ecosystem: Host-associated > Plants > Roots > Rhizosphere... | reverse complement strand
CTATCGCCGGAGCCTCCTACGGCGGCTACATGGTGAACTGGATCAACGGCCATACCAACAGATTTAAAGCCATCGTCTCCCACGGCGGCGTCTTCGACCTCACCAGTTGGCAGCGCGAAACCGACGAACAGTGGTTCCCCCTATGGGAGATGAAAGGCACTCCTACCGACAACGCCGACATGTACCAGAAGTTCTCCCCCTCCACCTACGCGAGAGACTTCAAGACCCCGACGTTAGTTATCCACGGTGAACAAGACTTCCGCGACGTCACCGGCCAAGGCGCCCAACTCTTCACCGTCCTGCAACAGCAAAACGTGCCCTCGAAATTGCTACTCTTCCCCGACGAAGGCCACTGGATTTTGAAGCCCCAAAACAGCTTGCTCTGGTATCACACCGTCCTCGACTGGATCGGCGAGTGGACCAAAAAGTAGCCGTGAGTGGAAACGCTTTAACTGCGCGTAATTGACCTTGGAGGGATCCCTTCTGTCCCCGTACGGTTGAATTCGTATCACATGCAAAGATATCCAGACACAAACGTAACTGTCGAGGACTTCCTACGCTCAGCTTGGAAGAAGGTCATCGATACCTCCGATAGAGATGGCTACGCAAGCATGTGGACATCGCTCTCTCGGGCGGCCCAAATCGCAATCCAAGACGGGGATCTCACTGAAGGAAAAATACTCTTACTTCTAGCCGACGCTTGCTCGATGATGCTTAGCCCTGAGAGTCCTAACGAGCCGTTCAAACCCTTCATGGTCATCGGTAACGCGAGATCGTCGCTCCCGGAGGATTTTCAAGAAGTCGACGTAACGTTCTTTGGCCAAATAGCTCAGGAAATCGATGATCCCTGGCTTCGAGGGCGTCTAGCAGACCTTATTTGGCTGTTGAGGATACCGAAAGATCCGAAGTACGCCCTTATGGCTATCGACGCATACCGTACGATTCCTCTGGAGGCGGAAGCATGGCTTCGAGACGGTCGGGAGTGTTGGCAGCGCGCAATCAAACTCTCGCTGACGCTCGGGTCTGGTGCCGGTGAGCGACTGAAGGATCTTGAACAGGACATCATAACTGCGTTCGAGACTGCAACGAAAGATGATGGGTTCTTTTTGCTGTGGCTGTCGGAACTGCTCGAGTCCAATACTCTCGGGGGTGAGAACAGTACACGCGTCGCCAACAAACTCCTGCTATTCGCACAGTCTTTTGATCGAGAGGAACGATTTCACCCTGCACGTCTTTTTTTTAACAGTTCCGCTTCCTGGTTCAAACGAGCACGCAACTTTGAGAAGTCAACCGAAGCGACGATAAGCGCAGCGGAAACATGGGTTAAAGAGGCGGCGCAAAGATTGTCGTCGACTCTGCCCAGCAATGCGGTGGCTGCAAGTTTTTACGAAAACGCAATTCAAACTTTCCGATCGATTCCACGCAAAGAACGAGCTCTCTCCGGCGTTCAAGAGCGCATTGATGAAGTGCACCTATTGATGAAAGAAGCCGGGGAGAAGGCGCTCAATGAAATGGGGCGGATCCGCTCGGATTCCATCGATATCACAGCAATAGTTGAGAGTTCCCGAAATGCAGTGAGAGGAAAGGACACAATCGCTGCAATAGCTGCTCTTGCGAATATCTTTTCGGGGACTCGCGTGGTGCAACTTCGCAAGCGCTCCAAAGAGATGATCAATGCATATCCTCTACAGCGGCTCTTCTCCTCGAGCCATCTGGCGAGCGACGGTCGCGTAATCGCTAAACGTCCGGGAGTCCGCCCCGGGGATATGGACTCCCACGAGAACCAAATAATCGTGTGGTCAGAGATGGTGAAGCTCTATGGGTGGGATCTAGGCGTCATTGTTCAAGCATTCATCTTGCCCGCACTAAACGTCGTAATTCTAGAGCACCGACTGAGAGAACGGGACTTCGTCGTCTTTGCGGGAGAGTCTCCTATAGTCCCAGTGGGTCGGGAACGCCTATTTGGGAAAGCCCTATACCTCGGGTTTGAACGAGATTTTGCAGGAGCCTTGCATCTATTGATACCTCAAATTGAAAATATGGTTCGATGGCATCTCAAGGTCGCTGGTTTCAAGACTACTAATCTTGATAGCGAGGGAATTGAGAACGAAAATGGCCTCAGTACACTTGTGGATCTTCCCGCAACGGCGGAGGTATTCGGAGAAGATTTGGCCTTCGAACTCAAGGCCCTTTTTTGTGATCCTCTTGGGCCGAATCTCCGTAACGAGTTGGCTCACGGTTTACTCAGCGATGACGCATGTAATTCCCCTTTTTCGATCTACGCGTGGTGGCTCTGTCTTAGGATCGTCTTCAATGCTTTCTGGAATACCAAACGAAATAGTGGGACAAGAAAAGAGGATGTCGGTGCGGAAGAAGATGAACCGCAATAGCTCTGGGCCTCACCTGTGCATTAAAAGGGCGACGATGAAAGCGCCAATTGGTAATCCCAAGGTCAGCCCCTCCAACAGCAGCGCATAGGAAATGAATTTCTTCGCTCGATCGAATCGGGCCACCCAGCGGCTGAAGCCCATTCCCATAAAAATGATTGGCGATTCCAGCATTCTCCACCCGCAAATCCAGCTCAATCTCGCCGGCACATGATCGCCCAGCAAAACCACCGTCATGCAGACCGGCGCGCTCAAGCCGAGACCGAACAGCAATTTTGCAAATGCCGTGTACACCCGCTCAGCCTTTGCAATGATCCGGATCAAGAAGACAGTTGGGATCAGGAATAGAAAGCCGATGAAGACATAGAGGATCGTGTCGCCAAATGCCGCCATGCCGCCGGATGCAGCCATCGGGTCCTGGAGCTCGAAGAGATGACGCTGATATAGCCAGACCGCGGCAATCACAAAGACCACGCCATACCCCGCGGCAATTAACGCAAGCTGTACGCCCCTGGAGACAGGTTTCACAAAAAGCATCTTACCTTGATCAAGCCGTGTACAGAGCAATGAGTAATAATGCGAACCGGTAACCCAAAACAATCCCAACCGTTACGCTCACCAGCAATAAGGCCTTGAAAACCTGAGACGCCCCCCGTTCCTTATAGACCTTCCCCGCCGCGAAAAATAAGTACACCCCTGCAACCGTCACCTCCACGGCCGACAGCACATGGTCGAAGCTTTCCGAATGCAGCCCGCCCCCGCCCGCGAGAATGTTCGCTCCCACCACGGTCAGCGTCACGCAAAAGAGCAACAGCAGGAACGTATAAAAGTGAAGCGAAAACACGATATGACCCACGAACGGGACCCCCCTCCGGTAGAACACCAGCGGTAAGAAGACACCGAACGGCAGCACCATCAAAATGATCAGCGACTTCGCATTGAGCTCCACGGCCCGGTCGAAAACCGGGGAATACTGTTCTACCGTGCTATGGCTCTTCTCCAGCCGTTGAGCAACCAACGGTTGCGCCACGCTGCTCCAGAACTGATTGTTCAGGTGCATCTCCAACGGCGTTGAGAAAACCTTGGCGCCAACCAGCGACTGCATCGCGAAGAACAGGACGTTCGCCACTAGGAATAGCTGCAGCGGCAGTGTGTAAGGTTTCCGCTGCCCGTTGAGATAAGCCACCGTCAGAGACCCGGGCCGTGTTACCACACACCGAAGACTGCGCAGGATGGGCCCGTCAATATTGGTACAAGCCAAAGCAATCTGGCCCGTGAACCCGCGCAGAGTGAGGTCATACCGGCGCAGTGGAGATTCTCCACACCCCGGACAATAGCGCGTGGAAACTTTACAGCTGCACGTAGGACACACCCACGCATCAACATCCTTAGCTGCCGCGTGCTTCTTAAGTGTTCGTCTCACGACAAGCCCAGTCGCCTACCGCACCGCAACCATCGCGCCGACCGTAGTCACCAATCCCGTCGCCGCGCCCACACGAATCGCGAATGACCAGGGATGATCCACATGCTGGACCAACGCACTGCACGCGAGTGCCGCTGCGATGTACCCGGCCGCGCGCGCCACGCTCCCATGCTGCCCGCCCAACAAATCATAGGCCAGATACAGCCCGCCCAGCACGTCCCGGGAGATGCCGCTGATGCTAATCGCTGCGACTACGTGGTGGTCCATCCGCGCGGCGATACCCAAGCAGCTATTTAAAGATGACGGTCTTTTCGGCTTCGATCGTCACGCTCTTGGTGATGGGAGCGCCAGTCGTCGGAACCACCCGCACTTCATAAGTGCCGGGATTGAGCAGCAGCGCTTGCGCGAAATTGCTGAACTCATCCACGTGGCCCATGAACCGGTCATTCACATACACCGCCGCAAAATGGTCGGGGTGTTCGATACGCAGCTTTCCAAACGGTGGCTTGGCAAGCGGTAGCGCCACCATAGTCTCTTTCATCACCGTCGTCTTACCCGCCGTGATGGTTATTTTCTTCACGATTTCTTGATACCGCGGTTCTTCCAGCTTGATCTCGTGCTCGCCCGCCGCGACTTCATATGTCCGCGCGATTTTGAAATTGGCCGCCGGTCCCACGTACTTGCCGTCGACGAAAACCCCCGCGCGCCCTGGACTCACTTCGGTTTTCAGCCTTCCGTTATCCGCCGCCCCACATGTCAATGACACCAATATGAATGCTGCTAGAATTCGCATGAAACTCCTCCTCTTTTTATTCCGATTATCTATTGTGCGCACACATTCCCCTTATAATCCAAGGAACAACCAATGTCTGATTACGAAGTGTTTGAGCTAGGCGATGTCGTCCTCCAATCCGGACTCACCCTCCGGCAAGCGAAGCTGGCATATAAGACCTATGGCAAACTCGCCGCTTTGCGCGACAACGTCGTCGTGATGCCGACCTTCTTCGGCGCTCAGCATCCGGACAATGAGGCCATGATCGGTGCAGGCCGCGCCCTCGATCCCGAGCGCTACTTCATCGTGATGCCGAATATGTTCGGCAACGGCCTGTCCTCCTCCCCGAGCAATACTCCCCCGCCCCTGGATCGTGCGGCCTTTCCACATGTCACTCTCTACGACAATGTTCTCTGCCAGCACCGTTTGATCACGCAGCATCTTGGCATCCAGCAAATAAAACTCGTTGTCGGGTTTTCCATGGGAGCCCAGCAAGCGTTTCACTGGGGAGCCCTGTTTCCGGATATGGTGCAGTCCATCGCGCCCATCTGCGGCTCTGCCCGAACCTCGCCCCACAACTATCTCTTCCTCGCTGGAGTCAAAGCCGCGTTGCAAGCCGATGCCGCATTCGCCGACGGCTGGTACGATACGCCGCCAGTCAAAGGGTTGCGAGCCTTCGCCCGCGTCTACGCCGGCTGGGCTTTCTCACAGGACTTCTTCCGTGAACAGGAATACCGCAACATGGGCATGGCCTCTCTCGAAGATGTCGTGCTCATGATGGAAGGCCGGTTCCGCCGCCGCGACGCCAACGATCTGCTCGCGATGCTTTGGACCTGGCAGCACGCCGACATCAGCGCGAACCCCATTTACAAAAATGACCTGCCCGCCGCTCTGCGAGCCATCCGCCCCCGCGCCATCGTAATGCCGAGCGACACCGATCTCTATTTCCGGGTGCGCGACAACCAGATCGAGGTGGAACAAATGCCCAACGCGGAATTACGTCCGATCCCTTCGATCTGGGGTCACGCCGCTGGCCGCGGCGCAAATCCCACCGACAATGCATTCATCGACGCGGCGATACGCGAGCTAATCTGAGACCTTGGATGGGATGCTTCAACAGCCCCTCCGCCGCCTCAATAAATCGCACCGTGTGAGGCAAAGTCGCGTGCAGTTCAAACGCCGCTTCATCTACCCACTCCGAATGAACCGCAAACACCGTCGGCTCCCGCAGTGACTCAAACGTCTCGATGCTCAAACAACCCGCCTCCGCGCGAGAAGCCCCACTGACCTGCAGCAGCTCCTCCCGAAAGTCTGCTTCCTTCCCCGGTACCGGCTCAAAACGAGCAATAAAGTGAAAAGACAAGGGATCTCCCCTCTGGCGCTTGGGTTGCTTCACCTAATAATAGGAGACTGCCATGTTAGAGGTCGTAACGAAACATCTCGGAGCGGTTCAGTTCGAGATAACAGCACGCGGACATAGGGTTTATAGCGATCAACCGCTCGAAAATGGGGGATTCGACGAGGGCATGACTCCGCCCGAACTCATGCTCGCCTCGCTGGGTGCATGTGCGGCATATTACGCAGTTGACTACTTGAAACGCTCCCATCTCCCAGTGGAGGGGACTTCCGTACGCACCACCGCCGAGAAAGTCCCCGGCCCGCCCCGGCTTGACCATATTCATATCGAACTGGACTGTCCCAATTTGCTCGACGAGCGGCACCAGAAGGGAATCGTCGACTCGGTTCTCAAATGCCTGATCCACAATACGCTGCTGCACACGCCCAAAATTCGCGTAGACCTCGTCGTCCCTGCCGTTCGAAACGCGGCTTAAGGTTGTGCCACTTTCGCGGCTAATTCGCGCATCCCAACTTCAGGGTTTGATCAAAGAAACGTAGCTAGTCGATCACTTCAACACCGTACGGTTTCATGCCAGCCGTCAGAAACGTCTTTGGAAATTCACCTTCGCCTACCAAAGTGAAATTCGAAAATCGTTTGTACCACTTGCCGGACGGCACTTCGACATCAGACTCCAGCCAGCGTTTCAGTTCCATGAAATCGCGAGTCGAAATCCGACCTTCGCGAAAGCGTTCAAGCAAGTGATCCAGAATGCCTGACGGAGGAGGTCTCCGGATCTTAGGCATTCCTGAATTGTTTATGGAAGACTACGCGCTCGATCTGATCTGATAACTCTCGAATCTCGGCGGGATCAACCGTCACTTTGAGGCGATTAAGAAGGCTAAGAAGAGCTTTGTCGGACGTATCGACGGGATTCGTGGCGACAGCGTTCTCGGCAACGGGTTTCCTGCTGCTATTCATAACGTTCCTCCTTGTCACCGTCGTTCCCTTGGTCTTAGCCCAGCGAGCCGTCACCGCATTTCGCGCACTCTGGCTGCGCTGCTCCGGAGTCAATGCAGCAGCCCGCGCCGGACCACCCTTGATTCCACCCTTACGCCCCAGCGCCACTGCGGCAGCATTCTTTCGCCCCATGTATTGATTATACGTGATCGCTCACGAATGGCGCGATCACTCAGTTTGCAGTCCGCCTGAGCCCCGAATTGCTGGGATACTATCAGGCATGTTCTGCCGCGCTCTCTTGCTAAACCTGACGCAGCGGAATACGAGAGCGGCACCGTTACACTGAGAATACCGTGAACCTAACGCCTTCCCCACCACGAATCGCTGGCGTAGCCGATCCCGGCGATACGCTGTCGCCCGCAGAAGCCAAGATCGTGCGGCGCGGCGAAGCTCAGCTAAAGCGCGGGGAATCCAAACCTTGGCGCGCCGTAAAACATGCGCTTTCGCGTTGAAGTCTCCCGCGACGCCCAAAACCCCTATCGGGGAGGTTGAGGTGACTTGAGATGCCCGTCGAAGCGCTGCTTCCGGCTTTCGGTTGAATTTCGAGGCACTAGGCGAGCGAAATTGATTGCTCCCGGTGCACGGCCAGGAACGTACGACAGGGCATCGTACGGATAATGAGGTTCGTCAATATCAATGGCGATGACAACCGTACCAAACACCACGTTATCTCGCTCGAATTCAGTCACGATGTGATTCACCATGTCGTTTCGTTGGTCGCGCGTTATTCCACGATAAGGAAATCCGATAATTCCATATTGCTTAGCTGAGCTAGTGCCGCTCAGCATGACCATCCAGTTGTGCTTAAGCTTCGTCCGGCCGTTCTCAATTTGATTTCTCATGTCTTTGAACTGTCGCTCAAATTTTTGCTGATCCTCGTAGGCCACACTAAGAAAAACGTACGCGACCTCCGTCCAACACTCGTTTTGCACCACTTCAATTCGAGCGAGAACTTGACGCCACCAATCAGTCAAACGGAGGGTTGGTTTTGAAACCGCAACGCCGTTCGCGCGCCCCACGAAATATGGATCGAGCGTTTTAGACATTAGGCCGATCTGAAGGAAGTGTCCGTTGCCTTCCCATTCACCGAGACAAAATCCCGTTTCGATATACAGTGCAAACAAATCCATTTCGTCGCCGTGGTAGCCCATAGTCCGTTCTAGCTCCGCCCGACGTGCTAAATAGTGGATTCGTTCTGCCTGAGAGTCCAGCGTCTCAAAAGCCACTTCGAGGTCGGTCAGGCAAATCGAGGGAACTAGCGGCTGTCCCGATTCGATCAACCCGGCCTCAACCGACTGCTTTAAATTGGCGCTTACGAAGCCGAGGTTTTCATAGGTTACTGAAATCGGAATAAAGCGTAGTAGTTGGGATGCGTTGACTCTATTGATATGGCCACTCTTTGTCTTGAATTCATGCAAACGTGGGTTGGCCTTTAGGAACTCAGAAAAGCGGTGTGCTTGCTGAGATGCGGCGACCACGAGGTCTTCGAGTGTATCCACAAGCCGAAACTCACCACCCCTGCGCGCCGGCGCGTCAACAAGGTGCGCTTTGCATTCGATAATGATGGCAGCCGAATCGATAAGGACAAGAATGTCGTTCTCATAAGTGGCTTCGTCGTCCGATGGCAACCGAAATTTGCTCCCGCGGAAGACTCTACCGTCGGGAAACGCTTTCCGGCAGAGCGTCTCTACTTGGTCTTCCAGGTAGCGCGATCGTGTTTTCAAGTAACGGTCGCGGTGCGCCTGTGGAATTAGGACTTCAAGCATCGCCGGCAGCGTGTGAGTATAGAGGCCGCACAACACCCAATAGAATGACTCGTCAGTGACTCGGATCAGTGGCCGCTGCAATACCGGATTCGAATACAAGAAGTGCATTGGGTTTTGATTGCTGAGCTCATCAAATTCATATGACCAGATTCGAAGCAACTGTGCGAGGCCAGTTCGACTGGTTTCGTCGGCATATGCGGTCACGGCGTCGTCCAGCGAGAATGTATAAATGCGGGGTAGTCGAAGGTCCGCATGCGCTAGGAGTAACGATTGAAAATGCTTCAGGTTGCTTTGGCACAAATCTTCAAAGATCTCTCGCATTCCTTCACGCTGATCCTCGATATCAGGGAATGCTTCCATGTATGCCGAATAAGTGTATTCAAAGTTCTGGGTGGAGACCACGGTCGCCAGTCTCTGGATGTGATCGTTTAGGCGGTTTTCTGCTTGCTCGGCCATCATATTCAGAACATCAATTACGCGAACAATCGAGACACCGTGATACTCGTTGGCTATAACATCGGATAGTGGCCCTGCAAACATTGTTTTAAGATGGCGCAGGGCCTGCTCTGGATATGCCCAATTCCGTATGGCGAATGTCTGAGTACGCATCTCTGAAATGACCATGCGCTTACTCACTTCGGAATCTGACAACTCCGGCGGAAGATCCATTTGTGCAAGGGCCAACGACTCCCCTAGGTTGCGCAAGTAACCTCTAAGCTCTTCGACCCTCCCTCCGAGTGGCTTCGCGGCGCCCCCGCGCGGGCGCATGAGCGCGAATGCTTGCAAAAGCTCGAGATGATATGAGGCGAAGTCAAGCTTTCCTTCAATAGCTTCCTTATCTACTCCTTCTGGTGTAGTGAGAAAATAAAACGCACAGAACGACAAAAGGTAGAGCGGATCATAAGTCTCATACCAGGTCGCCATTTTGGGGTAGTCTGCGTCAAAGGTCGCACGTGCCTTCTGGGCGGCCTCATAAATAGCGGCGCGTCGCGCCGCTAACGGCATGTCGCCGAATGGGTCGGACACCTCAAAAAAATCCATCTTGATCGGTTCGTATGGGCGATAAGCTTTCTTGCGGCGTTTTCTTCTGGATTTCATTGGTGCTATTTGGCTCCTTTGGCGGTTCGGAGCAGGCATTACCTTCTTAACTATCGTTGGTTCAGTAGTGAAGTGTGCTTACGGGAAATATTGCCATTCATTGCCCGTTCCTCGCTCAACCGGCGGTCCGCCATATTGAAGCGTAGACTATTTAACCACCCTAGCTCCCCTCTCCCCCGCTGTGCTATATTCGATTGTGCCGCTCAGCATTCTTGGCGTGATTCCCGCCAGGTACGCATCTTCCAGATTCCCCGGCAAAGCCCTCGTCTCTATCGCCGGGAAAACTATGTTGCAACACGTCTGGGAGCGTGCCTCGCAGGCGCGTTATCTCACCAGCATCGTGATCGCCACCGAT
>Ga0268266_10007105_pt1 | contig 10157 bp, 4 predicted proteins | sample KBSS13metaG_FD_190356 | JGI IMG/M metagenome (GOLD analysis project Ga0268266, IMG submission 190356) | Switchgrass rhizosphere microbial communities from Kellogg Biological Station, Michigan, USA - KBS S1-3 metaG (SPAdes) (version 2) | ecosystem: Host-associated > Plants > Roots > Rhizosphere >... | reverse complement strand
TCTGCATTGAGCACCGCGCCGCTGTTACCGCCCGCAGCGTAGATCTGCGAGATGATCACGTGTGTGTTGTTCTGAGCAAAACCAACCCCGCAGAACATCGCCAGGACAAGAAGAAGGGACACCGAGACCGAGAGGCTTCGACGTACAACGCTGGAGGAGAACATGCGCCGATCTTAGAGCAAAACCCTTTTGGATCAGCTTTAAAAAGCAGTCAATTCTATTAGCTGCAATAACTTGCACAAGACAAGAGGACCTAAAAACCCTGCCGCGTACTCTGAAACTTGCCGTCGCGTCTCGCATCCAGCACGATTGACCAACCTCGTCGTACCCGATCGATCTTCACTTTCGGGATCTATTCAACGCTTCCTCGTAGGAGAAGCCACCCTTTTCGACAAAGGTCTGGAAAATGGTCCTGCAATGCGCTTTGTGCGGCGTGATAACCGCACTGCCCGTGAATCCCACCGCCAGGAGGTGTCGATGCCGAGCATAAGTAGACGTTAGGGATCGACGTCCTGTACGGAGACTTCAATACCGGACGAGCGAAGATCTGCATAAGATCCATCGCTCCGCCATTTATATCGCCACCCACATAGTTTGGGTTATAGGTCTGAAGATCTGCGGAACTCATTGCATGCCGCGCAAGGATGCGGTCCCGAAAACCCGGTGCAAACCGCTCAATCTGGCGCTCAATGTGTTCGGTCCTATCAACCGTGGATCCATTTGGAGTGTGGCAGTAGGCCCACACGGTATGTTTTCCCTCCGGGGAGCGGCTTCCATCGAACAGGCTCTGCTGCGCCAGCAATACAAAGGGGCTCTCGTTAATACGACCGCGATTGGCGTCATACTCCGACTGAGCGACCTCCTCGAAACTCCCACCGAGATGAACCGTACCCGCTTGCCTGCAGAACTCATCGTTGAAGGGCACCGGACCGTCAATCGCCAGGTCCAGCTTGAACACTCCGGGGCCATACCTGAACCTTTCGAGCGCGGCGCGGTAACTCCTGGAGAGCCTTCGATCCGCAATCTTCAAGAGTTGCTTCGGCGCTACATCCAGCAGCACCACACATCGTGCCGGCAGTTCCTCTAAGCTCTCTAACTCTCGATTCGTCTCAATGCGCCCGCCAAGGGAAAGAAAGTAGCGCGCAAGAGCATCGGCGATGGATTGGGATCCACCGCGAGCCATCGGCCACCCACCAATGTGCCCCGCCAACGCAAGCACGATTGCAACCGCCGAGGATGCAACCGCATGGAGCGGGCGCATCGAATGAGCCGCCATACCCGCAAGCAGCCCGCGCGCCCTTTCCGTTCGATACCGTCGAACCAGCGCCGAGGCAGGCAACAATGCCTTGATTCCAAATCGGCTCAGTGCCATGGGATGGCGGGGGATGCGAATCGGGCCAAGAAGGTCCTCACCAAGCAGTCCCCACAGCGGAACGAGATCGCCGATCATCTTCTGGTATCTTCCAGAATCTTCGCCCAACAGAGTTGCGGTCTCATCCACTGAGCGGAGAAGCACTGCAGCCTCCGCATCGTCGAACGGGTGCGCCGCGAGTACAGGAGGGTCTATATATTCCAATCCGAGTTGCTGCCATGGGATCCGCAGGAAGAAGGGGGAGATGGCGGCTAAGGGATGTATGGCAGAACAGATGTCATGCTTGAAACCAGGCAGCGTAATCTCTGCGGTTCGCGTTCCTCCGCCGATCGAACTGCTTCGCTCCAGCAGCAGTGTAGGAATTCCCGCACGCTGCAACGTAATCGCAGCAGCTAATCCGTTCGGTCCGGATCCGACGACGACTGCTTCTTGGTAATCCAAAGCCATGGATAGAACACTCTTGGTACCGGTTAGCGTTTCACATGGTGTTGCAGGATTGTGCTGGGATTATGATTGCGCTCGCCGTCAACACAATCAAATGCGTATTCATCAATCGACCCGGCAGATCAGGCACTTCAGGTAGGCCGTCTCCGGCAGAGTTAAGATCTCCGGATGATCCGGCGCTGCACCTCGCACCTCCAGAACCTGCACTCGCCGCCGAGCGTCTGCAGCCGAAGCCGCCGCGATCCCGATGAACTCCTCGCGGCTTACGTGATGCGAGCAGGAGCAGGTCACCAGCGCTCCGCCGGGACGTAGCATCTTCATCGCCCGAAGGTTCATCTCCTTGTACCCGCGCAGCGCACCTTCGACCGCCCGCTTCGACTTCGCAAACGCCGGAGGGTCGAGAACGATGGTGTCGAATCGCTGAGCCGTAGCGTCGTACTCCCGCAACAGCTCAAACGCATCCGCCTCGATCCAGTCCACCTGGGCTTTGAGCGCAGGATTCAGCAGAAGATTGCGATCCGCGACCTCAAGCGCCGCGAGGCTTACATCGACCCCAGTGACGCGTTCACAGTTCCGCGCCAGATGCAGGGCAAATCCTCCCTGGTAGGTGCAGATATCAAGCGCGACTCCGTGCGCGTGGCTGGCCGCCGCAGCATAGTTCAGACGCTGATCGAGAAACGCTCCCGTCTTCTGTCCTGCGGAGGCGTCGTAGTTGAACCGCAGACCGTTGATCGTGAAGACGGTCGTCAGCTTCGCGTCTCTCGCGGACCACAAGGGTTCCGTCGCCGGAGCGGCCAGCTCTTCCAGCTCACGAATTCGCGGATCGGGCCGTTCTACGATGGTCTCAATGCTGTCGCCGAAGTGCTCCCGGATCGTCGCGGTTAGCGCTTCACGAAGATCGGGCTGAGCCGTTCCCTGGGCCAGAAGCTGCAGGATGACGAGGTCGTTGTAGCGATCCACGACGATGCCGGGCAGAGCGTCCGCCTCCGCAAAGATCAGACGGCAGGAGTCGTTAGCCTGCGAGAAAGGAGACAGCTGCTCTCTCAGGGCGAGGGCCGAGGCGATGCGGTCTCGAGTCTCTTCGAGGTAAGCCTGCCTGCTCATCTTCGCCTCGCCGCTGACCATGCGAACCGCGATCTGCGAAGAGGTGCTGTAGAGGCCGGTGCCGAGCGGGATTCCTCGTCCATCGACGACCGTCACCAGCGCACCGGGAGCAAGGTTATCCTCGCCTACGCGCGGAATCAGCGACTCCGCGTCGGAGCGATAGACCCAAAGGTGCCCGGCGCGCAGGCGGTCTGCCGCTCTCCGCGTCACTACAACCGCCGGTCCATGCTCCTGTCCCGGCAACACCTGCGGGACTCGTTCCTGTCTCTCTTTGGCCATCTCTTCATGGTCGCACACAGCTGGTTCATCACCGCATCCCAATCGCCCCTCAGAACACGCCGGTTGATAGCATCAGAGCTGAGGATCTGAGTGCATACCGTAGATGTTGTTGTTCTGGGAGCAGGCGCCGCCGGCCTGATGTGCTCCATCGAAGCCGGGCGCAGAGGACGCCGCGTCGTCCTTCTCGATCACGCCGAGCGTATCGGCAAGAAGATCCTTATCTCCGGCGGGGGACGCTGCAACTTCACCAACATTCACTGCCGCCCTGAGAGCTTCCTCTCCGCGAACCCTCACTTCGCCAAATCGGCGCTCGCCCGCTTCACACCCTCCGACATTCTCGCCCTGGTCGAGAAACACAAGATCGCTTACCACGAGAAGACGCTCGGCCAACTCTTCTGCGACCGCTCCGCGCAGGACATCGTCACCATGCTGGAGCGCGAGTGCCGTGAGGCCAATGTTCGCATCCTGACCGGCGTTAAGATCGAGAGCCTCACCAGCCCATCTGCGCAAAACCATCGATTCCTTGTCGAGAGCTCCGCCGGAATCTTCCAGGCCGAGTCGGTCGTGATCGCGACCGGAGGACTCTCCATCCCGAAGATGGGAGCGACCGATTTCGGGTACCGCATCGCCGAGCAGTTCGGCCTTGGCATCGTCCCTTGCCGCCCTGCTCTCGTCCCTCTCGTCTTCTCTGCGGAAGACCGTGAGCAGTGGTGCGATCTCTCCGGCCTCTCGACCGAGGTCGTCGCTGCGGCCTCCGCTATGAAGCGCCCCGTGCGGTTCGGCGAGAAGATGCTGATCACGCACCGCGGGCTGAGCGGCCCGGCGATCCTGCAGGCATCCTCTTACTGGCATCCCGGCGAGCCGATCGAGCTCGACCTCGCGCCCCAGCAACAGGTCTTCGCTCCACTCTTCGCCCGCAACGCGCGTCGCGACGCTGCCTCGGCGACCGCTGCTCTGCGTTCCACGCTGCCCGCGAGATTTGCCGAACGATGGCTGGCGGTGCATCCGCCTGCGGGCTGGACCAACGCCGCGCTGGAGCGTTATGAGCATGAGCTTCACGCGTGGCGCCTGATTCCTGCAGGAACCGAGGGCTACGCGAAGGCTGAGGTGACGGCAGGCGGTGTGGACACTGCCGAACTCGACGCCAGGACGATGGAGAGCCGCATGGTTCCCGGGCTCTACTTCATCGGCGAGGTGGTCGACGTCACTGGCTGGCTGGGAGGCTATAACTTTCAGTGGGCCTGGGCGTCCGGAGCGAGCGCCGGTCGCTCTGCCTGACCCCCACCCCCCACCCTTATTGCGTTAAATATTCTTTATCAGCTACTTACAAGAATAGATTTCGCTAAAATATTAGAAACAAAGAAGTTAATGTGTAAAATATTCAAAGATAAAGGCTTACGAGGCCCTTACATCTTCCTTTATCCATGCCTCGGTTGCCTTCCCGCACTACTTTTAAGCGTAGCAAACCGACGCAAACTAATCGGCACTTGTATGCCTCCTTTTTTGTTTGAGTTACGCCTCATAGGGGCTTGACACGCCGCAAATCGACATGAGGTTTGTTCTGCAGCGGTCAATGGACCACAAGGGTCAGGTTTACGCTCCGCGTGAGCCCGGCGCTCGAAGCGGTCACCACGATGTTGTAGGTTCCCGTGGGAGTTACCGCTCCCGAGCCGCCGCTTCCGGAGCCCGGTCCGCCGTTGGAAGGAATCAGCCGACCGGCACCGCATCCGTTGGCGGCCATCAGGAGACAGAGCAGCGTCACCGCTGGCAACCTCTTCCGACGAAGCGCGAGAAGGCCGACTGGCAGCAACAACATCGCCCAGAGAATCCGGCCGGGACGATGCAGACCCGAGAGATTCGGGACGCCGGTCAGCACGGTTACCGAGACCGTCGTCGATCGCCCATCCAGCACCAGGCTCGACGGGGTGATGTTACAGGTGGAGTTTGCGGGGGCGCCCGAACAGGTGAGAGTCACATTGGTCCCGGCTACGGCGGGACCCGAGGTAAACAACAGGGGGAAGACCGCGTTCTGCCCGCTCGAGGTGGTAACCGCGGCCTGTCCGTTTGTCGTCAGCGAGAAGTCGACGGCAGGTCCGGTGAGGGGCAGCGTCTGCGGGGAGTTAATCGCGTCATCGGAGATCGAGAGCGTTCCTTTTCGGGTTCCTCCCGCAGAGGGCTTGAAGACAAGCTGCATAGTGCAGGCTGTTCCGACCGCGAGCGTGTCTTTGCAGGTATTGCTTCCGGGAGCGATCGCGAAGTCGCCATCGAGCGCGATGGTCGCGATGGAGAGGGGAACGCCTCCATTGTTGGTGAGGGTCACGGTCTGGGGGGGCGAGGTGAGGCCTACGCCGGTGGCCGGGAAGCTCATCCCAAACAGAGGTGACAGCGAGACGCCTGGAGGAGCCGCGCCGGTTCCACTGAGCGCCACACTCTGCGAACGGAACTCGTCGGAGACGGAGAGCGTGCCTGTAGCCGCTCCCAGAATGGTGGGCTGGAAGATTACGCCGATGGTGCAGGTGGAGTGCCCGGCCAGCGAGTTGCCGCAGGAGTTCACCGCGATGAAGTCGCCGCTGGTTCGGGCTGCAATCAAGGTGAGCGCGGCATCACCCGAGTTTGTCAGGGTCACTCTCTGAAGAGGACTTGAGCTTCCGAGCGTCTGCATCGCAAACGAAAGGCTCGCGGGTGCCAGCGCGTCGGTCGCCGGGAGAACCCCTGTACCGTTCAGCGACGCCGTCAGAGGGCCATCATCGCCCGGCACCGTAAGAGTGCCTGTGCGCGCGCCCGAGGCCGACGGTGTAAAGACGATCCCCAAGGTGCACCCGGTCTTCTCCTTCAGGGTGGTGCCACAGGTGTTTGCCGAGATGCGGAAGTCGCCGCTCACAGTGGGGCTGCCGAGGGAGACAGGAGCAGTACCTGTGTTCGAGACCGTAATGTTCTGCGCCGCGCTGGTCACATTTACATTTGTGGATCCGAAGTTGACGAACAGTGGAGTGAGCACGAGAGCTCCACCAGGGGCGCCGTTTCCGGTGAGCGTCGCGGTGGACTGTCCTCCGGAGACATTGGCAAAGACAGTCAGGGTCGCGCTGCGATTTCCGGTTGCCGCTGGAGCGAAGCTTACCTGCAGGGCGCAACTCTGTCCGGCTGCAATCGAAGATCCAGCGCAGTTGTCCGTCTCGAAGAACTCGGCCTGGGGACCCAGCGGAAGCGGGGTCAGACTGATGTCGATGCGGCTGACGTTCAGTGGGGCATTGCCCGTATTCTTCACCGTGATGCTCTGGACCGCGCTTGCGGTCCCTACAGCCTGCGCGGCAAAACTGAGCGAAGCGGGATCGAGCGAGATGGCAGGCAGCGCGGGAGACACCGCTGTCAGCAGGGGAATCTGCCAGACGCCACGGCCATAGGTTGCGACCCGCAGTTCACCGGTGCGGCCATCTCCGGTTGTCATGGCCGGAGATGCCACGAGTTGAATCGCGGGAGAGTTCGGAAGTCCGGAGCCATACACGCTCCAGCAATTGCTTGTTGGACAAGACGTCACATCGGAGGTTGCGTAGACACCGTTGTCCATCGCGACATAGAGGGTGTTGGCATCATTGGGATCGACGACAACGCTGTTGGCGGGAAGGTTGGGAAGATTGCGTGAGATGTTGGTCCAGTGCGCTCCTGCATCGATCGAGCGATAGATATGCGGAAAGTTGAAACCCTGGATGGTGACGTAGACGGTGCTGCCCGTCGGATCGTGAGGATCGACTGCGATCGACGAGATGTCGTATCCGGCAGGATTGAAGGACGTGTCGTTGCTTACGGGCGACGAGGTTACATCGCTCCATGCGCTGACCCTGGTTCCGGTCTCCGCGGCCTGAGTGACGAAGATGTGTCCTCTTGCGGCGGCTCCTCCAAGAGCGCCAGCCATTCCGGCATAGATTACCTGCGATCCTGAGTGCTGCAGGTCGGGTTCACTCGAAGCCGGACCTCCAGCGGCGAGCGATCGGATCATCGCATTGCTTGCGGTTCCCGTTGAGACACATGCGCCTCCACTCTGTGGACCGGCGAGCATTCGGCTGATGGCATTGTCGGCTGTCCAAAGCGTGCCGTCCGCCGCAGATCCGCGCCACACGCGGCAGGTTCCGACGATGAGGCTCGATGGAAGGGCGGGATCGAGGAGCCAGGGTGTGTTGATCAATGACGCATCACGCAGCGTCTGGTCCGGTCCTATGGTCGGCGCGCCGGTAAAATCGTCGGATGTGCAGCCGCCGCCTTTGTCGCATCGTCGAATGCTGACACCCGCCGCCGTCGAGATATACCAGAGCGCGGGATTGGCGGGATCGATCGCGGGAGTTCCACCTTCGCCCGCAGCAAGTTGGTTCCAGGCGCCGAAGCCGGTCGTCGCGGCGGCTGTTGTTGCCGCGGTTCCGTTCGCTCCCATTCCAACAAGCAACGTTGCGGGGTCCGTGGGATGCTGGGCAAGCGCCTCCACCTGAGCCAGCGAACCGAGGCCGCCATTGAGGTTTTCAAAGTGCACGGCATCGTCAGTCGAACAGGGCGTTCCCTGTTGGTTTACTCCATCGGTCGAGCGCCAGAGACCACCGTCGTTGCCGATCAGCAGCACGGGAGCACCTGAGGTGGAGCGCGTGGCCAGCGCATGCTGCGCGGGAGCCACCTTCGCCGGAGCGCCGCATCCGTTCAGCACATTGGTTGTGTTGCGAAGGCTTGTGCAGCCAGAGACGAGTGAGCAGCGATAAAGATCCACGGTCCCTGCGAAGAGAAGCGTGTCGCTTCCCGCTGGGACTGCGGCGAGCGACAGGTTGTAATCTCCCTGCGGAATCACATCGCTGCTCGGGCTCTCCTCTAGCGAAGTTCCTCCAAGTCGCTGCGAGAAGCTGACTGCGCCTGTGCATGCCGTGCCTGTACTCGCACAGACATCTCGCCAGAGACCCTGATCATGATTGCCGGGAGCGACGGTCAGGGCATACATGTCGCCGCTGGAAGGTTCGACTGCGAGCGCGCCGCGGAAGATGGGACAGTTGACGCTGCCAACCAGATTCGGATTCGTCGGGCATGCTGCGGTTGTCAGCCCGGAACCCGGCTGCCGCGTTAGTCGGGTCCAGGTGATGCCGTCGGTGGATTCGTAGTATCCGTGATAGCGCACAGCGGCGTAGAAGCGCTTTCTCAGCGGATTCCACACGACCGAGGTGGCTGCGTTGCCTCCGCTGGAAATCAATCCCGTCGCCAAAGGACGCTGCACGATCTGCGCCCCATCCATCAAGGTGCTCATATGCCAGGTGACGCCGGCGTCGGTCGAATAGTAGAGACCCTTTACGCTTTCGTTCGGCTTCGCAGCTCCGATCAGCGTCCCCTCGGCAGCTTCAGAGAGCGCTGCTACAACCATGTCGGTAGAGACCGTGCTCCAGGCGAAGCCGGCGAAGCTCAGTCCAGTGAACTCGTAGTTCTGGTTCACTCCCTCCTGAGAGTTGCTCACAAGCGTCCATGTGAGACCGCCATCCACAGAGCGAAGAAGGCCGCCACCGTAGAACGAGTCGGTAGCATCGTTGGGATCGCCGGTCCCGGCAAGCACGAGGGGCCCATGCACACTCACTGCACCGATGCTTAACGAGGGCACAGCAGAGCTGCCGGCACTACTGCTGAAGACGGGAAGATTATCGGTGAGCGGAGTAAAGCTCACCGCGGAGGCTGGATCGGCAGCGTTAGTCGACTTCCACAGGCCACCGCCTGTCGTGCCAACGTAAACGGTGTTCCCTGCCGCGTCCGCCGGATCGATCGCAATCGCAGTGACCCGGCCGGTCACCTTTCCGTAGGCCGAGGTCATCACCTGCGCCGGTCCCAGCGGCTGCCACGGCGCAGCCAATCCGGACGATGTCTGCGCCCGGCTTATCGAAATACACGCCAACACCATCGAGAGGAGTGCGAACGCAAATCTTCCCGCTCTGCGTAGACACACGTCGAGATGTGAGGATTCCCGTGGCCCCATGGCGTACTAATGGCTCAGTGCAGACACCTGTTTCCGATGCTGCAAGCTGACATCCGAGGAGTCAACGCAGAAGACTAAAGAAGAGTGGAGATGAGTTTCAGAAAGGGATGAGAAAATTCTCATCTTTCCATGTGGAGCTGAGACGCAGCTTCGCCCACGTGCGCTTTCAGCAGCGCACGATCTTGGAGGATTCGATCGACCGCGTCGCATTTCTGGAATCTACGACCAACTTCGCCTGATTCACAATCTCACCATAGTTGTAGAGCGAGTGGTCCGTAAGGATGAGTACACAGTCGAAGCGCCCCAGGTCTTCGAGCGGAGTCGAGCGCATGTGCAGGTGGTAGTGGCGTCCACGTCCGACTTCGGGAAAGAAGGGATCGTTGTACTCCACGTTCGCTCCTGCCTGGCGCAGCTTCTCGATCACAACGAGCGAAGGAGATTCGCGCAGGTCGTCGACATCGCGCTTGTAGGCGACGCCAAGCACCAGAACCTTCGCTCCGCGCAGGGAGACGCCGTTGCGCTCGAGAGCTCGCGCGGCGGCCTGGACCACGTAGGCGGGCATGGCTTCGTTGACCTCGCCCGCCAGCTCGATGAACTTCGCCTGCACACCGAACTGCCGCGCCTTCCAGTTGAGGTAGAAGGGATCGACCGGAATGCAGTGTCCACCGACGCCCGGGCCAGGATAGAAGGCCTGAAAGCCGAAGGGCTTGGTGGCCGCAGCTTCGATGACCTCCCAGATATCGATGCCCATGGGCTCGCAGATCTGTTTGAGCTCGTTGACCAGCGCGATGTTCACGCAGCGGTAGATGTTTTCGAGCAGCTTGGTCATCTCCGCAGCCGCTGGAGAAGACATAGGAACCGTCTTGCGGAAGACACTGCCATAGAGCAGCGAGGCTGCAGTGGTGGCGCGAGTGTCGACGCCACCGATCACCTTGGGGATATCGCGGCGGGGCGTGATCATGTTGCCCGGCT
>Ga0268266_10007103_pt1 | contig 10159 bp, 11 predicted proteins | sample KBSS13metaG_FD_190356 | JGI IMG/M metagenome (GOLD analysis project Ga0268266, IMG submission 190356) | Switchgrass rhizosphere microbial communities from Kellogg Biological Station, Michigan, USA - KBS S1-3 metaG (SPAdes) (version 2) | ecosystem: Host-associated > Plants > Roots > Rhizosphere... | reverse complement strand
CGACTTCGTCAGAGAGCCGCACGTGATCGTAGTCGGTCACGAGGTACCAGCCATCCGCGAGCTGCGCCCCGGCAAACGGCGACTCCGCAATCTGTTTGTGGTCGCGGGTCACGCGGAGCTCGAGCTCGCCGAGCACGGTCTCTCGCGACTTCCCACGCACAGCCGCCCAGCACAGCGAATAGCCCATCGCGCGAAGCTAGCCGGACGACGCGTGCGCCGCTAGCTCGGACGCTCGTCGTACGATAGCGGCCCGGCGCGACGCCAGCCGACGCGCAACAGCCAGGTTCGGGGCTCGCGCGTCGGTGCCTCGAGCTGCGATAGCGCGTGATCGAATCCAGAATTCAGGCGAATCGGTGCGGCCCAGCCGCGGAACCAGACGCCGCTCGAATACGGATCGATCCAGCCCGCATAGAAGCGCTGCCCGGCCGCGTGATGCTTCCGATCGAGCAGCACGTAGCGCAGCGTGTTCCGCACGTCGCGCGGCGTCGTCATCGTGCGCGCGTGGAAGCGCTCGCCAAACAGCTTCCCGCGACGCTTTAGTGCCGAATTCACCCGACGCGCGATGCGAATCGCCAACCCCTGCACGCGTGGCGCAATGCGAGAAATCGTCGACGGTGTTGCGCGTCGGGCGTACCATGACAACATGGGCAAGGCAGCGGTCCTACTGTGCTTGTCCGTGGCGGCTGGGTGCGGCGGGACCGCGAGCGATGGGCCTCTCAGTTGCGCGAAATTGGCGGCGACATGCGGGCCGACGGGCGCTGCGTCGTGCTGCGACAGCTCGGTCGTCACGGGCGGCACCTCTTTTCGAAGCTACGATGTGGCAAGCGACGGGATGTTCTCTGACATGACCAATCCCGCCACCGTGAGCGATTTTCGGCTCGACACGTACGAGGTCACGGTCGGGCGCTTCCGCGCGTTCGTGAACGCGGGGATGGGCACGCAGCACATGCCACCCCGGACAGGCGCTGGCGCGCGGACATTGAACGGAACGGCGAACCAAGGAGGATGGGATTCCAGTTGGAACGCGATGCTCAGCGCTGATGCCAGCGCACTAACGGCCGCGTTGAAGTGCAACCCGACGCATCAATACGAGACGTGGACCGACGCACCCGGTGCGAACGAGAACGAACCGATCGTTTGTGTCACGTGGTACGAGGCAATGGCATTCTGCGCGTGGGACGGCGGCTTCTTGCCGACGGAGGCCGAGTGGAACTACGCGGCGGCGGGTGGAAGCGAGCAGCGGGCGTTTCCGTGGTCAAGTCCAGCGTCGTCGACGACGATCGACTGCTCACTCGCGAACTTCGCGCCAAACGGCGTATCGTGCGTCGTCGCAGGCATGACCGATGTCGGTGCGACTTCGCCCTCCGGCGATAGCCTGTGGGGCCAGGCTGACCTCGGCGGCAACGCTTCAGAGTGGACGCTCGACTGGTACAGCAAACCGTACCTCTTGCCATGCGACGACTGCGCGAATCTCAACGATAGCGGAAGCCGAGTAGTGCGCGGCGGCGGCTTCTTGGACGAAACCGCGTCGGGCTGTCGCGGAGCACTACGTAGTTTCGTTACGGTAGATCCTTCGGCGTTAGGTGACGGACGATACATCGACGTGGGAATGCGTTGCGCGCGGACGCCGTAGCCCGTACGCGCGAACATGCCTGGCGTGCTTGGCGACACCCGAGCTGCCGTTCGAGCGTCCAGTCGAACGACTCGGCGCGAGCAACCGACGAGAGGGCGAGCAGGATCGCGAACGCATAGCGCATGCGTCAGCGTCGGTCGGCGAGCCGTGAGCCGGCCATGCTGCCGACGTGAGCTTCGCGTGATCTACGCGAACCCGTTGATGCGCCATACGTCTGCCAGCCTCGGATCGCGCGCGACCGCACGTGCGATCGCGGCGAGCTTCGGCGCGTGCTCGCCGAACCACGCCGGGCCGGGCCGCCAGTTCGCCATCACGCCGACGTAGAGGTCGAGCGCCGAGAAGCGCGGCCCGAGGAACCACGGCCCGCGCGACACGCCCTCGAGATGGCGCCACAGCGCCTCGCGATGCGCGTTGGTCGCGGCCTTGAGCGGCTCGCCCGCGCCCCACTTCGCGGGGTTGTCGCCGTACGTGAACGTCGGATAGATCGCCGCGACGAAGAACACGAGCCAGCGCAGCGCTTCGCGACGCAGCGGATCGCCGAGCGGCGGCAGCAGGCCGGCATTCGGCGCGAGCTCGTCGATGATCTGCACGAGCGCCGCCGACTCCGACAGCGCGAGCCCGTCGGGCGCGATCACGGTCGGGACTTGCGCGAGCGGATTCGTCTCGAGCAGCGCGGCCTTGCCCGCCGGCGATTCGTAGTCGACCTCGACACGCTCGAACGGGATCTCGGCGAGCGTGAACGCCGCCTCGGCGATCGCGGAGCCACATCCTTTGCTGGCGAGCACTCGCCACGGTTTTGACTTCATGTGACGACGCTACGCGCACGCGAACGCGGCGTCTTGCACGCGCTTGCTCTGCTAAGGTAATCGCTCATGCCGACGTTCCGCACGGAAGTCGCCGCGCGCTCGCGCGAAGTCACCGCGCTGCGCTGCACGTGCGACGGCTGCGACGCGGCCCGCCCGCACGACGAGCACGTGGGCGAGCCGGCGCTGTGGCTGGTCACCGCCGGTGCGTTCGCGCTGCGCGACCGCCGCGGCACGCGCGTGCTCGATCCGAGCTGCGCCGTCGCGCTCGCCCCCGACGAGCCGTTCACGATCCGCCATCCGTCCGGGCCGGATACGTGCATCGCGCTGCGCGGCACGCTCGTCGACGCGATCGTCGCCGACGGCCAGCGCGTGCTGCGGCTCGACGCGAGCACGCATGCGGGCATCGTCGCGGCGGTGGCCGCTTGCCGGCGCGGCGATGCCGACGCGCTCGCGATCGCCGACGCGCTCGCACCGCTCGGCCCCGATACGGCCGAGGTCGACGACGAGCTCGCCCGCGCGCTCGCATACCAGCTCCAGCTCACGTTTGCCGAGCCGACCTCGCTCGACGAGCTGTGCGCCGCGGTCGGCACGTCGGTGTTCCACGCGTGCCGCGTGTTTCGCCGCGCGACCGGCACCACGCTGCACGGCTATCGCCGGCGGCTGCGCGTGCGTCACGCACTCGCGCTGCTCGTCGATTCCGACGCGTCGCTCGCCGACATCGCGGCGCAGACCGGCTTCGCGAGCCAGTCGCATCTCACCAACATCTTTCGCGCCGAGCTCGGCTCCACGCCGGGGCGCGTGCGCGCGCGCCGAGGCCTCGCATGAGCGATCCGTACCGCGACATGGACATGTTCGAGTGCCCGGCGTGCGGCCAGGAGCTGCGCGCGTACTACAAGCGGCTGTGCTGCGACGCGTGCACGGGCATCTTCATCACCGTCGACGATCTGCGCGAGGCGCTCGCCGATCACGCGAGCGCGGCGGCCGGCATCGGGTTTCTCGACGGGCCCGTCGGCAAGCGCGCGTGCCCGCGCTGCCGCGAGCCGATGACCACGTGCCGGCTCGACGCTGCATTCTCGGCGGCGCACGCGCTGCCCGATCCGGAGCTCGATCGCTGCGCGAAGCACGGCGTGTGGTTCGACGTCGGCGAGCTCGCGAAGGCGCTCGAGGCCGCGCGCCACGCGACCGAGCCGCCGGGTAGCTCGCCGGTCGTCGACATCGCGCGCACCGTCGTCGAGATGTGGGACTACCGCAAACGTTGATGTGCAAGTGCGAAGTCGAGCGCGGCGCGTACGGCCGCGACTTGCGCGGCGTTGCACTGTGCCGGGGTCGCGCGCGGGCTGTCGGGATAGACCTCGGTCGTCGTCTTGAACGTCGCGCTGGTCATGCCGGCGCACAGGCCGAGCTTGACGAGCTCGTACTCGATCACGCCCGGCGCGACGACGGGCGAGCCGATGATCTCGTTCTTGTCGTCGGCGGGCGCGATGTGCGTGACGCGCGCGACCGCAGCGATGACGGCTTGCTGGAACGCCGGCTGCGGGGCCGCCGCATCGTCGACGAGATAGAACCCGTCGGGAATCGTGCCCGGCTCGTTCGCCGTGCCGTCGCGCGCGGCCAGTGCCGGGCGAAACTCGGTCTCGTCGCTGTCGGTCGTCTCGTGCAAGTCGATGTGCACGAGCACCCGATCGCGCAGCGGATCGATCAGCTGCCACAGCGCCGCCGCTTCGGGCGCCGGGCTGTGCTCGCGAAACGAGCGATTCGGATCGATCGCGAACGGATTCCAGCGATGGATGCGCTCGTATGCCCACGGGCTCACGCACGGCGCGACGAGCACGTCGATGCGCCCGGCGTACTCGGCGAGGTGACGCTCGGCAAACTCGAGCGCGCCCATCACCCCGCTGGTCTCGTAGCCGTGCACGCCACCGGTGACGAGCGCGAGCGGGCGAGCGTCGCTCCACTCGCGGCTGCGGATCGCATACAGCGCGAACGCCTGCGGCGCGTAGTCGAGCCGGCCGTATTCGGTCACGTCGAAGCGCGCGCGCAGCGGATCGATGCGGCTCACCACGTCGGCTTCGTAGTCGCGCTTGCGTGTCTGCCGAGAACGCCAGAGTGCGCGTTCGGTGTCGCCCCAGGGCGTGCCCGGCGTGCCGATGACTTCAGCGGTCATGCGCCCGAAGCTAGCCGATCCGTGGTCCAGTTGGCTCGATGCTGACCATCCGCGATTACACCGATGCCGACCGCGCCGGCGTCGAGGCGATCGATACGTCGTTCCGCACTCCGAGCATCTACGATGTCGTCGTCACGCCGGCGCGCATCGAGCTGGCGCTGAAGCCGCTGGCCACTCCGCTGGTCAAGCGCTACCCGATCGCGGACGCGTTCGCGCACTGGGCGCAGTGGGACACCGGCTTCGTCGCCGACGACGGCGGCATCGTCGGGTTCGCGGCGGTCGCGTTCGAAGCGTGGCATCAGCGGCTCGTGCTGTGGCACCTCTACGTCGCGCCCGAGCGCCGCGGCACGGGCGTCGGCCGTGCGCTGATGGCGCGCGTCGAGGAGCACGGCCGCAGCGTCCGCGCCAAGCGCGTGTGGCTCGAGACCAGCAACGTCAACGTGCCGGGCATCGCCGCGTACCAGCGGCTCGGGTACACGCTGTGCGGCGCCGACGTCACGCTCTACGACGGTCTGCCCTACGGCGACGAAGCCGCGATCTACCTGGCGAAGTTGCTCTAGCTCTGCGCCGCCGGGAACTCGCGATCGACCGCGATGCCCATCGCGTGATAGCCCTTGTCGACGTAGACGGTCGCGCCGGTGATGCCGCTCGCGAGCGGGCTGCACAGGAACGCGGCCGTGGTGCCGACCTCGCGCGCCGTGATCGACTCGGCGAGCGGCGAGTTGCGCTTGGTGAAATCGACCATCTGATCGATGAAGCCGATCGCGCTCGCGGCGCGCGACGCGAACGGGCCCGCCGAGATGACATTCACGCGATGGCCCCACGCGCGGCCGGCCTCGTACGCGAGGATGCGCGTGTCGGACTCGAGCGCGGCCTTCGCCGACGACATGCCGCCGCCGTAGCCGGGCACCGCGCGCTCGCTCGCCATGTAGCCGAGCGACAGGCACGCACCACCGCGCCGCATGATCGGCCCGAGGTGCTGCACCATCGACACCATCGAGTACGCCGACGCCGACACCGCCGACAGGTAGCCCTTGCGCGAGGTCTCGAGCATCGGCTTCTTGACCTCGCTGCCGTTCGCCAAGCTGTGCACCAAGATGTCGAGCGTGCCCTTGCCGAGATCTTTTTCGATCGCCGCGGCCATGCCGCTGATCGTGAAGTCGCCGTGGTCGCGATAGCGCCGCGAGTCGCGCAGCTCGGCCGGCACGTCGTCCATGCGATCGAACTCGGCATCGAGCGGGTAGACCTTCGCGAACTTCAGCGTGCCGCCGCCGGCCATCGTCATGTCGAGCTTGCCGAGGTCGAGCAGCTTGGTGAACACGCCGAGCGCGGGCGGCCACGTCGCGACCGAGACCGTCGCGCCGGCTTCGGCCAGCGCCTTCGCGATCGCGAACCCGAAACCGCCGTCGTCTGCCACGCCCGCGACGAGCGCGTGCTTGCCGGTGAGATCGATCGTCAACATGGGCGGGTCATCGCGCGAAACCGGCTTCGGTGCAAGGTATCGTCCCGCCCGTGCGACAGCAGCTCATCACGGCCGCGGTGCGCGGTGCGATGAAGACGAATTGGCTCGTCGATCTCATCGGGCGCGGGCGCCCCGATCCGGGCCTGGATCGCCAGATCGCTGCCGCCCTCGAGCTCGGGCGCATCGCGCGATTGCCCTCACTCGACTCGATGGAGCCCGCGCGCGCGCGCCGCTTCGCCGCCGAGGGCCTGTCGCCGTTCGATCTCGCTCCGGAGCCGATGGAGCAGGTGATCGACATGGCCGTGGATGGCGTTCCCGTGCGGATCTACGTGCCGCACGACACGACCGGTGATTGGTTCGTGTACTTCCACGGCGGCGGCGGCGTGATCGGATCGATCGCGACCTCCGAGCCGGTCGCGCGCTACCTCGCCGCGAAGACGCGCTGCACCGTCGCGTCGGTCGAGTACCGGCTCGGTCCCGAGCACAAGCATCCGGCCGCGATCGAGGACGCCACGTCGGCGTTTCAAGCGCTTGCCGCACGCGTGCCCGCCGGCAAGCGCGTCGTCGTCGGCGGTGACAGCTTCGGCGGCTTTCTCACCGCGCACGTCGATCACCACGCGCGCGTCACCGGCGGCCGCCGGCCCGACGTTCAGGTGCTGATCTATCCGATGGTCGACCTCACGCTGTCGTCGCCGTCGTACGAGCGGTTGCGCGACGGCTACTTGCTCACCAACGCAGTGGTTCAATGGTTTCGCGACCACTACCTGCACGACACCGACGACAAGCGCGCCGGCTCGCCGTGGTTCTGGACCGACCTGCACGGCTCGGCTCCCGCCGTGGTCGCGACCGCGGGCTTCGATCCGCTCGTCGACGAGGGCAACGAGTGGGCCGAGCGCTTGCGCGCCGCCGGCACCGAGGTCCGCCACCTGCGCAATCCGTCGCTCATCCACGGCTTCCTGTCGATGAGCGGCGCGATCGATGCCGCGCGCGCCGCGACGGATCGAATCTGCGAGGAGACTAGTGCCCTGCTACGAGCGTCTGGAGATACGCGAGGTTTGCAGCAGTCTCGTTGATCACGCGCTGGTTGATGAGCGGCACCGTGCCGAGATAACTGAACGCGTGGATGTCGAGGCCGTTGTCGCTGGGGTTGAACAGGCTCGTCGTCGTCTGCGCGAGGTCCGCCGCCGGAATGCTCGGATCGGGGACGAACGCGTTCGAGTTGCCGGTCGACGACATGCCGAGCATCTGCTCGCCGACGAGCTCGCGCGCCTGCTCGGCGATGTGACAGCTCACGCAATCGATCGAGTCCGCCGTGTTCTTCATCGGGTTCTCGACGCGCAGCGCGGCATCGAACGCGGCCTGCCGCGCGGCCGGCGCCGCGGCCATCGCCATGCTGGCGCTCGCGAGCAGCGCGAAGTTATCGGCCGAGCTGGTCGCCGGCGACGGTTGCGCTTCGAGCGGGTTCGTCGCTGCATTGAGCGAGTCGTTCGTCGTCGCCGGCGGCAGCGTCGGCACCTCGATCGCGGTCTCGACGCCGTTCTTGACGTCGAAGCCGTGCATCTCCCAGAACAGATCGCTGGTGACGATCGGGCCACCGCTGCCACTGCCGTTCATGATGCCGCTGCCGCCGCCGCCCGCGTCGAGGGCCTCGAGCTCGAACGTCGTGATCCGCTCGATCTTGGTGCCCGCGGCGTACTTCGCGGCGATCGCGGTGAGCTTTTGCGCCATCTCGCCGCCCATACCTTCGCGCGCCATGATCGGATGCACGCCGAGCGGGCCCAGATCGCTGTCGTCGACCGCCGCGCGCGCGGCCGCGATCTCTTTCACGGCCGCGAGCAGCTGGTCGCGCGTGATCGAGTACAGCACGTGAACGCCGGCATCCTCGGCCTCGGGCGGCGTGTCGGCGGCGCCGCCGAACAGCGGCTGGAAGATCAGCCGGATCTGGTTGTCGCAGGTCGACGGATCGGTGATCGGCCCGAGCTGGCCGAAGCACGGGTCGAGGCGGAACCCGACCGCGCGAAGATCGCTGAGTGGGATCGCCCCGGAATCCGCCGTGTAGACAGCCGGCGGCACGAGCGCCCCGCCATCAGCGCCGATCGTGGTCGGCGCGAGATACGCGTCGAGCTCGGCGGCCGTCGTGGCCATCGGGAACATCACCGTGAGGTCGTTCATCTGGAGCGTGGTCCCGCCCGGCGGCGGCGGTGGCGGCGGCGGCACGGGCGGTCCCGACGACGACGACGTGCAAGCGGCGAGAAGCAAGACCGAGGCTAGGCAGCGCATGCGCGCCCCCTTCGCAAGATGCGAGCCGGGGTAACGCGCGAACACTGCGTCGCGGCGCCGCAGAAAACTGACGTTCAACTTCCGAGGCGCGACGGAATGATACGATGGTGAACCACCGTGCACGTCGTGATAGCCGTAGCCGACGTCGGGTCGGGCGTGCAGCTCGAAGAAGCGCTCAACGGCGCTGGGTTCGAAGCCCGGTGGGATGCCGCGCAAGTCGACGGGCCGAGCGGGGCCCTGCGCTGCGACGTCGTGATCCTCGATGCCGACGTGCTCGGCGCTCGGCTCGCGTCGATCGCCGATGCATGGCGCGATCACGCGTCGGCGCCCGGGGTGGTCGCGGTCGGCAATTCGCCCGCCGCACGCGAGCACGCGCCGGCCGCGCGCGTGACGCTGCTGTCGCCCGCGGCCAAGATCCAGACGCTCGCGCAGGCGGTGCGCGAGACCCACAAGCTGCGGCTCGCGACCGGCATGCGCTGGGCGGTGATGCGCGCCGCGTGCAAGCTGCCGCCGGCCGACAACGAGCCGGCCGCGTGGCCCGCGGCGGTGCTGCATGCGCGCAACGTCGATCTCGATGTCGCGCGCGCGGCGCTGCGCTGGCACGTCCAGCACTACGTCACGCCGACGCCCATGCTCGACCAGCTGCGCGAGGAGCGCGTGCTCACCGTGCCCGAGCTCGAGACGCTCGCGCACGTCGACGGCACGCAGACCGTGCAGCGCCACGTCAAACATGGCCCACTCGATCCCGCACAAAGTGCCCGTCTGCTCTGGGCCATGACCTCGATGGGCGCCCTCGAGCTGACGGCCGAGGTCCGTGACGTCGCGACGCCCGCACGACGCGCGCTCGACGAGATCCGCCGCCATCTGCGCGCCCGCGTCACGCGGCTCGAGAAGTCGACGTACTACGACGTCCTCGAGATCACGCCGCTCGCCGAGTACCCCGAGATCGAGCACGGCTATCAGCTCGTCGGCTCGCGCTACTCGCCGCAGGCACTCGCCCGCTACGACCTCGCCGAGCTGATCACGCACGTCCAGCCAACGTGGGAGATCGTCGAAAAAGCCCGCAGCGTGCTCGTCGATCACGCCCAGCGCGGCCGCTACACCGACTGGCTGCGCCGCAATTTACCCTCGCTCAAGACCAGCTGGGCGATCGACGTCAACGACTCGCAGGCCGCCGCCGAAGCGTTCACCCGCGGCCAGCGCGCGCTCGGCGACGGCGACGCGCACAAGGCGATGGGCGAGCTCGCCCGCGCGTGCCGCCATCATCCCGACCATCCCGACTACGAGGCCAACCTCGCGTGGGCGCGGTTCCGCGTGCAGGTCGCGTCGGGCAAGGACGCGCGCTCGACCGCGGTCACCGAGCGCGCCGTCGTCGAGGCCGTGCTGCTCGGGCGCCGGCCGTGGCCGCGCGCACTCGTCGCACTCGCGCTCCTGTGCGCCGCCGGCGGCGATGCCGACTCGGCGCGCTGGCACCTGGCGATCGCGCTGTCGATCGATCCGAACGTGCCTGCGGCCGCGCAGCTCGCGCAGCGGCTCGGACTGCGCCGGTGACGTATAGTCGCCCGATGCGGTTTGTCGCGATCGCGCTCGCCTTCGTCCTCGCCTGTCAGTCGAGCGACAAGCAGCCGCCGCCACCGCCCGCCGGCAAGCTCGAGCTCGTCGACGCGCCGGTCACGCCGCCCGGTCAAACGCCCGGGACGTGGATCGCCGGCGAGGTCGCGCGCGCGCAGCACGACGGCAAGCGCGTCGTGGTCTACGTCGGCGCGCCGTGGTGCGAGCCGTGCCAGCAGTTTCACGCCGCAGCCGAATCCGGC
>Ga0268266_10007100_pt1 | contig 10163 bp, 9 predicted proteins | sample KBSS13metaG_FD_190356 | JGI IMG/M metagenome (GOLD analysis project Ga0268266, IMG submission 190356) | Switchgrass rhizosphere microbial communities from Kellogg Biological Station, Michigan, USA - KBS S1-3 metaG (SPAdes) (version 2) | ecosystem: Host-associated > Plants > Roots > Rhizosphere >... | reverse complement strand
CCAGGCGGATCGCCTGCTGGAGGTCATAGACACCATCGGTCTTGGGCTCATAGCCGGAGCTGCGCAGCCGGTTGCGCAGGATGATGGTGTTGATGCCGAACTGAAAGAAGTAAGGCACCGGATCGGTGCCCTCCAACCCCACCACCAAGGTGCTGTGTCCGCCGCCCGGCGCCAGGATGATCGCGGTGCCGGTATTGTTGCCGCCGCCCGCCAGATGCACTTCGATGGACGGATTGTGGATGTTGACGATGCGTTGCACCCGGCCCGGCACCACCGGGTCCATGGTGTAGACCTCCGCCTCGCTGACGCGCTTGGCATTGAGGAAGGGCGAACCGGGCGCGAAAAGCGGCATCACAATGCCACCGGGCAACAGCGCTTGCGGCGCATAAGGCGCCTTGGTCGCCGGCGCCGCCTTGGGCACGGCCTGGGGCGCGGGCACCGGCGGCAACGGCGCTTGCGCCAGCGATGGCGCGGCCAGCGCGATGGTCAAAAGATTGGCGATGATGAATTTGCGCATGCCCCTGCCCCGATTTTTTTCGCGCGGAGTGTGGATCAGGGCGGCAACTGCCTCAAGCCACATTCCGCGCGAAAGGGCCCGTTTTGGCGGCTTTCGAGGGGCTTAAGGCCACTTTAACGCCTGCGGGCCTATCGTTGCGGCTGTTGCGCATGGGTTGAGCAAATGTTCCTGGAAGGCCTTTCTTTAGGTACCGCCTATCGTCTCCGGGAACGCCGCGCGCATCCGCGCCGGACCGTCGAGGAAGATGGCGAGCTCATTCTTTCCGCGGAGAATATGACCCTGCCCTGCTGCGTGGTGAATATCTCCGCCGGCGGCGCCAAGGTGACGTGCGACGCGATCCCGCCTTCGGGCTCCAAAATCGTTCTGGTCCTCGCCAGCGGCAAGCGCATCGAAGGCGTCACCACCCGCTATGGCGAAGGCGAGCTGGGCCTGAAATTCGCCACGCCAGTCGCGGACGAATAATCTGAATTCGAAAAGATTGCGGTTTGCTGCGGCGGCACGAACGCCGGTGCGGGACTGCTGCTGCCACGGCCCGGACGTGGGACTTCTTGGCCTTGGCCGCCTTAAGTCGCTGTCGCGCGGGCGGGTTTGGCATTTTCATGCGCCGCTTTGCGGCGCATGAAAATGGTGGGCGGTATAGGGATCGAACCTATGACCCCTTCCATGTCAAGGAAGTGCTCTCCCGCTGAGCTAACCGCCCCACCTGCCGGAAAGTCTCTATAGCGTCGAGGTCCCGAGGGGGCAAGCGGCTTCGATTTTCCGCCGGAACCGGCCCCCTCGCCGGTCCCGGACGGAAAAATAGCCCTGTTTCAACGCTCGTTTATCAGGTTGAAATTCACCGTCGCCAGCACATGGCCGATCACGGGAACCCCATTATCCAGTGCCGGTTTGTAGGCCCAGTGCGCCATGATCCATTGCCGGGCGCCCTGGTCCATGTCGTCGCGGCCGCTGGATGTGACCACCTCCGCCGCGCTGACCTTGCCTTCTGTCGACACGGTCAAACGCAACGTCACCTTGCCTTCCGCGCCCATGCGCCGCGCAATGGGTGGATAAGGCGGAACGGTGTGGGTGCCGGGAACAGCGGCCAGCGCGCGATCAAGACCTCGAGCCGGCGGATCGCTTGAGACAGGCGGCGGCGGAAAACCAGTTCCACCTGTCGTCTTCTCCCATTTGAATTTCGGCTCTATGGCCGTTTCTTTTTTGGCCTTTGCTCGAATGTTGGGTTCGGGCGGTCTTACGCGCTCATGAACGTCTTTTTCCGGGATCGGAACGACTTCAATGTCGCGGATGATGTTTTCGATTCCGTGGTTGGCGATTCCATAAAGGAATAAGAAAACCGCGGCACATTGCAGTGAGATCGCCAACCCGGCATAGGGCAGGCGGCATGGCAGACAACGCGCCTGGCTGTCGAAGTCGATGTGTGAAGGACGCTCCATAATGCCTCCATTTCAAAGCCCGGCGGGTTGCCGGACTGTGAAATGTTACGCTTGTTTCGTGCCTGTGTTTATTGTATTTTCTGATAGGCGGCGGCCGTGAAAACACGGTGGCACCGCAACTGGATATTTGCGCTTCGCGCATGCCGGCGCGCGTGCGGGTTGTTGTTCTGTGCGCTTTCCAGGTTTGCGGAGTCTGCGTCTGCTTTGGCCGCTGCGGCCTTCGCTTACGCGCCTAGGCGGCCGCGAGCATGCGGTCGACTTCGGCCACGATCTCACGCAGATGAAACGGCTTGGAGAGAACCTTGGCCTGCTTGGGAGCGCCCGAGGCGGGATGCAGCGCCACCGCCGCGAAGCCGGTGATGAACATGATCTTCAGCGTCGCATTCAATTCGGCGGCACGCTTGGCCAATTCGATCCCGTCCATTCCAGGCATCACGATATCGGTCAGCAGCAAATCGAAGGTGAAGCCCTGGATGCATTCCCAGGCATCTCCGCCGTCGCCAAAATCGGTCACGGCATGGCCGGCCTTGACCAGGGCCGCCGCAAGAAACTTGCGCAACGATTCGTCGTCTTCCGCCAAAAGGATATGCGCCATGCCTGCCCGCCTGCCCGTCCCCTATAAAAGCTTATACAGGGGCAAGCTGTAAACGTTGGTTAACGACCTAGCTTGCCAGCCCCCCGGCGGGGGTGCGACCCTCAGCATCGGTAATCAGGTGCGGTAAAGAGTCTCCGCCATGGCCCCAGAAACCCCATCCGGCCCCCAAGCCAGCCCTTTCCGCCTGGACCGCCCGGCGCGCCAGCGCGTGCCGTTCCTGTTTGCCTCGCCCCATTCGGGGCGCCGCTATCCCGCCAGCCTGCTGGAACGCAGCAGGCTGGACGCCACCGCGCTTCGCCGCTCGGAAGATGCCTTCGTCGACGAACTGTTCGCCGGTGTCGTGGATCTGGGGGCTCCCATGCTCGCCGCCCAATTCCCCCGCGCCCTGCTCGACGTCAATCGCGGCATGAGCGAACTGGATGCCGGCATGTTCGAGGGCGAGCTGGGTGTGCCGGTGGACGCCCCCGGTCCGCGCGTGGTGGCGGGCCTGGGCGTCATTCCGCGGATCGTGCGCGACGGCGCGGAGATCTATCGCGGCAAGATCGACGGCACCGAAGCGCGGGCGCGGCTGAACCAGTTGTACAAGCCCTATCATCAAGCGCTGGCAAGCCTGCTGGAAGATACCCGCAGCCGCTTCGGCATGGCTGTGCTGATCGACTGCCATTCGATGCCCTCGGCGCTGTCGGTGCCCGATATCGTGCTGGGAGACCGCTATGGCGTTTCCGCCGCGCCGCAAGTGACGGCAAGGGCCGAAGCCGCGCTGGTCCGCGAAGGTTTTTCCGTGGCGCGCAACACCCCTTATGCCGGCGGCTATACCACCGCTTTATACGGCCGCGTCGCCTCGGACTGTCATGCGCTGCAGATCGAAATCAATCGCGCGCTCTATCTGGACGAAGACAGGATCATCAAGAAACCGTCCTTTGAATCGGTGCGCGCGCGCCTGATGCGGGCGATGGAAGCGCTGATGGCGATCCCGCTGTCCCAGCTCGGCCGCCCCGACTCCCTCCCCGAAGCCGCCGAATAGAATCCGTGCCAGCCTGAACGTGGTTTTTGGCTGGGGATTTTGCGGCCCGAGCTGGAGCGCGGGGAGGAATGGCGTTTTGCCCCAGAGATTTTGGGGCGTGGCCAGGCGCCGCGAGCGACGTGGATTGAGCGCGATTTTGGCTAGGGATTTTGTGGCCTGAGCAGGAGCGCGGGAGCGAAGTGGGCTTAAACGCCCATGAGCGACCGCGCGACGCCCTTAGGACGCAAAAGACCAGCCAAAAAAAATGGCCGCTCCGAAGAGCGGCCAAGTTCAGGGAGGAAACGCCCAGGAAGGGCGGCGGCCTCGCAATCAAGGATCGCGATACCGCGCTGCAACAATATGAAGAAGTTGCTGTTTGGCTGCAAGGCACAAAGTATAACAATTCTAGACAAAACGCCGCAGAAAGCCTGGAAAAATTGTCATATCTGCTATATTTTTGATCCAACTGCTGCCTCTGTCGGCAATTGTGCGACGCAGCAATTGACCTGTTCGGTTAACGTGGCGGTTTCATCACACTGACGTCAGTCTGCAACAAAAGATTCGTGTGAAGCGGCTATCCCCAGCCTGGACGAGGCTGGAGACACCCGATGGCCGAGGTTGCGTGGTTCGAAAATGCGCTGGGCGCCTTTGTGCCCCCCCGCGCCGCCCCACACGCCCATACGGCGATAGACACGGCGCTTTTCCGGCGGCACCGCACCATATTCATTTCCGACACCCATCTGGGCACGCGCGGCTGCAAGGCCGAGGCGCTGGCGGATTTCCTGGCCCATAATGACTGCGCCACCCTGTTTCTGGTTGGCGACATTGTCGACGGCTGGCAGCTCAAGCGCCGCTGGCACTGGACCCAGGCGCAGAGCCAGGTGGTGGCGGAGATCCTGCGCAAGGCCGATGCCGGCACCCGCGTGATCTTCGTGCCCGGCAATCATGATGAATTTGCCCGGCACTATGCCGGCAGGCTGTTCGCCGGCATCGAAGTCGTCAACGAGACGATCCATGAAACCGCAGACGGCAAAAGGCTATGGGTGCTGCATGGCGATCGTTTCGACGGCGTGATCGCCTGCGCCAAATGGCTGGCGCATCTGGGGGACCGGGCCTATGGCATGGCGTTGCGCTGGAACGATCTTCTGTTCGCGGTGCGCAAGCGGCTTGGCCTGCCTTACTGGTCGCTGTCCTCCTGGCTGAAGCACAGGGTCAAGAACGCGGTCGAATATATCTCCCGCTTCGAGGAGATCGTGGCGCGCGAGGCGAAATTGCGCGGCGTGGATGGCGTGGTCTGCGGTCATATCCACCATGCCGAGATCCGCAGGATCGGCGATGTCCTTTACCTCAATGACGGAGACTGGGTTGAAAGCTGCAGCGCCCTTGTCGAAGATGCCCACGGATGCATGGAGATTCTTCGCTGGGCGGATCCTTCGCAAAGACACGTCGCCGGACGCCGCAGGCAGATTCCGGCTGGTTTTGCCGGCACTGCCGAAGCCGCGGCTGTACCCGCGTAGAACCAGGCGTCTGCAGCCCGGGCCCATACCCGGCATGGCGGCGCATTTGAAAATCATGATCGTGACCGATGCCTGGTCGCCCCAGGTCAATGGCGTGGTCCGCACCCTGGAGACGCTGGGCAAGGACCTGGCGAGCCTTGGCCACACGGTGCGCTATATTACCCCCCTGGGGCGGCGCACCTTCCCCTTGCCCACCTATCCCGAAATCCGCCTGGCCTTGTTTCAACGCCGCGCCTTGATGCGCGAGATCCGCGCCTTTGCGCCCGACGCCATCCATATCGCCACCGAAGGCTCGCTGGGACTGACGGCACGGCGCATTTGCCTCAAGCATGGCATCGCCTTCACCACTGCTTTTCACACGCGCTTCGCCGAGTATGTCCATGCCCGCTTCCCCATGGTGCCGGAAAAGCTGATCTGGCGCTGGCTGCGCTGGTTTCATCACCCGGCCAGCGCCGTGATGGTGGCGACCAACACCTTGAAGCGGGACCTGGCGGCACATGGCTTCCAGAATCTGCGCCTGTGGTCGCGCGGCGTGGACATCGAGAAATTCCATCCCATGGCGGATGCGCGCCTGCCCTATGAGGCGCCCATCTGGATCACTGTCGGACGCGTGGCGGTGGAAAAGAACATCGAGGCTTTTCTGGCGCTCGACCTTCCCGGGACCAAAGTGGTGGTGGGCGATGGCCCGGCCAAGGCGGCGCTGGCGCAGAAATATCCGCAAACCAAGTTCCTGGGCAGCCTGAACGGGGAGGCGCTGACCCGGGCCTATGCCGGCAGCGACGTCTTTGTCTTTCCCAGCCGCACCGACACCTTTGGCCTGGTGACCCTGGAGGCCCTGGCCTGCGGGCTCACCGTGGCCGCCTTCCCGGTAGAGGGGCCCCGGGACGTGGTGGGGCCCGAAGTTCAAGGAGCCGGGGACGTCGCGGTCCTGGACGAGGATCTGCGGACGGCCTGTCTGGGAGCGCTGGAGCTGGCCCGGCATCCCCGGAGCCTGTCCCCCAGGGCCTTTGCCGAAAACCATTCCTGGCGGGCCTGCACCCTGCAGTTTCTCCGCAATATCGCGGTCGAGCCCGACTCCGACTGATTTGAGCGCAAAACCACTAACCCCTTTTCGGGCCAGGGCTTATCGAAAGGGTCCGGCTAGGCTAGAACGGCCCGGCAAGCTCAGGTTCCCGCCCCCTTATGGCCTCGTCCAACCGCCTCACGGCCCGCGAATATGCGTTCCTTGGCCTGGCGCTGTTGTTCTGGGCGGCTTTTGTCATCTTGCTGGGCAAGGACACGAGCTGGGACTTCCGCAACTACCATTGGTACGCGCCCTATGCCCTGCTGAACCATCGCATGGCCCTGGACGTCGTGGTCGCGCACCAGGCCAGCTACTACAACCCCTATCTCGACCTGCCCTTCTACTGGCTGGCCACCCACACCAGCGCCTGGGTCGCGTTGGGCGTGATGGGCGCGGTGCAGGGCGCCAATGTCATCCCGCTTTATCTGATGGCGCGCTCGGCCTTGCGGGTGAATGTGGAACTCGCCGACATCAAGATCATGGCTGGCGCCCTGGCGCTGCTGGGCGTGGTGGGGGCGCTGACCCTGACGGAGTTCGGCACTACTTATTACGACAATGTGATGAGCGTGCTGGTGCTGAGCAGCCTGGCCATCCTGGTGCTCAATCGCGACAGGCTGGCCCACGGCCCGCTCGGCAAGACAGCCGCAATCTCGGCCATAGCCGGCCTGATCAGCGGCATCGCCATGGGCCTGAAATTGCCGGAAATGCCCTTCTGCGTGGGCTTTGCCGCCGCGCTGGTCGCGTTGGGCGGCAGTTGGAAACATCAGCTGACCCGTCTGGCGGCGGGCGGAATTGCCGGGGTGATCGGAGTCCTGATCTTCAGCGCCCCTTGGATGCTGTACATCTATCATCTGACCGGCAATCCGCTGTTTCCCTATTTCAACGATTATTGGAAATCGCCGCTGGCGCTGGAGGCGCCCTATCGCGACCTGCGTTTTGTGCCGGCCTTCCGGCCCTGGTGGCAGCAGCTTTTCTTTCCCGTCCTGTTCACCCTGGACTGGCATGTCGCCGACGATCTGGGATTTCAGGATATCCGCGTCATGCTGGCCTATCTGCTGGTGATCGCGGCGGCGATTGTGTGGCTGTTCAAGCGCGAAAGCCGGGACGGCCTGATCGAGAAGCGCAGCGCCGCCATCCTGTTCGCCTTCTTCGCCGCAAGCTATTTCGCCTGGCTCAAATTCTTCGCCATCTATCGCTACATCATCCTGTACGAAATGCTGGCGCCGCTGCTGATCATCGCGGCCGTGGGATTGCTGCCGCTGACCCGGCGCAGCCGCTATCTGATCCTGGGCGGGTTGTGCGCCGCCTGCCTGCTGGTCGCCCGCAGCGATTTCCTGGAGCGGGCGCCCGTCGAGGACCCCTATGTCCAGGCGGCCTTGCCGCCGATCCCCCATCCCGACAAGACGATGGTGGTGATGACCGGCGACGCGCCCATGGGCTTCATCGCCACCACCTTGCCGCCCCAGATCCCCGTGCTGCGGATTGACGGCTGGATGGTGCAGCCGCGCGACGGCTCCGGCCTGACCAAAAGCATGCGGCACCGGGTGACGCAGCATCTGGCAGCGGGCGGCGATCTGTACCTGATCGCCGATGCGGGCGACATGAGCCGCGCCCGCGATGCGCTGGCCGATTACCACCTCGCCATCCGCTGGCCGGAGTGCCAGCAATTCGATACAAATCTCATCGGCACCTATCAATGGTGCCCGATTGCCAAAAAATCTTGAAGGACGGGAACGCTTGAGGGTCGCTATACTGGTGCCCTGCTACAATGAGGAAGCGGCCATCGCCAAGGTGGTCGAGGATTTCCGTGCCGCCCTGCCGGACGCCATTGTCTATGTCTATGACAACAATTCCCGGGACCAGACGGTGGCGCGGGCGCGCGAGGCCGGGGCGGTGGTGCGCACCGAAACGCGCCAGGGCAAGGGCAATGTGGTCCGGCGCATGTTCGCCGACATCGAGGCCGACATTTATGTCCTGGTCGATGGCGACGATACCTATGACGCCGGAGCATCGCCCCGGATGATCGCGCAGATGGTTTCGGACGGCGCCGATCTCTTGACCGCGCGGCGCATCCATACCGACGCGGCGGCCTATCGCACCGGTCACTTGCTGGGCAACCGGATGCTGACCGGACTGACCGCCTTGCTGTTCAATGTCCATCTTACCGACATGCTGAGCGGGTATCGTGTTTTCTCCCGGCGCTTCGTGAAATCCTTTCCCTTCACCGCCGAGGGTTTCGCCATCGAGACGGAACTGACCGTCCATGCGGTGCGCCTGATGATGCCGATGACCGAACTGGACACCCGGTACAAGGAACGTCCCCTGGGTTCGGTCAGCAAATTGAACACCTATCGCGACGGCCTGCGCATCCTGGGCACCATCGGCTATCTGGTGCGCGAGGAACGGCCCTTGGTGTTTTTCGCCACCATTGCGCTGCTGTTCGCCGCCGTCGCAGCCCTGATCGGGGCGCCGGTGGTCTCGGAATATGTCCAGACCGGGCTGGTGCCGCGTCTGCCGACCGCCGTGCTGGCCACCGGATTGATGGTGATCGCCTGCCTGTCGCTGACCTGCGGCCTGATCCTGGACACCGTGACCCGCGGCCGCTGGGAGGCCAAGCGCATGGCCTATCTCGCCATACCCGGACCGCAAGACCTCCAGTGAGCAAGCTCCTGGCGGCCCTGGCCCGTCTTTCCTTCCTGCGCTTTGCGGTGATCGGCGCGCTGGGCGTGCCGGTCGACTGGGTTGTGATGCACGCCATGATCGATGCCGGCCTGACGCGGGACGCGGCGCGCCTGGTCGCCTGGTTCTGTGCCGCGAGCTTCACCTGGGTGGGCAACCGCTATTTCACCTTTGCCGCGAAACGCGCCCGCGGGCCGGCGATTTTCCAGGAGTGGCTGCGCTTCCTGGGCGCCAACTCCATCGGCGGCGTGGCGAATGTGGGAACATTCTTCCTGCTCACCCATTTTGCCTCGCCCCCGTTCAACGGCACCAATCTCGCCTTTGTGTGCGGCGTGCTGGTGGGCCTGGTCTTCAACTTCACGCTGTCCAAGAAGCTCGTATTCAAGGGACCTTTGTGAAGGACATCGCCATCACGGGCGGCAGAGCGACCATGCAGGACCTTGCGGCGCGACCATAAAACAGGAGCGACCGCGAACCCGAGCAATCGGAGGGCCTCGCGGCGCGACCATAAAAAAAGGGCGCGGAGATTATCCGCGCCCTTGATCCTTGAAGCATTGATGCTGATCAGCGAGCCGCCAGCGTCCAGAGATGGGCGATCATGGCGTCCTTTTCAGGCGTCTTGACCTTGGCGAAAGCAGCCTTGGCTTCGGCTTTCTGGCCCGCAGCAAGATAGGCCTGGCCCAGGCGGATCTGGGCATTGTTGGCATCCTTGAGCGGCTTCTTCATGCCGTTCTGGATGACGCCGATCGCGTCCTTGGCCTTGCCCTCGCCGATCATGTTCTCGCCCACCGTGACCAGGTCGTCGCCCTGGGGCGCGGCCGTGGCGGCGGCCAGCTTCTTGGGCTCATTGGCCAGGTTGACGGCAGCCTGCGCCTTGGCGGTCGCCAAGAGACGCAGAGAACGATCATCCGTCAGGATCTTGGCGGCGACGCCCTTTTCCATACCGGCCTGGGCTTCCGCAAAGAAGGTGAACTGCATCGCGAATTGGGCAAGCGAAACATAATCGTCCTTGCCGCTCATGCTGCCGGTCAACAGGCGCAGACGATTGATGTCCAAGGTGTTGTGGTCCGACAGGCCGCGGGCCCGCTCACCCAGCTTGAGCAGCAGCTTCCAGTGTTCCGGCTTGCCGCCGCGCGCCACCAGCTGCTCCAGCGCCTGACGCTGCGTCACTTCGTCATTCACCTCATAGGCGCAGCGCGCCAGAAGCTCGAGCGCGGTATCGGAACCGCCGATGCTCTTGGAGTAGCGCACGCAGCCGGCAAAATCGCCCGCCTTGTAATAGGCCTGGCCGACCAGCAACTGCTCCTGGGCGCCAAAAGCGTTGTACTTCTTCAGATTATCGGCATCAGCGAT
>Ga0268266_10007096_pt1 | contig 10173 bp, 8 predicted proteins | sample KBSS13metaG_FD_190356 | JGI IMG/M metagenome (GOLD analysis project Ga0268266, IMG submission 190356) | Switchgrass rhizosphere microbial communities from Kellogg Biological Station, Michigan, USA - KBS S1-3 metaG (SPAdes) (version 2) | ecosystem: Host-associated > Plants > Roots > Rhizosphere >... | reverse complement strand
TGACCCGACAGTGTGGCGTTCGGATCGCCCTTCCAGTTGTATCCGTCGTTGAGCGGTACGAAGGGTTCGTCGCTCTCGCACAGCTTGACCGTCGGAGCCCGCTTCCCCGGGACGGTTTCGCACGGAATGTTGCGCGCGCCGCGCACATTGAACGGCGACTCCTGCGGCACGCGGCAGTACAGGTCGCCGGGCGGCCGCTGCGGATAGTCCTCGAGCGCGGCGACGCGTTGTTGCTGTGCCGGCAGGAACCCTGTGGTGCAGGGCGGCGGCAGGTTGAGGTTCAGGTTGAAGTCGAGATAGATGCCCCGATATGCCTGCTTGACACCGGAATCAGCGACGGCGATCGCCGACATGACCGCAGTGCCCTGCGGGAAAAGCACCAGTAGCTGCTCGAGGTCGTTGCGGTAGGTCACCGCGATATCGCCGAGGCTCACCAGATTCGCGAGCAGCGCCGGCAGTGCGGGCGCGACCCGGTCGAACAGCGCCCTGCCTTCTTCCAGCGCTGGACTACCGACAGCGAGCAGATCAGCGAACGCCGCGTCCTGCGCCTTGAATTGGCCCGTGATCGACGCCATCCGCTGCGCCCACGTCGCGATCGAATCTGCGGTCTGCACTTGAGAATTCAACACAGGCGGAGACTGATCGATCAGCTGGCTGATCGGATCGACGGTCTTGCCCGCCTCGATCGCCAGCGAGGTGGACCCGTCGACGATGCGCGACAGTTCAGGCCCCAGCCCCCCGACGGCCTTATCGGCCTCGTCGACGACCGTGCGCAGATTGTCTGGCGGGATCGCCTTCAGTGCCCTGTTCGTCGCGTCGAGCAGACTTCCGATATCGGCCGGAATCTGCACCCTGCCAACGGGAATGACATCACCGTCACGCAGCTTCTGTGCGTTCGTCGACTTCGGGGTCAGTTCGAGGAACTGTTCACCGACCGCGGAGCGGCTATGGACAGCGGCTGAAACGTCGGACGGGACCGGTGTGTCGGAGTTGAGTACCAGAACCGCTTGAACGCCGTCGCGAGTGGTCTCGACCGACTTGACCCTGCCGATCTCGGTGCCCCGATATGTCACCACCGACGTCGGGTACAGACCGCCGGAGGCGGGGAGATCGACCGTCACCGTGTAGCGTCCGATCCCGAGCAACGCGGGGACTTTCACGAAACCGAACGCCATCACACCGACGGCGATGACGGTGATTACCGCCATGGTCGCCAGCTGTATCCACACCTGCCGGGTCAGACGCAGCACTAGTACGCCCCCCAGCGATATGGGGCGATCAGCGGATTGCCCGCGGTGTACGGGCTGGGCATCTGCCCGATGGTGCGGCCCCATTGAATTTCGAGTTCGGTGAGATCACCTTCCCAGCGCGTTCCGGTGAACAAGCTACTGTCGATCCGGCTCAGCGTCAGATCGATGACGAGGGTGATGTTGGCGAAGTCGCCGCGGAACCAGTTGGCGAGTGTGCTCTTCACCCACGGGTACGTCGACAGGAAGTCCAGCCCCTTCGTGAGCGCGGGCCCGGCGTTGGCCAGTTCCCTGAATACCGGCGCCATGTTGCGCAGGTTGTTCACGAACGATTCCTTCGTCTGGTTCACCGTCGACGTGGCGATCGCGCTGAACTTGCCGAGCGCGTCGATCGCGTTCGCCAACTTGGTGCGTGAATCCGACAGCACCGCCAGCGCCTGCGGGAGCGTGGTGAGCGCCTTGTCGACGGTCTGATCCTTCGCGGCGACCTGCCCGGCCAGCGAGTTGAGATGTTCAGTGGCCGCGATGATGTCGTCAGTCTGCCGATTGAGCTGAGAAATGAACGTATCCAACTGATTCAGCAGGCTGCGCATGTCGTTCTCGCGCCCGGCCAAAGCCTTGGCGAACGACTGGTTGATCTCCTGAAGCTGACCAAGCCCGCCGCCGTTGAGGAGAACCGACACCGACGCCAACGTCTGCTCGGTGGTGGGATAGGTATCGGCTCTGGCGAGCGGAATCACCGAACCGTCCTTGAGCTCACCCTGGGGCGGCTCGTCGGTGGGCGGAGCCAGTTCGATATGCATGGACCCCAGCAAGCTGGTCTGCCCGACTTTGGCGGTGCTGTTCGCGGGCAGATGGACATCTTTGTTGATGCGCATGGTCACCAGCGCATGCCAGTCCTGCACCTCGATCTTGGTGACGTTGCCGACATTGACATCGGCGACGCGCACCCGGGTGTTCTGTTGAATCACAACGACATCAGGTAGCTGCGCTTGGATGGTGTACGAGCCGTCGCCGGAGCCTTCGGTCCCCGGCAGGGACAATGAGTTGAGTCCGCGCCACTCACAGCCAGGGATCGCGGACAAGCACGCGGCGATCAGCGCCGCGATCAGCATGCGCCTCACGGAGAACCCCCAGTCGGCACCATCAGGCCCTGCAAGCCCTGGGAGGGGTCGGTGGGCATCGCCTCCGGCGGCAGATCTCCGATCGCCGCTTCTGCCGCCAGTGCCTCGCCCGGGTCGGTGGCCGGGACACCCGGCGGTGCCTGTGGTGGCAGGTGTGGGTTCAGACGGTCTTCGCTGTAGGTGATCTCGTTCGGCCGCGCCGAGGCACCCACGAACGGGTTGATGCCCAGCGGCGGGAAGTTGTACTGGCGGTTCTTGATGATCGGCGCGAGATACTGGACGCACAGCTTCGACGATCTCTCCCAGTTCTCTCGTGACGCGGCCTGGATTGCGCTGCAGATGAATTGGACGGTGTTGGCGAAGTTGACCGGTGCCAAGATGCCGGTGACGGCGCTCTGTGCGGGTTGATAGATGTTCATGAAGTTCTGGAACACCGTCGGCGCGATGTGTAGGACCTGCTTGATGTCACCGCGGCTCTCGTTTAGCGCCGTGGTGACAGCGTTCAGGTGATCGACGGTGACGCCGATGCTCTCTCGGTTGTCGGCGACGAAGCCGCGCAGGTCGTTCACCGCTGCGTCAAGGCCCTTCGTCGCATCGGCCACTTCGTTGGGCGTGTTCGAAAGTACCGTCGTGATGTCCGCCAAGTTCGTGTTGAACGCGGCGAGCAGATCGCTGCTTGAAGACAACGCTGACACCAGCATCTGCAGGTTGCGCACTGTGCTGAAGATGTCAGTGCTGTGGTCGCCGAGCGCCGAAACCGCTTGGGAGAGTTTGACGACCGTATCGCGCGCGGTGTCGCCCTGACCACGTAGGTTGGCCGCGGCGCTGTTGGTGAACTCACCGACCGGACTGGGTCCGCCCGCCGTGGTGGGTTGCAGCGAGTCGGTCAGCTTCTCCAGTTGTTGCCGCAAGTCGTCCCACTCGACGGGCACCGCGGTCCGCTCCTTCGGAATCGCGGCTCCGTCAGCAAGTTTCGGGCCGCTGGAATAGGCGGGCACCAGCTGGATCGCGCGGGCAGAGACCAGTGACGGCGACAGGATCGCTGCCTGGACATCCGCCGGCACCGGATATTGCCGGTCAACCGAGAAGGTGACCTTGGCGGCGTTCGGCTGCGGGTCGATCTCCTCCACCGTGCCGACGGCGACGCCGAGAATGCGTACCTCATCGCCGGTGTAGAGGCCGTTGGTGTTGGTGAAGTAGGCGACAAAAGTGTTCCTGGCGATGTTCTTCCACCACGGCGTGGCCACCACGGTTATCGCGACGGCAAGCGTGACGGCCAGGGTGATCGCGGTCGCGATTCTCAACAGGCGCATGCTCACTGACCTCCGGTCGCCGGAACGGGCTGCAGCGGATCGGACGTCGGTTGGGGTACCGCCGGACCGACCCTGGGTTCCGGCACGGGCGGCCCGAACGTCGGGGTCGGTAGCTCACCGGCGGCAGGTGTAAGCGCGGGCGGTCCTGGCGGCGGCCCGCCGGGCGGCGGCGCAGGCAAGGGCTCGCGGTACGGATAGCAGCCCGTCGGGCCTGGCAGCGGCACCCCAGGCGGCCCGCAACCCGGATCGCCTGGGTTGCCCGTAATCGCGTCGGGCAGGGTCAGATTCGGCTCTCCGCCCTGCCCTGTGCGTGGGTAGGGCACCGGCAGTGCCGGAGTCCCCGGCTGGCCGACACCCGGGTCGACGAGTTGCGAGGGCGTCAGCACGTTGGGATCGAGACCCAGATCGGAGAAGGCGGCGTCGATGAACGGCTGAGCGAACTGGCCTGGGGCCAGGTTGACCAGCGAGGCCTTGAAGAACGGGCCGGACCCCAGCACTTCGCCGAACGACATCGCGTACCGCCGAAGCAGATACAGCGTGCGCTGCAGCTCCTTCTTACGGTTGTCCAGGATGCCCACTACACCGTTCACCTTTTCGAGGGCTGGTTTGAGTTGCGTGCGGTTGTCGTTGACGACGCCGGATATCTGGTGCGACACCGCGGTGAGGTTGTTCATCAATGCATCGACCGAATTGCGCTGCGACAGAAGCTCGGCCAGCAGCGCGTTGGCGTTCGCGACCAAACTGGCGATCTGATCACTCCGTTTCGCCAGCACCGCGGTGACCGTGTTCGCATTGGCCAGCAGGTTGCGCAGCTGCGCATCGCGGGTGTTGAGGGTGTCAGAGAAGCGCGCCACGCCCTCCAGCGCGATTTTCAGATCGGGCGGCGTGTCTTTGAACGTGTCCGCCAGTGTGGTGAGCGCCGACGACAGCTGCGTGGTGTCCAGCGCGCTGATGGTGGTGGTCAGGTCCCCAAGGGCGTCGGGCAGATCGTAGGGAGACTTGGTGCGCTCGAGGGGAATCGGGCCGGCGAGATTGCCGTCCCCACGCGGAGTCAGTTCGAGAAACTTAGTGCCGAGCACGGTTTCGGTCTTGATTGCAGCCTCGGTCTCCTCACCCAGGTCGACACCGTCGCGGACCGTGAAGTCCACCAACACCTTCGTGCCGTCCAAATGGATGCTCGAAACTCTCCCGACGCCGAGACCCGACACCCGAACGTCACTGCCGGGCTTGATGCCGCCGGCCTCGGAGAAGTACGCCGAATAGTCGGAGGTGCCTTTGACGAACGGGATCTTGTCGTATGAGAAGACGGCGACCACCGCGACGATGAGTATGAGGATGCCGGCAGCACCGACGACCACCCGATTGCGCTCACCCAGCGGCTTGATCTTGGGTCGCTTCCACCACGTCATTTCGGTGTGCACCGCCCTGAGTCTTGGCCGGCGAGTTTGACGAACACGGGTTGGCCGCCTTTACCGTTGACCTTGAGAATCGCGTCGCAGAGGTAGAAGCCGAAGTAATCGCCGTAGAGGCCGTTACGGGCCAGCACCTGATATGCGTCGGGCAACGTCTTGACCAGGTCGTCGACGTAGTCGTGATCGGCTTCGATCTGGCCTGCGACCCGGTCCGTCTGCTGCACAAAGTCCTTGATCGGCTGTCGTGCTTCTGTCAACAGGTCGGCGACTGAGCCGGCTGCTGCGTTGATGTAGGCGGTGCCGGTCGCGATGTCGTTCTTCCGCTCGGCAAGCTCCTGCACGAGTCGTGAGAGTTTGTCCAAACCTTCGGAGAACTGATCGTCGCGAGCGGCGAAGGTGCCGAGGACGGTGTCCAGGTTGGTGATCACCTGCCCGATCAGTTCGTCGCGGCCTGCGAGAGTTGTTGTCAGCGCCGAAGTCTGGGCGAGCACCGACGAGATAGTGCCGCCCTGACCCTGGAATACCTTCAGCAGTTCGCCGGACAAGGCGTTGACCTGGTTGGGGTCCAACGCACGAAACAGCGGGCGAAAGCCGCCGATGAGTGCGTCGACATCGAGTGCGGGTGTCGTCCGCGCCAGCGGGATCGTCTCTCCCGGTTGAAGTTTGCGTACCGACCCCGCCCCCTCTTCGAGGGACAGGTAGCGGTCACCGATCAGGTTTTCGTAGCGCACCGCGGCCTTGGTGCCCTCCGTGAGCTGCAGGCTTTTGTCGATGGCGAAGTCGACCGTGACGGTCCCGTCCTTGTGCAGGGTCAGGTCCTTGACCTTGCCCACCTCGACACCGGCAATGCGAACGAAGTTGCCGCCCTTCAGGCCGGACACATTCGTGAACACCGCGCTGTAGGACACCCGCGAGTCGAACCGGAACTGCCCGAACACCGTCACCAGAACGAACATGGAGACTAGGCACAGCGCCGTGAACAGCGCCACCCGCGTCGCAGCGCGAATGGTCCTGCGTCTCATGGCGTACCCCCAGGCGGAGGCGGATACAGCGGCGTGCCGTCGGGCCCGTATTCCGGTGCGCCGTACGGAAGTGCCCCCGGGTAGGCGGGCCACGGACCCGGTGCCGGCGGGCCGTTGTAACGGATCTTCGGCGGCTCCGGGTTCGCCTTGGTCACCGGGAAGTAGTTCGCAAAGCCGGGGAAGCCGATGCCGGGGTTCGGCCGGATATCCATACCGGTGCCGAACCCGGTGTCGGTGACCAGATACTTCACCGGGAAGTTCTTGCTGACATCGGGCAGCGAGCCGCAACTGGGCTTGCCGCCTGGGCCGCCCTTGGCATTGACGATCGGCAAGTTGTCGGGGAAGCGGTACGGGTCGTCGCCCATCAGCAGACCGGCATCCATGATCACCGACTTGCCGTTGCCGCCCAACGCATCTCGGCCACCATGGTCCAGGAACCACTGGGCGCCCTGGAACAGGCATGTGTAGGTCGGCGAATACTTCATAAACAGCGCGGTCGTCGGATCCAGGATGTTCATCGCGCGCACCAGGTTCGTCTGATTCCCGCCGATCGTGTTGATGCCCGACTGGGAAAAACCGACCGCGGAGACAAGTAGCTGATCCAGCGACTTAGCGTGCGTCGTCAGCGTTGCACTGGTTGTCGAGAACGAGTCGAGAATCGACAGGATGTCCTGTGCTGCATCCGAATACGCTTCAGCGGTCTTTCCGAACAGCTGCCAGTCCTCCCGAATGGTCGGCATCCGCGGGTTCACCGCGAGCAACACGTCGTTCGCATCGGTGATTGCCTCACCGATGCGTTCGCCCTTGCCGCGCACCGATTCGGCGACGGCGGAAAGCACCGCGTTCAGCTTCGCCGGGTCGACAGAGTGGACGACTGACTGCAGATTCTGGAAGACGGTGTTGACCTCCACGGTCACGTTTCGCGAGTGCAGGACCGCGCCTGGTGCCAACGGCTTCGCACTCGGCGCGTCCGGCACGATGAGATCGACGTACTTGGCCCCAAATGCGGTGCTGGACTTGATCTCTGCCTCAACATTGCTCGGCAGATACTGAAATGGCCCGCGATCCATTTTGAGCGTCAGCTTCGACAGACTGGCCTCTTCGCCGATGGACGCGACCTCCCCGACCTGGACACCGCGCAGCTTCACCTTCGCGCCGTCCTCCATGACCAGACCGGCCCTGTCGGAGACCAGGGTGAGTGGGATGGTTTCGCGCAGGGTCCCGTTGAACAGCAGGATCGTCAGCGCGGACAGCGACGCGATCACAAGAAACAGCACAGGTGCCCACCAGATTGGGTCGATCTTCCCGCGCCGGGGTGCGTTGTCCATGCCCGTCACCCCGAGAGGTGGAAATTGCCAGACTGCCCGTACACCGACAGCGTGATGGTCAACAGGATGAAAACGCCTGCGGTGATGGAGGTGCGCACTGCCCGGCCGACCGCCTCCCCCACGCCCGCTGGGCCGCCGGTGACCGTATAGCCGTAGTAGGTGTGCACCGCCATCACGGCGGCCGCCATCGACAACGCCTCGATGAACGACCACAACAGGTCCGTCGGCTGCAAGAACGTCGTGAAGTAATGGTCGTAGATACCCCGTGATTGGCCGTAGACGATTGTCGTCCCGAACCGGGTCGCCAGAAACGACATCAGCACGGACACCGTGTAGATCGGGATGACGGCGACCACGCCTGCCACAATGCGGGTGGACGCCAGGTAGGTGATCACGCGGATGCCCATCACCTCCAGCGCATCGATCTCCTCATTGATCCGCATGGCACCGATCTGTGCGGTGGCACCGGCACCGATGGTGGCGGCCAGCGCCACGCCCGCAGTCGCCGGTGCGATGAACCGAACGTTGAGAAACGCCCCGAGAAAGCCTGTCAGGGCTTCGATTCCGACATTCGACAGCGTGTTGTACCCCTGCGCGGCGATCAGGGCGCCTGTGCACAACGTCAAGAAGCCGATGATCGCCACTGTGCCGCCGATGACGGCCAACGCCCCGGTGCCCATGCCCATGCCCGCGATCTGGCGCAGCACCATCGCGGGATAGCGCCGCACAGCGTAGGGGGTATGCCAGAGCGCTTGGCCGTAGAAGGCGGTCTGCTCCCCCAGCCTGCGAGTCCGATCGACTAAAGGAGTCGTCACGGCGCAACTTTCACACCGAACGCGGTGGCCAGAATGTTGATGAGAAACAGCGCCATGAAGGCGAACACCACGGTTTCGTTGACCGCGTTGCCGACCGCCGTCGGCCCACCACCGACGTGTAGGCCCTTGTAGCAGGCGATCAGGCCGGCCGAGAGACCAAACAGCAGTGCCTTGACCAACGACACGACGACCTGGGGCAGACCGGTCAACAGAGTCATCCCCGCGACGAACGCGCCAGGGGTCACATGCTGGATGAAGACCACGAAGAAGTAACTTCCCGCGAGGCCGACAACGGCGACCACCGAATACAGCATCAGCGCAACGAAAGTCGCGGCGATCACCCGCGGCACTACCAGCGCTTGAACGGGGTCGACGCCGATGACCTTCATGGCGTCGATTTCCTCGCGGATCGTGCGGGCGCCCAGATCGGCGCACATCGCGGTGGCGGCCGCGCCGGAGACGACGATCGCCGTGACCACCGGACCAACCTGTGTCACCGACGCCAGCGCTGCACCGGCACCGGACAGGTCACCCGCACCGACTTCGATCAGCACGATGTTGAGTGTGAAGACGATCAGCACCGTGTATGGAATGGACAGCACCAGCGTCGGGACGATCGACACCCTGGCCACGAACCAGATCTGATCGAGCAACTCCCGCCAAGCGAACGGTGGTCGGACCATGGCGGCGAACGTCTCGCCGACCAGGACGACGAAGTCTCCGATCGCGAACGCGGGTTTGGACCAAGCGGTCTCTGTCACCGTCGACCGCCGAGAGGACGAACGCATGACGACGACTGCAGCGTCATTGCCGCGCGCGAGCACCCCTCCGCAGATCCCACATGCATTCCCATCGTCGCAAAGCTTGCGCGGGACGCTAAGAGAGCCCTGGTTAGCTGTCAACGCGGCACCGTGCGCAGACAAGGCCGTCAATAAGGGGAATTCGCTGGTTGCCCCAACGCCTTTGGTTTCGCTCAGTTCGATCAAATCAAGTTGATTAATAGTCTTGTTAGCGCCAGGCGGCAGCGTCGGTAGGCTCGTCAGCTATGAGTACCGCTGTGGATCCGTCAGTTCCGCCGAGCGGCACGGGCTGTGTCGAATGCGACGCTGTCGGCGGCTGGTGGGTGCATCTGCGTCGCTGCGCCGCATGCGGGCACATCGGCTGTTGCGACGACTCGTTGGCCCGGCACGCCTCGGCACATTGGCGGGAGACCGGTCACCCGATCATCCGGTCGTTCGAGCCAGGTGAAGACTGGTTCTGGAATTACGACACAGGCGAGTACTACGACGGGCCCGAACTCGCCGCGCCCGAGTCGCATCCCGCCGACCAGCCTGCGCCTGGGCCGAGTGAGCGGGTGCCGAAGGACTGGGTCGCGCAATTGCGTAACCGCGACTGAACGCTCGTGGTCGAGGCCGGCGGCGAAAGCACACTGACCGTACTGGTCGCGTTCGGTGCGAATTTCGCCATCGCGGTGGCAAAGACCTTCGCCGCCGTGATTTCGGGGTCGGCCTCGATGGCTGCCGAGGCCGCCCATTCCTGGGCCGATACCGGCAACGAGATCTTCCTCCTCATCGCCGACCGGCGCAGTGCCCGCCGGCCCGATGAGCAGCATCCACTGGGGTATGGCCGCGAGGCCTACGTATGGTCGCTGCTGGCCGCCGTGGGCTTGTTCGTCATCGGTGCGACGATTTCGGTTTGGCGCGGTGTCGACGAGCTCCTGCACGGTGAACGGGGATCCGAGGACTATCTGGTTGCCTATGTCGTGCTGGCGGTGGCGTTCGCGCTCGAAGGCGTCTCCTGGCTGCAGGCCACGCGCCAGTTGCACAGGGAGGCAAAGCGATTCGATCGCGACCTGCTCGCCCACGCGTTGTTGACCTCCGATCCGACAGTGCGGGCGGTGTTCAACAACGCG
>Ga0268266_10007095_pt1 | contig 10173 bp, 8 predicted proteins | sample KBSS13metaG_FD_190356 | JGI IMG/M metagenome (GOLD analysis project Ga0268266, IMG submission 190356) | Switchgrass rhizosphere microbial communities from Kellogg Biological Station, Michigan, USA - KBS S1-3 metaG (SPAdes) (version 2) | ecosystem: Host-associated > Plants > Roots > Rhizosphere >... | reverse complement strand
CAAATGCAAGGGACGCGACATACTCAAAGTTTTCTGTAAAATACACAACTTCAACTACGAACACTTTCGAAACTGCATAATTGCAAAAATGAAATCTCCTCCGGCTGATTTAGATGCGATCATGCAAAGGATACTCGCTTAATATCGCCACTATTGAGCACACAACGCAATCCGCCCCGGTGGACTAGCGCACTGAGAGATGGATTTAACTCGCAGTTTGCGCAATGAAAAACCCGCTGCACTGAGGCGAGCGGGTTTACTCTATTTGGTTTTTCCGTGGACTTAGCGGCGTCTACTTCGACGCCATTCATCCCACGCCTTGTCGATACCTAAGACAAGGAGTGCGAGAAAGAAGGCGGCCATCTGGCCCGCCTCTCTGCTCTCCGATCGCTTTCGTCCCGAGGATTCGGGACCACTGCCCCTGGCAAAATGCCAGTACCAAACGGCCTAGAGAGCGTTGGCCGTGAGGCTCCTACCCTGTTACGACCGCCAACTAGCGTGGCCACGCGGCCATCACCACCGATGTGATGAAAATGTCCTAGTTGACGTGCCAGTAGTGTATCAGACGCGTCCCAAACCACAATATGTGGTGCGTTAATATTCCCGCAGACTGGTCGATACGGCCCTGATCTTGCTCGCACCTCAGTAAGGGAGGTGGACCGCTCGCGGTTCCCTTCCCTAACAAGCAATTGCAAGAAATTGCTTGAACTAAAAAAGGACGCACCGTAAGCTTTCCGGCTACCTTTAGAGGGGGAAAATGCGAAAGTTCGTCCATGTCCTCATATTCTCAATTTTGTTGACCACTTCAGCCGAATCGGTTTTAGCGAGCACCAATTCCCTCCTCTGGACAACGGCAACTGCAAGCGACCCAGTTCACGGCACGCAGACCGTCGGCATACAGCTGACCGATGATCCGGCTACTATCGTAAGTTCGTCTCTTATCTTGGGAGCTGGTCAGGCGGCAGGTGTAGCCGCACGCGGAACCGCAAGCGTGGGGGCATCTTCGATAGCTAACGGCCTAGCGTACTCGGCTATTTCTCCAGTTCCAGGCCCTGGCGGTACTGGAACTGGGTATGCCGACGCTCGATTCGGCGATGGAATGACACTTTCGTGGGCTGGACATGAAGGCGAATCCGTCCTGCTGACTTTTGCAATTAATACTTCTGTGTCAGCTACTGCGCTCACCGGGTCATTTAATTCCAATCCTGCCCAAGTGAGCGTACTTAATTCACTTAGCGTAGGCGGCGCATTTTATCGACAAAGCGGGACCTTTGATACGACTGGCAATGACCTAACCACGGACATAACCGGTGCGACAACGAATGGCGCGCCAAATGTACTTACGGTTGAGGTAAGACTTGGAGAAATTCTCGGAATTGGGATGCAATCGGCGACCCAGTCGGAAGCCACCGGTGGTTATGAGTACATTGATGGATTTTCAGAAGCGCAGGATTTCGCTAGTGGTGCGGCCGCGTACGTAGGTATCGGGTGGGGTGGAATACAAAGCATTACCGATTTGGATGGAAATCTAATCCAATTCGCTTTTGCGGGCGGGGCAAGTCCGAGTTTCTTTGGCTTAAGCGCCGACACAATCATGATATCTTCTGATTCTGGAATCGACTACACGCTCTCGTACGCACTCCCTGAGATTCAAGCCTCGCTGCCCGAACCTACTGCATTCTTGTTAGCTTCAGGCGTCATATTCCTGCCATTGTGTCGCAGGAGTCGCAGGGGCAAACAAAACGGAAGCTCTCCTGCACTAGAACGCGGCACGGAGCAGCTTGTCGATGCTCACCGGAACACCTAGTGAGCTTCGCCCCTCTACTTGTAGAATCAACGGGACTTGCGACAACGCAGATCCCATTCTCATTTAGCAATTTCTTAAAGCGACTCCCGGTTTTGTATCTCGCTAAGTAACTGTGAACGGCCAAACGTTTCGGTTTTGCATCCCGGAGGTTATGCGTCAACCAGATTGTGTAATCGCACTACACAATGCCGCCCCGGCGGACTTGCTTCTACCGGAGCGGCACAAACGCGAAGTTTAAATTGTCGGCAGGTGCGAGAGCTTCCTAGGCCATCCGCACCTGCCGGCTTGCTTCATAGGCTTCGACCTCCTTCCTCAGATATCGAACCATGCCATTTTTGCCTTGCCCCAGGCAGACGCGGGTAAACCCGTTCCGGCGGGCGATACGATCCACGCTGGATCGACCGCAGCACCAGCGCTCGGCCAGTTCCATGGGCGCGACCATTTCAGGCTGCTTCGTTCTGGCCTTCATTGCCGCCCCCTTCCTGCGGGTCTGACTGCCGGTCGAATCCGTTGAACTCGCGGATTTGTTTCTGTTTGTCGGCGCTCAGTTGGTTGGCGTGATCGAACTCGCCGAGGTTCGCTAGCTCGGCCTGAAGACCCTCGACCAGCCGCTTTACGCTGAACCGCGAAACACCCGGAATTGTCGCTCGGCTCCAAGAATCCGAACCGCCGCCGGCCAGCTCTTTCGTCACCGTTTCGCCAACGACGTTGGTCGCCAGCCGAGAAAGCTTGCTCAGTACAAGGAGACGCGACGGCGAGGCTGACACCACGCCCGCGTACGTCTTCTTCATCTCGCCCGTCTCCGGATCGAGCCACTCAAAGAACGCAGTGGCACGCGTACCGCATTCGCTCATACGCTCGATGAGTGGCCGAGGCTTGGCCGCCTCGCGTGGAGTTTCCTCGTCGTCGCCGGCGGGCGCTTTGATCCCAGGTCGGGCGATCAACGCCCCGATGGCTTTGGCAGACCCGCACAATCTGATTCGCTTGGTCGCTTCCAGCACCCACAGCGGAAAGCCGACTTTCGGCTGCTTCATCAGATACTTCGTGATGTACTTGATGGCGTGATCGGGATCCTGAAAGCTTCGGCGCTGCTGAACGTCCAAGCCGCCCACGCCCCACTGGTCGCGCCAGAGTTTCCATGCGCGAGTGAGGTCGATCTTTCGCCCTGGCTGGTTGTAAAGATCGATCAGGATGTGCCAATGCGGCCAGCCGGCGCCGGACTTCCTCTGGAACTCAAGAATCCAGACCCAGCACCGGATATCGAGGTACCGCATGAGCCGGCGGATCAGGCCGAACTCGTTAATGGAGTGATGTGCCGCTCCGGGCGATGGGAAGTTTTTCCGATCAACGGTGAGAGTCAGCAACGCCGGGACTTGGAACAGTTCGCACTTCTCCAGCAATCGCTGGCGAACGATGTAGCCCAAGCGTGGACCGCACGTTGAACAGGTGCGAGAGTTGCACCGCTGATGAACAAAAACGATGCGGCCGACCAGACTTTCGAACGTCCGGTTATTGTTCTTAGATTCAAGTCTAAAGACGGCCGGGTCCGGGACGGCTTCGCCGCCCCCGTCCCCGCCTGCCGCACGCTTAGACTTTTCCTCGTCATCGTCATCAAACAACGCAGTTGAAATGGATACAGCCATGGCTGTTCCTTTCTGGCGCTTTTAACGCCTAGGAACGCTCATGGCTGTGCTGATCCCTACCGGGACTGGCTGGCTACGGAGCGAAAGACAGATTTATTTACGCCGGGAATTGCGAAGAACGATATCCTTGACCGATCCTTCCAGCTTTTGAAGCGACGCACCCAATTTTCGACTCGCCCGCGTGAGCTGGTAAACGACCAACTCTCCGCCTGGCTTGTTGTCGCGTATGATTACTGCTACAGGCAGTTCGCTTTCCTTAAATTCAATTGGATTCACTTTTCCCTCCCTTCTCGCTTGATTGCGACTTTGATTCACCGCCGAGAAGCTCCTTAACGGAAACCTTCGGTTTGTATTCGTTGTCTTGCCCGTTCATCAGATCCCAACGCTGCAACAGCATCTCGACCAGTCGGGTGCCAGAACTCTCAAACGCGGCCCGCATTTGCCGAAGATCTCCGTTATGGGGACGCAAGGGATGAATGTCGTAAACGTCAGTAGTTACATCGTCTGGCTGCTCGCGATCTCGTATTCCGTCGGAATTGAACGCCACGGTCCTGCGATCCAACCTCTTCAATTCTTCGTCTAGCACGGAGTACTCGACTTCAGGATTGAACAACTGTTTAAGGAGTTGTCCGGCAAGTGAGTAAAGTCGATGCTCCATTGAACCGGCGCTGTTCACGATGTCAGCCGCACGTTGAACAGCCGCGTCACGCAATAGCTTTGCCGGGCTCCATCCCATCAACCTGGCTGCAGCCTCAATCAGTTCCCGTTGCTTCGGCTCAAAGCGAGTGCTGAGGGTGCTGGATCCATCCTCCACCGTCTCGACAGCTTTCTCTGCGATATCGGGTATCGCTTTCGCCCTGCTATCCCGCAGTGCCCTATCTTTTTTTGCCATAACCGCCTCCGAGTACATTTGCGTCAATTGTGTCCATTGTTTCCATGTGCGTCAAGTGTTTTTTTTGGAAATGCTTTGACACGCTACGCGTGGCAGATGTGCGACTCCCCTCCGGAAGACACCGTTACAGACAATTACCGATGATCTTCTGATGGTGTTTTCGCTTGGCGAAGAACGCCGCCCGTCCTCGCCCTCCGTGCCTCGCTCCGCTCGGCGGGCTGCGGGCGGGCAGCGTTCTTCGTCGTGGTAACTGCCCGGAGGTCGCGTGTTTTTGTGTACCCTGATTTGCACCCCGCCGCTTGAAAAGCATGGCGAAAAGGGTACATATGGACGCGTACAGCTCGCGGACGTAAACCGCGAGGTTGTAGCTAGTTCCGTGACATTAAATGAGTTGCGAAAAAAGGCCGCCGGACGCTCATAACCCGGAGGTCGGAGGTTCGAATCCTCCCCCCGCTACTGTTTGAACGAAAAGGACTTGCAGCAATGCGAGTCCTTTTTTGTTGGCCGAATTTCGGCGGTTTGTACACAAGTTTGTACACATAAATCGGACTCGCCACAGCGTCAATAACCCTATCGGAGGTTGGTTGTGGCTAGTTTGATTCAGCGCACCGAGACGTACTACATTCAGTGCTGTGTCTCGGGCAAGGCCCGCAGAATTTCCACCGGCACAAGCTCGCTTCAACTCGCGACACGCATACTTCGCCAATCCGAATCCTCCCCGCTGCGCAGCGACGCCAACCGCTGCCGACCCGCACGCCCGTCCCCAACATCGTCGGCCGCTACGTCGACCACATGCGAACTAGGAAGGCGGCAAGTGTGATTTGCCCGCAACTGGCGGACTATATTATTGCATCGGTGCGAAGTGGGATATGTCAGTCCGTCGAACTGAACGACGTATGGACTGGCAGGTTGATGGTGAAGATGCTTCCCCCCGCGTCTGGGCAGACGAAGCTGACTCGCCCGTTGTGGGCCTCGACGATGTCCCGGGTGATCGAGAGCCCGAGGCCGGCGCCGGAAGGGCCGGCGGAGTCGGGGACGCGGAAAAACTTTTCGAAAATGCGCGGGCGGTGCTCACTGGGGATACCGGGGCCGGAGTCGGCCACTTCGATCGTGACGGAGTGATCGTGCAATCCAACGGCCACGCGAACCGTGCCGCCGGGCGGGGTGAACTTCATAGCGTTGGAAAGAAGGTTGGTAAGGGCCGAGCCCATGGCGGCGATGTCAATCTGAACGGTCGGCAGCGCGTCGGCGAATTTGACGTCGAGCGCGAGCTGCTTTTCTACGAACAGGTCACGCAGGGGATCGATCCGCGACGCGACAAAATCGCGCACCGGGATCGGCCGGTACTGAAACTGCACCCGGCCGGACTCGATACGGCTGATGCTGAGCAAATCTTCGATCGTACGGAACAGGCGATCGCCGTCGGCCTTGGCGACGGTGAGCAGTCGCTGCTGGTTGGCGGTCAACTGTTTGCTGATGCTGCTGATGAGCAGGCCAAGGACCAGGCGTTGCGAGGTGAGCGGCGTGCGCAATTCGTGCGAGACGGTGGAGATCAGATCGCTCTTGGCCTCGTCAACGCGCCGCAGTTGCGTAACATCGGCAAGGATGACCGTCACGCCAAGCTGGCGGCCGTCCTGGCTGAGCATGGGGACGGCCTGCGGGAGGAAGAAGCGCTCTTCGCCGTCGATGAAGAGCTGGATGGCCGCGTTATACCCCTGCGGGATCACCGGCTTGCGGCCGCGGTTCACCTCGTCGTACAGGGATGGGAGCCACTTCAACCCCAGTTCGGCGATGGGCCGCGACGGTTCGATGCGAAAGAGTTTGCGCGCGGCGAGATTGGAGAGTTCAACGGTGTGCTGTTCGCCGATGACGAAGACGGCATCGGGCAGGCTGTCGATCGCGAGCTGGGTGGTCTGCTCGGTGCGATCAAGCCGGTCCTGATCGCGCTGCTTGAATTCGCGCAGTCGCGAGGCCATCGAGTTGAACGCGATGGCGAGCTTGCCGATCTCGTCTTTTGAACGCGTGGACAGATCCAGATCAAGATTGCCGGCTTCGATCTGCCGGGCCGAGTCGGTCAGGTCTTTCAGCGGCTTAATGATCGCGACGCTGGCCGTCCACACCACCAGCGTGGCCAGCAACGTGCCCACGATCACCAACGCAAGCAGTGCGTTGCGGAAGGTGACGAGCGTGCGATTGACCTGACCGTCCATCGACATGAGGTTGCCGATGTTCAGGTCGTAAATCTTCTGGGCCGACTGCTTGAGTCGTTCGCAGTCGGGGGCCAGCCGCTTATTGTAGAAATCGGCCCGATTGTTCGCTTGAGCGAAGGCGTCGTAATCGGCGCGGTAGGCACGCCATTGCTTGTCGAGCTGATCAGTCACCTCGGCCTCGCCCGGGGCGATGATACTTTGGAATTGCCATTTGAGGTTGGATTCAAACTGCGCGATCGGCGCGGCCACGCTTTCCTTGTTGGCGGCCTCCTGCCAGATCGTTCGCTGCGCATGGGCGTCGAGCTCGTCGAGCGCCTGCTTCATGGCGTCGCTATACACTAGGCTGTCGTAGTGGAGGTGAAACGCGCGCTTGAGCATCGCGTATTGCGTGAAGACGACGACGCTCAGCGTGGTAACGATGAGCAGAATCACCACAAGGCCGCCATAACTCAACCACAGTTTATGCCTCAGGCTTGTCATCATGATCGTCGTCTCGAACGGGAGGTTGCATACGAAGCTTCCGGTACAGCGTGCTGGCGTTAATGCCCAAAATAGACGCGGCCTGGCGGAGCGTGCGGACGGAATCGATCACCTTGCGAACGTGGGCCTCTTCGATCACGTTGAGCGCGACCAGGTCGCCAATAGCGTAGCCCCCTTTTAACGTCTCGCCCGTCGGCGAGGCACGGTTGGCGCCGGAAATCAGATTGGGCGGCAGACATTCGAGGCCGATCGTTTCTGTCGTGCATTCCAGCACCGCGCGCTCGACCACGTTCCGCAGCTCGCGTGTGTTGCCGGGCCATGAATGCGATTGCAGCACATACTCTGCATCGCGCGTGAATCCTGTCACGGGCCGATGATGTTCCCGGCCAAAATGAGCGACGTACCGCTCGGCCAGCATTGGAATGTCCTCGCGGCGGTCGCGTAACGCGGGGAGGTCGATCTGAATGACGCGGAGGGCCATCAGCAGGTCGGCCCGAAAGAGGCCGCGATCGGCGACGGGCTGAAGATCGAATGTGGTGGTGGCGATGATGCGGACGTCGCTTGGCCGGCTGAGGACTTCATTCTGCGATTCGAACTGCTGATCCCTGAGAAGGGACAGGACGCGCGTCTGTAGTCGAAGCGGCACCTGGCTCACTTCCTCCACCAGCAGCGTGCCGCCGTGACAGAACGCCACCGCCCCCACCGGCCCGGACTCGTCAGCGCCCGCGCCGAACAGCTCAACCTCGGCCTCAACGTCGGTCAACCCCTGCATGCTGACGGACGTGAACGGGTTCTGCGAACGCCGGCTCCAAGCGTGAATTGCGCGGGCGAGCCGCCCTTTCCCAGTGCCGACTTCGCCGCGAATCAGGACGGCCACGTTGCTGTCGGCGATTCGCCGGGCAATTTCGAGCGACTCGCTGAGCAAGGGGCTGGCGGTGGGAAAGTCCACCTCGGGATCCATCGTGCCGAGCGTCTTCTGCAACGCCGCGATGTTCCGCTCCAGCTGGCGTCGCTGCGCGACCTTGTTTGTCACGAGTTGAAGCTCGCTTTGCTCGAACGGCTTAGGCAGATAGTCGGTCGCGCCAAGCTTCATGGCTTGGATTGCAGTCTCGATCGACGCATACGCGGTGATCACCACCACACGAGCCCAAGGGTTTTCAGACAGCAGCCGCGGCAGATAATCGAGCCCGTTTGAGGTGCCGAGCCGGACGTCGAGGAATATCAGGTCGAAGGCTTGGCGTACGGTTTCCTGAAACGCCGCCTCAATCGTGCCGGCACTGCTCACTTGATGTCCGTCGGCCTCTAGGCACATCGCAATGGCGAAGCGAATGTGTTCCTCATCATCAATGACGAGGATGCGGAGCGGCCGGGGTTCCAACTTTGGTTCTGACATATCTAATAGAGGGAAATTGCAAAAAGCGTGTTTCCGGCATCGTTACGCAAATCGAGTACCGATCGGCGGCGAGCAGGATTCGGATCGAAATGCCCGAAGTCGACTACAAACCGTGCCCGATTATTGAGCAGCGACCGCATAGTCCTCCAATTTAGCAACTTTTTTAGTTAGCAGTGAGGAATTGTCGACTCATGCTCCGGTGCGCCGGAGTCAATGCATTTTGCAACGTTTACTTTTCGACAATCACCATTTTTGAGCAGGCTGCGCGCGGCATCTAGGCGAACGACTCGCGACGATGAGAAGTCAGTCAGGGCATCCGACCCATCCGTCGAAAACTGTAGTGAAAATGAAACGTTTATCGTGATGCGCGTTTTGACGGCGTGAGTTTCAATCTTGTGCTCACTAAAGATGCGTTTTGTCTCCGCGCGCGACTGCAAATTTTCAAACATCTTTCTCTCCATGCATGGCACATTCTTTGATAAGCACGCACAGCGGGTCTCAAGGTTTTACCTCCACGTTTTTTCTAGAGGAGCATCGCTATGCACTGTTTAGTTCCGGACAAACTCTCATTCGGGGAGAAGCTCGCGCGCTTAGGCGTGCGACTGCGCGATCCGAGTTGGCGTCGCTACGCCGGCTTGCTTGCGGCGGGCCGCGTGCTTGGGTTGGGCGCACTCGCGTTGATCATTTTTGTCGGGCCGCACATCCCCGACATCTTGCTCGGTGGATCGAGCGCGGTTGCGCAGACCACTGCACCGGTTGATCCGGCGGACGCGGTCAAAAAGATCGACATGATCAACGCCGTGAACACCGGCTGGGTGTTGCTGGGTGCGTTCCTGGTGTTCGGTATGCAGGCAGGCTTTACGATGCTCGAAGCCGGCTTCTGTCGCAGCCGCGAAACCGTGAACGTCCTTGTTGAATGCGTATTCGACACCTGCGTGTGCGGCTTCATCCACTGGGGCTGGGGCTTTGCTCTCATGTTCGGTGGCGGCAACGCCTTCTTCGGCTGGCACCTGCCGGGCGATCCGAGTAAGAACCTGATCTTCATGCGCGACGTGTCGATGCTCGATACGTATGGCTCCTCGGGCATTCCGATTTTCGCTCACTACCTGTTCCAGTTCGCGTTCGCTGACTGCGCCAGCACGATCTGCTCGGGCGCCATGGTCGGCCGCACGCGATTCATCGGCGACGTGATCTACTCGCTCGGTGTTTCGGGCCTGATCTATCCGATCTTCGGCCACTGGTGCTGGGGCCCGGACGGCTTCCTTGCCACGATGGGATCGGAAGGCAACTTCATGTCGTCCCTCGGCATTAACTTCCACGACTTCGCGGGTTCCACGGTGGTGCACTCGATCGGCGGCTGGGTCGCGATCGCCGGCGCCATCTGCCTTGGGCCGAGGCTGGGTCGTAAGTTCAAGCGAGACGGAGGCGGCCCGATGCTTCCGCACGATCTCACGATCGCCGTCATCGGCGGTTTGATCCTCTGGTTCGGCTGGTACGGCTTTAACCCCTGCTCGACCCTGTCGATCATGGACAACGTCGGCGTCGGTCGCGTTGCGACCAACACCACATTGGCTGCCTGCATGGGCGGCATCTCGGCTTGCTTCGTCATGCTCGCTCTGGTGAAGAAGTGGGATACGGCCGCCATCGTGAACGGCTTCCTGGCCGGCCTCGTGGGCATCACCGCTCCTTGCTATTGGGTGAGCCCGGTGGGTGCGTGCTGCATTGGTCTCGTCGCAGGCGTTCTCGTG
>Ga0268266_10007093_pt1 | contig 10176 bp, 8 predicted proteins | sample KBSS13metaG_FD_190356 | JGI IMG/M metagenome (GOLD analysis project Ga0268266, IMG submission 190356) | Switchgrass rhizosphere microbial communities from Kellogg Biological Station, Michigan, USA - KBS S1-3 metaG (SPAdes) (version 2) | ecosystem: Host-associated > Plants > Roots > Rhizosphere >... | reverse complement strand
CGCCGGCGTTGTATTTCTTCATCCACGCCACCCACGTCTTCATGTCGGCATTGCCGTCCCACTGCTTGTCGGTGGGGTCCATCAGGTACTGCGCGGTGATCACGCCCTGGACGTTCTCGAGGCCGGCAGGCTTCATCGCCGAGGCGACGCTCGACGACACGTTGTTGAGGTAGATCGTCGGTTTCCAGCCGATGTCGGCCGCCTTTCGCATCGACTGGGCGGCGAACTTCGGGATCGAGATGTTGAAGAAAACGTTGGCACCCGAATCCTTGAGCTGGATGACCTGGGAGTCGACGGTCGGATCGGTCGTCTCGTAGCTCACGTGCTTGACGACGCGACCGGCTTCCTTGCCGAGGCCCTCCTTGAAGCCCTCCCAGTAGTCCTTGCCGTAATCGTCGTTCTGCATCAGCACGCCGATCTTGGCGTCCTTCACATTGGCCAGGAGGTGCTTGGCGTAGATCACGGCCTCGGTGTGGTAGTCGGGCTGGAAGCCCATCGTCCAGGGGAACTCCTTGGGCTTGCCCCACTTCGACGCGCCGGTGGCGACGAACAGCATCGGCACCTTCTTCTGGTTCATGTACTTGTGGATCGCCGTGTTGGTCGGCGTGCCGAGCGTGTTGAAGGTGCACAGCACCTTGTCCTGCTCGACGAGCTGACGGACCAGCTCGACCGTCTTGGGCGGGCTGTAGCCGTCGTCGTAGGTGATGAAGTTCACCTTGCGGCCGTTGATGCCGCCGCCTTCGTTGACGCTCTTCCAGTAGGCCTGGATCGTCTTGCCGATCACCCCGTAGGAGGAGGCCGGACCGCTGTAGGGGTTGGTGTGACCGATCTTGATCTCGGTGTCGCTCGCCCCGTCGTCGTACTTCTTTTGCGAGAACGCTACGCGGTTACCCGTAAGCATTGCTGCGGCCGATACGCCGGCCACGAAGGTACGCCTGCTGGTCTTTTTCATGTTCAGCCTCCCTGTACGAGATCACTCCATGCACTTCCCTCACGCGTCGAAAATTGATGAAACGAGGACGGCTCAGTGGCTCTTGCCGGCCTCGGCCGGACGGCTCTGGGACACCGCAGCCGGCGCGGCGGTGCTCCCGCCGCGGCCGGCGCGCTGAAGGCGCCGGAAGAGGATGTAGACGCCGCCGACGATGCCCATCGGCATCAGGTACATCAAGAGGATCAGCAGGATGCCGAACACGGTATAGGCCGACAGATCGAACGGCAGTCCGAGATCGTTCTTCACGAAGGTCGAGAGCGCCTGCGCCGAGTTGTCGACCAGCACGTAGAAGATGCCGCCGACGATCGAGCCGCTGAGCGAGCCGACACCGCCCACCACGAGGCCGATCAGGAACTTGATCGACAGGAAGAAGTTGAAGCTGTCGGGGGCCACGAAGGCGATCGCCGAGGCCGAGAGCGCGCCTGCGATGCCGGTGTAGGCCGCGCTGATGCCGAAGGTCACCGTCTTGTAGAGCGCGGTGTCGATACCCATCGTGTCGGCGGCGATGTGGTAGTCGCGGATCGCCATCATCGCCCGCCCGCTGCGGCTGTTGAGCATGTTGCTCGCCGCCCAGTACAGGATGACCATCACGGCGAGGATGTAATAGTACAGCCACTGGTCCTCGGAGAGCGGAATGCCGAATGGCGCCTCCGGCTTGCTGAGCACGATGCCCTGCACGCCGCCCGTCAGGTCCTCCAGCCACTTGTATTTCAGGATCTGCGGCACCGCGAGCGCCAGCGCGAAGGTGGCGAGCGCGAGATAGTGGCCCTCGAGCTTCAGCGCCGGCAGGCCGAACAGGTAGCCGACAACGAAGCAGACAACCGCGGCGATCGGCAGCGTCGCCCAGTAGGGCATATTGAGCTTGTCCATCAGGATCGCCGCCGTGTAGGCGCCGACCGCGTAGAACGCGCTGTGGCCGAGCGAGATCTGGCCGTTGAACCCGGTCAGCAGGTTGAGCCCGAGCACCGCGATCGCCGCGATCATCATCGTGCTCACCAGGAACAGCCGGTAGTCCGACACCAGGTTGGGCAGCAGCGGCTGGAGCAGCGGAACGATCACCGCCAGCGCGATGAGGGCAATCAGCCACTTCTTGGGAAAGGCCGGCATGTCAGACCCTCTTGACGACGACGCGGCCGAACAGCCCGGCGGGCTTCACGGTCAGCACGAAGATGACGATGATCAGCGCCACCGTGAGCTTCTCGCCGTTGCCGATGATGTAGACGCCGGTCGCCTTCTCGATCTGGTTGCCGGTGAAGGCCACCATGTTCTCGAGCACGCCGACGATGAAGCCGCCGACCACCGCGCCGCCGGGATTGCCGATTCCACCCACCAGGGCGCTGGCGAAGGCGTAGAGCAGGATGCCGCCCATCATGTTGGGATCGAGGTAGACGATGTGCGCGACCATGATGCCCGCCACCGCGCCGACCGCCGCTGCGAGGCCCCAGCCCAGAGCCAGCATCCAGTCGACCCGGACGCCGACCAGCCGGGCCATCTGCGGGTTCTGCGCCGCCGCCCGCATGGCCAGGCCAAGCGGCGTGAAGCGGAAGAAGACGAACAGCAGGCTGAGCACGATCAGCGTCACCAGCACGACGCCGAGCTGGTGTGGCCCGATCACCCCGGCGATGCCGAAGCTCGACTTCGGGAACGGCGACGGATACTCCTTGATCAGGTAGCTCCAGATCGCGCCCGCCACCGAGTTGCAGATCGCCAGCAGGCCGATGAAGACCACCACGACGGACAGCAACGGCGCATTGTGCAACGGTCTCAATATGATCCGCTCGATCAGCACGCCGAACACGAACGATATGGCCACGGCAAGGATGAAGGCGACCCAGAAGCTCAAGCCCCAGGACATGAGCTGCCAGCTTATGTAGGTGCTGAACATCGCCATCTCGCCCTGGGCGAAATTGATGTGGTCGGTCGAGACATAGATCATGACCAGCGCGAGCGCGACGCAGGCGTAGATGGCGCCGTTGGCGAGGCCTGACGCGAGCTGTTGGAGGAACTGTTCCATTTCTGCCTCAGTAACCGAGGTACGACTTGCGCACGTTCTCGTCGTTCTTCACGACGTCGGACGGCCCCGACATCACGACCCTGCCGGTCTCCAGCACATAGGCGTGGCTGGCGAGCTCGAGAGCCAGCGCCGCATTCTGCTCGACCAGCAGGATGCTGACCTTCTCCTCCTCGTTGATGCGGCGGAGGATGCGGAAGATCTCGACCACGATCAGCGGCGCCAGGCCGAACGACGGCTCGTCGAGCAGCATCAGGCGCGGCTTCAGCATCAGGGCCCGCGCGATCGCCAGCATCTGCTGCTCGCCGCCCGACAGCGTGCCGGCCTGCTGCTGGATGCGCTCCTTGAGCCGCGGGAAGTAACCGAACACGCGGTCGCGCTCGGCCGCGACCTCGGCCTTGTCCCGGCGGGTGTAGGCCGCGATGCGCAGATTCTCGTCGACCGTCATGGTGGTGAAGGTGCCGCGGCCCTCGGGCACGTGGGCAATCCTGAGCCGCACGATCTCCTCGGTCGCCATGCCGACCACGTCCTTGCCGGCGAAGCGGATCGCACCCTCGGTCCGCACCATGTTGCAGATCGCACGGAGCGTCGTCGTCTTGCCGGCACCGTTGGCGCCGAGCAGCGTGGTGATGCCGCCATCGGGAATGTCGAAGCCCACGTCGTACAACGACTGCGTCTGGCCGTAGAAGGCTTTCAATCCCTTCACTTCGAGCAGCGACGGCATCACGAGGTCCCCAGATAGGCGCGGATCACTTCGGGGTCGCGCTGCACCTGGGCCGGCGTGCCGTCGGCGATCTTCCTGCCGAAGTCGATGGCAACCACCTTGTCCGACACCGACATGACCAGGCTCATGTGATGTTCGACGAGCAACACCGTCACGTGTTGCGTATCGCGCACGCGCTTGATCTGGCCCTTCAACGTCTCGATCTCGTCGTGGTTCAGCCCGGCCGCGGGCTCGTCGAGCAGCAGCAGCTTGGGGCTGGAGGCGAGCGCCCGCGCCAGCTCGACCCGCTTGCGGATCGGGAACGGCAGCGGCCCGGCCAGGGCGTGCGTGAACGGCACGAGGTCCATGAACTCGATCAGCTCCACCGAGCGCCGCGTGATGTTCGCTTCCTCCTCCTCGACCTTGCGCAGGCGGATCGCATTGTCGAAGAAGCTCGTGGTGCTGCGGCTGTGGCAGCCGACCTTGACGTTGTCGAGCACCGACATGCGATCGAACAGCGCCACGTTCTGGAAGGTGCGGCCGATGCCGATATGCGGGATGTCGTGCCGCGGCCGATCGAGGATCGTCCTGCCTTCGAACAGTACGTCGCCGCCGTTCGGGGTGTAGAGACGGCTCAGGCAGTTGAAGAGCGTCGTCTTGCCGGCGCCGTTGGGGCCGATCAACCCCGCGATCTGGCCGGGAAAGACATCGAAGGTGACGCCGTCGAGCGCCACGATGCCGCCAAAGCGAACCGAGACGTTGCGAACGCTCAGCAATGGCGCTGCAGTGGATGAAGCCGGAGTTGCCATGGTCACGTCGGTTTCGCGACCGGGCGCAAACAACACGCCAGAGTCGCGAAATTACCCTTTCCTCCCAAGTACTTGCGACCCTTCTTCCGAGGCCTGCGTACGATGCACGATGGCGCATTGCGCCGAAGCGTGCAACCCAAATGGCAGGGCGTCATGAATTTGGCGTGATTAGGCCGCACGGTGCACGAGGGGCCGACGTTGACACGCAACGTATTGCCGCCGATAGGAAATCCCCCTCAAAGATCGCGGACCTGCTGCCGATGCATCGTTTTCTTCGACCCGTCCTCTTTGCCGCAGCCGCCCTGTCGTTTCCCGCCGCAGCCCAGACACCGCCAACCCAAGGATGGCCGGCGAACCGCTCGCCAACGACCCCGACGCAGGGAGCGCCGGCCGCGCCTGCGCCCGTAGCTCCTGCACCGGGGCTGCCGTCGCCTCCCCCCGCTGCGGCTCCTGCGCCCACACCGGGCAGCACTGCCAACGCTCCCATCCCGCTGCCGTTCTGGTTCAGCGAGATCGACACGGAGAAGAAGGGCGAGGTCAGCCGGCCCGACTTCCTGAAATACCGCATGAAGACGTTCGTGGAGCTCGACGCCGACAAGGATGGCAAGCTCACGATCGATGAATTCCTCAAGGTCGCCGAACCTCCCTATTCGCCCAATGGACCGAACGTGCCGCCCCTGGAGGAACGCCGGGCCCGGGCCCGGACGGAATTCCAGAACCTCGACACCAACCGGGACGGCTTCGTCGAGCGCGGCGAGGCAGAAGCCTTGGTGCATGCGGAATTCAACCAGTACGACATGGATCGCGACAACAAGATCACCGAGCCCGAAGTGCGGCTGGTGATTCAGGGCACGCTGCGCCGCGAAGAGCAGGCGCGCCGCGAGGAGCAGGCCCGCCGCCGCCAGGGGCTGGTCGCGCTCAACGACTTCATCGACCTCCAGCTCCGCAGCGCGGACCAGCTCGACAAGAACAATGACGGCAAGGTCACCACGCAGGAATACGCCACCCTCGCCGGCCCGGCGGACGGGCCGCAGGCGCAGGGCCTGCCGCCCTTCGAGCTGCGCCGCCAGATCGCAATGCGCAAGTTTGCCGAAATCGACACGAACAAGGACAACATCCTCGACCGGGTCGAGCTGACGGCCTTTGCGGTCAATCAGTTCCTGCAGATGGACCTGAACAAGGATCGCTTCCTCAACGAGGAAGAGTTCAAGAAGGCCGGGGAAGTCGAGCAGGCCAAGGTCCGGGCGATCGTCCAGTCGCTGCAGCCCGCGCAGCAGCCGCGCCCGGCTCCGGCTCAGGCGCGCCCGCCGGGGCCCGCTCCCGCCCAGCCGCAGGGCCTCGCCCCCGGCCTGCCCCAGGGCACGCGTTAAGCTGGGGCGCGCCACTGGAGTTGTTTACCGTCGGCCTCGCCGACCCTCGGGGATGAAACTGGCCGCTTACCGCGCACCCGGTGTCATCCCGAGCGCAGCGAGGGATCTATGGCTACCGTTGCCATAGGTCCCCTCGCCGCGCCCGGGATGACACCTTTGATAAGGCGACCTCTTACTCTTTCCAATCCAGTTTCTTATTGGTGGCGCCCCAGCGGAACTACTCGACGGTCACGCTCTTCGCCAGGTTGCGCGGCTGATCGACGTCGGTGCCTTTGGCAACGGCGGTATGATAGGCCAGCAATTGCACCGGGATCGTGTAGAGGATCGGCGCGATCACCGGGTCGACGGACGGCATCGTGATCGATGCGGCGGCCTGCGCGCCGAGCCGCGCCACGCCGGCGGCGTCGCCCATCAGGATCAGCCTGCCGCCCCGCGCCTTGACCTGCTCGAAGTTCGACGCCGTCTTGTCGAGCAGCGGGTCGCTCGGCGCCACCACGACGACCGGCACGAACTCGTCGATCAGCGCGATCGGTCCATGCTTCATCTCGCCGCCAGCATAGCCTTCGGCATGGATGTAGGAGATCTCCTTGAGCTTCAGCGCGCCCTCGAGGGCAATCGGAAAGGACGAGCCGCGGCCGAGATAAAGGACGTCGCGGGCCTCGGCGAGGATTTCCTCGGAGATGCGGCGATAGACGCCCTCCATGTTGAGCGCCTCGTTGACATGCGCCGGCAGCGCGATCAGCGCAAGGGCGAGCCGCTGTTCGTCGGCCTCGCTCAGCGTCCCGCGTGAACGGCCCGCGGCAATCGCCGTGGCGAGCAGCACGGTCAACTGGGTGGTGAAGGCCTTGGTCGAGGCGACGCCGATCTCGGGCCCGGCCAGGGTCGGCAGCACGACGTGGGATTCACGGGCGATGGCGCTCTCGGGGACATTGACCACGGCCAGCAGCGTCTGTCCGTTGGCCTTTGCGTAACGGATCGCGGCCAGAGTGTCGACCGTCTCGCCCGACTGCGAGACGGCGATGCAGACGCCGCCCTCGGGCAGCGGCGGTTCGCGATAGCGCAACTCGGACGCGACCTCGACCTCGACCGGCAGGCGCGCCAGGCTCTCGAACCAGTATTTCGCGACCATTCCGGCATAGCAGGCGGTGCCGCAGCCGGTGATGGTGAGCTTGCTGACCGTCTTCCAGTCGAACGGCAGCGCCGGCAGCGTCACCGCGCGCGTGGCGGGATCGAGATAGCTCTGCAGCGTATCGCCGATGACCGTTGGCTGCTCGTAGATCTCCTTGAGCATGAAATGGCGATGATTGCCCTTGCCGATCATGGCGCCCGAGATGCCGCTCTGGCGGATCTCGCGCGTCACCTCATCGGAGCCCTGATAGATCTTGCAGCCGTCCGTCTTGAGCACGACCCAGTCGTCGTCCTCGAGATAGCTCACGCGCTTGGTGAACGGCGCCAGCGCCAGGGCATCGGTGCCGACATACATCTCTCCCTCACCGTAGCCGATGGCCAGGGAGCTGCCGCGGCGCGCAGCCATCAGGATATCGTGACGGCCGGCGAACAGCGCGACCAGTGCGAAGGCGCCGCGTAGCCGCCCCATTGCCTCGCCCATCGCCTTCTCGGGAGCCATCTGGCGCTCGAGCATCGAGGTCAGGAGCTGGGCCACGACCTCGGTGTCGGTATCGCTGTCGAAGCGTCGGCCCTCGGCCACGAGCTCGTCCTTGAGCTCCTGGAAATTCTCGATGATGCCGTTGTGGACGACGGCCACCCGGTCGGTGGCGATCGGATGCGCGTTGCGCTCCGACGGCTTGCCGTGCGTTGCCCAGCGCGTGTGCCCGATGCCGATCGTGCCGGTCAGCGGCTCCCTGCCCAGCCGGGCCTCGAGATTGACCAGCTTGCCCTCGGCGCGGCGACGGTCGATGTGGCCGTTCACCAGGGTGGCCACTCCGGCTGAATCGTAGCCGCGATATTCCAGTCGCTTCAACGCGTCGACCAGCAGCGGGGCGACCGGTGCCTGGCCGATGATTCCGATGATCCCACACATGGAAGACTATTCCCCCTTCGCTCGCTTGGCCCCCAGAGCCTGTTCCTTCAACCTCGCGCGGAGAGAGGCGGCGCGCCCCTCCTTCGTGACCTGGCGGGCGCGGCCGAACGCCATTGCGTCGGCCGGTACGTCCTTGGTGATCACGCTGCCGGCGGTGACATTGGCGCCCTTGCCGATCTTCACCGGAGCGATCAGCGAGGTGTTCGAACCGACGAAGGCATCCGGTCCGACCAGCGTGCGATGCTTGCCGTAGCCGTCGTAGTTCACGAAGATCGTGCCGGCGCCGATGTTGCTCCCATCGCCGATCTCCGAGTCGCCGAGATAGGCGAGGTGGTTGGCCTTTGCGCCGCGCCCCATCTTCGTGGCTTTCAGCTCGACGAAATTTCCCACATGGGCGTCGGCGGCAACGTCCGAGCCTGGGCGGATGCGGGCAAACGGCCCTATGATGGCGCCCGGGCCGATGCTGGCGCCCTCGATGTCGCAGAAGGCATTGATGCGGACGTGCGATGCCACCGTCACGCCGGGACCGAAGCGCACATTGGGACCGAGCGTGACGTCGGGCGAAAGCTGCGTGTCGGCCGACAACCAGACCGTGTCGGGATCGGCCATGGTGACACCCGCCTCCATCGCGGCGGCACGCAGGCGGTTCTGAAAGGCGCGCTCGGCAGCGGCCAGCTCGCCGCGCGAATTCACGCCCTGGAACTCCTCCTCCACTCCCTCGACGGCGACGGCGCGATGACCTTTGGCGCGCGCGATTCCGACGGCGTCAGTGAGGTAGAATTCACCCTTCGCATTGTCGTTGCCGAGCGCACCCAGCAGCTCGCCGATCAGCGTACCGTCGAGGCACATCACGCCGGAATTGACGAAGTCGATCGCCTTTTCCGCCACGCTGGCGTCCTTGCTTTCGACGATCTTCTCGAGCTCGCCGCCGGTGACGACCAGCCGGCCGTACGGCGACGGATCGCGCGCCCGAAAGCCCAGCACGCCAACCGCGGCCTTGGCGTCGCGGCAGGCCTGCACCAACCGGTCCAGGCTCTCCGTCGTCAGCAACGGCGAATCGGCATAGACCACGAGCACCGGCCCGGCGTGACCGTCGAGCGCCGGCAGCGCGGCCCTGGTCGCATCGCCGGTCCCGAGGGTCTTGTGCTGGATCGCGGTCGGATGGGGGGCAAAGGCCGCCGCGACCTGATCCGCCCCCGGCGCGACCACGCCGACGACCCGCGCCGGCTTCAGGCGTGCGACAGTGTCCAGGACGTGGTGCAGCATCGGCTTGCCGGCCACCGGGTGCAGGACTTTCGGCAGCGAGGATTTCATGCGCGTACCGGCACCGGCCGCCAGGACGACCACGGCGATGGGTGATCTCATGTCGGTCGGATGCCATGGGGCTGGGCGGCCCGCAAGATGTGATAAGGAGTACCACATGCACCCGAATGCCGACAATCTCATCACCAGCCGCTTCGACACCGTGATCTACGATCTCGACGGCACCCTGATCGACAGTGCCAAGGACATGCAGGTGGCGGTGAGCAAAGTGCTCGCCGACCATGGATTCCCGCCGGTCACCGAAGACGACGTGCGGATTTTCATGGGCCAGGGCAGCAAGGTCACCATGGCGAAGGCTTTCACAAAGTACGGCAAGACACTCGACGATGGAGCGCTGAGCGCCGTGACCCGTGAATTCGTGCGCTATTACGAGGCCGATCCGATCAGCAATACCAGCGCCTTCCGGGGCGTAGCCGACGTGGTTACCCATTTCGGCGACCTGGGGCTGAAGCAGGGGGTCTGCACCAACAAGTTCGAGCGGCCTTCGCGGATGATCCTGGAGCACCTCAAGCTGATGCCGCCGATCTCCGACCTCGCCGGCGCCGATACCTTCCCGGTCCGCAAGCCCGATCCGCGCCACATCCTGATGCTGGTCGAGCGCATGGGCCGCTCCCCCGACCGTGCCGTCATGATCGGTGATTCCATCCACGACGTCGAAGCTGCCCACGCCGCCGGCCTGCCGGCGGTGCTGGTGAGCTGGGGCTATACCGCGACACCGGCAAGCGAGCTGGGCGCCGAAGCCGTGATCGAACGGTTCGACGCCCTGCCCCAGGCGCTGAAGAAGCTCGCCGCCCGTTGACGCCTGCTCCCGCCTGTCCTATATGCGCGCCTTCGGGCGATTAGCTCAGCGGGAGAGCACACCCTTCACACGGGTGGGGTCGTAGGTTCAATCCCTACATCGCCCACCATTGCCCCGACCCGTGTTTCT
>Ga0268266_10007092_pt1 | contig 10177 bp, 3 predicted proteins | sample KBSS13metaG_FD_190356 | JGI IMG/M metagenome (GOLD analysis project Ga0268266, IMG submission 190356) | Switchgrass rhizosphere microbial communities from Kellogg Biological Station, Michigan, USA - KBS S1-3 metaG (SPAdes) (version 2) | ecosystem: Host-associated > Plants > Roots > Rhizosphere >... | reverse complement strand
GGGACTCGTTCGCGATCACCGAGTACCTCGCGGAGCGGCACGCGGGCGTGTGGCCCGCCGATCCGATCGCGCGGGCGTGGGCGCGGAGTGCCGCCGCCGAGATGCACTCCGGCTTCACGACGCTGCGCGCGCGGTGCACGAACAACTGCGGCGTGCGGATCCGGCTGCACGATTTTCCACCGGCGCTCGCGGCCGAGGTCGCTCGCCTCGCCGAGCTGTGGACCGACGGCCTGGAGCGATTCGGCGGGCCCTTCTTGGCGGGGAAACAGTTTTGCGCGGTCGACGCGTTCTACGCCCCGGTCGCGTTTCGCGCCCAGACCTATTCGCTGCCGTTCACCGGCGCCCCGGCTGATTACCTCGCGCGGCTCCTCGCTTTGCCGGGGATGTGCGCCTGGTACGCCGCCGGGTTGGCCGACACCTTCCGTGATCCGCCCCACGAAGCTGACGCCGCGGCGACCGGGACGTTGCTTGAAGATCTGCGCGCCAAGTAAGACTGGCGCGGGGCGGCGCGCCCCTGTTACCGTCCTAGACGATGGGCGTTCGAGTCTTCGCGGCCGTGGTCCTGTGCTCGGCCGCGTGCGGGCGCTCGGCGCAAGCCCCCGGTGATGGCCCACCGCTGTCGCAACCGACCGATGCGTTCTCCGGCTCCGATGCCGACGCCGGCCCGCCGGCGATGATCACGCCGGGTGCGCCCGATCGATTTCTGCTGAGCGGCATGATCGTCACGCCCGATCAGGCGTTCGCCGGTCAGGTGCTCGTCGAGCAATCGACGATCACGTGCGTCGACACGTCGTGCGCGGCGATGCCCGGCGCCGCGGGCGCGACGCTGATCGATACCAACGGCATCATCGCGCCCGGCACGATCGACACGCACAACCACATCCTGTTCGACATCTTCGACAACTCCGATTGGTACCCGTCGATGCTCTACCAGGACCACGATCAGTGGACGAGCGAGCCGGGCTACGAGGCGATGCTCGACGTGAAGCAGTGCCTCGTCGACGATTCGCAGGGCAAGCCCGCGTGGTGCGCGACGACGCCGTACGGCACGTCGGCCGGCAGCCTGCGCTGCGAGATCGACAAGTTCGGCGAGCTCAAGGGGCTCGTCGCTGGCACGACGAGCATCGTCGGGTTGCCCGGCACGAGCGCGGCGTGCTTCGGCACGCTCGCGCGCTCGATCGACGTCGCGCAAAACGAGCTGTCGACCGATGCGATCCAAACCAGCGCGCTGTATCCGCCGTCGGATCCGTCGAGCGTGTGCGCGAACTATGCGAGCGGCAAGACCAACGCATATCTGATCCACGTCGGCGAAGGCGATGACGCGAAGGCCAGCGCCGAGCTCGCCGCGATCGGCACGATGACCACGCCCGCGAACTGCCTGTACGCGCCGCAGACGGCGATCACGCACGGCGTCGCGTTCACGCAGGCCGATTTCTCGCTGATGGCGTCGGCCGGCATGAAGCTCGTGTGGTCGCCGCAATCCAACGTCTCGCTGTACGGCGTGACCGCCGACATTCCGACCGCGCTCGCGGCCGGCGTCACGATCGCGATCGCGCCCGACTGGTCCATGGGCGGCAGCCAGAACCTGCTCGACGAGATGCACTTCGCCGACGCGTGGGACGACATGCACTGGGGCAACACGCTCGCGCCGCAGGACATCTTCGCGATGGCGACCACGCACGCCGCGAGCGTGCTCGCGCTCGGCACGCAGCTCGGCAAGCTCGCGCCCGGCTACCTCGCCGATCTCGCCGTCTACGCCGGCGATCCCAACGCGCCGTACGCCGCGATCCTCGGGTCGCAGCCGCAAGACGTCCGGCTCGTGATGGTCGGCGGCGTGCCGCTCTACGGCGATGCCACGCTCGCGGCGGCCGGTCCCGCGCAGCCCGGCTGCGAGTCGATCGACATCTGCGGCACGAGCAAGTTCTTGTGCGTCGCGACGACCGACACGACGAACAAGATGAATCAGACGTACGCCGACATCACGGCCGCGATCACGAAGGGCCTGGCAGACGCCGATGCTGCGACGCCCGGAGATGGCTTCAACTTCTCGCCGCTGACGCCGCTCGTCACCTGTAGGGACGCTCTCCACTAGCTCAACCTGAGGCACCCCAAGGCACTGAAACTACTCAGGCGCCGAGGGACGGTCTCCACTATCTCGTCGTGCGGCACGATCGAAATGGGTGCCAGCAGACGTTGGAGCGACCTGAAGCGGGCGCGAGCGACGCGTTAGTGGAGACCGTCCCTCGGCGCCTGTGAAGTTTCGGGAGGTTGAGTAGGCTCAAGTTGAGCTAGTGGAGAGCGTCCCCAATCATGGACGCATTGGGGCAGGCACGTGTGGACGTCTTGGATGCCTGTCGGGCGCGGCGGAAGGGTGAGCGGGCGGCCGCCGAGCGACGCCGAGACGGCGAGCATGCCGTCGCGCACGAGCGGCGCGGCCGCGTCCATGCCGACGAGGCCATGCGTCGGCGTGCCGTCGAACGTGCCCGCCCACGCGCCGACGATCACCTCGCGCGTCGCGCCGATCGCCCAGGTGTCGGCGAAGCCGCGCGCGGTGCCGGTCTTCGCGGCGATCCGGAACGGCAGATCGAACGGCAGCTCCATGCCGAACCCGGCGCGGCGCGCTTCGGGATCGCTCAGCATGTCCATCACGAGCCACGCGGTTTGCTCGGTGAAGACCCGGCGCGCCGGCGTGTGCGGCGGCGACCACCGCGAGCCGTCGGGCGCGATCGCCTCGGTGATGCCGCGCGGCGTGGTGACGACGCCGCCGTTCACGAGGAAGCCATAGCCGGCGGCGAGATCGATCAGCCGGACTTTTGCGGAGCCGAGCGCGAGGCGCAGGCCGTAGTCGTTCGGCGTGCCGGTCAGCTCGGCCACACCGGCCGCGCGCAAGACGCTCATCACCCGCGTGATGCCGACGTGCTCGAGCACGCCGATCGCCGCGAAGTTGTACGAGCTCGCGAGCGCCTCGCGATAGCGCACGGGCCCGTGCTCGGGCGTCTCCGAGTCGGGCTCGAAGTAGTTCGGGCTGACGTTGCGGACGTCCATCGCGATCGACGCGGGCGAGTCGCCTTGCTCGATCGCCGTCGCGTACACGAACGGCTTGAGTGCCGAGCCCGGGTTGCGCCGGCGCGTCGTGATGTTGACCTGGCTGCCGGGCGCCGAGCCGACCATCGCGCGGACCTCGGCGGTGTGTGCGTCGAGCACGATCATGCCGGCCTGTTCGAGGTTCTCGTGATGCAACGAGCTCACCTCGTCGGCGACGCGACGCTCGAGCACGTGCTGGAGCCGCAGATCGATCGTGGTGCGCACGGTGCCGCCTTTCGCGCGAACGTCGTCGGGCAGCTGATCGACGAGCCAGCGCACGAGCTGTGGAGCCTGCGCGCCGGCGACGTGACGCTCGGGTGCGAGCACCTCGGCGCGAGTTTCGCCGGCCTGTGCGGCATCGATCACGCCGCGCTGCACGAGCAGCTCGAGCACGCGATCGCGACGCGACAGCACCGCGCCGAAGTGCACGAGCGGGTCGTACGCGGTCGGCGCGCGCGGGATCACCGCGAGCAGCGCCGCTTCGCCGGCAGACAGCGCGCTCGCCGGCTTGCCGAAGTACAACCGCGCCGCGGCATCGAGCCCGTACGCGCCGTTGCCGAAGTACGCGCGGTTGAGCCACTGCTCGAGGATCGTGCGCTTGTCGACCGCGCGCTCGAGCCGCAGCGCGAGCACGGCCTCGCGCAGCTTGTTCGGGACCGAGCGATGGTTCTCGGTGCCGAGCAGCATGCGCGCGACCTGCATCGTCAGTGTCGAGCCGCCGAAGCGGCCGCCGCGCGCGTCGAGCCACGCGGCACGCGCGATGCCGAACGCGTCGATGCCGTGGTGATCCCAGAAGCCTTCGTCCTCGGACTGGATCACGGCCGACACGGCGATCGCCGGAAGCTCGGCGAGCGGCGTCCACCGACCGCCGAATGTCGCGATCTCGTCGCCGCGCACGTCGACCAGCACGAGCGGCTCGGCGGCGGCCGGCAGGCGATACGGGAACGCGTACACCGCGATCAGCGCGGCCTGCATCGCGACGTTCATCGCGAGCAGCAAGGCGATCGCGACCCGTTTCACTTCGCCACCGTGATCGTCGCGCGCTCGCTGCGCGCGTGCAGATCCGGCGCGTACATCGCCTCGATCGTCGCCGGCATCGCGGTGAACGTGCCCGCGATCGTCGCGCGCGCGTCGTACGTGAGCTCGTACGTCCCGGCGGGCAGCATGTCGCTGAACCACCGCGCGCTGTCGTCGCGCGCCTCGTGGAAATCCCACGTCACGGCGTCCCACCAGTGGCGCTCGACCGCCGCCTGCTGTGCCTTCGCTTCGTCGACCGCCGACGTCGCGAGCTTGGGATCGATGATCTCGAAGCCGGCGGGCAGCGGATCGGTGACCGCGATCCACCGATGGTTCGCATCGGCGGTGATCGAGAGCGTCACGTGCACGAGCTGGCCCGCCTTGAAGGACGTCATCGCGTCGCCCTTGTCGTCGCGGTACACGCGCGACACCGCGTAGCCGTGCGACGCGGCGGCGCCCGGATCGACGCGCACCTCCGCGAGCCGCACGCTGAGGTGACCGCCGCGATCGAGCGAGACCCCGACCGACTGCCCGGCCGCCTTCGCGAGCGGCACGCGCAGGACCTCGATCTGGCCTCCGGTCAGCCGCTTCTTCGACACGACCTTGCCACCGACGCTGATCGCCGCCGTCGTCTCGCCGGCCGCGCCGCGGCGTGCGTATTGCGCGAGCGCGACGAGCGACCACAGGTTCTCCTGCGTCGTGCCCCATGCGCCGGTCTGATCGCGCGCCGCGAGCAGGCCAGCCGCGAGCGGATCGACGAGCGGCGACTTCGGATCGACGTCGAGCAGCGCGGCGAGCACCATCGCGGAGGCGCGCTCGTCGCTGCCCATCATCATCTCGAACTCGTCGCCGCTCGTTGTCTCGTGAACGAGCGCGCGGCCGTCCTTGACCTCGACGTTGCTCGCGAGCAGCTGCTCGAGCTCGGCGATCTGCGGCGGATCCGCCTTCGCGCGGGCGAGCGCCCGGAGGAGGAATGCCTGGCCCCATTTCGGCAGGCCGTTGCGCACGGCGAACACGCGCGCGTCGAGCGACGCGTCGGGCGTGCCGCGCAGCGCGAGCACGTACGCGGTCATCGCGAGCACGGCGCCGTCGGTGGCCGGCGCGATCGTGCTCTGCGCGTTCGACCACGTCTGCAGCGCGGCGAGGCCGTGTGCGAACACGTCGGCGGGCACGTCCTCGCCAGCTTGCTGCGCGACCGTGAGTCCCCACAGCGCGTACGCGGCGAGATGCGGATACGTCTCCGATTGCGGCCACAGCGAGAACAACCCATCGCCTTGCTGATGGCGGATGACCTTCGCGATGCCCGCGTGGATGAACTCCTCGGCGCGCGTGCCCTGGAGCGACGGATCGTCGAGCGAGCGCGCGAGGTCCTTCGCGGCGACGAGCGGCACGAACCGCGACATCGTCTGCTCGAGGCAGCCGTACGGATACTCGACGAGCGCGTTCAAGCTCGGCGCGAGCTCGCCGACACCGGTGCGATCGATCGTGAACGTCAGCGCGCTCTCGTTCGCGAGCACGCCCGGTTTCGCGTCGATCACGCCCGACCAGCCGCTGCCCTCGCCGACTCCGACGTCGGCGAGCGTGGTCGTCTCGGTGACGCGCGGCCGATCGACCGGGATGGTCACGGCGACCGCGTCGCGCTCGTCGTTCATCGCGACCGCGAACTGAAATTTCGCGTCGGCGGCGTCGGCGGCCTTGGCGACGAAGCGCACGCGCGTGCTGCCGTTGGCAGCCACGTCGACGCGGCGCTCGCGTGCATCGAGCGATGCGCCGACCGCAGATGCACTCACCACGGCGCTGCCGGCCTTGCCGGTGTGGTTCTGGATCGTCACGCCGACGACCGCGGTGTCGCCGCTGTTCAAGAAGCGCGGCAGGGCGGGGATCGCCATCAGCGGCTTGTCGACGGTGAGCCGCAGCTCGCCGGCGCCGAACCGATCGCCGGCGTCGGCGGCGACCGCCATCAAGCGGAACGCGGTGAGGTTGTCGGGCGCGGTGAAGCGGAACGCGATCTCGCCGCGCTCGTCGGTGACCAGCGCCGGCGCCCAGAACGCCGACGCGACGAACTTCGAGCGCACGCGCTGGCCGTCGCCATGCGAGCGGCGATCGCCGCCTTCATCGGGATCGCCGGAGTTGGGATCCGCGAGTCGCGCGACGCGATTCCAGTTGGTCGCCGCGTCGACGCCGAGGCCGTACGGCGCGTAAAACGTCAGCATCGGGTTCGGCGTCTTGTAGTCGATGAGCTCGAGCACGCCTTCGTCGGCGGCCGACAGCGAGACCTCGGCCTTCACGGCCTGACCGTGCTGCGTGACCGTGATCTTGCCGGTGACCGGCTCGCCGGGCCGCACGTGATCGGCGTCGAGCGAGACGGCAACATCGAGCTGCTTGTGCGCCGACGCGACCTTGAGCTCGACCATGCCCATCTTGAAGCGCGGCCGGTGCTGGTCGCCGTCGCCGTGGCGGCCGCTGACCATCGCGATCGACGCGTAGACGTTCGGCGCCCACGCGTCGCTGATCGGCAGCTCGATGCCTTCGCTCGCGCTCGCGAGCTTCACGACGCGCGCATCGATTATGCCGTCGCGCTCGATCGCGATGAGCGTCGTCGGGGCGACGAGGTTCGCCTGCGCGACGAGCCGTGCGGTGTCGCCGGGCTCGTACATCGGCTTGCTCGCGACGACCGTCATGCGATCGCCTTCGTCGCCGCTCCAGAATGCTTCGCCCTTGCCGATCACCCACATCTCGCTCTCGGCGGTGACGTCGTGGCCCTGCGCATCTTTGGCCGCGATCTTGATGACGTAGTCGCCCGGGTCGGTCGGCATGATGCGCTCGGTGTGCGAGCCGGCGTCGGCGATGTCGACGTCGCGCTCGAGCACGACGTCTTGCTTGGTCTCGCACTGCGGATAGCTGCGGTACGCGTTGTCGAACCACGTGCAGGTCGAGCGGTCGCGCACGAAGGACAGGTGCGCTTTCGTCGCCGCGCGCGAGCCGTCGGGCTTGAGCGCGACGAGGTTCACGCCGAATGGCATGCCGACGGCCTGCACGAACTCGTTGCTGTGGATGCCGAGATAGAACTGGCTCTGATGTGCGGTCACGACGACGGATTTGCCGAGCGTCTGATCGGTGCCGTCGGTGACGTTGGCGCCGAGGATGTAGTCGACGGGCCCGGTGAGCTTCTGCGCGGGATCGCGCGCCGTGATCGCGAGGTGGCCGCGAGCGTTCGTGGTGTCGTCGCCGTCGCCGACGAGCTCGCCGTAGTCGTCGCTGCGCGTCGCCCACCAGAACAGCTCCGGGTCCGACGAGAACGTGTAGTCGTCGAAGCCCTTGAACGCGACGCGATGCGCGCGGCGGCGCAGGTTCCACTCGACCTTCGCGTTCGCGACCGGCGAGCCGAACAGGTAGCTCGCGTCGAGATCGAACGTCAGCCGATCGCCGGGCCGCGGCGAGGCCTTCGCGGACGCGAGCTTGATCTCGAACGCCGCCGGCCGGAAATCCTCGACGGTGAACTGCTCGCGGAACGTCTGCTTCTCGATCGTCGCCGCGACGAAGTAATCGCCGAGCACCGCCTCGCTCGACAGATCCATGTCGAACGCGAAGCCGCCGAACGCCGACAGCTTCGCGTGCGTGGTCTTCACGGTCTGGCCGCGGCTGTCGGTGACCTCGATGTCGACGCGCTTGCCGGACGGCAGCGCCGGGCCCTTCGAACCGACCTCGCGCACGAGGCCCTTGAAGTGCACCGATTCGCCGGGTCGATACAGGCCGCGATCGCTCTGGATGAAGCCGCGCACGAGCTTGGCGCCGCCGCTGCGATCTTGGGGCAAGCCGAAGTTCCAGACCTGGATGCCGTTGGACCAGTTGCCGTCGACGACCGCGAGGTCGCCGGCCTTCTCGACGGTCGCGATCAGCCGCTGCGAGCGGATGTCGTCCCAGTCTTCTTCGTCGGGTTTCGGCACCACCTGCGGCACGAGCGTCGCGGTGCCGGGCAGGTGGAGCAGGCCGTCTGCATCGGTCGCGCCGGTGAACACCTGCTTGCCGGCCGGTGTGAACACCGCGACGTTCGCGTCGGCGACCGGGGCGCCGGTCGACAGCGACGTCACCCACAAGATGCCGGACGACGTGCCGGCCTCGATCATCACGCCGAGATCGGTGACGTTCGCGAGCACGCGGTTCTTGCGGCCCCACGCCCAGCCGCGGTTCGGATCGGGCACGACCTCGTTCGAGCTGATCTCCGCCAGATAAACGCCGCGCGCGCCGGGTGCCGTGCCGCACGTGCCGCCGAAGTCGAGCTCGCTCAAGAGCCACTTGTTGCGGCCGCTCGTGTGATGCGCCTGCGCCTTCGGCTTGACCTTGAGCGCGGCCCAGTCGATCGACTTGGCGTCGTCGTTGCCGCTCCACGGGTCGTAGTTCATGTCGGTGGTGAGCGTCTGGACCAAGCGGCTCGTCGGGATCGACGCGCACTGCACGTCGAACGTGCCGACGTTGCGCGACCACAGCGGATAGCCTTTCGCGCTCGCCTCGAGCGCGTAGATTCCGCGCTGCATCGACAGCCTCGGCTGCGCGTCGCCGGTGTGGAACTTCATCTGGTACGGCGCGGCGAGCTTCTGGCCGTACTTGTCGGCGAGCGCGCCGATCCGCACGACGTAGTCGGTCGTGACCTCGAGATCGGTGGTGACCTTGTACTCGGTGCCGTCGCTCGACAGCGTGCCGAGGGCGAGGCCGGGGATCTTCGGCGAGCTCGACAGCGCCTTGCGGATCGCGTCGAGCTCGACGGGCGTCGCGAAGTCGATCGCGATGTCGGCTTGATCGACCGACACGTCGTCGCCTTGCGGCTTGAAGCTGGTGACCGCGAGCAGCGGGCGCGCGTGGACGGCGAGCGCGTATGGCCGCTCGAGCGGCGCGTTGCCCCCGGCGCCGACGAGGCCGCTGCATTCGAGCGTGTAGGCAGCACCCGGCGCGAGCGTTTGCGCCGGCCGCAGCGCGAGGTTCGTCGACGCGTCGTCGCTCGTCGCGGCAAACGCGATCGCGCCGTGCTCTGCCGACAGCTTGCAGTGCGCGGCGGCATCGGCCGGACGCACCGGCTCGTTGAACGAGAGCGGCAGGTCGCCCTCGAGAGGCAGCGCGTTCGCGTCGATGCCCCACACGCCCTCGACCTCGAGCGGCCGGTGCACGAAGCTGAACGAGAACGCGCCGGCGCGGGCGGCGAGATCGCCGGAGAGCGCGACCTGGTAGCGCGTCGATGCGGCGAGCGGCGCGGTGGCCTCGACGATCAGCGTCTGGCGGTCCTGCCAGTAGCCCTTCCACGGAAACGCGGGCGCCACAGCAACCTCGGTCGGCAGCGCCGGCGTGCCGACGAGGTCGGCCGCCACGACCGGCTGGTCGAACCGCAGCTCGATCGGCTCGGCCTTCTCGATCGCGCGCTGCGGCCCATACGACATGACGCGGAGCGGGTGCTGCGACGGATGGCCACCACAGGCGGCCAGCACCAGTACGGACGAAAGGACGCGCGAGCGCATGCGCGCGAGCCTTTGCACCCGCGATGCCCGCGCGGACGCGTGACTTGCCGCCGGGTTAGCGCGTCGCGTGGGTACGCAGACACATGCGCGGACGCGGCAATAACCAACGTTCGCCGCACGTTAGATCGATCTTGGCCGTCGTGCGTGTACTGTCGAGGACGATGCGGCGCCTCGCGGTCATCTTCGCGTTCGCGACGCGCGTCGCGTGGGCTGGCTCGTCGCCGCCGTCGCCGCAGGCCGGCATGGTCGTCGCGAAGACCGACGCGCCGCTGCCGATGGTCGACAGCAAGCTCGACGTCGACGTGCGCGGCCCGGTCGCGACCGTGTCGGTCGCGCAGACGTTTCGCAACGACGACGGCGCGCCGACCGAGGCGACGTACATCTTCCCGCTGCCGCCCGACGCGGCAGTCACCGCGATGACGATCGAGACCGGCGCGCGCACGATCCACGCGGCGATCGAGCGTCGCGCGGCTGCGCAGGCGCGCTACGAGGACGCGATCGCGAAGGGCCTCGACGCCGGCATGCTCGAGCAGGAGCGGCCCGACGTGTTCACGCAAAGCGTCGCCGCG
>Ga0268266_10007091_pt1 | contig 10178 bp, 10 predicted proteins | sample KBSS13metaG_FD_190356 | JGI IMG/M metagenome (GOLD analysis project Ga0268266, IMG submission 190356) | Switchgrass rhizosphere microbial communities from Kellogg Biological Station, Michigan, USA - KBS S1-3 metaG (SPAdes) (version 2) | ecosystem: Host-associated > Plants > Roots > Rhizosphere... | reverse complement strand
GCGCGGGATATGGGCGTGGACGGGGTGGTATGCGGCCACATCCACTGCGGAGAAATCCGCCAGATCGGCGATGTCACCTATTACAACGATGGCGACTGGGTTGAAAGCTGCACTGCGCTGGTAGAGGATTTCACCGGCGCGATGAGCATTGTCGATTGGGTGGAGGAGCAGCGCAAGCACGCCGCCTTTGCCCCGGCTGCGGTGGCCGAATTGCCCAACCCGGCTGAAACGGAATCCGTGTGATGCGCATCGCGCTCGCCACCGATGCATGGACGCCGCAAGTCAACGGCGTGGTGCGCACGCTCACCACCACGGTGGGCCACTTGCGCGGGCGGGGCCATGTGGTGGAATTGCTCACCCCCCAGCAATTCCGCACCTGTGCCCTGCCCGGCTATGGCGAGATCCGCCTGGCCGTGGCGCCCCGTTTCGGCACACGCCGCACCTTGCGCGATTTCGCGCCCGATATCGTGCATATCGCCACCGAAGGCCCGATCGGTTGGGCCGCGCGCAGCTGGTGCAAGGCCAATGGCGTGCCGTTCACCAGCGCATTCCACACCCGCTTTCCCGATTATGCGGCAATGCGCACCGGCCTGAGCCCCGACGTTTTCTGGCCAGTCATGCGCCGCTTTCACGCGCAAAGCGCTGCCGTTTTGGTTTCCACGCACAGCCTGGCGCGCGAACTGGCGGGCCATGGCATTCACCAGACGCAGTTGTGGTCGCGCGGGATCGACGCTGGCCTGTTCCACCCCGGCCACCAACCCCTGCCCGAACTGGCTGCTCTGCCAGGGCCGGTGCTGCTCTATGTTGGCCGCGTGGCGGTGGAAAAGAACCTTGGTGCGTTTCTCGATTGCCCGGCCGCCGGCAGCAAGGTGGTGGTGGGCGACGGGCCTGACCTTGCCATGCTCAGGGCACGTTATCCCCAAGCGCATTTTACCGGCGCACTCTCGGGTGAAGCGCTGGCCCAGGCCTATTGCGCGGCCGATTGCTTTGTCTTTCCCAGCCGGACCGATACGTTCGGCCTGGTGATGATCGAGGCGATGGCTTGCGGCCTGCCGGTGGCCGCCTTTCCGGTTGCCGGCCCGCTCGACGTGGTGGGGCCGAAGGGGCTCGGCGCGCAGGGCCAGTTGGCTCGCCCGGTGGGCGCCGTGTCTGAAGACCTGGACAGCGCCATCGCCCAGGCGCTTGATTGCCGCCACGAAGATGCCGCCGCCTATGGCGCCAGCTATTCCTGGGAGGCCGCCACCGACCAGTTTGAAAGCGCCCTCGCCGCCGCCGCCGAACAGATCGCGCAGGCGGCCTGATCGACAGGCATTGGCGGCGCCCTATGGTGCACTGCAACCAATCGCGCTCTGGCGCATTTGCCCGGCACGTCCCTGTAAGCCGGAGCTTCCATGTCGCAGCGCACCTTGATCCAGTTCTTTCATTGGTACCTGCCTGAGGGCAACTTGTGGAACGATGCGGCCGCTGCCGCACCAGGCCTGGCTGAGATGGGCGTGACCGACGTATGGCTGCCACCCGCCACCAAGGGTGCCAGCGGCGCCGCGTCGGTGGGATACGATGCCTACGACCTGTTCGACCTGGGCGAGTTCGATCAGAAAGGCACCGTGGCCACCAAATACGGCACTCGCGCCGCACTCGAACAGGCCTGCGCCGCCTTGCGCGAACATGGCCTGCGCGTGATCCACGATGTGGTGTTCGACCACAAGATGGGCGCCGATGAAACCGAGCGCGTTCAAGTCCGCCGCGCCAATCCCGACAACCGCACCGAGATCGAGGACGAGGCGTTCGACGCCACGACCTATACCCGCTTCACGTTTCCGGGCCGCGCCGGCCAGCATTCGCGCTTCGTGTGGGACCACAAGTGCTTTTCCGGCGTGGACCGCATCGAGGACCCGAGCGGGGACGGGGTATTCCGCCTGGTCAACCAGTATGGCGACGGCGAATGGAACGAGGAAGTGGACGACGAACTCGGCAATTTCGATTTCCTGATGGGTGCCGATGTCGAATTTCGCAATCGCGCGGTGTACGAGGAACTGAAGTTCTGGGGCCGCTGGCTGGCCGAGCAAGTGCCGGTCGACGGCTTCCGCCTGGATGCGGCCAAGCACATTCCCGCCTGGTTCTTTCGCGATTGGGTGGGGCATTGTCGCGAGGCCATCAACCCCGATCTGTTCGTGGTGGCCGAATACTGGCAGCCCGATAGCGACGCACTGCAAACCTATCTCGCGCGCACCGATCACCAGTTGACGCTGTTCGATGCCGCGCTCGTCCACCGTTTCCACGATGCAGCGCGGGCAGGTGCGGACTTCGACCTGAGGACGATCTTCGATGGCACGCTGGTGCAAGCGTGCCCGACCCATGCTGTCACGCTGGTGGCCAATCACGATACCCAGCCGCTCCAGGCGCTGGAGGCGCCGGTGGAAGACTGGTTCAAGCCGCTCGCCTATGCGCTGATCCTGCTGCGCGAAGGCGGGATTCCGTGCCTGTTCCATCCCGATCTCTATGGCGCAAGCTATGCCGACACGGGCGGTGATGGGCAAAACCATGACATTACGCTGGCCCCGGTCCCGTGCCTGGCCAAGCTTAGCCAGGCACGCCAGCGCTTTGCCCACGGCGCGCAAACCGACGTGTTCGAGCAGCCCAATTGCATCGGCTTCATCCGTCACGGCACGGCCGAGCAGCCGGGCTGCATCACCGTCTTGTCCAACGGTGAACCGGCGACACTCACGGTGGAACTCGGAACCGACCGTGCCGGCGCGGTATTCGTCGATTGGCTGGGGCACAGCGACGGCGAATGTGTGGCGGATGCGGCAGGACAGGTTGCGGTGCGCTGCCCCGGATGCAGCGTCAGTGTCTGGGTGAACAAGGACTCGGCATAACGCACGGGCTGCGCAATTCTTCCAAATGTTACGAAATGTTCCAAATAGGATGGTTGGCGGCGTGCTATCTGGCCGTTGCCAAACTGTCACACCTTCCCGACACAAATGTGACTCCTCATCGAAATGGCTGGAACTCGCACCCCACACGGTGGTTCTGCGTGCAAACCAAAAAGTGAGGAATACCATGGCTACCAAGACACTTACCGCACTCGCCCTTGCTGCGGCGGGCATGCTCGCCCAGCCCGCCCTGGCGCAGGACGATACTGCCGCCGTTTCGTCGAACGGCACCACCTTCCATGGTATCCGTGTGGAAGGTAACCTGGGTGGTGATCGCTTCCAGTCCGAAGGCAACCATAACGACAAGTTCGGCTATGGCGGCACCGTGGGCTTTGACGGCACCTATGGCCAGCATATCCTGGTCGGCGCCGAGGGCAGCTATTGGCGCGCCAACAACTGGAACGAAAACTGCACGGGCCTGGCCGACGGCAACGACATTTGCCACAAGTCGTTCGAGGAATGGGGTGCTGCCGTTCGCGCCGGCTACATCACGTCGTCGGGCGTGCTGTTCTTTGGCAAGGCCGGGTACGTCAACGGCGAACAGCGCAAGCGCATCGAAGATGGCGCCGGCAACCAGCTGGTCTATGACCACTACCGTGCCGATGGCTACCAAGTCGGCGGCGGCGTCGAATTCTCGCCGACGCACAGCCCGGTCTACATGAACGTGCAGTACGTCTATTCCAACTATGTGGGTCACTCGTCGCGCCAGCGCGTGATGGCCGGCGTGGGCGTGCGCTTCAAGTAAGGTCCGGCATATCGAGCGAAAGTTCGATGGGCCAAAATGGAACGGGCCAAAATGGAGCGGGCCAAAATGGAACGGGGTGGCGCGGCAAAGCGGCCACCCCGTTTCGCGTTCATCGCAGGGCAGGGAACCGCGTGCCAGTCCCACGGCGCCACTGCCGGGGCGGCGGCCGAATCGCGTTACGGAATTTTCATGGGGCAACCCGTGAACCAAGCGGTGTCTCGGTCGTTGCGCAGGCAATGTTGCTGGATTGTAACCGCGAAAGGGACATCACGATGCGCCGAATTTCCACCAAGCTTGCCTTTGCCCCGGCGCTGATTGCCGCGCTCGGCCTCAGCACGATCGATGCGTCGCCCGCCTTCGCGCGCCATCACTATCGTAGCCATGCGCACTATCGCTGGTGCCGTCATTCGAGCGGCACGACCGGCCTGGTTGCTGGCGGTGCGGGCGGTGCGCTGCTGGGCCATGCCCTGATCGGTGGCCCGGTCGGCATCGTGGCAGGTGCCGTGGGTGGTGCCCTGGGCGGTCGCGCCATCGACCGCACGCTCACTGCCAAGAAGCGCTGTCGCTAAGGCAAAGCACACTGGCTGCTGGTGCGAACCTGCTCATGCCCGGCATGTCGCACCAGCAACGCGGCCCGGCCCGCCTTCCCGCCGCCGCGATTTCGGCGGCCCTGGAGCTGGGCCTGGTCGCGCTTGTCTGGTTCGGCCTGGCTCCGCCGCAATATCGGCCAGCGCTACGCCGCGATAGCCTGTCGGCAGTGACGCTCGACCCGGTAAAACCACCAGAGCCCGTCAAGCCACCGCCGCCCAGCCACCATCACGCATCGGCCGGAAAAGCCGCGCCCGCCGCCCTTCGCGCGCATGCCGCGCCGGTCTATGCGCCGCTGGTTCCGCTGGCGCCTCCCCCGCCGATGCCCGTTGCCCCGATCGTGGCGCAGGGAAACCAGGCCCACAACGGCGCGAGCATCATTCCGGGCGCGGGCAGCGGCGCTGGCGGGATAGGCAATGGTACGGGATCGGGCACCGGCGGGAACGGCGATGGTGATGGCGGCAGCGATCCGGAGTGGAGCGGCGGCAAGATCAAATCTTCCGACTATCCGCTCGCCGCACGCCAGGCCTTGGCCCAAGGCACGACATCGGTGACTATCGCAGTCGATGCCAAAGGCCATCCTGCGGGCTGCCGTGTCATTCATTCCAGCCGAAATCCATCGCTCGACAGCACGACCTGCGCCCTTGTGCTGCAACGTTTCCGCTTCCGCCCGGCGCGCGATGCCGCCGGGCATGCGATTGCGGGCGAGGTCGATTACGACCAGGAGTGGACATTGGGGGTTCTGTCGGACGTCCGTTGAACGGCGGCACAATCAGGCGAGGCAGCCCATCGCCGCAAGCGTGGTCCTTACCGCGCCAGCCAGCGGGGTATGTGGCTCCGCCCCCAAAGTGGCGACGAGGCGCGCATTGGCAAGGCGGATCGGTTGCTGCCATAAGTAGCGCATTTCCATAAGTTCACGAGGCGTGACCGCGAATGGGCGGGCCAGCCTCAGCAGCCACCAGGGGAACGACGCAACGCGCGCCCGTGGCACCCCCAAGGCCTCGACGATGGCGTTGGTCATCGCCGTGCCAGTTGCATCCCAATGGCCGTCCATATGGAACATCTCGAAGTCATCCAATCCATCGCGGGCTGCCAAGCGGGCCATGGTTTCGGCAACATCGGGCAAGTATGCCCATTGATGGCCGATGCCCGGTTTGCCGGGATTGCGGACGACTGCCGGACGGGCGCCGGGCCTGACCAGTGCCTGGCTGAACCAGTTGTTTGCCCCGCCGGGCCCGAAAAAATCCCCTGTCCTGACGACGAGCGCGCGAATGTCGCCAACGGCAGCTGCGCGGCGCAGCCGGTCTTCCATCTCCACCCGGATTTCGCCTTTTCGGGTTTGCGGATGTTGCGGCGCTGCTTCGTCAATGAGGGGGAAGCTGTCCGGGCCATAGTTGTAGACCGTTCCGGGCAGCAGCACCGTCGCTCGCTGCATGCGGGCTGCTGCAATCGTGTTATCCAGCATGGGCAAGACCAGCGTGTCCCAATCGCGATAGCCTGGCGGGTTGACGGCATGGACGATCAGCTTTGCCCCCGTCGCCGCTGCGGCTATGGCTGCAGCATCCATGGCGTTGCCAGCAATGGCCGTTACCCCGGCGGGCACGCGGGCCAGGCTTTGGCTGCGCACCAGTGCCCGCACGGTCCATCCGCCGTCGACCAGCCGGCGGGCCACTGCCCCGCCGATCCCACCTGTTGCACCCAGCACCACAGCAATTCGTTGCATTTCAGCCTCCTTTTCGAGGCCGCCTATGTCGCTCAGATTGGCGATGCACGAAATTGACTGAATCCGGCTATCAGTTATACGAAAATAGATGAACGAAGAGCCTAGCTGGGATATCTATCGCACATTTGCGGCCGTATTGCGGGAAGGCTCGCTTTCGGCAGCGGCCAGGGTTCTTGGCATCACGCAGCCAAGCGTTGCCCGCCATGTCGAGGCGCTTGAACGGGCCGTAGGCGGCAAGCTGTTCCTGCGTTCGCAACGCGGGCTGTCTCCCACCGACCGGGCGTTGGCGCTCAAGCCCTATGCAGACAATCTGGTCGCGACATCGGCTGCACTGCTACGCACGGCCTCGGCCGAAACGGGCATTGTGGCAGGAACGGTGCGCATAACGGCGAGCGATGTCGTGGCTACAGAGCATTTGCCCCCGCTGCTCGCCGCGCTGCGCCGCAACCACCCCCGGCTTGCGATCGAACTGGTCGCCAGCGATGCCCTGGACGATCTGCTACAGCGGCGCGCAGACATTGCCATCCGCATGGTGGAGCCAACACAGCAGGCGCTGGTGACGCGAAAACTCGGGATGCTGGCCTTGGGCCTATACGCCCACCAGGATTATCTCACGGCGCGTGGCGCACCCCAGTCGATCCCGGATCTGGCCGCGCATGACCTGATCGGCGTCGACAGCAGCGGCAGCTTTTCACGGGCTATACTGCGTGCGCTACCTGGCCTGGAGCGTGCAGACTTCGCCTTGCGGGTCGACAATACCGTGGTGCAACTGGCGGCCATCCGCGCCGGCTTCGGCATCGGTATCTGCCAGACCGTGATTGCGGAACGGGACAAGACGCTTGTCCGCGTGCTGCCGCAGGCCTTTGCCTTCGATCTGCCGCTGTGGATCGTGATGCACGAGGACCTGCGCAGCAGCGGACGTTGCCGCGCGGTGTTCGATGCGCTTGTTGCAGGCCTTAGTCCCGCCGCAACGCCGCTGCCGTCACCGCCTTCAGCAGCCCGATAGCGTCTGGATCACGCCGCCGTGATATCGTCGCCCTTGGCGTTCATCAGCTTGAACGCGCGCTTGTACCATTCGCTGCCGGGGTAGTTGGCGCCCAGCACGGCGGCGGCCTTCTGGGCTTCGTCGCGCACGCCCAGCGCCAGGTAGCATTCGACCAGGCGGAACAACGCTTCGGAGGTGTGGCTGGTGGTCTGGTACTTGTCCACCACCACGCGGAAGCGCAGCGTGCTGGCGAGCCACTTGCCGCTGCGTTCGTAGAAGCGGCCCACTTCCATTTCCTTGCCGGCCAGGTGGTCGTTCACCAGGTCGAGCTTGAGGCGTGCGTCGGTCGCATATTCGGTGTTGGGATAGCGGCGGATCACTTCGGTCAGCGCGGTCAGTGCCTGCTGGGTGATCTTCTGGTCGCGCGTGACGTCGCTGATCTGCTCGTAATAGCACAGCGCCACCAGGTAATAGGCATAAGGCGCATCCTTGTTGCCCGGATGGATCGACAGGAAGCGCTGCGCTGTCTGCACCGACTTGGAATAGTCGCGTGCGACGTAATAGCTGAAGGCACCCATCAACTGAGCGCGGCGGGCCCAGGGCGAATAGGGGTGCTGGCGTTCCACTTCGTCGAACAGGGCGGCGGCCTGCTTGGCATCGCCCCGGTCCAGCCGTTCCTTCGCCGTCATGTACAGCGTGTCCACGTCGCGGGCGACATAGGCCACGTCCTTCTTGGCCTTGCCTCCACCGGCGCACCCTGCGGTCAGCCCCATGGCAACGGTTGCAGCAGCAAGAACGGCGATGCGCAGCGGGCTGCGGCCAGAAGCAGAAAGGGTCATGCGCCGTCCTATAGCCAGCGGCTTGGCACTCGCCAAGCGAAGGTTGCAAGCGCGTGAAAAACTTGCGGTTGATTGCATGGGGGCGGCCTCAACGCTGCCGATCAGCCCTGGGCTGTGCCTTCATCGAACGGAGGCACCAACGTGATGGCATCGGCCAGCGTGACCTTGTCCAGCATGTCGGCCATTTCATCGCGCAGGCGGATCATCAGCCCGCGCAGGCGGCAGTCCGCCTCGGGCAGGCAGTTGGCGCAGTGTTCGTGGGCATTGCGGCTGGCGCAGGGCACCAGGGCCAGGCTGCCGCGCGTCAGGCGGATGATGTCGCCATAGCGAACGTCCACCGGCGGCAATGCCAGTTCATAGCCGCCATCGCGCCCGCGCTGCGAAATCACCACGCCTTCGCGCGCCATTTCCGAAAGGATCACGGTCAGGAACTTGCGCGGGATGTTCTGCGCCTCGGCAATCGCATCAAGCCGCACTGGCCCTTGCCCAAACGTGTCGGACAGATGCTGCAGGGCACGGATCGTATAGCGCGTCTTTTGCGAAAGCATCGTGATACAAAAACCGGTTGGGCGCGAATGTCAACGCCCGAGCTTGAATATGCGGTATAACCCCGTGCTGCGCGGATGCTGCACGCTCTGCGGCATCACCGGGCGGCGCGTTGTTCCGCAAGATCGAGGCGCGCGTCATAGGGGTCTTCGACATGCGCTGCGCCCGATGCATCGATCACTTGCACGGTGGTGTCAGCCGATGTCGCCCGTGGCCAGGGTGCCAGGCCGGGCAGGCCATCGGGGCGCCCGGTCTTGGCAAAAGCCACCCATAGCGTGTGGGTAAGCGTCGCGACCGGCTGCTCGGCAGCAATGGCCGGCGGCGTCTTGCGGCCCGCCAGGCTGTCGAACACATAGGGCAGTTCGGATGCATGGGGCGCGCCGCCCATCGCTGCCAGCGGCGCCGGATGGGCATAGGCAAAGCGATAGAGATAGACCGGCTGGCGCGCGGCAAGGATGCGGGCGAGCGCCCGCGCCGGTTCGATGAACATGCGATCGGCGCTGGTCATCGTGCCAACCACCAGCCCGCTGGCCTTGCCCTGCGGGTCATAGAGCGCACGCGCCTTGTCAGCCTGCGCGCCATAGCTGGCAAAGATGGCCGGCTTGGATGTCATCGTCGGAAAGCCATCGGCCGAATTGGCGCCGATCATCACCGGCACCGGGGCATAGAGGCCAGCAGCGGTGGCATCGTTCGATGCGCCCAGGATGGTCTGCCCATCCACCATCGGTCCGGAATAGCCGCCCTCTGCCATGGACATCATGCTCAGCTTGCCGGTCACTTTCGCTGCAGGCAGCGCGCGCAGCGCAGCGGCATCGAGCCCCGGCGCGAAATCGGCACCGGCCTTGGCGGCGCGGGCCATGGTCGGCATTGGCAAAGTCCCGTCGCGCCCGCCGCCCGATTCGATGATCGCCCGCGCAAACAGGCCGCGCGCCAAGGGCGATTGCAGCAGCATGTGCATGCTCATGCCGCCCGCGCTTTCGCCGAACACGGTCACATTGCCCGGATCGCCGCCAAAGGCCGCGACATTGGCCTGCACCCAGTTGAGCGCGGCGATCTGGTCGAGAAAGCCGAAATTGCCGCCGAGCCCTTCGGCCTTGAGCGCGGGATGGGCGAAGAACCCGAAGCGCCCCAGGCGATAGTTGATGCTGACCAGCACCACCCCGTCGCGGGCGAACGCGGCGCCGGAATAGACCGCCGGTGATGTGCCACCGTTGACGAAGCCTCCACCATGCACCCACACCATCACCGGCAAGCGCGCATCGGCGGCAGCGCCGGCCGGCTTCCACACGTTGAGATAGAGGCAATCCTCGGCCGGTTGCGTGCGGATCGGTGCGGCATCGGGCGGGAACGGCGCCTGCGCGCAATCATGGCCATATTGCGTGGCATCGCGCTGCCCGCTCCAGCCAGCGGCCGGTTGCGGCGCGCGCCAGCGCAGCTCGCCCACCGGTGGCGCGGCATAGGGAATGCCCTTGAAGCTGGCGACCGGGCCTTCGACCATGCCCACCAGCGCGCCCTGTTCCACCGTGACGGCCGGCGCGCCCACGGGCACGGGTACGGGTGCGGGCTTTGCCAGGCCCACGGCTGGTAGCGCCACCATGGCAGCCGCCCCAAGCAGCAGCTTTTGCAGCGCGTCCATTCCCGTGCCCCTTCTTCCGTTCAGCGCGTGGTACCGAGGATGACCGGCCCCACCAGCCCCGATGGCTGCAGCGGCGCGCTGGCCGTGTACGTGGGCATGGCAGTCCAGGTGATCTTGGTGGCGCCGGGCTGGGCATCGCCGATCAGGCGGTTGACCCAGCTGTTGGCCACGCGCACCTGCACG
>Ga0268266_10007090_pt1 | contig 10178 bp, 10 predicted proteins | sample KBSS13metaG_FD_190356 | JGI IMG/M metagenome (GOLD analysis project Ga0268266, IMG submission 190356) | Switchgrass rhizosphere microbial communities from Kellogg Biological Station, Michigan, USA - KBS S1-3 metaG (SPAdes) (version 2) | ecosystem: Host-associated > Plants > Roots > Rhizosphere... | reverse complement strand
GCTGCCCCGGGCCAGAACCCAAATACCTCTACTCCACCGCGCCTTCCACACAATCTCGCCATGCCGCGACAACGTATGGTTGACTGTTTCGTCAGCCGATTGCCGAGCATAGTGCAGGAAGACGCGCAGCTGCGTCCGCGCAACCTGATACGCAGCAGTGCAGTCAAGCGCGCCGCCGTATCGAGGATCATGGCCACTGAGGGCATCCGCCCCAGCCGCACCGGAACGGTCGGCGGGCAGCCGCCACTCGCAATCGAGATCGCACTACCGATATGACGTAACTACGATCGTCGCCACGATGCGCGTAACGCCCCCTCCCTACATAGTCATGTTCGCCAGCGCGCTGCGGTCCCGCCAGATCGCTCGACTGCTGAGGCGAACGGACAGCCCTGAAGCCCGGAGCGGCGCGCGAACCATTGAGATCGGCGCCAAGTTCCGACTTCGGAAAGCCGAGGAGATGCTTGAAGAGGATCGACGCACGCGGGGCGACGCCTCAAACGCCCTGTCTCCCGCGGAGCGCCTGTTGGTGAAGGCGGAGTACTGCCGTCAGCTGGCCGAATGGCTGGGTGAAGCGCCGCGGGCGGCCGTCGAGACACGGAAGATCGTCACGAGATTGACGGCAGTAGCGGACTTCCTGCAGGAGGAGGCTCACGGGTTAACCAGCAGGCCGGCAGCGCGCCGCGGTGACGGAACGATAGGCAGCGCATGAAACGGAAGCGCGTGTGGCTGCTGGTGGGGCGACGCTGAACTGCGGGACGTGTCTGCCTGCCAACATGGCCTACGACCTTGCGCCTCGATTGCCGGGCCATCAGCCATTTCGAAGCTGTTGCTCCCGCTCCCGCCAGTCCACCGCGTCCTTCAGGTAGTGGGGCGACCGCTTGTAGTAGTTGCGCTCGACCGTCGCGATGTTGTCTCCCAGCCAGTCGGCGATCTCGCGCATAGGCACGCCGGCCTGCGCCGCCCTGGTCGCCCAGGTGTGCCGCAGAACATGGGGGGTGACGTCCTTCAGGCCGGACCGCTTCACCAGATTGTCAAAGGAAGTCCGCACGTCGGTTTCATTGTCGAGCACGAAGTCGGTTGTCTTCTCCTCGAAAGCCCGCTCCAGAACGGCGCGCAGTCTGGCCGACATGCGGACGATCGCGCGGCGCTTATTGGTCTGCCGCCGACCAGGCGGGTTTAGGTCGATCGTGCCGGTCGCGAAATTGACCTGGAACCAGGTCAGCGTCTCCAACGCCTCTTTGCGGGCGGCTGTCTCGAGGGCCAGCATCAGGAAGCGATAGATCCGCGTGAGGCGCGGTCTCTCCGGGGTGTGTGGGGGCGGCGCTGGCGGCCCGATAAAATCGCTGCTGCGCAGCGCCTGGCGGATGTTGGCGCTCCTCCGCCGGCTCTCGTCCGCCTCGTCGACCGAGCAAGCCGCTATCAGTCTGGCTTCCTCCTCGACCGTCAGCCACCGATCGCGCGGCGGCGGCTGGGCCGGCCGCGGCAGAAACGGGATGGCCGCCTTGGCGATCCTGGGCGTGCCGTCCTCGTGCTGCTTCCTGCCAGCGTGCTCGAAGGCAGAAGACAGAAAACCAATCTCCCGCCGCAGCGTCCCGTCTGCTGCAGGCACCGGATCTTGTTTCTTCAGAACGATCCGGCCCTCGCGCCGTTTCTGAATGTAGCCGTTGCCGCTCAATGGCTTGCGGGGGTCCGCCGGGAAGTCGATGTCTTCGTCGCGCACGTCCGCCACCAAGGCGTCCGGCGAGAAGTGGGCCATGAAGTATTCAGCCGCGATCTCGGCGATCTCCTTGTTAGCGGCGTGCGGCCGGATGTGCTCTGCCAGGTAGTCCTCGAGTGCTTGGTGGACCGTCAGACCGGTCCTGACATGCTCGATTATGTCGTCCTCTAGGATGAAGGCTGCGAAGGCTTTTTCAGCAGCCGCGCGATCTCGCGTCCCCGTCGAGCGGCCACGACTATTGCCCGTGCAGACAATGTACCAGAAGCCGTTGTCGCGCCTGACGAGTCGGTTCCCCTTCGCTTCCATTTCTCGATCTCCTCCCGATTGAACCGCAGGTGCCCGCCGACGGTGCGGAAGTGCGGTAGGTCGCCGCTCTCAACCCACTTCCCAAGAGTTCGCCTGCAGACGGCGAGTTCCACGCCTAGTGCTGCGGCGTCGAGCGCGCCGGACTGGTCTGCATGCGGTCCACCGGCACCGGCACGCACTATTTCGACGCAGGCTTTGGCTTCGGCATGGAGCCACGAGAACATTTCAAAGAATGGAATCCGTCGTTGCCCCCGCACCCACATGAAGGGCAGACCTCGGCTCATCAGCTCTCCAAACTCCTCCCGCGAAAGCCCCAACAGGGTCTCAGCTTCAAGTTCAGTTAGGAGAAGCGATACGGAACGCATTCTCGACCTCATAGGTCGATGATGGCGATGCCCGCAAAACGTGTCTAGTAGTGTGACAATACTACCCTTATTGTCATCATTGTCACCAACAGTGTCGATGCCGGGAGGCGACGCCAATCGCTCGCAGGTGGCCGCCTGCGCGAGGAGACCGACAGCTTTCGTACTAGGTCAAAGTATTCGCTTTCGGGCCAGTCGCTACTGGATGCGGGCGGCAAAACGCCGGCGTGAAATCCACACCTGGAGCGCGGTGTGCTCACCACTGCAAGCCCCCAGCGGCGCCCTACTACCGCCCCGCCTTGTCACGACTAGAGGCGATCCTACCGGCGAGAGACAAGGAGGGAGGTTAAATGGATCATCGGACTGTATGGGCGCTGGTCGCCGCCATCCTGTTGCCGACGCAAGCCCTTGCTTGGGGACCGGAGGGACACTCGATCATCGCCGAGCTGGCCCAACGACGACTGTCCCCACAGGCGGCACGAGAGGTCGAGCGGCTGTTAGGCCCTGGCCACTCTTTGGCCTCCGTCGCGAGCTGGGCAGATGACGTGCGCGACGATCGGCCGGAAACCTACAACTGGCACTTCGTCGACCTGGCGCTCGTAGAGGACCGCTATGACGCGGACAAGCATTGCCACGCCTCGGCGAAGGGCGATTGCGTCGTCGCCGAGCTGGAGCGGCTGAGGGTCGAGCTGCGGTGCGCGCCGACCGACGACCGGAAGCGGGACGCCGTTACGCCGTCCACTTCGTCGGCGACATTCACCAGCCCTTGCACACAGTGGGCGAAGGTCGAGGCGGGAACGACGTCGCTGTTGAGGTCCGGCTTGCCGGCGCAAAGACGTGTCGCGGCGGCCCCTGCCCGATCATGGCCTACCGGTCCAACTTTCACCGGGTGTGGGATGGCACGCTGATCAAGGCCACGACCTGGAGCTGGGGAGCGGTCCCAGCTATAAGCAGCCAATCGCCTACCGCTGAATCATCTTGCGAATCTTGAGGGCCAGCGCATCGAGCGCGAAAGGCTTGGTCACCATCTCCATGCCCGGCTCAAGAAACGGCGCATGGCCGGTGGCATGCTCGGCATAGCCGGTGACGAACAGAATCTTCAGGTCCGGCCGGTGGCGGCGCGCGATCTCCGCGATCTGCCGCCCATTCAGGCCGGGAAGCCCGACGTCCGTAATCAGCAGGTCGAGAGGCGTGTTGGAGGTCAGCATGGGCAGCGCCGCCTGCCCGTCGCCCGCTTCGATGCAGGCATAGCCCAGGTCGCGCAGCACATCCGAGATGATGAGACGGACGGCGGAATCATCTTCGATCACCAGGACGGTCTCGCCGGCACCGGTCGCCGCTTCGCGCGTCGGTACAACCGCCCGCGCCTCGACACTGCCCTGGTACAGCGGCAGATACAGCCTGAACGTCGTGCCCTTCCCCTCGGTGCTTTCGATCCGCACATGTCCGCGTGACTGTCTGGCGAAGCCGTAGATCATCGACAGGCCGAGCCCGGTGCCCTGCCCAATCGGCTTGGTGGTGAAGAATGGCTCGAAGACCTTCTTGAGCGTTTCGTCGGACATGCCGATGCCGGTGTCGCCAACACAGACCACGACGTAGTTGCCGGCTTCGATCTCCTCCTGCCCGAGGCGCTGCCTGTGACTCAGGGTCTCACGGGTCGTCGCGATCGACAGCGTGCCGCCCTTAGGCATCGCGTCGCGGGCGTTGATCGCCAGATTGAGGATTGCATTCTCGAGCTGATGGGCATCCGTCAGGGCCGTCCAGTTCTGGGGGGCAAGATCCACCGATAGTCTGATCGCCTCGCCCAAAGTGCGCCTCAGCAGGTCCTCCATGCCACGGATCAGCTGATTGACATCGACCGCCTTGGGGTCGAGCGGCTGGCGCCGAGCGAAAGCAAGCAGCCGGTGAGTCAGTGATGCTGCACGGTTAGCGGCACCGATGGCGCCGTCCATGAAGCTCTGGACGTCGTCGTAGCGGCCGGCCCGGATGCGGCGCTTCAGGATTTCCATCGAACCGATGATGGCCGTCAGCATGTTGTTGAAGTCGTGTGCGATGCCACCGGTGAGCTGGCCGATCGCCTCCATCTTTTGCGAATGGCGCAGCGCATCCTCGGCTTTGCGGAGCGCCTCCTCCGCCTCGCGCTCGGCCGTGACATCGCGGCCCACTGCCTGCAACAGATTATTCGCAGCCACGGCGCTCCATTCGATGCGGCGGCTTGCGCCGGCTGCAGTGCGCATGCCGAGCTCGATCAGCTTGGGCGCAGTGCCGCGCGACAGGGCGTGCAGTTCCGACTGCAGCCGGTCCCGCTCGTCGGGGACGACGAAGTCGACGACGTTGGCGCCCAGCAGCTCTGCCTCTTTCCAGCCCAGGAGCTGCGTCCAGGCTGGATTGACCGAGCTGATCGTTCCATCGAGGCCTGCGACCATCATGACGTCGGTCGATAGCGTCCACATCCGATTGCGGTCGGCAGTGCTCTGCGCGACTCGGCGTTCGAGGGTCTGGTTCAATCGGTGCAGGGCCTCGACGGCCATGCGTCGCTCGTTGACGTCGCGCAGGATGGCGGTGACGAAGATCCGCCCCTCGCTCTGCCAGCTCGACGCCGACGCCTCGAGATAGCTCGACGAGCCGCTTTTGCGCTGCGCCGTGAGCTCGATCGGGCGGCTGAGGCTCCTCCCGGCCAGAATGCGCCCGAATGCCTTGTCCCATTCAGCCGTGTCCTCGAGCAGCAGGCCCATCGACTGGCCGATCAGCGTCTCTGCTGGATAGCCGAATTCCCGTGCAGCAGCGGGATTGGCGGACTGGATCTTGCCGTCGGCGTCGAGCGTAAGGATCGCGTCCGGCGCGCTGCCGACCACGGCATCGTAGCGGGCATTCTGGCGCTCGCGCAACACGCGCTCGCGGCCAGCCATGACCGTGACGTCGACCACCTGCAGGAGGCACTGTAGGCTCGGTCGGCTTCCAACCGCCCGCACCGATATATCGTGGACGAGCGGCTTGCCGGCCCGCGTGCGCAGCGGAAACACCGTTGGATGCAACGAATGGGTGATCAGGCTCGACGCGCCGAGTTCCAGCGCGTGCATGATCGCCGTGCTGAGACGCGGCGGTGCGCCCGGAAACAGCTCGTCGAGCACGCGCGCCCTGACGGTTGCCGCCGGAAGGCCGCTGGCATGCTCCATCCAGGCGTTCCAGCCGACGATCCGACGCTCGCCATCGAGCAGGACGAGGCCGATGTCGATCGTGTCGTGGATGGCGCCGCGCAGGGGTTCATGCTCGAGGTCGGTCATGAGGGTATCGTCCCTCAGGTCGCCCGCTCGATGAATTCGTCGAGCAGGACCTGCAGCGCAGCGAGCGAGGGCATGTCCATGAGCATGGCGATGTAGCCCCGGATGTCCCGTTCGCGGATAGCGAAGTTGATATAGAGGAACATCACGACCTCACCCGCCTCCGGCGGCGGCTCGAGGCTGAAGAACATCGACGGCTCGCCGCGCAGGATCTCGGGCAACGACATCTTGAGATTGCGCTGCAGCATGTTGGCCATGGTGGCCAGGCAGCCATTCAGGATGATGTTGCCGATCTCGGCCAGCGCCTCGTGCTCGAGCTCGATGATCTCCTCGAGCGGCAGCTCGCCGCCGGTAACGGCGCGCACCAGCTCCAGACTCTTGGTATCGGGAAAGATCAGCAGGGCTCGGCCGGTGACATCGCCCTCGAAGACCTGGTGGATGCCGACGAGGTTGACCGTTTCGTTTTCGGCGAGGGTCGCTATGGCGCGGTCGCGGCTCACCAGGGTCACTTTCGGCACCGACAGATGAACCTGCTCGCCGACCATCTGGCGCAAGCTGGCCGCCGCTCGGTTGACGCCGATGTTGACCATCTCGGTCAGGGCATCGAGCTGCAGCTCGGAGAGGATCGTGCTCACCTAAGGACCCTTGGACAGGCGCTTTGTGGCGTCGGTGGCGAATTCTTCGAGCGCCTTTTCCGTCAACGGCTTCTGAAGGAAGGACGCGCCGACCTCGCGCGCCCGCGTTACCACCTCGACTTGGTGGTTTGCCGAGATGACGGCAAGCGGCAGCCCTGGCTTCATCGCCAGCATTTCAGCCGCGAGTTCCAGTCCGTCCCGGCCCGGCATGTTGAAGTCGACGATCGCCATGTCGAAGGAGCCCGCCTTGATATGGCCCATTGCCTCATCCGCGTTGGCTGCCTCGACCCGGGTCCAGTCGGGATGAAGGGCTGAGAGCAATTTGGCAACGGCCATGCGCGCAAGCTTGCTGTCGTCGACGACCAAAACCCGATAGCCCATTGGTACTGCTTTCCCCTCCACCGACGACGGCGAGGCCCTTAAACTACCATCAAAATGCCGCACGCAAGCAGCGCGAATGCAACGCTTTTCCCCACCGCAGGTTTCGGCTCTTTCGTGCGGAACCTTCTCTAAACATTCGCGTTGCGAAAGACCTCGCCCAGAGCGAGCACGATCAGGACGCGCCCATCCCCAAGCAGGGTCGTGCCGTCGACGCCTGGCACGCCTGCCAGAAGGCCTTCCGGCGCCTTCAGCATGACATTCAGCCGATCCCCCAGCCGATCGACCTCCAGGCCGCCGAGCTGCCCTCCGATCGATACGATCAGCACATTGGCCTCGGCGTCGCGCGAGTGGCCTTCATGACCCAAGGCGCGCCCGAGATCGATGACGGGAAGTGTCTGGCTGCGCAGCACCATCGCCTTTGCGGCGCCGATCGACATGATGGCCGTGCGCTCGACCCTCACCGTCTCGAGCACCGCCTCCATCGGCACGCCGAAGACCTGGCCGGCCGCCTCCACCGTCAGCACCTGGGTCATCATGACTGTGAACGGCAGGCTGAAGCGCACGGCGGTGCCAAGGCCCGGACGGCTCGAAACCGAGACCCGCCCGCCCAGGCGTTCGATGACCGTGCGCACGACATCCATCCCGACGCCGCGTCCCGACAGGTCAGTGACTTGAGACACCGTCGAGAAGCCGGGGGCGAAGATGAGCTCGACGACCTCATCGTCGGACATGGCAGCGATACGAGGCGCCGGGGCAACGGCGCGTCCACGCGCAACCTCTCGCACCCGGGCGACGTCGATGCCGCGGCCGTCGTCCTCGATGTCGATCACGACCCTGTCTCCCAGCCGCGCGGCGCGCAGACGGATTGTCGCTGTCGCCGGCTTGCCCGCGGACCGGCGCTCGTCAGCGCCTTCAATGCCGTGGTCCAAGGCGTTGCGCAGGACATGAAGCAGCGGCTCGGCAATCGCCTCGACGATGCTCTTGTCGGCCTCCGTGGCCGCACCTTCGATCAACAGATGGGCGGGCTTGCCGACCGACGAGGCCATCTCGCGGACGAGGCGTGGAAAGCGCTGGAAGGCGCGGTTCAGCGGCAGGACGCGAAGACTGAACACCGATTGCTGCAACTCGCCCACCAGCCGTTCGAGCAGCAGATGCTGGTTCTTCAAGGCGACGGCAAGCTGCCGCGCATCGCTTGCTTCCTGAGCGCGTTGCGCGGAATGGCCGACGGCGTTCTTGGCAATCAGCAGCTCGCCGGTCAACCGGACCAGCCGCTCGATCCGGTCGACATCGACCCTCAGGGTCGTGTCAGGCGCCTGGACCGCCAGTGTGCCCGGCGCCTCGGGCTCGGGCTCCGCCAGGCCGCTCAGGATCCGGTCGATCGCCGTCATCATCGATTCTGCGTCGCGGGCAAGCAGGCTGGTCTGCAGCAGGCTTTCGAGGTCCGTCGTATCCAGCCCCTGATGCCGCAGCACATTCGCGGCCACCCGACCGGCCGATCCCAGGCGGCCCGAAGCGCCCTCCTCCGACCGGTCGGCGAGAAGGAGCTTTTGGGCCTCCAGGAGCTTGCGGCTGATGCTCGACAGGCCCGCGGCGTCCGCTGCCGTCCCCGCGTGCGATCTGACCGGCTTAGCGTCAGAGGCGCCGAGTTCCGTGAAGCGACGAATGAGATCGTCCGCTGCCGTGTCGGCGCCCTCGGGAACGTCCCCGCCCGCCTGCATCAGATCGATCCACGCCCCGACCTGGTCCAGGCAGGCAAGACAGAGATCGATCAAGGGCGCCGTCACCGGCGCGACGCCAGACCGGACAGCGGAAAGCGCGTCCTCGGCCGCGTGCAAGGCGCGGCCCATTGCGACGAAATCGACGATACCGGCGGCGCCTTTCAGCGTGTGCAAGGCGCGGAACGCGCTGTCGAGACGCTCCTGGTCGTCGGGCCGCTCTTCCAGTGCGAGGAGGTCGTCGTTGCCCTGGGCAACGAGTTCGCGCCCCTCGATCACGAACTGTTCGACGAACTCGTTCATGCCGGCAGCCCGCACATGATCGACACATGCTCGACCAGCCGCTCCTGGCTGACCGGCTTGACGAGATAGAAGTTGGCGCCCGCCGCCCGCGCCGCCGTGGCGTCCTGCGCGGCTGCCTCGGTGCTGATGACCAGGGCCGGCAGAGACGAAACTGCCGACGCTTGCCGCCGCAGCGCCTTGAGGAAGGTGAACCCATCCATCTGCGGCATGTTCACGTCGACGACGATCAGGTCATATGGCCCGCCCAGCACCCTCTCCAAGGCTTCGACGCCGTTCAGCGCCTCGTCGACCTCGAAACCGGCACGCTCCAACGCCTCTCGATAGAAGCGGCGGACCAGGCTGGCATCGTCGATCACCAGGATTCGCTTGCCCGCTGGCTCAGCCATGCGCGCCTCCCTGTGGCCGCTGGTAGACGATAGCATCGGTGAAGCGACGCACCTCGAAAAGCGGCGAGATCCGGCTCATGGATTCGGTGTGCCCCAGGCAGATGAAGCCGCCTGGCGCCAGGCACTCGAACAGGTTCTCCGCTGCCAGCCGCCGTGACGCATCATCGAAGTAGATCAGCACGTTACGGCAGAAGATGACATCGAAGATGCCATGCCGACGGGTCTCGGCCGGATTCATGAGGTTCGCCGTGGTGAACTGAACGGACTGACGAAGATCTTCGATGATCCGCCAGCGGTCCGCACCGCTCGTAGCGAAGTATTTCCCGATCAGGGCCGGCGTCAGCCGCATCAGCGCGCGCTGGTCGTACTCACCCCGCTGCGCCGCCATCACGCATTCGGTGTCGATGTCGGAACCCACGATCTCGATGTCCTGGACATCGACCTCGGGCCAGTTCTCGAGCAGCCACAGGGCGATCGAATAGGGCTCTTCTCCCGTGGAACACGGTACCGACCAGATGCGCAGCGCCTCGCCCGGCCGCTTTGCCCGCACCCGCTCGTTCAATAGGTCGGACGACAGGCAACGGAGCTGGTGCTCCTCGCGATAGAAATAGGTTTCGTTGACGGTGAAAGCGTTGATGAACTTTTCGATCTCGCCGTCGGCGTCGCTTCGCAGATAGGCGAAATAGGTCGTGAAGGACGAGATTCCAAGGGACACCATGCGCTCGGCGATGCGCCGTTGCACGTAGTAGCGCTTCACCTCGGTGAAAAGCATGCCGGTGCGCCGATAGAGGAAATCGCAGACTTTGCGGAATTCCTCCTCTGAGACCGGCGGCAGCTCGGTCACGGCCCGTCGATACGGTCGGTCGCGACCTTGATGCTGAAGGCCAGGAATGCGTCGCCGGCAAACCGCTCCGCGCAACGTGCGAGGGCCGGCAGGGCTTCGGACCGGCCAATCTCCGCCAGCACTTCGACAGCCGCCGCCGCCACGTTCTTCTCAGCCTCGCGGTCGAGCAGGTCACACAGCAACCGGTTGGCCTCGCCCTCGGGCAGGCCGCGCACCAGCTCGCAGCTCAAGAGGCGCACAAGATCGGA